>Ga0206832_10096_pt2 | contig 21918 bp, 19 predicted proteins | sample Alteio_BWOrgCont_74_FD_152896 | JGI IMG/M metagenome (GOLD analysis project Ga0206832, IMG submission 152896) | Enriched cells from forest soil in Barre Woods Harvard Forest LTER site, Petersham, Massachusetts, United States -... | ecosystem: Environmental > Terrestrial > Soil > Temperate forest >... | reverse complement strand
ACTTGATCCGGTACTTAAGAATATTACGAGTATTTCTGTATAAGTTAATATAATACTTTATTGGTTAGTTGCATATTAAATAAATTTGTAGTATAATTAGTTCTAGATAGTAGTCTTCTTAGTAATCGATGTTCTTCCGCTGTGCTAAGGACGCAGAATGGTGTATAAAAGCATCCCGCGCCTCTAGCAATGCAGAAATGCATGTAAAGTGTATGTAGGATCACGTTTTTCGCGATGTTTGGGCTCTTCTTTTTTAAGACAGTAGGGTCTTCATCGTAAATACTAAGGAGATAAGTGTATGAGCAGAGAACCAGTACAAGTCGTAAGTCCAAGTTTCGGAGTTGTTTCCGGGGCGAACTCATCCTTCGAGCTACAATCATATGTGGAGCTTGTTTTCGTTCAAGGCGCCAACAATTTCATTGTGAATAAGCTTTCAAGTTTACAAGGATCGCTGTTGGTTACTCAAGAAGCAATGAACCTATTAACACAGGTTCAGACATTAAAAAACTATGTGACTGCCCAATCCAAAGGTTCGTTTACCGGACAAAACAGTGTAACAGGTATGGATAATGCGGCTTATGCATCAGCAGCAAGCGCCTTTTATAACACACCCGTTAAGCTTCAGATTTCATATCCATATACTAGTACACAAACAAAAGCTTACATAGCTCAGCATCCAGGCCTCACTACAGCTCAGGCTTCTCAAGCCCTATTTGATCAGGCCGTAGCTTCTGTGAAAACTATGATGTCCGGATTACTTCCACAACTGAGTGCTATGACTCCGTTGATTAGTGGGCAAGTGGACGAAAATTCTCTTTTTTACACTTTTGGACTTGTAAAAACCGGTTTACCTGCCGCAGGTGAAACAGCAGCAAGTACTTGGTTGACGGATGGTTACAACTTAAACCAAGTGTCCGGAGTAGGAACACAAGGTAATATTGAGCAGGCAATCACGACAGCGATCACTGCAGGTTCATCGTTAAACACCACACAGACAGAATCGGTTCGTAACTACTTGTTACTGTTCCAAGAGTTTTATCAATCCGCTTCTGCAGTGATACAAGCAATGTCACAAACGATTACCTCAATGGGTCAAAAAATTTCCGGTTAAGGGTAACCGAAGATGTGAAGTCAGGCGAAAAAAATTTAAGTTTTGGTTAAAGCTAGGAGATCAGTTATGAGTAATGTTCCTGTAGTTTCCAATAAGCCCGTTGACACCTCATCATTAGGATCGGGTAATTATGCAAATCTTACAATATTAAATAATATATTTAATTTATGTAATAACATGATTACATCTCTGCAGGATGCTGCAGCGACACAGTCAAACAGATTAACACTGTTTAGCAACTGGCAGACAGATTATACGGATGCGTTGGATCAGATCCACACGTTCACTAAGGGTGATGGTTATACTATCAGTAGTGATAGTAGCGATCGTACCGCAGCAAACCAAGTTAACACTGCAAATACGACAGCGATGCAAGGTAGACAGTCCGTTGTATCAGACGATGCGAAAGCGTTACAATCTAACGTTGACTCGACCAACGACGCCGTAAACCAACAGTCTACATTAGGAACAGCGATCTTGCAACAAATGAGTACTTTATTAAGCTCTATCTTTTCGAGTACAGGATAGTGGGGATTTTTATAGGGTATTGTACTTTGCTAGGAGAGTTTGGATTCAGCATTTGATAGCGAAATTTAGGGTGGCATATTTATTGCATTATAGTAGAGGGCAAAAGTGCAATAAATACAAGGAGGGGGCAATGAAAGGAGAACAACAACAGATAAAAAGAGCTAGCAAACAAATTGGCACTCAGATAGCTGGCGTTACAAGAGAGAAGGCTCGTGAAGCCCTAAATAAGATAGCTCGCAAAGGAACAACACCTAAAGATGTTTTGGGATTAACCGATGACATGATTGAGGGGATATATGGGCAGGCATATAATTTGTACAATACTGGCAAGTATCTGCAAGCCATTGAGGTCTTTAGAATGCTGCTCATGATAGCACCAACAGAAGCAAAGTATTCAATGGGTTTGGGAGCGTGTTTTCATATGCTTAAGGAGTATAAGAATGCTATTAATGCATATGGCGTTCTCGTTGTGATGGATCCTCGTAGTCCTGTGGGTTTTTATCATATGTCGGATTGCTTTATTCAAATGGGAAACCCGGTATCAGCGGTTATCGCGTTGGAATCTGCCATTAAAAGATCTGAAGGTAAACCCGAGTTCGCCGTATTAAAAGACAGATCTTTGCTCACTATTGAATCGCTGAAAAAGGAAATTAAAGAAGGTAAATTTACATAATTTTAATTGAATAGGAAGTAGGGTCAGTGGGGAGGTAAATATTATGGAACTAAATTTTGGTAATACAAATTATCTTGGATCAACGAAGCTTCCACCAGGTACGATACACCCTCCGACGACAGTGATAACCTTAGATTTAACTGCCGACGAATTAGGTGATTCAACCTCTCAGGCTCCGGGTGCGAATCCTTCTCCCAATGGTGCTCCGCCTGTGTTTTTGGGAAGTCCAAATATTCCTATTTTACAACAAGCCGCCATTATTCTTGCACCATTTCAACAACAGGCAATTGCAAATAAACTTCAATTCTCTCAAACCTTCCTCAATGAAGTTTTTCAAAGTACCGGCAGTACGATAACACCATCATCAACAACAACAACAAATGAAGATGATACAGGTGGGGTCGTCGACACATCTTCTAGCGGCGACAGTGAAATTGATAGTTATGCAAGTGCGCAAACGCCACCGCTTTCACCAAAAGCATTATATGCGACTATTCAAACAAAGATTTCAGCTTCTGTAGAAGAGCAAATCAGCCAGCAACCCGAAGCGGATCAACCGGAACTCTTATATGCCTATATGAACCCCGAAGCATTACCTGATTTAAGTGAAGAACTTCAAAATACATTGAAGGGATTTATCCAAACAGCAACTAATGCTGAAATAACACAATATAATTTCAGTCCAACCTGGGCCGGTATTCCTCCCGATGCGACATCCTTTAATGCAGAATTAACTACTGCGTATGATGACGCCTTTAGCAGTGCAGTCCAAGATTTGCTTAATAGCACCCCTCCGGTGATTACGCAAGAGCAGGCAAATGAGCTGACGACTATGCATTACCTTCCCGGCACAGTCACCAATGCTACACCGGATATGCAAGCGCTATTCAACAATTTGGAAACGATGGTCACAAACCAAATACAACAACAACTTGGAATAGGATTTGCGTTAACACTTACCCCTGATACCGCCTATTATAATAACGTCCTTAATGGCAACTTTCTTCAGGCATTCGAAAAATTGATCAAGAGTAATACAGAAGGCTCATTGAGTGCGGCAAATCAAGCACTACTTGAAGAGTACATGGAAAATCCAAATGATCCGGCTGTCCTTGCTGCCTTTGCACAAAATCCAGGACTAAAAGCTCAGTTTGACAGCATCATACAACAACAAACTGCAATTAGACAAAGCTACGCAAATCCGGATGACCCTTCTATTGATCCGGACGTAAAAGCTTTGACTGCATCGATTACACAACAAGCTACAGCGTCCACTATTGCAAAATATGGCTTAAGTGCGACATGGGTATCGACACTCACAAGTTTAGAACCTGAAGATGGTATGTCGACGCAAGAGCTTTCTGCACCGCTTGCTGCTCTAGACATAGCTACAGGAATCCAAACAAGCTTGAAGAGTTTAGTAGCAATCATGCCTAATGGTTCTGCAAAATCAGGATATTTCAATTATTTGCAGACGATTGCCACCGCCATAGGCGTGCTACAGAACTCGATCCAAGCCTTACAGGTCAGCAGATCCAAAATGCAAGGTGTATTGGATAATTTAACAACCGAGATGAATCAGACTACAAACGACATGAACATAGCTACTCGAAATAAAATTAATGATGAAAATAGTCACAGAAGCAAGGGTAGTATTATGGACGTCTTTTCGGCCATAGGTGAGTGGTTTGGAAAAATTTGTATGATAGCAATGTCTGCCGCAGTCCCCTTTTTAACTCCACTTGTTGTGGCTTACGTTGTGGAAGATCAAGTGAATCAAGATAAAGTGCAAAAAGCTTTGTCTTCAGTTTCCGACCAACTTGGAGTTGGTGGTCCATTTGTAGCTCTTGGTATTGGTTATGTGACTATGAATCCAATGTTAGCAATGCAATTAATGTCAGATTCAAACGCGATGTCAACAGCCATCAAGAGGGCCGGAGGATCTGATACGCAGGCGGAGATGGGATCGATGATTTTTAACGCAACAGTAGAAATCATAATGATGATAGCAATGATTGTTGCGTCTTGTATAAGTCTGCAATTTGAAACTCTTCCTAGCGAAGGTCTCGTGATAGGTGCAGACGCGACGGAACTTGGAGCAGGTACAGCGAACCTGGCAGTACAAGGAACAAATCTTGGAGCCCGGGCTTTGGATGTTACTACCGAATCTACTGACATAGCCGCCGAAGCTACTGAAGTGTCTGAGATAGGCGCTCAATTGCTCGCGGAATCTAGTACTGACGAAGAAGATGTAGCTGCCGGCATTCAATTACAAACAGCCGGTGAAACAGCAACCGAAGAAACAACTGATGCTACAAATATCGCTAGTAAAGTGGCAAAAGTCGGTAATACTGCTAGGTATATTAATAATATGTCTAGAGGAATTTCATATGTCAATGAAGTGATGAATTTTACTTTTGGCGGTATGCAAGCCACTGCAGATGGAATGCAAATGAATGATATGTTAATCCAAGCAGAGGTCACTGTTCTTCAAGCACAGTTTGATGCCTATAATGAAAATGTCACAGCAGTCATTCAAATGATACAAAAACTCATTGCCCTTTTGCTTGCAAATGTACAAGCGGGCGGCACTGATGTTAACACGATGACATCTGCTATAGGAAGTTTATTTAGCGATGCCAGCGGACAAGTCACAAGTTTAACAAGAACTAGCACAGGTGCTTAACAATAGCGGGTAAAACTCATTAAAGCGGAGAGTGGTCAGTCATGAACGAAATAAGCAAAGATTTAGACGATGGGTTTGAATTGTCCCCTGAAGTTCTCAGAGGATGTATTGATAGTGCAGTCAACAAGCTGGGTAGTATGGGGTACTCGCAAAAAGAGAAGGAAATGTGTCACAAACTACTGATAGACGTGTATGAGAAGGAGATGTTACTAAAGGATGCAATGCATATTTCCGATGGTATCATGGCGGAGTTTTATGTGTTTGCATACTCAGAATTTACTTCAGGAAATTATCAAAAAGCGAGGGGTCTTTTTACAATACTGACACGACTTGACCCGCATAATTTCCAATACGCATTGGGTTTGGCAGTAACTCTTCATCGCATGAAAGAATATGATTTAGCAGTGGGGATGTATATGAATTGTACGTTTTTAGAAATTACTAATCCAATTCCATATATTTATGCGTATGACTGTTTCTTAAATAAAAATAGTAAACTCGCAGCCAAGGACATGCTAGACAATTGCATCAAGTATACAGGAAACAAGCCGGAATATGCCGCGTTAAAATGTCGTGCTATAGCTCTTCGCACGGCTTTGCTCAAACAACTCAAAGAAGAGGGGAAAATTGTCTAAAACGTAAGTGTGAAGTTCAATTGCTCTCTTTATGATGCAATGTGTGTGCATCGAGAGAAGGAGTGTTCATTATGACAACAGTTGGAACAGGGGTTGGAGGCAGCACTGGAGGCCCACCAACAGAAACAACATATGAATCACAAACGAAAGCTGCAGCATTGGTTGCCAAAGCTAAGGCAGGTATTGTTGAAGATGCCATATCGCAGGCTGTCGTTCTTATGACTGAGGGCTTGCGCTATAACTCTGCAAATGCCAGTTTTAGTTACAATGCGACATCAAGTAGGGCTTTGCTTGATCATCCGATCGATTCTATGAGAGTATCGCAAAATTCCACTGGAACAGTGCAAGATGATTCTGTCATTGCAATCTATAATCAACTTGTTAATTTACTACCTGCAGATATTCTACAACGTTTTAATAGTGAAAATAATAATCCATTTGATCAACGAAGTGCAAATTTTGTGGCAACAAGCAACCTATTAATGATGACGGCAAAGGTCTTAAATCAAATAGATCTGGCTTCATCTCCTGCGGCCCCGGGTTCTCTTGAAGAGCTGCGCACAGCAGAAAATCTAACGTATCCTTTCATCGCTCTCAATACTGCTATCGATAATGGATATCAACTGTCACAAGCGACCCAAGGGTTTCTTGAAGCACAAGGTGCCAATTATCCATATTTCGATGTTGTCTCAGGAACCATTGGGGAGATGAATAAATCGTTGGCATTGTTACAAAAAATAAACGGAAATCTTGGCGATGCTACCGAAAATGGAGTCTTCGGTCAACTCAATGACCAAGCAAGAGCTCTGGCAGGAAAAGCCGCCTTACAGCTTACCGCGTTAAACAATCAACTCGGACAAAATAATGTGGGTCCTGATTTGAGTATTTTAGAACCGATGATTAATGCCATAAGTATTACTGCAACAGCACTAGCGCTTCCAAATACCGCTAGCGGTTCGTTATATATTGCTCTGGAACTCGCAACGATGGGCATTAGTACACAAGATAGTGCGGCCGGAATTATGGGGCCATCCTTCTCTCTTTTAACTAATTCTCTGATTAGCGGAATCAGCAACGGCGTTATCCCCGGCAATCAACAGGCCGGTGGCGCCTTATTCTCATTAATGGTTCAAGCGAGCCTTATAGGCTTTGTCTATTTGGCAAAACAAGCGGTGGATTCAGGATTTGGTCCTCTTCCACGAAGTGATGCAGAGACGACCGCCGCAACACAGTTCTTTGGCTTTGAAACAGCCCTACAACTTGCTACAAACTCAGGCATTATTCAAGATTTTTATAACGAAGTCATCGCGGCTTCCGGTGGTAATAGTCAGACCCAAGAACTTGGAGGGTCCGTTCTTGCACAGGTGACAAATTTATTGATGATTTTGGCTGCTGCCGATACAGCGAAACAACAAGATTTACGTCTTCTTGAAAATGATCCTTCCTACTTAGAACAGGGTATTGCAGATGCCGATGCATTCAATGATTTGGTAGAGGGAAATGGAGCTGCAGCAGTCGCAATAAAACAATCTATAGTAGCCCTCGACAATCAAGACTACGAAGGCTTTAAATCCGTGATGAATGCTTTACTTATGAATTTGGGTAGCTCTGTCGATTTACTAAAAACAGATATGACTTCTATTGGAAATACTGTCGGATCAATAGCGACTGCGGTAGGAACAAGTCAAGAAGACGGACCTCAAACTTCTATTATCAACATTGTTTAGTTTAAAAAGGAGTTTTATATGCCAGAAGTATCAGACAATTCAGGCCCTACAATTTCCTTAATGCCACCAACTTCTATAGCGGGAACTGAAAGTACTCCGGGGGGTCCCGTTAAAGTACAGCTAGCAAATTCCGGATCAATCACTCAGAGCGGTCAGATCGTAACGGCGACATTGGATCCCTCAAGTCCAAATCTCTTAGCTTCGCAGGAGTTTCTTAATCAACAATTGGCTGTGGTTACAGCCTTCATGGGTGAAAATGAACTCTCCGATAGCGCTGAAGATGAATCAGGAGACTCAGATCCGGACGCTACGATCACATCAACGGGTGATGATGAATATTCTATAACCAACGCCAACGGTGTGACGGATGATTTTACCGTGACGGCACAAGGTGGAAGCGTATACGATGTAAATGACGTCACTACAGGCGTTGATAGCAATGTTCATGTGGCTCAGTCTACAGGAAATACTTACTCTATCAGTAATGCTGCCGGTGCTAATGAAGAAATCCAAAATGCGCTTACTGCAGGAGATTTGTATGGTGTTAGTGAGTCAACAGGTGCTAACGACGAAACAGTTTCCGAACTTAATGCCGGAAATTTTTTAGCTGCGAGTGGAACGCAAGGAACTGGTGGAACTCAAGGAACTGACGGTTCTACAAAAACAACTTCCAAAGGAAATCCATGGCTTGCGGGCAGTATGTTTATCGCTGCCCAAGTTGCTATGATGGAGGTGTTCCGCGCTTTGAGGACTGCAAAAGCTAACGAAGTTAAAATTCAAGTAAACTCCAATGATCTGGTGTTCGCTCAAGCTCAAAATAGTGCCGCCACAATTATAAGTCAGGCTCAAGTACAAAAAACGGTTGATATGTGTAGCGCTATTTGCTCCGGTATAAGCGCAGGAGCTGCAGGATTATCAGCAGGTATATCGATAGGTGGCGCATTTAAAACATTCAATTTAGGTGCCAAGCAGGATGCGTTGGGAAATAAACCAACAGAAGATAATGATGAAGAAACTTACGCCGCACAAAATCAAAAATACGAAGCGTGGCAGCAGAAACAAAATAATGCATCGGACCCTGCAAAATTTGCAAAAAAAAATCCTCCTCCATACAATCCTAATAGAGAAAGGCTACCGGGAACAACGGATGAAGGTAAACAAGATGTAACCGGTTATGATAATAATGGCGTTCAGAGTAAGAATATGGTCAGGAGATCATTGCAGGAACGTCAAGCAGGTTGGGATAGGGATAATTCCGCAATAACTAGAGAACAAAATAAATGGTCGGCTATTCAAACATCGATACAGGCAGTAACTCAAACACTGCAACAACTTGGTTCTACAGCAAGCTCCGCAGAAAAAGCAGCAACAGATGTGGCTATTGCACAATACCAAGCAAGTAAAGTGACGTATGATGCTCTTCAACAATTATATTCTAAACAATTAGATACAACATCAAGTGCGATGAGCGATCAGACGACTCAGATGGGCAGTCTTGTATCCGATCTTCAGACAATCATGAAAGAAAGAATGCAGACAATTTCAAATCTTCTTGGTACAAGATAAAGTAGAAGGAAATGACCAAAAGATTTAAAAGTTAAAAGGGGGAGAGTTCCCCCTTTTTTTAATCGGAGAGTATTTCATGATAGAACAGTATATTCCTCGCCTTATCAAAGACCTCGACTTAGGCAATATCTCTTTGGCGTCGGGAACACCCGGAATTTTCACTCTTCCTATTAGAGAAGGTGTGGGAGTAAATATTTCTGATATTCCCAATGGATTCGTGTTAAAATCGACGATTATCCCCTTTCCTAAGACGCAGGAGGAGTTTTTTGCAAGCAGAGCTATGCTTGCCAACCTCTTCGGCCAAGGGACGCATGGCGCGGTTTTGGGGCTGTCTCCCGACACCAATATGCTGACGCTAACACAAACGGTCGATTATCCATTCGACTACAAAGAATTCAAAGAAATCCTAGAGGATTTCATCAACACCGTCGATTTCTGGTACGACGAGGCCCTCAGCATCAAGCAAAAATAGACAACACCGCTCTCCGGGGGTGCTGGCAGAAACACAACCGAGCTGCCAAAAACCTCAGAACCCTTAGACTCCTTTTTTTGGTGCTTTTTCAAACAAAATTCCATTTGGCCCGACTTTTGCATAAGAAATAGAATAAAACTACTTCCTTATATTATTATATTAGTTTTATAATAGATCGAAGAAGGAAGGCACGCCTTAAGGAAAGACGTTATAAAGGGATTATCATGGCAGCTAAATTTATCGCAGAAGAAGGCGCACTTAAAGGCCTCGTTCTCTCGCTAGAGGATGGGGACCAGTGGGTCATTGGCCGCGATCCTGATGCTTGCCAGCTTCTCATTGAAGATCCCTCCGCCTCACGAAAACACCTCATCTGCCGGGCAACACCACAGGGAATCGTCGTAGAGAACTTAAGCGAAGTTAATCCCGTTGAAGTGAACGAAGAAAAAATTAAAGAGCCACGCTTGCTTCAAAATGGCGATGCTGTAAAAATTGGTAATGGCATATTCCGCTTTTATTCCGAACCGGAAGCCCAACTCTTCGAAGATGCATTAAAAGATGATGCAGCAAATGACGAAGAAGAAAATCCAAAACCTGTTGATGATAGTGTTAAAGAACCACAACCACCTAAAGAAAACGCACTTCCGTCTTCAAATACAAGTATAAAAGAACCAACTATGGAAACAACAGACAAAGAACAAAAAAGTAAAGGACAGGCTCCGGAACCACCACAATCCCCTCCTTTACCCGAAGCTCCCCCCACACCGCAAACTCCACCTCCACCCGCACAGGACACTCCCATTACAACCGAAAAACCTCCGGAAAACCAGCATAATGACGATATGCTAACAGATGAACCAGGAAACAACGAAAACCCCCGCCATGATAGTATTTTCGGCGAGGAGCCTGCAGATAAACATGCCATTGCAGAAATTAACTTCGGTCTTTTGGACACCGGAAGATGGCTGTTAAAGGTCATTAGCGGTCCAAATAATGGAGCAGAGTTCTCCATGCAGACGGGAAATAGCTATGTGATCGGAACCGATCCAAATGCCTGCGACATCGTCTTCCACGACACTAGTGTCTCTCGACAACACTCACGTGTTACAATCAGTCAAGAAGATGTACTCATGATCGAAGACCTGCGAAGCCGCAATGGCACTATGGTCGACGGTGTTCCATTAAAGGCAAAACAACCGCTCTCTCCTAATGCTGTTGTCACCCTTGGAACAACATCATTTATCATTTTCGATAGAGAAGGAGAAATGCATACAATCATCTCCCCTTTCATGCCGTCGATCGTCAAAGCATTACAAGCAGAAACTCCTAAAGACGAGAAAAAATCTGATGAACATGCTGAAGATGCCAATAAAAACGCTCCTCCAACAGAACAATCGTTAAAAGCTGCTGAAACACACCATAATAGTACAATTGGCGCTCTCATCCTCATCGGCATCATCACAGGACTATTCGTCATCGTCGGAATCGGAACATCAACACTATTTCGCAGCGAACCCGTCGTCGTGAACGCTGTCATCGACACTACAAAAATTTTAGATGAAGCTCTAGCCCCTTTCCCTACCGTTAAATATACATTTAATCCAAGCACCGGACAATTATTGCTTGTTGGCCACGTCCTGACAACCTCAGATAAAAATCAGCTCCTATATGCTCTTCAAGGCATGCCATTCATCACAAGTCGAGATGATAGCGGCGTTGTCATCGACGAATATGTATGGAGAGAAACTGATCAAGTGCTCGAAAAAAATCCCGATTGGAAAGGGATATCCGTCATGTCGGCAACTCCTGGTCACTTCACCGTTACAGGGTATTTACAGACAACGGCGCAAGCAGAGCGTTTGACAGAATATTTAAATGCCAACTTCCCTTATCCCGACCTCCTTGAAAATAAAGTCATTGTGAATCAGGAAGTCATTGCTTCAGCCACATCGATCCTTCAAAGCAAGGGTTTTAAAGCCGTTATTCCAAAACTCGATAATGGAGATCTCGTTTTAACCGGTGCCGTCCCTGCAGGGAAAACTGAGGATTTGAATGCGGCTATTGCTGCAATTAAAGATATCAGGGGCGTTCGCAGTGTGCGCAATTCTACCGTCAGTATGGCAGCGGAAGAATCTATTATTAACATCTCGGATAAGTATGATGTTACCGGTATTTCGAATCAAGGCGGAAAAATAAGCGTTATTATCAACGGCCGTATCCTTATGAAGGGCGATTCTCTCGATGGAATGACAATTACAAACATACAGGCCCATACTGTATACTTAGAAAAAGATGGCACAAAATACAGAATTGAATTTAGCCAATAAAATATATTTTCTACCTGATTTGCATATTATATTAATTTGTGGTATAATGACTTATAGGTAGAAGGGTTTATAAGAGCATAAACTTTAACGAGTTCGTTAAGTAGAGGTTTTCCATGTTTGGTCTTGAGAATCAAAAGAAAAAAAAACAGGTGGATGAGTTTATCTTTGACCTGGAAAAAGATCTTAAAATTGGCAAAAAGCATAAAGAGATCAAACAGAAAGTTGAGGACAGGATTCAACAGATTAAAGAAGTTCTGAGGAGTGGCGAAAACAAAGATGAGTTTGATAAATTTGGAGCATTGCTCCATGGCTACACCTCATTGTTAAAAGTGATAGCGCGCTTTGGCGTAGCTAAGTAGTGTTAAGTTTGAAAGTTTAAGTTAAAGCGGTTCAAAAATGAGGATGCATCTTCTAGATGCAGAGTCAGGAAATGAAATTTCCAGTATGAATCGCCCGAGGCTTGGACTCCTTGTGATGTAATATATTTGGAGGATTTTACCATGGCAGGTACAGGAAACATAAACGATTTTTCCGGCGGTAATGTTCAGTCCGGTTTTAGTGTAAAGGGCTTGTTTAAAATTATAAACAACGCAACTATAAGCGCGAAAGCGAAGTTAAGTTCGATTTCCGGCCGTAGAAGTTCTATCAGTATCGGTGACATGTTTGAAATGCAGATGTTAATGAACCACTTATCTCAATTATCTGAGATGGCAACTTCAGTTGTCAGTGCTTCAAACTCTGCTATTATGAGTATGTCTCGTAACCTGAAGTCATAATAGTTAAAACGGAGATCGGTGGTCGGTGGGGTTTTCAACTTTATTGGCCCGCATCCTTAATCGGAGTGGAAAATTACCGATCTCTACCTCAAGACAGAGCGGTCCCCGTATCTGTCTTGAGGAATATTTAGGGTGATATAGACAAATGCAACAGTAATTATCAGGATGGTACTTCCACATGAGCGACGATAAAATGCAAATATTTAAAGAGGATTTTTCGCTGTTGATCGAAGCCGGTTTTATTGCGGTTAAGCAATTGGATGAAACCAGTGCTGTACGAATTTTTAATGCAGCTCAATCTTTGAGTCCTAATAGCACAGCTCCGAGAATTGGACTGGGTTATATCGCGCTTAATAAGTTAGAGACGAAGGAAGCTTCTAAAATCTTTGAAGAAGTACTAAAAAAAGAACCTGACAATGAGCTGGCTCAGACGTTTTTGGGAATAAGTTATTTACTCATCAAAGCTAAAAGAAAAAAAGGGGAAACCTTGATTCTTGAAGTGATAAAGAAAACAACAAATCCCACGATCAAAAATCTTGGGGAGATTTCTTTGGAATGGGCAGATAAAGACTTAAAAAAGAAGGAGCCTCCGTTCTTAACAGCAAAGCAAAGCAGTAAAGATGACGCTGAGTTGTAGGAGCGAAAAATGTTAAGTGCTCGGATTTTTAACGAGTATAGATTTTAAATCCTTTCTATGGGGCTGTAAGCCGGAAGGCGCTTAGCAAAACTCAAAAAATAGGGATCTCGGATTCGTCCCCTATTTCTCGTGTTTTGCAGAAGCTTCAAGAAGGAAAGAGGTAATGACAATGGAAGAAAAAGTAGAAAAAATAGAAAAAGTTGGCAAGCTAAGTGAGGGTGGTACTAACAAGATCGATGAAGAGCTTGATAGACAACCCCCCAATAGAGAACATTTCGATAGTCTTGTTAACAATAATCCGCAGGCATCTAAGGGAGCTGTTCCTGAGCAGATAGAAGCGGTATCTAAAAATTCGTTGATGGATGAGGTGCGCAACCTCAATCAAAATGTTGATAGATTTTCAAGGATTTCTCCACAAGAACTTGTGGCAAAATCTGATGAAGTCATTAAACAAATTGCAGTCGTCAAAGATAAGTTGGCAACTCCAGGCTTGGATCTTAAGCCCGAAACGCAGACGTTGTTAAACAATAAATTACTGCATATTGATGAAAATCTTCGCGTTGCGATGTCTAAAGCAGGTTTGGAATACAACCCATCCGATCATCTACAGAATAAATCTATTAACCCTATTCAACGATTCCTTGGATTTCTTACTAGTGGTCAATCACAATTGGCATCACTTTCGACAGAATTGACGAATATGCACCTTAACAATAAAGAAATTTCTCCGGCAAATATGCTAAGAATTCAAATGAAAGTTGGATACGTCTCGCAAGAGATTGAATTCTTCACCGCTGTACTCAATAAGGCTCTTGATTCAACGAAGACGATTATGAACGTACAAGTTTAAGATTAATTGAGGGTTTATATTCCGACACCTATTTTCGAATAGGAATAAGTTATAAACCCTCCTATTATAAGACCGCAGCACTATCCTGAACTACAAGTTTTTATTCATAGGTGATTATTTATGAGCATGGATGACGATTTCGATAGAATCATCGGCGAATTGGACGACATGCAGCTGACAACCGTCAATGGACGTATCACTGAAATTGTGGGGATGTTGATTAAGGCCATTGTTCCCAATGTCAAAATCGGTGAAATTTGCCTAATTAAAAGAGAGGGTGAACCGTTACGTACAGAGGTCGTAGGGTTTACTCGTGAGGAAGCTCTGCTATCTCCTCTTGGCGAAATGACAGGCATTGGCCCTTCATCAGAAGTCATCCCCACACACTTGCCCTTACATATCAAAGTTGGCCCAAACCTCTTGGGAAGGATTCTAAATGGACTTGGCGAACCGATAGATACAGCAACAAAAGGTCCACTAGAGTGCGATGAAATCTACTCAGTGATCAGACCACCTCCTGATCCCGTAAAAAGAAAACGTATCGCCGAACCTATTTCCGTTGGCGTGCGCGCCATCGATGGTGTTTTGACAACAGGACTTGGACAGCGTGTCGGTATCTTCGCTGCAGCCGGTGGTGGTAAATCCACCCTTCTTGGCATGATTGCACGTAATGCCGTCGCAGATGTCAACGTCATTACACTTGTGGGTGAACGGGGACGGGAGTTGCGCGATTTTATAGAAAAGGATTTAGGACCCGAAGGCCTAAAACGCTCTGTGTTGGTGGTGTCAACATCGGATCAAGCTTCACAATTACGTTTGAATGCTGCTTACGTCGGCACAGCAATCGCAGAGTACTTTAGAGATCAAGGCAAGTCTGTCATCTTAATGATGGATTCTATAACACGTTTTGCTCGTGCATTGCGCGAAGTAGGACTTGCAGCAGGCGAACCACCGGCACGTGCGGGATATACTCCTTCAGTGTTCTCGACGCTACCTAAGCTGTTAGAAAGATCGGGGAACTCGGAAATAGGATCAATTACGGCGTTTTATACAGTCCTCGTTGCAGGCGACGATATGAACGAGCCTGTTGCTGATGAAGTGCGATCTATTTTGGATGGTCACTTAATACTCTCCAGTGAACTTGCAAGGCAGTTCCACTATCCTGCCATTGAAGTGCTATCATCAGCAAGCCGCGTGATGCCGTCTATCGTACCGAAGGAGCATTTGCAGCTTGTCAGTAAGCTCAGAGAGGTTTTAGCCAATTATAGAAAGAACGAGTTGCTGATAAAAATTGGTGAATATAAGCGAGGGGCAGATAAAGCCGGCGATTTCGCTATAGATAACATAGATAAGGTGCTTAAATTTTTAAAACAGTCTGTAGAAGAAAAGTGTTCCTACCAAGAAACGATTCAGCTTCTGCGGGCGATGTTTAAATAGGAGTGATAATGGCAGATGAAACGGCCTATCCTCTTAAACAGGTTTTAGAGGTAAAAGTACGACGTGTTGAAGACGCTGAAATGGTCGTTAAAGAGAAGATTGCGGCACTGGAAAAGGAAAAACAAATCCTTGTTCAGAGAGAAACTGAAAGGGATGCAGCAAAGGCACATTACAAAGAAAAACTAGATCAAATGCGCCATGAGTTAGACCAAGGAACGACGAGTCCTAAGGTTCAACAAATGAAAGCCTACCTGAAAGTTGTTAAAGACCGCGTTAATATTGAAGAGAAAAAAGTTGTAGAGCAAAAAAAACAAGTGGAAGTTGCGGAGAAAAATTTAGAAGTTGCTAGGAGTGAGCTTGCACAAAAACGAGTAGAAGTCGACAAACTCAAGAGTCACCGCACCGACTGGCTAAAAGAGATGGATAAAGAACAGCAGATCATTGATGGTCGTGAGCAAGATGAATTAGGTTCAATTATTTTCTCGACGCGTCAGCGATCTGGAAGTAACAAAAAAAATTCTGAATAGGTCGTTCGACTTATTCATGAATAAAGGAGCATTGAGTTATGAACTACAATCAAAATTCATCTACCCCTATAGTTCCAAATCAGGGGAGAAGTAATGATTACAGCACTAATAACGAGGTGGGGACAAAACCAACGGGTGATCCAAAATCGCCAAAAGACTTTAAAAAAGTCTTAGCAAAAACTAAAGATGGTAGCCAAAAACAGGGTGGCTCCGGTCGAATTTCGAAAGAAGAGGAAGAAGAAAATGCAGAAATCGCTACTGAAGGTAGCATTGATAAAAAAAGTGCCCCAATGACTTTATTCGATTTAACGAGCGGAAAAAAACCAAGCACTGTCTCAGCTACCCCATTAGTTGCCGATGATGGTTCTAAAATTGATAAATCAATGTCACGTAAGGGTGAAGCGAGCTTAGGATCTCTATTCTCTATGAAAAAAGACGAAAAATTCACAACACGTTTCAACACGGAACAGCCCGATTTGTCGTACGTCAATCCTTTGGCTGCTATCACAAACCAGCCGATCGAAGGAATGCAAATCAAAACAGAGAAACCTGCTGCCCCTGTCGCTAACGTTCAAGCAATCATCGATCAACTTGTTGAAAAAGTTGTAGAAATGAAAGATGCGGGTCGTACAGACACAGTGATTACATTGAAAAATCCTCCTCTTTTTGCCGGCGCAAGCATCGTCGTCACAGCCTTCGATAGCGCCAAAGGGGAATTCAATCTATCATTTGAAAACCTCACTCAACAGGCAAAAAGCCTGCTCGACCTACAATCCAATAGAGATTCTCTAATCCAAGCTTTGGACCAAAAAGGCTATGGTGTCCATATTGTGACAACGACAACCCTCATAGAAAACAGAGCCATCTTCACCGATGCACAACAGGCTCAGCAAGAACGCGAACGCCAAAATCCAGACCAACAAAGACGCCAAAGACAACAACAACAAGACGATCAAGCATAGGCAAAAAGTCGCGAATAGCGTCGATAGTATTTATAACCACGGCCGTAAGACCGTGGTTATGTCATTTATGCCTCTGACACCGCTTCCGCGGCTGTATTTCTTTTCTATAATAACCCCACGTTCCGGTGTAGGAAACACCTCCACGCGGGGCTAATTTATTGAAGCCACTACCGTGGCAATGCCACAATATATTAGGCCATGAATGCAATCTCATCAACGATAAGGATATTGTTTTCCTCATTCAATTTGGGGTTGTCAGCGCCACGGGAGTGGTGAGCGTACAAAACATTTAGCCATGAATGCAATCTCATCTACGTTAAGAATATGTATTTTCATCATTCGATTTGGGGTTGTCAGCGCCACGGGAGTGGTGAGCGTACATAACATTTAGCCATGAATGCAATCTCATCTACGTTAAGAATATGTATTTTCATCATTCGATTTGGGGTTGTCAGCGCCACGGAAGTGGCTTCAGAAATTAGCCCCGCGTGCAGGTGTTTCCTACACCGGAACGTGGGGTTTACGCAACAAAGAAATACAGCCGCGGCAGCGGTGTCAGAGGCATCAGTCAATAAACAAACATAAATTTCACCTCTGAAACCGCTACCTAAGTTGTATTTTTTTCTATAATGACTCCGTGGCGAGGGTGATTTTTCTTCGCTTTGGTGTCGTCACGCAAAAAAGCGAAAGAAGACTTCCGCACTCCAAACGCTCCGCGCACTCTAAAATTTATTAGATATACTACGTTTGTAAAAATATATTTGAAGCAACTCTAACTTTGGATAAAGAAAAACTTAAAAACAAACTCAAAGAAGATACAATTTGTTTTAATTGGTTTATTGATGAAATGGTAGAAGATATAGATACGCCTGAGAAGAAAGAGACCAAATAAGCCTCACCCATTTTTTTATCTCGATGCAGTGAATCCTTTTTCGAGGCCGTGTTTTGTGAGGACAATCTGCCAAAGTTGCGTGCTGCGCGCCCTAAAGGCGCCGGCACATGACAATAAATAATAATTCCACATTCTTTTAAATCGTTCATCATAATGGGATTTAAATTCCGGCCAATGTGCATTGAAATTCTTGTGCCATTCCATCAATGTTCTGTCATAATAAATACCAAAATTGTGCCAATCTTCCATGACAAAACGCCCCTCAATCGCCTTTCCAATCTGAACAATGGACGGCAACATGCCATTAGGAAAAATATATTTATTGATCCATCCATCCGCATACACATAGGAGCTATTCCCTCCAATCGTGTGTAACAGAAAAATGCCATCGTCAGCTAATCTTTTTGAAACAATCTTCATGAATGCACGATAATTTTTATAACCGACATGTTCAAACATGCCTATTGAAACAACACGATCATAAATATCTAGAGGAAGATCGCGGTAATCTTTTAATAGTATTTTAACAGGTAAATGACGACATTTCTCTGCAGCATATTGATATTGCTCAATAGAAATTGTTGTTCCTACGACATCCACACCATGTTTTTCTGCAGCGTATTGGGCAAAAGACCCCCACCCACATCCTATATCCAACACACGCATTCCTGGCTTTAAGTCCAGTTTGCGGCAGATGAGTTCCATTTTATCTCTTTGAGCTTCATCTAGAGTGGTGGCATTTTTCCAATATCCGCAGCTATAGTTCATGGTGGGACCAAGCATAGCCTGATATAAATTATTTCCTATATTATAGTGTTTTTCTGCGACTTCCCGAGATTTTATCTTCGTTTGGAAATTAAAGAACTTGTGCATCAGATACAATAAATATTCTTTTGGATTCTTACTCAACTGCTCTTGAAGATTAGCTCGAATTATCCGAGTTATAAAGTCATCTATACGATCACAATCCCACCAACCGGCCATGTAGGTTTCGCCCAACCCAATACTATGGTCTTTAAGCACTCGCTCAAAAAATCTTTCGTCGTGAATTTTAATGTCCCATGGATTGCTTCCATTAACATCTATTCCTGCTCGAGCCAATAGCTGATTGATTATTCTCTGCATGTGAGCACACTCCAAATCCTAATTGTATTACTCTTATTTGAAAAACAAAGCAAGATCCATTATAATAATAAATATGATTAAACTATTTAAAAATCAACCCCCGGAAATTCTGGTACCGGAACCCCCTCCTGCTGTCGAAATGCTGTCTTTTCAGCCTCTTCCCGGCTTCAGTTCTCCTCATGCGCAGACGGTTTTAGCTTATCTCACTCCTATTGGCTCTTCCCCCCCCTCAACTCCATTGATCGTTCCCATTGGCGATGGCAGCTCATTATGTTGCGAGGTTTCCACCCCGAAATCATGGCATAAATCACAGAGTACTATCGTCCTCGTACATGGCCTGGGTGGCAGCCATTCATCGAGCTACATGGTGCGTCTTAGCCGAAAACTCTATGAAATGGGTCTCCGGGCTGTACGTGTAAACATGCGATGTTGTGGCTCGGGATCCGAGCTCGCAAAAATTCCGTACCATGGGGGCCTAAGTGGTGATATTCTTGCAGTGCTCAATAAATTAAAAGAAGAAACTCCGGATTCTGCAATTATTTTAGTTGGATTCTCCCTAGGAGGCAATATTGCTCTTAAACTGTCAGCTGAGCTTGGACTTTCGAACAATAAGTTGATTGAGACAACAATTGCCATCTGTCCTTCCATAGATCTTGCTGAAACGGCAGAAATTTTGTCGCAGCCGGCAAATCATATTTATAATCGTTACTATATGCGGCAGTTAGAAGCAATAGTGAATAAAAACAAATCAAATTATTCTTTTGCTACAATCTATGAGTTCGATAGAATAATCACAGCACCCAATTGGGGTTTTAAAAGCCCGGAAGAATATTATCGACAAAGCAGTAGTCGTTATCTGCTTTCTCATATACAAACCCCGTGCCATATTCTTTTAGCTATTGATGATCCGTTTATCAATCATCTTTCATGCTTAAACGTTCCCCGTTCATCTTCAGTAAAAGTATGGTTATCAGAATATGGGGGGCATGTCGGCTTCTTCGGATGGGCTGATTCGGAACACCGCTATTACTGGCTCGATAGCATCTTAATAAAATGGATTAAAGAAGCGATCTCTTCTGAACCAAATAAGCAACATATTGCCGGCGAGACCAAGCGTTAATAAAATCTTTTAAGTGATAACTCACATTCGTTTCTGCATCACAGGGAAACGCAGGATCCATACATAAAACTTTATTTTCTTTCGGCAGGAATCCTTTGACGAGGATTAAATGTCCTTCACTATTTGGTGGCAATGAACTTCCACGCAATGGACCCTTAATGCTTACAACAACGGGAATACCGATAGCAAGTTGTTTGTATATCTCATCGAAACTTTTCAATCTTTGCACCCAACAACACCAATTTTTGCCTAATATTGATGATGCTTGAGCCGTATTCAATACCCAATTACCATAAATATCAGAGGCTTCATCACGCGCTTGAGAAGCAAAAAAAATAGGATCAATTCTATTTTTCTCCATCAAAAAGCTGACCATTGCAGAAGTGGATGTGGGAGAACACATATCACGATGACGAGGATGTGGTAAAGTCAACTGCGACACTAAAGGGACTTGCAAGTCCACAGCCTGATTAAAGGTGCATTTTTCATTAAAATGATAATCTGATAATCGGCTGGCACAGACATGGAGCGAATAAAACTCATCCAAAGTTGCTTCTCCGATGGATTGAATGCGGATACGAAATCCAAAAGCCTGCTTTTCATTCAAAATAGCTACAATATCTTCCTTGATTCTTACTTGAGAGTCTTTTTTAAAGATATTATTACCGGATTGCTGTCCTTGGGCATTCCAAAAGGCATACGACATCCAAGGAGTCCATTGTCCCAGTTTTACCGACACTGAAATATCAAATCCGCCGTATTGTGGTCGCATGGCATTCCAAGAAATTATCAGTTCGTCAAAAGGAATATTTTCATGATTTTCCCATATATACGAGGTTTCAGATATGTCTTTCAAAATAACATCATGATGATATGTTTCTGTTGCCTCAAAAACATCACAAGAAATGCCCGAATTATTTTCTTTCATTAATCACAACTCCGTATCTCTATAAAATAGAAAGTCTGCGTCGATAGACAAGGCACGAGTGAAGACAAAAATTTTGACGCAAAGCCGACGCTGTCAACAACCAATTTTTGAGTTATGTTCGGTATATAGAGAATTTATTAAATAATCTCGATCGTAGCCCAAAAGATGAAATTATATGATTTTTCCATATGATTCAAATGAATAGTTGCAATTTTAATCAATTTCATATATAATCAGGTTTTTTAAAATCATTATTTTAGAGGTTGTGCCTTCATGGAAAAACCAGCTCAGATTAATTGGGGACCAGTCATCTTTTTAGTAACTTACCAAACGTTGCTATTAGCATACTTACCATTTTATTTTTATTATCATGGCATTTCGTGGGGCGTTGCTATTACAGCTTTTATTTTACTTTACATTACAGGACTTAGCATCACAGGCGGATATCATCGTTATTACGCTCACAGAAGCTATCGGACAGGAAGTGTTGTTGAAGCCATCATGCTCTTTTTTGGAGCCATGACAGCGCAAGGAAGCGCTCTAAGATGGTCCTTTGACCATAGACTCCATCATGCACATGTAGACACTGATAACGATCCTTATTCCATTAAAAAAGGATTTTGGTACGCCCATTGCATGTGGATATTGGAAAAACCTAGAAAGATTGAACCGAAAGTGGTCCCGGACTTATTCAAAAACAAACTGGTGATGTTTCAACACAATTACTACAGATATTTGATGATTGGCAGCAATGCTCTTGGAGTACTGTTCTTTGGCTGGCTCTTCAATGACTACTTAGCTTCCTTCGTGATCATTTGTGTTTTACGTATGTTTGTTTTGCATCATTTTACTTGGTTCATCAACTCTTTAGCCCATGTGTGGGGCGACAAACCTTTCTGCCAAGAATTATCTGCCAATCCTGGCGCAAACTTTTCTTTAGAA
>Ga0206832_10106_pt1 | contig 22105 bp, 15 predicted proteins | sample Alteio_BWOrgCont_74_FD_152896 | JGI IMG/M metagenome (GOLD analysis project Ga0206832, IMG submission 152896) | Enriched cells from forest soil in Barre Woods Harvard Forest LTER site, Petersham, Massachusetts, United States -... | ecosystem: Environmental > Terrestrial > Soil > Temperate forest >... | reverse complement strand
GCCGACCTTTAACGACACGTCCAGCCGCCCATTCTGATTGATCTCAAGCGTGATCCCAGAGTGTACGTATTTTTCAAAGCCATGCTGCTCAACCGTCAGTTCGTAGGTGCCGATCGGCACGAGTGTGAAGGAATAGTACCCATCTTTATTTGTAGTGACGCTGCGCGCAGTGTTGGTGTTCGAGTTCCTCAAAGTCACTTTTGCATCAGCGACCACGGCACCTGACGGATCCTTAACCGTCCCAGCGATGAGCGCGGAGGCTTGTTGCGCCTGTGCTCCTGCAGCCTGCAACACGATGCAAATCGCTAGGCAAAGAATCCGGGATGTCAATTGTCTAGGAGAAATCTCATCCGAACCACATTGCGAGGTCATAGAGGCTCCCTGAAACGTTACGCAAGTGAGGCACAGAAAACTGACCAAGGGTCAGCTCGCCCTAAAACGTTTCATGTTTTGTTGGGACGCAATTTTGCAACTATCGGGTTACAGATGCAAGCCTTTTCGGTCGGCTTTGGATAATTCTCTTGGGGCGAAGACTTCATGCGCGAGCGCAGCACTCCAGGCCATAAAGACTCACGGTCACGTCGGATCAAAACGATTTTCTACCGGACCAAGAATTTCAATCAGCGTACCTACCGAGCGTTGCCGCCGTTTCGGGCGCGACGAGTTACGTATGCCCGTGCGCTCGAACAAGCGAGGCCGGGAAGCCGGTAGAGACGCGCGGCTGCCGAAGCTTCGAACCAGGGATACTGCCTTCCAACTTGTATGAACAAATTGTCATGTTCCGGAAAAAGCGCGGTAATGTTGCGGAACTATCATAGTTTTAATAATCCTGTCGCGATAAGACAGTATCGCGCAATCAGACTCCCACGCGGGGTGCGCACGACACCCCGCGCAGGGGCTGAAAGGAGGGTTTACTAAAGACTCCTCGATCTATCGAAATGAACGCAGATACCGTTGAAATACGGGCTGCGATCAATCTTACTTGAGCTCAGGAATAAACCGTGAGGTGAAGGATGTTGACGAATGTCTTTCTCCATCGGCGTAGTCGCGCGCCAGTGATGGTTGTGTTTTGCTTGGTCTTTACTTCAGGCCTTATTGCCCAGAGCGGAGCGGGTCAATTGTCGGGGAGGGTTACTGACTCGTCCGGCAATGCGGTTGCGAATGTCACAGTGACAGCGACGAGCGTAGACACTGGGCAGGCGCGAACCGCCGCCACTGGGACAGACGGTAGTTACAAATTTGACCAGTTGCCATCAGGCAACTACCAGGTGAAGTTTGAGGCAGCCGGTTTTAACACCGTAGAAATTCCCTCCACAACCGTCAACGGAACCGCGTCCGCTGTTCTGGACCAGAAACTCGAGGCCGCTGCCACCAAATCGACGCCGCCGCAAGAGAACTTGCCGAACGCTCCATCCAGCAGCACGACCGCCCCTACGCTGTCGGATCTGGGCCTTACTCCGGAGCAAACCCAGGGAAATTCCCGCGAGCAGGCCCTGCTCGACAAGCGAACGCACATGCTGAAGATCCATCAACGGATGGGTTTGATCACAACCATTCCGCTGATTGCCACCGTCGCCACTTCTCTCAACGCCGGAGGCAAGAGCACGAGCACATCGTCGCGCTATCTGCATGCGGCTCTTGGAGGTGTAACGGGAGATTTGTATTTCATTACCGCCTACTACGCAATCTTCGCGCCCAGAGTGCCAGGAACCGAAACTCGCGGTCCAATCCGTTTTCACAAGGCCATGGCTTGGATCCACGGTCCAGGGATGATTTTGACGCCTATTCTGGGGATCTTGGCTTTCGACCAAAAGAGTAACGGCGAAAAAGTTCATGGCATCGCTTCCGCACACGCGCCGGTAGCCATCGTGACCGCGGGGGCCTTCGGGGCTGCCCTTCTGTCGGTTTCGGTTAAGTTCTAAGTACAATTTATGAATAAGAGAATCCTGACCGCTTTCTTGCTCGCCGCGCTCCCCATGTTTGCAGCGGCCGACAGCCAATGGATCCTGAAACAAAGTACGCTCACTTACCACGTCTCGCATCCGCTTCATCAGTCTGAGGGCGTGAGCCACGCGGCGAAAGGCAAGGGCGTTTGCCACGCAGGGCAATGCGATTTCCTGATCGCAGTGCCAGTCAAATCGTTTGATTCGGGAGACAGCAACCGCGATCTTCATACGCTGCAAGTGACGCGCGGCGCGGAGTTTCCCATAGTGACCGTACGCACGCGGTTACCCGAATCGGCCGAGACGTCATCGACCGTCAACGCCGATTTGGAGATTCAATTTGCCGGCCAGACCGCCCAGTTCAAGCAGGTTCCTTTCAAACTTGAAACCCAAAACGGAGAGACCCACATCACGGGAACAATCCCGGCTACGCTCACTGATTTCAAAATCGAGCCTCCGACCCTGCTAACCATGCCGGTTAAGAACGAAATTCCCATACGCGTGGATATGACCTGGCGCCCACAGTAGCTAGTCGCGTTCTTATCAAAAATTAACGGGAATCGCTTCGTGCAGCCTCGGTTTGGAGAGGTGAGTCAGGCTCGAAATGCGTTTAGCGTTTGAGTAGTTTCCTGCATCCCACTTTGAGGTGTAAAGTTCTTGAGCAGGCGAGAATCTCCAATGCGATTGCTCCTAGTCGAGGATGACGTCTCCATTCAGCAGTTCCTGAAACGCGCCTTGGTAGAGGCTGGATATCAGGTGGATACGGCCAGTAACGCGAAGGCCGGGGAAGCGATGGCTCTCGAAGGCATTCACGATGCCTTCATCATTGATCTTGGCCTTCCCGACATGGATGGATTGGACTTGATTGCGCATTGCCGGGCACAGGGCAGCTCCGCTCCAGTTCTGATTCTTTCTGCCCGGCGTTCTGTGGATGAGCGTGTCCGCGGCCTGGAACAGGGAGGAGACGACTACCTCACGAAACCTTTTGCCCTCCCGGAATTGCTCGCGAGATTGAGAAATCTTCTTCGCAGATCTGCCGCTCCTCAAAATGAGTCGGTGCGCCTGCAAGCCGCCGACTTGCAGCTCGATCTTGTACGGCGCGAGGCCCGAAGGGGCGATCACCTACTGCAATTGACCCCGCAAGAGTTCTCACTGCTGGAGTATCTTTGCCGCAACGAAGGTCGTGTAGTGACTCGCACCATGATTTTGGACCACGTTTGGCGGATGCGGATCGATCCTGCAACCAACGTCGTGGATGTTCATATCTATCGTCTACGCAGTAAGGTCGACCATGACACTCCGCGGCCATTGATCCACACCATTCGTGGCGTGGGCTACGTTCTCAAGCATGCCTAGGAATTTACGCGCTACCGCAGCTTGGCGGATTTCGATTTGGACGACTCTGGCGTTCGCGCTGGGAACCGCTGGGGCTTTTTGTATTGTCTACTTCCTGGTTGCGCAAGGCATCCGGGAGCGCAGCGACACCTGGCTCAGCGGCGAAGCCGAAGTTCTTGTGCAAGTCTTGGCCGACACTCCCAGAGATCACTTGCACAAGCGGATCATTGGTGAAGTGGCGGAGCTCGCGACGCGCGAAGTGCCGGACGAGCGCAATGCACGCGGCGAGAGGCTGAACTCGGTTTTCTTTCTGGCAACAGATCCTAACAACAGCGAATCTCCATTCTGGGTGGGTCCAAGCTCGAAGGATGTTTTTGTCGCGGCGATTCAACTGGCCAAGCTCATTCCGGGGACTCCGAAATCCATAAAGGTGGAAGGATGGCGGCAAACTTTCCGGGTCGTTGTTCAGGCACAAGACGGAAGAACGGTTTACCTGGGCCTTTCAGATCGTGGAGCAAAATATCTGCTGCACATTCTGGCACGACGTTTTTTCCTGGTCTGGGGCGGCATGTTCCTGCTAGGTTTCGTGATCTCGTACTGGAGCGCGCGCCGTACCCTGCTCCGGGTCGAGCGTATTACTGAAACCGTTGCGCAGATAAGCACTGAGGATTTGCAGAAGCGATTGCCCGAACCCGCTAATTCGGACGAGATTTCGCGATTGGCTAAGACCTTTAATCACATGTTGGACCGGTTGCAAGCTTCGGTAAATCAGCTGCGCACCGTGACTGGTGCCGTCGCTCACGATCTGAAAAGTCCGGTGACCTTGATTCGCGGGACCCTCGAATCCGCACTATGCAAAGATAGAAACGACCAGTGGCGAGACTCGGTCGGGCAAGCAATCGAAGAACTGGATAGACTCTTGCTGTTGCTGAACACCACGTTGGATCTTGCCGAAGCTGAAGCTGGCGCACTTCACATGGATCGCGGACCAGTCGATTTGTCCGAGGTTGTAAGGCAACTGGTTGATATTTACCAGCCAGCTATGGCTGAACGCCATCACGACGTGACCATCGATCTTGAACCCAATGTGGTTGTAGATGCTGACTTGCCTCTGCTGAATCGCGTGGTCAGCAATTTGCTTGAAAACGAGCTGACTCACTTGCCGGTGGGGTGTCGAGTGAACATTCGGCTCCATTCGCTCCAGGGGTCAGCGGAACTCGTGATCGAGGACAATGGCCCGGGATTCCCCCCGGATATCGGCAGCCGGGCTTTCGAGCGCTTCGTAAAAGGAAAACATTCTCCTGGACACGGCCTCGGACTGGCCTTTGTGGATGCGGTCGTCCAGGCCCACGGCGGCGCAGCTAGAATCTCTAATCGTGCGGGAGGCGGCGCAGTTATAACGTTGTTGCTGCCCGTGAGCGTGCTCCAAGTAGCGTAGAGTCTTCAATACAGCGACGTAAGATTTTGACGCACTGGGCATCGTTGTCGATGAAAAAGAGGAAGAGGACAAAATGCATCCTTTGACACGCCGCAATTTCATGCGGATTGGTGCAGGTTCCGTGGCAGCGGCAAAAATCACTTTGCTGGAGCCCGTCGCATTGTGGGGCCAAGGCCGAACCGTTGCGCCGAGCGATACGGTGCGGTTTGCCTCGATTGGCACCGGTACACGCGGATGCGAGCTGCTCACGGCGTCGCTCGCCGTGCCTGGTGTTGAATGTGTTGCCGCGTGCGATCTCTATGACAGCCGCCACGAGGCCGCGCAGGAGGCAGTGCAGAAGCAAATCCCGACGACACGTAACTATAAGGAGATCCTCGACCGCAAAGATGTGGACGCCGTCATTGTTGCCGTCCCCGACCATCAGCATCGACGGATCGTCGTCGATGCCTGCGCGGCAGGAAAAGATGTGTATTGCGAAAAGCCCATGTCGCACACGCTGGAAGATGGCTTCGCCATGGTGGAAGCAGTGCAAAAGGGAAATCGTATTCTCCAAGTCGGAAGCCAGCGCGTGAGCTCCATAGTCTATGAGAAGGCACGCGAGATCTACGCGTCGGGCGCGCTCGGCGAGGTGTTCTTCATCGAAGGCTTCTCGGATCGCAACTCGCCCAGCGGCGCATGGGTGTATCCGATTCCGCCCGACGCGAGCGAACAGACTATCGACTGGGATGCATTCCTTGTGGGTGCGCCCAAGCGGCCGTTTGATGCAGCGCGCTTCTTCCGCTGGCGTTGCTACTCCGACTACGGCGAAGGTTTGGCTGGCGATCTATTTGTGCACTTGCTCTCAGGAATTTTCTTCGTCTCGGGTACGAATGAGGCCCCGCAGCGCGCGCAGACGAGCGGCGGGTTGTTCCGTTGGAAAGATGGACGTGACTTCCCGGATGTGATCGAAACCCTTTATGACTTCCCGAAATTCCGCGTAGTGTTGCGCTGCAATCTGAACAACGCCGGCGGTGAGCCGATCAGATTCTACGGCACCAAGGGCACCATGGAAATTATCGGACAAACTCTCACCTTCACGCCGCAAGATGTAACCCCGAAGCCGGAAACATATTCGACAAAGGGTTGGCCAGAGCGGCTGCGTAAACAGTACATGGCGCAGTGGGCAGTAGAACATCCGCAGCCAGGACCGCTCGAATACCAAGTTGACGAAGCAGAGACTTTTGCTGCGCCCGTCGGCTACAGCGATGTGTCAGCCCATCAGGCAAACTTCTTCAACGCAGTTCGAACCCGCAAGCCAGCCGCAGAGAACGAGGTCTTTGGCAACCATGCGGCAATCGGCTGCCATCTGGCCAACTACGCCTATTTCAAGAACACGATTGCGACCTGGGATGCGAGCGCGAGAACGATCCGGGGATAAGTAAACTCCGAACTGAGGGAGTGAATTTATGCACGAGGTTTCGAGAAGAGCTTTTTTAAAGACCGCCTCCGCATCAGCCGCATACGCGGCACTATGGAACAGCGCACCCTGGCTGATGGCCGACCCGCTGGGGCTGCCGCTGGGATTGCAGCTGTACTCGGTGCGAGACATCTTGCCCAAAGATTACGAAGGAACGCTGAAGCAGTTGTCGGCGCTTGGCTATCACGAAGTGGAGGCTGCAGGCTTCTTCGGACGTACGCCAGCACAAGTGAAACTCGCGATGGATCAGGCAGGGTTGCATTGCGTGAGCGCACACTATCCCATGGTTCAACTTCAGCCGCACCTCGACGAAATCATTCAGTTCGGTAAGGACCTGGGACTTGATTACATTGTCTGCGCATCGCCGGGGCTCAAGGATGCGTCGGGCGTAAAAGCCCCCTCCCGTGCGGACCGGGAAGCAATGACGCTCGACGATTGGCGCTGGAACGCCGATCAGTTCAATCATATCGGCGAACGGGTGCATGCTGCGGGCATGAAGTTTGCGTATCACAATCACACCCCGGAGTTCCGCTCCCAGAATGGTGTAATGTTCTACGACGAACTGCTTCGTTCGACCGATCCGTCGAAAGTCGCCATGGAACTGGATTGCGGCTGGGCAATAGTGGCCGGACAGAATCCGGTGAATTTGCTGACGCGCTATCCGACGCGTATTTCCATGCTGCACGTAAAGGATTTCAAGATGACCGCGACAACGAATCCGTCGAACGCTCCGCCCTCGACGGAGTTGGGTCGGGGCACGATCGACTATCGTCCGATTTTCGAAGCGGCCAAGAAGGCGCATATCGAGCATGCCTTCGTCGAGCAAGAAGAATTCGACATGCCCCCGATGGAGGCATTGAAAGTCGACGCGGATTACATGCACGCGCTGAAGGTGTAACGGCCCACGACAATTGGCGCCCTAGCGCAGCGCGCTCCGAATCGCCAGATCCAGACCTACCATCAAAACGGCGGACGCGGGAATCACCAACAAAGCTTTCTTCAGCCGCCGCGGATCCCCGCCCGCAATAGCCCCGATAATGCGCGAACTGACGGCGAGCCCCGTCCAACCGCAGGTGATCACGAAGCCGATGGCACTGCTGGTCATGCGCGGAAACGCATCGCCGACGATGGCGATGGTGGTAGGAAACACCGGCGCCATCGAAATCCCACTCAGAAAAACCAGCACCGCGGCCGCCGCAGGTTTGTTGGTCCGCAACGCCAGAAAAGTTGTCACTGCCATCGCGACTGATCCAATCAGAGTGACCGTAATCGCAGGCACATGACTCAGAATCGGTAAGATGCCGGCGCGTCCAATCAGCAGACCAAGCGCGAATCCGAGCGAAAGAATATTGAGCGCGCGCGATTCCGGAATACCCTGTGCAATCAGATGGCGGACCAGCCAATTCCACATTCCCACCTCGCAGCCGATGTAGAGAAAGAGGAAAAGTCCGATCAAGAAAAGCAATGGGCGTCCAAGCACAGGACCCGCGTCCGCAAGAATAAAGCCAGTGCCAGTCGGCCCAGGCATTTGTGTGAGCATTTCGATCGCCAGCGTGGTGACGGCGAGGAACGCGACGGTGTAGCAAAGACGAACCCAATTTCGTTTAAAAAGATTGGCAGCGATGAACGGCGTGGCAAGTCCTCCGAGGCCGAAGAAAAGATTGACCAGGTTCAACGCCGTAGCGCGATGGGCCGCACCGACATCGCTAACCAAAGAATTCGCGGCGGTCACTAGCGTGCCGCCACCGACTCCAAGCAGGAAAAGGAGCAGCAGGATGGTGCGGAAGCCGGGCGAGCGCGGCAAGGCAAAAAGCGCAATGGAGATGAAAACGAGGCCGAGGACCATGCCGAGCTTGTTGCCTTCGTTATCGAGCAACGGCCCGACCCCGAGCGAAGCGAGAATCAGCCCCAGCGCCTGTGCAGAAGCGATCGTGCCATTCTGGCTCGGTGAAAGATGGAAGCGCTCGGATAGTTCAGGCAGGATGGTTCCGAGCATAGCGGCGATCATCCCGTACACAAAGATCGCGAGAATGGCAGCGAGAATCAACACGCGTTGGCATTCCTTTCAAATGCTACTTTTCAAGTCGCTGGAACATCGACCCACGCTCGTGTCCGATGGCTCCGGAGCACGGCGTCGAGGATGGTCAGTTGCCGCAGGCCATCGACAAACTGCGGATACTGGGGCGCGTCACCGCCGATCGAAGCGTAGAAGCGACGGAAGATCTGTTTGAATGTGTCGTCGTAGCCTTCGCTGTGTCCACCGGGAAGATCGGCGTAGTTTCGCGCCTCGGGCTTGAGCAGAGACGGATCCTTAATGAAGATCTCATTGCCGGTGTCGCGGTGGCCCACCCATAATTCGTCGGGACGTTCCTGGTTCCACGCGACGGAAGATCGTGTGCCGTAGATCTCAATGTTGAAGCGGTTCTTGCGTCCGGCGGAAACTTGGCTGGCAGCGACGCTGCCGCGGGTGCGCGCTCCCATGCGAAAAATGACGGCGCCGAAATCCTCCGTATCTACGGCGGTTTCGACGCAGTCCTCCGGTCGAAGCACTTTATTGGTAAAGGTCCCGACCGAATGTTTCGGCTGCTTGCGCGTGGGGTGGAAGGTCTGAAGATCGGCACAGAGCGAGCTGACCCGCAATCCGGTGACGTGCTCAGCCAAATCAAACCAGTGGGAGCCAATATCGGCCATGCAGCGCGAAGGTCCGCCAGCTTTGACGTCGACGCGCCAGTTCCAATCCGTTTCGTAGAGCAGCCAGTCCTGAAAATACGTGCCTTGCACGACGAGAATTTCCCCCAACTGTCCGGCTTCGCGCATGGCGCGCATCTGCTGCACCATGGGATAGAAACGCAAATTGTGGCAAACGCAATTGCCTACTCCACGCTCAGCGGCAAGCGCGACCAGTTCCTCGCCCTCTTCGACGCTAGTGGCCAGCGGCTTTTCGCAAATCACGTGCTTGCCTGCCTGGAGCGCATCCTTGGTCATGGGAAAATGCTGCGCGTTGGGTGTGCAGATATGAACGGCATCGATCGCTGAATCGCGCAAGATCTCGCGATAATCAGTCGTTATATTCGGGACAGAAAAGCCCGTGCCCAATCGTTGTGCGGACTCTGCATTTCGTCCTGCGATGGCTGCCGCCTCGACAAACTCCAGTCGCCGCACCGCTTCCAGATGGACACGGCCCATGAATCCGGTGCCGAAGATTGCTGTCTTAATCCGCTTCATCGTTCCCTATATGCTCCTTGCTAGACCCACCACGCGGCACCAGGCTGCTCACGAATCACAATGTCGTTGAGGAAGCTTGCGGCCTTCGACAATCCCTCTTCCGGCGATAACAGGCTGTCTTCGTGCTCAATCGAGAGCACGGAATCGTAGCCAAACATCCGCAAGGTAGAAACAAACTCGCGCCACCACTCGGCGCCGTGACCGTAGCCGCAAGTGCGGAAAATCCACGCACGCTCGCGCTCTTGCGTGTAGGGTTTTGTATCGAGCACGCCGGTCCGCGGCAGGTTGGCGGAGTAGATCTGGGTGTCCTTGGCATGGACGTGGAAAATCGCGCCTTCGAGCACGCGAACCGCGGCGATGGGATCGATGTTTTGCCAGAAGAGATGGCTCGGATCGAAGTTGCAGCCGACGCTAGGGCCTGCAATGGAGCGCAACCGAAGCATCGTCTCTGGACTGTAGACTACGAAGCCGGGATGCATTTCGATAGCGATTTTCACGCCATGGTCGGCGGCAAACTTCGCGTGCTCGATCCAGTAGGGCGCGACTACTTCGTTCCACTGCCAGTCGAGCACTTTGAGATAGTCCGGAGGCCAGGGGCAGGTGACCCAGTTGGGAGCAGTGGCGTTCGGCGAGTCGCCGGGGCATCCCGAAAAGTCGATCACCACAGAGATGCCGAGTTTTTCGGCGAGCAGAATGGTCTTGCGGCTGACCTCGCGATCGTGCTGCGCGCGAGTCTTATCCGGGTGCAGCGGATTGCCGTGAGAACTCAGGGCGCTAATCGAAGCGCCGTGATCGGCAAGAACCTTCTGAAACTCAGCCAGAGCTGAAGCATCTTCGAGCATTGAGAGCTTGCAGTGCGCATCGCCAGGATAGTTGCCGGTGCCGAGTTCGACGGTGTCGATTTGCAGCGCCTTAAGTTTCTTGAGAACCGCGGACAGCGAAAGCTGCGACAGCAGGGGCGTGAACACTCCAACGCGCATAACGATTTCTATCTCCCAGGATCGCAAGTCATCATAGCCGATTATTGCGGAATCGAGGATTTCTCAAAAGCCATGACTTGGGGATGTGCGGGTCAACCGATCGCTGTTACCTCTGTAATCGCCGCTAATCACCAAATTCTTGTGGAATGAACTGGCCTGCGAGAAGGTTAAAATGAATAGACGAGGTGAGGAACCGATGCGCAACCGATTCGTAGTTCTTGTCGCTTTCAGTTTGCTGGTCAGCGGAGCTTGGGCGCAGCAGTCGCAGAACACCGCTCAAACGGGACAGCAACAAAGCATGCCCGGCATGGACATGTCAGGCATGAAAGATATGAAAAACATGCCTGCGGCCGCTGACAAGGACAAGGACAAGGACACCGACAGCGGCGGCGACAACGATAGCGACGCCAGCGTTCACGCGATGCACTCCATGGAAGGCCACATGGATATGGGCCCGCACATGAAGATGACTGCGCTGCGCCCGTCCAAGCCCGGCGACGCTGACCGCGCCCAACAGATCGTTCAAAGCGCGCGCAAGGCCTCTGAAAAATACACGGACTATCGTACCGCCCTGGCGGACGGCTTCAAGATATTCCATCCGGAAGTTCCGCAGAAGATGTATCACTTCACCAACTACGGGTATGCCCGGGAAGCGTTCTTCCGCTTCAACCCTGAGCATCCCACATCGTTGCTCTACGAGAAACATGGCGACGACTACAAACTCATCGGCGTCATGTATACGGCGCCCAAGCGGTTCGACGAAGCTCAACTCGACGAGCGCATTCCGCTGAGCGTTGGCCAATGGCACGAGCACGTGAATTTCTGCGCGCCGCCGGCGGACAAGAAGGCTGAAATGAGGTCGCCGCATCCGCAGTTCGGTCTCAGGGGATCAATCACCACGCAGGAAGCCTGCGACGCGGCCGGTGGAACCTTCCATCCCGTGATCTTCAACTGGATGGTCCATGTCTATCCCTTCGAGAAAGATCAGGCAAGCATCTGGTCGGTCGAGCGCCAACACGGCGACGCCGACTAGTAACTCAGCATACTATCCCCGAAGCGCTTCCCAGGGGGGAAACATACGTACCCTGCATTCACGCCCCAACCTGGTTCAGAACCCGGAGAAGAAGCGTTCGTCCAACAACCGCTGTTTCCGCCGCGATGTTATCCTTGAAGCTTCTATTCCTCCACCAGGTTTTCGAACATGTCCGATCCAAACATCCCAACTCCTCCGGCCACCGAAGAACAGAACGAGTCTTTCGGGAGCATTCTTTCGCAATTCGAGCAGGGCCACACGGTCCAACGAACAGAAGGTATTCGTGAAGGCACAGTCGTCTCCCTGTCGGCAGATTCGGTGTTTATCGACATCGGGTTCAAGTCGGAAGGCGTCTTGCCGCTCTCGGAGTTGCAGAATCCGGAATTGCAGAATCCAGAATTGCGGAATAACGACAAGGCTGTGAAGCCAGGCGACAAGTTGCAAGTTACGATCAAAGGCCGCGCTCCCGAGGGCTACTTCGAGTTGACCCTTGGAAAAGCTGCCCGTCCCACAGACTGGTCGGCACTCGAGAAGGCCTTCGCAGACAAGACGACGATAGTTGGGACGGTGACTGCCGTGGTGAAGGGCGGATTGAGCGTGGATGTGGGAGTGCGCGCGTTCATGCCGGCGTCCCGTAGCGGCGCACGTGATGCGGCTGAGATGGAGAAGTTGGTCGAGCAGGAGATTCGATGCCGAATTATCAAGCTCGACGCCGCGGAGGAAGACATTGTAGTGGATCGCCGGGCCGTCGCCGAAGAGGAAGAGCGGACGGCCAAGGATCGCCGCTACTCCGAAGTCAAGGAAGGCGACACGGTGAGCGGTACGGTGCGAAGCCTCACCGACTACGGAGCCTTCGTTGACATCGGCGGCGTGGACGCTTTGTTGCACGTGAGCGATATTTCCTGGAGCCGCATCAACAAGCCCGTAGACGCGCTTGCCGTAGAACAACTGATCGAGGTCAAAGTTCTCAAAATCGATCCAGAGAAGCGGCGCGTCTCGGTAGGGCTGAAGCAGCTACAGCCGCATCCGTGGGATGCGGTTGTGGACAAGTACAAAACAGGAGAGCGCGTTCGCGGCACCGTTACTCGCGTAATGGACTTCGGCGCATTCGTCGAACTCGAGCCAGGAGTCGAGGGATTAATTCACGTCTCCGAGATGTCTTGGGTCAAGAAGGTAAAAAAGCCGAGCGATCTGGTGAAACCGGGCGAGACCGTCGAAGCCGTCATTCTTGGCGTGAGCGCCAACGAGCGGCGAATGTCACTGGGATTGAAGCAGGCCTTGGGCAACCCTTGGGCTGACGTCGCGCAAAAGCTTCCCGTTGGCTCCGTGGCCGAAGGCCCCGTGGTTAGCATGACGAAGTTCGGAGCTTTTGTGGAAGTTGCTGAAGGTATCGAGGGAATGATTCACGTCAGCGACATCAGCGCTGAGAAACGAATCAATCATCCGCAGGATATGCTGAAGGTCGGGCAAATAGTAAAGGCGCAAGTGCTCGAGCTCGATGCCGAGAAGCGAAGACTGAAACTCGGAATGAAACAACTCCTCCCGACCGACATTGATGAATACCTGGCCGAGCACAAGCAAGGCGATGTAGTCAGCGGCCGCATCATCGAAGTTTCAAGCGGCTCGGCGCGAGTGGAACTGGGAGAAGGGATCCAGGCGACGTGCCGAATCTCGGCAGACAAAATAAAGCAGCAATCCTCCAGTGCAAATCAGTCCGCTGACACAAAGTCGGACTTGGCATCGCTGACCTCGATGTTGCAGGCGCGCTGGAAAGGTGGCGCGGTTGCAAAATCGGCGGAGCCACAAGAACTTCAGGCAGGGCAGATTCGCAGTTTTCGAATCACGAGACTCGATCAGCCAACGAAGAAGATCGAGGTTGAACTGCCCTAGTGCCAAGCTGTTCTGGATCGATTCGCATATCATTTGCCTTTTAGGTACTGAACACCTATCTCTCGACTGCTGTAAACTTATCGACGGGTGTCCATAAGTGCGATACGCCCTAAGTCCTTATTATGTAGGCTATTACGAGAATGTTGCAACGCCTTGCAACCGGTTGCAAGAATTCTCAGTCTTGACAGGGATACTGGGAGGTCTAAACTCACGGAGTATTTGATTAACGCTGGAGAAGTCTGATGTCGCGAAGCCTTAAATTAGCTACCGTTTGCGTGATCTCCTTACTGGCTCTGTCGTTATCCGCCTATGCTAACTCCAACGACAGTTTTCAGAACGCTGTTCTGACCGGTGTCTCTCACGGTGGCGACGTATCGGGCACGTTCGATTTCAACAGCAGCACGCATCAGTTTTCCGATATCTCTGTCTCTTTTGTAAGCACCGTCTTTGGAGACGTTAATGCCAGCGACTCCGGCTCGATAAACGGAACTTACAACCCAGGGAATGGCACTTGGTCGTTTAAATGGCAGACCATTAAGAACTGGGACCTGATCACCTACGACGTCGTCTACAATCCCACGACGAATCAGTTTACCGCGAGTGGTTCGATTCAGAATTTGTGGAACCAGGGAAATTTCAATTATATGCAGGTTCCCGAGGGTGGGAATGCGCTGACTTATTTGCTGCTGTCTGGCATCTCCTTGTTTGTCGCCTTCTTCACATCCCGGAAACGACGCCATGCAATGCGCGTCAGCTAGTTCCAGATAACAATTGAATCCTTGACAAGCGTCCAGTAAGCCCTTCCACATTGCCTTACGAAAATCGATATTCACTGCTATGTTTGTCCTTCTCTGCGCCATTCATGGCAGAGAATTATTTCCCAACTAAACACTCCCGCCGAAGTTATCTCCATCATCAGCAATTTCAATTGGACTCGGAATGCCGCGTCGCCTAAAGTTGCTTAGGGGATCGTGTGTCGAAAACGGCTAAGCGACGAGGTCAGATGACAATTCGATACTGGGTGAGTAATGATCAGTTAGGTGCTTCGACCGGATGTCGTGGATAAAATGGAACCAGAGAGCTTGGAATTAGCAGAGAATCGGAACGAGGTTCAAGAATTGGATCTGACCGGCCAAACGCGTGATGTCACCCACGTCCTCACTTTGGAGGAAATCGCTAACCTTGCGGCAGCGGAGGGTGAGCCCGCAGAAACCCTGATGAACGTGGTCGCCTTGATCGCTCGGCGATTTGAGACCGACGTTTGCTCGGCGTATTTGCTTGAGCCCGATCGAGCCAATCTGGTGCTGGCCGCGACCGTCGGCTTGCGGCGGGAATGCATCGGCAATCTCCGCATGGCAATCCACGAAGGCCTTGCGGGCCTGGTCGCGGAGCAGGTGCGGCCTGTGGCAGTTGAACAGGCGCACAGTCATCCACGTTTCAAATACTTCCGCGAAGCCGGTGAAGATGACTACCAATCGTTCCTCGGGGTTCCACTGATCGACCGAGGCGTGTTGCAAGGCGTTTTGGTGGTTCAAACCGTAGAACCTCGTATTTTCCAGGAAGAAGAGATTCACATGCTGACCGAGGCAGCGGCTCAAGTGGCGCCAGTGGTGAGCGAAGCGCGGACCCTGGATCGCTTCATCGCTCCCGCCCAGGAACGCCTTTGGGCGCTGGCGCGCAATCTGTGGTGGAGTTGGGACCACGATGCCGGAAGCCTGTTCCGCGATCTTGATCCGGTGCGTTGGAGGCAGTTGAATCAGAATCCGGTTTCGCTGCTGGCGGAGTTTCCCCTGGCGAAACTGGAAAGTCGCGCCGCGGAACTCGTGCTCCACAGCCGCATCAACTACGCCTGTCGCCGGTTACAGGAATATTTGCAGGCAGACCGCACTTGGGGAACAAGACACGCCGGGGTTTTGCGGCCTTCACCGGTGGCGTATTTTTCCGCCGAGTTCGGGTTACACGAATCACTTCCGGTTTATTCGGGCGGGCTCGGTGTTCTTGCCGGAGACCACATTAAGAGCGCGTCCGATCTCGGCATTCCGCTGGTCGGCATCGGTTTATTTTATGGGCAAGGATATTTCCGCCAGCGCCTGGATCGCAAAGGTTGGCAGCAAGAGGAATATCTGGAGACCGATGTCAATCAATTGCCCATGGAAGTTGCGATCGGCAAGAACGGACGTCCGGTCGCGGTGCAAATCGAAACTCGCAGCGGCTCAATTCATGCCAAAGTCTGGCGTGTCACGGTTGGACGCTGTGACTTGTTCCTTCTTGATTCGGATGTCGAAGACAATACTCCAGACGACCGGGAGCTGACTTCCCGTCTTTATGGCGGAAACGCGCGCACTCGCATCCGCCAGGAGTTAGTGCTGGGTGTTGGAGGCTCCCGCGCCCTCAGAGCGATGGGAATCACGCCGGGTGTTTTTCACTTGAACGAAGGGCACAGCGGATTTGCGGTGCTGGAAGCGATCCACATGCGCATGGAAGATGAGGGCATCGGGTTCGACGCCGCCGTGCCTCGCGTTTCCCGGGAAGTGGTCTTTACCACTCATACTCCGGTGCCTGCTGGCCATGATCGCTTTGACGCGGATTTGATCGAAGAACATCTTGGACCTTTACGCGAACAGATGGGGCTCTCTCCCGAGAGCTTGATGGGTCTGGGACGCGAGGATCCGAATAACCAGAGCGAAACGTTTTGCATGACCGTGTTGGGACTTAGACTCTCGCGCCGCGCCAACGCGGTTTCCGCCTTACACGGCGAAGTATCCAGGGCGATGTGGACCGGGCTCTGCCCGGGTAAGCCCGAAGACGAAGTTCCTATCGGGCACATCACCAACGGGGTGCATGTTCCGTCGTGGCTCGCTCCGCAAATGTTTCGTCTCTACGACCGCCATCTGGGCACGAACTGGCATCAGCATGGCAGCGAAGCGCGTATCTGGGAAGGCATTGAAAACGTCGATGACGGCGAACTTTGGGAAACGCACCTCAGCTTGAAATCGCAACTCCTCGAATTCGTGCGTCGCCGCGCGGTGGAACAAGCTGAACGCCGCGGCGAATCTCGAGAGGTCTTACAGAGGTTGGGCAAGGTGCTCAGCCCGGACGCGCTGACCATTGGATTTGCCCGCCGCTTCGCAACCTACAAGAGAGCCAATCTGATCCTAAGCGACATCGAGAGCCTGGCATCTATGGTGAACGATCCCAAGCGCCCGGTGCAGTTCGTTTTCGCTGGCAAGGCTCACCCCAACGATGAGCCGGGCAAAACCGTTCTGCAGCAGATTGCTGAATTGATGCGCAATACGCAGTTCGCGGATAAGTTCGTCTTCGTCGAGGACTACGACATCAACGTCGGCCGACACTTCGTGCAGGGAGTCGATGTGTGGCTGAACAACCCGCGGCGTCCGCAGGAGGCGTCGGGCACGAGCGGTCAAAAGGTGGTTTTGAATGGCGGCCTGAATCTTTCCGTTCTTGATGGCTGGTGGGCGGAGGCCTACGACGGCATGAACGGATTCGCCATCGGCACCGGCAGAACCCACTCCAACATGAACGTGCATGACACCCGCGACGCGGAAGATTTGCGCCGCACCCTTCGCGAAGAAGTAATCCCGCTGTACTACCAGCGAGATCGCGACGGCCTGCCCCGCGGCTGGATCAAGCGTATGAAGCGAACCATCCGCACCCTGGGCTGGCGTTTCAATGCCGATCGCATGGTCATGGATTACACGCTTAAATGCTACGTCCCTGCAGCCGGGGGTACGTCCAGCGACATGAGATCCGCCTGGTGACGCGGTAGCTACGGAAAGCGCACATCCAGGCTGTAAATCTCCTGCGTACTTCTATCTCGCATGAGAAGCGCCGAGTCATCCGGCGCCAGTCCAACCCAGAACTCCCACGGATCAAATCCACGCGGAATTTCTTTCAGCGTGAACAAGTGTTCCACTTTGCCGTTGGGCGCACTCAATCGCACCAGGTCGTCGATGTTGTCGGAATAATCCTCCGCATACAAATGCTTTCCGTCATGGGACCAGTTTTCGAATGCGAACAGCGACTGCGCAAGTTGCGACCAACTCTTCCTTTCGAAGTCGTAAAGCATCATCTTCGTGGAGTCTGCCGAGAGTGCCGCCACATAGCGTCCATCCGGCGAAACGCGCGGACTGAAAAGGTTCTCCGACCCGGGCACATCCGAGACTTGCGAAGTCTTCAAGTCCACCATGTGAATGTTAGGGCCGGATGTGGTCGCATACTCCAGCCATGGAACTCCGGCAAAGACAATCGAATCGCCGTCAGGCATCCACGTCGGATCGCCCTGATTATGTTCTCCCGCAGTCACTTCGCGGGCCGTGCCGCCCTCGGCAGGCATCACGAAGACTTTCCACGGCTTTCCCGGACGCGATGCGATAAAGGCGATCTGGGCTCCATCCGGAGACCAACGCGGCGAATGGGCCTGCATGGGCACATACGTTAGTTGCCTCCGGGAACTTCCGTCCAGTTTGCTCCGCCACAAAGTCAGTTCCGGATGCGCTACGTACGTCATCCACTCGCCGTTACGCTGGATGTCCGCTTCCCCCGCCGAAACTCCCGGCATATAGATGGAAAACTGTGACTTGCCATCCAGTCGGACCAGATCAAACCGGCGCTGCTGCCCGATTACGAACAGTTTCTTTCCATCTACGCTCGGCGTCGGATTGCTGAACATGAGCGGTCCGACTGTCAGCTGCGTCGGTTCAGCGGCAGTCTTGTGAAAGCCGATTTTGCTAAACCAAGACCCACCCTCGCGTAGGGCCCAGATATTCTGGCTGTGGTCGCGAGTCGATTCGAACAGGAAGTATTCTCCATCTGGCGTCCACGTTCCCCCCGACTCTTGCGCAGGTCGGTTCCAGTCCGGCAACAGCGGATGCAATCCTTTGCCATCCGCCGAAGCTTCCCACAGTGACGAAGTTCGTTGGTTCGTGTTTCGTATCGTAAAGCGTAGACGCCCGCCATCGGGAGAAAATCGGGGAGCCAACGGAATTCCCTGCACGGCGAGGAGTTCGCGCGAATCGGTTCCGTCCGCATTGCACAGATATAAACTCGAGTTCCTCGCGTACACGATATGCTGGCCGTCGGGTGCCCACGTGGCCGCATGGGCTAGGATGTTTCCCACCGGCCGGATTGACCCTGCAGGCACCGGCAACACCCAAACCGGCCACTCCGTCTCCGAACCCTCCGCCACACCTTTGACCAGCAATTCAGAACGGCCCGGATAGAAATCATAAATGTCGGCGCTCGCCAGCGAGGTCGGTACCGGGGCTGTTTCTCCACCTGAAGTCGAAACCTGCATCAGGATCGAGTGCCCGCTCAGATGCTCGGAAAAATACAGCCGAGCGCCGTCGGTGACCAGAGAGCGTTTCGATGTGCCGTCATTCGTAATCTGTAGCGACGAAATCACCGCTGGGGGCGACTCCGGGGATCTTGTGAACCAGAAGATCGCAACCAACACTGCGACCGCAACCAGCCCCAATGCCACCCACTTCACCACATTTGCCTTAGGTCGAGACTTAGGAGTTGCCACCGCCGCGAACATAGCGCGCAACCTGTCTTTCGAATCCGGCACCTGCCTCGGAGCCAATCCAACCGTTACCGTCGATCCCGACTCTATTCCACGACGCAGGCGCTGCAAATCTCCCCGCATCTCAGCCGCACTTTGATATCGCAACTTAGGATCTTTCTCGAGTGCCTTGGCCACGATGCGTTCAAGCTCGGGAGGCGTCGCCGGATTAAATCGCAGAGGTCCTTCCGGCGCACTGTGAATCAGCGAGTCGAAAAACGCAGCCGTCGTCTGCCCCTGGAAGGGCAGCACTCCAGTCGCCATCTCATAGAGCACGATCCCGAACGAGAACAGGTCGGTACGGCAGTCCAAAGGCTGGCCCAGCGCCTGCTCCGGCGACATGTAATGAATCGTTCCCAGAGCGGAGCCCATGCGTGCCAGATCTTCCGGCGACTGCGTGACCCCTCCAAAGGTATTGCCGCTAACACTGGCTTCGTCTCCAAGCGTGAGCTTCGCCAGTCCGAAATCCAAAATCTTGGCGTGGCCGCGCTTGGTGACAAAAATGTTTGCCGGATTGATATCGCGGTGAATGATGCCATGCGTGTGCGCCGCGTCCAGCGCGTCGGCAATCTCGATTCCGAGCCCCAGCAGAGGGATAATTTCCAGCGGACGCCCGGCGATGCGGTGCATCATGGGCATCCCGTCCAGAAACTCCATGGCGATGAACGCTTCGCCGTCCTGCTCACCAATATCGTAAACCGTGCAAATATTCGGATGATTCAGCGCCGATGCGGCTTCGGCCTCGAATTGAAAACGGGCCAGCGCCTGCGGATCATGAGCCACCTGCTCCGGCAAGAACTTGAGCGCGACGAAGCGATGCAGCCGCGTGTCTTCAGCCTTATAAACCACACCCATGCCACCGCCGCCGAGTTTCTCGACGACGCGGTAGTGCGAGACGGTTTGCCCAATCAATCTTTCGTCGATCATTCGAAAACGCCCGTCTGTCAGGTCGTTTCATCTTACGGACGCCGCTCTGGCCCCGTCAATGAACCCCAGGGATATTACGCGTTGAGGGGATTTTGCTACACCCCGCCGAATCGGGGGACTGCAGAATGCTCCTTGGCAACCACTAGAATTCGCGATAGAACTTGTGCCTAAGACCCTCCGGGTAGTTCTGACTGCACGGCCCCTGGGGAGGCTTCTATGAAGAATGTCGTAGCTTTGCTGGTTTTCCTGTCGAATCGCGAGTGCCTATTCCCAAGTTGCGAAGCGATCTGACTTGTCCCCCGTGTCAGACATAATCTGTGGTCTGCGGAAACTAAGGCCGATTCCCCTGCCCTTTGCGATCCCAACTACGTCTCGAAAAAAGAAGCAGAAGCGGAAGCGAAGAAACCCGCGCCAGACGCCTACAAGGCAATTCAGGATGACAGGACAGTCGCCATGATTTAGATGCCGAGGTGGCGTCGGGCACGGATGAAGCGATATTTCACGGGCTACGTAAAAAGGTTGGCCCCAATGCACAAGCGGGGAAAGCTGCATTGGAAGGAACAGGCTGGAGCAGATTGAAGAGTCAGCTACGACATCATGTCCGGTAATTTGACCCAACAGATACACGCTCGCCCAATTCTCCACTAAGACCGGTCAGGTCACGGTCGACCTTGGGAGTACACCTTTGTGATTTTAATTCAAGGAGTGAGCTTAAAGACCGTTCCACAGCCTTGTCCGTTTCCGCAGCTGGTTCCCGGTCCGCCAAATGTGGTGCCGTAGAGGTTGCCTGATGAGTCGCGCACCAGCCCCGCCGCAGGAAAACTTCCATCGGCCCCCGAGAAACTATGGAGCACGGTCAGTGTACCTGCCTTGTCGAGTTTGAAGACGACTCCGCACCCCCCGCCATTGCATGTATTGTTTGAGCCGCCGCTAACTGCAGTACCGCATAGATTTCCGGCCGCGTCCATCACCAGACCCTGGTTGGGTCCGTATCCATCCGGTCCAGAAAACTTGTGCAGCACGGAAAACACGCCGCTCTTGCTCACCTCAAAAATAACTCCGCAACCGCCCGAACACGAGCTTAAGCCTCCTTGTTTCGTCGCCCCGTAAAGGTTGCCTGCATTGTCCCGCAGCAAACCTCCGCCAAAATAAAATGGATTTGATCCATCCACCCCCTTAAAGCTGTGTAAGACTTTAAATCCGCCGTCTGGCCTTAACCTGAAAACAACCCCGCATCCCGGGGAGTTGCATCCGGTCCCACCCGAAAAAGTGGTCCCATACAGGTTACCCGTCGCAGCGTCTCTTACCAATCCGTTTGGAATGGCTCCGTCTCGGTTTCCGGTGAAATTGTACAGGACCGTGAGCGCACCATTATGGAATCTGAAGACAGTTCCGCTATCGTGTATCCCGCCGCCACCGGTGGTCCCGTAAAGGTTTCCCGCCGCGTCGCGCAGCAACGTCCCGGTGGGGTGATCGCCGTCAAGCGGCTGTCCCTGAAAATTGTGCAAAACCTTCTCCTTGCCGTCGGTACCGAGCTTGAATACAGTTCCAAGATTCTTTCCGCCACCTACATAGGTGATGCCGTACAAGTTCCCGGCTGTGTCCCGAATCAATGCTTCCGGCATATCTCCCTTTCCCGTGCTGGGGAAGCCGAGCAGGACTGTTTCGTTGTTTGCAGTGTCGAGCTTGAAGACTGTGCCGCAACCGAAGTGGTCTCGCCGACAACTACCACCACCCTCAAAAGTAGTGCCGTAAAGATTTCCCGCCGAGTCGCGGACCAACTGGGCGATTGGTTCGCCTCCATCAGTGGCGGGATTTCCGCTGAATGTATACAGTGTGGTAAGGGTTTGAGCCAGCGCGGACTTAGCGCCAAAGCCGGCCAACACTAGAAACAGAACGGAATTTGCAGATCTCAGACGCATCATGACGCGAATCCTTCCTTACCTCAATCCAAATTAGCACTGAACGCTAACCACCTGCAACGAGACTTTCGGCCCTAAAGCCCCAGAATCGAGCAGAAGAGATCAGACGCTTGATGTCCTCAGACAAGCTGATCTCCATATCCGCGCACCCGATAACTCGGAGCCGCCAAAAGGGCCTAAAATTCTAACACCTTGTTCCTTCAAAACGAGAATGACACGACGGCCTATGACGTTTCAGTTGCTGAGGTTCTGGTGGGCACGTCGAAGCTGCATTTTTGGGGAAAGGCGTTGCCACGTCTCTCGAAACCAGAAGGAAAGGTGTTGTTAGAATCCGCAATTAAGATGCCGGATGGCGGAGGACTGTTAGGGAATGGT
>Ga0206832_10105_pt1 | contig 22162 bp, 17 predicted proteins | sample Alteio_BWOrgCont_74_FD_152896 | JGI IMG/M metagenome (GOLD analysis project Ga0206832, IMG submission 152896) | Enriched cells from forest soil in Barre Woods Harvard Forest LTER site, Petersham, Massachusetts, United States -... | ecosystem: Environmental > Terrestrial > Soil > Temperate forest >... | reverse complement strand
ACCCCAAAAAATGCACCGGCAAAAAAGTGAAGCACCAGCTAAAATTTGGCTTTGGAGTGAAAGTACCTACCGGCCAATTTAAAATGGATGCCGATGGAATGACCACTACAGATTTTGAAATGGGCACCGGTAGTGTGGATTTTTTGATGAATGCAGTTTATACGCTTACTTATAAAAAATTTGGGTTCAATGTGGTATCGGTTTATAAAAAGGACCTTGTTAACGGGCAGCAACTGCGGTATGGTGATAAACTTAAAGAGGGGCTGAATGTGTTCTATACCGTGGGTGCGTTTAAAGGTATATACCTAACACCTACTGCCGGTATTAATTACGACCATGTTTTTTATAATGTTTACCAAAAGCAAGCGTTAACCTACACCGGAGGCGATTACTTAAATGCCAGTGCCGGAGTAGATGTTTATTATAAGCATTTTGCTTTTTCGACTTCTATATCGCCGATGCTGGTAAGTGGGCTAAACTGGAGTGCTGAACCCACACAGCGCTTTAGTTTTGAAACCGGCGTGTATTATAAATTTTAGTAAAAATTATTTCAACAAAAAGATTAAATCAAAAATATGAAACTCAACATACAAACTATTCTATGCGTAGCTGTTACATCGCTACTTATTATTGCCGGTTGTAAGCCAGAAAAGTCCGCCGGACCCACTGCTTTAATGGGCCTGCATTTGCACACTTATATAGGTGACAGCCTTGTTGACCCAAGTAACCTGAACGTATATATTCCTGACTCGGCAGGCAGGGTTGAGAAGTTAAGCCATGCGCAATTTTATATTACTAACGTAAGCCTGCACAGCAGTAGCGGGTGGTATGTGGTTCCCAATTCGCTAATTTTAAAGAGAGAGGAAAACGAAGAGTATGTGATAGGTAATGTGCCGGCGGGTAATTATGATGACGTACGATTTACAGTTGGCCTTAGCGCTGCGTTAAATAGTGGCACTCCTGCGGGTTACACGAGCATTATCGCAGATTCTGTTCTTTCCACCCTTGAAAGTGCAATGTATTTTGGTACCGGGCTTGGATATAAATTTATTAGTGTTGCGGGTGTGGTTGACACTACGGCCAACAATTCGGGGACAAATGTTATTCCGTTTAGCTATGATTTGGGTGCTACCGGTGATACTGCGGTTATAACATTACCTACAGAAGCCTTTACGTTGCAACCTTCGGCTAATGTTGCCAACAATGTTCAGTTTATCCATATTATTTGTGATTACGGGCATTTACTTCAAAATGTTCCTATTGTAACGAACGTTGCAGCGAGAACAGTGAGCACTAACGGCACGGTACCACAAGCAGGCAGTATTGCAGCACAAATATGGAACAACCTGTTAAGCATGTTTAGGTACGAGTGTAGTACTCCGAATGGTGATTGTTAATCATTTGGTTATAAGTGATAAATTAGTGTATTGAAAAATGATAAAAATGGGTAGGGCAACTTTGTTTGGCGGTATTTTATTAGTGCTTCTTTCGGCTTGTACGAAGGATAAAGTGCCTAACAATAATTGCCCCGCAACTTGCCCTACCATTTCTTTTAAGGCTGATATTATTCCAATTTTCAGGGCGAATTGTGCCCTATCAGGCTGTCATGATGTCTCTACCAGCGCTAATAAATATGTGGATCTGGATTCAACCAACGCTTATGCTTCGGCTACGCAGGCCGGCACCGGTTATGTTGTGCCTTATAATCCTACATACAGTATTTTGCTGGGGCAACTATATGCCGGTGTTTCTAATCACATGCCCAATAACGGGGCGCAACTAGATCCTTGCGAGATACAGGATATTTCGTGTTGGATACAGCAGGGTGCGTTGAATAATTAATGGCTTTGGTTTACCCACTTAAAAGTTGCCGTGCCACTATCTGAAATAACATTGACGAGATAAATACCGGTTGCCAGATTGGAGTTATGATAATTGAATACGGCGTCGTTAACCGTAATTTGATCGGTTACCAACTGCCCGGTAATACTTAATAACCGGATATGAATTGGCGTGGCATTGCTATTGTAAAGTGTAAAAGCATTACCGGTTTGTGTAAACCTTAGATTATCGTAACCGGTGGTTTGAATACCCAGGGGCCAACCAGAGCATCCGTTGGCAGTGGCATTTACAAAGCCATGCCGGAGTAGTTGCGCATAGATAGGACAGGTGTGAGCCCCATTAAAAAGTAAAGAGTCGGCATCAATTAGTAAAAGGGCGGCATGCGCCATAGTAATGTTTTGCGCATAGCTATAATGGGTTTGATAGATGATACTATCTGTAATGCCCCGGCCAATTTCGCCATTTAAAGCAAATAACACCGCCGACCACATTTCGCCGTTTTTATAGATATCGCCCTGGGACAAGTCGGTGGGGTAAACATTTGTTGAATTTACAACGCGTCCGGGCCAGTATTGGTTATGGCCATCCCAGTTATAAACCCACTCATCGTTAAAAGTGCTTAGGGCTTTTGAATATGCTGCGGCGTTATAATCGCAAAAAGCTTCGTCTAACGAATTTCGTTCCATACCGATATTGCTACCCGGTGCGCAGTTGTATGAAAGCGAATGGCAATATTCATGCACCACTACATCGGCATCTTCAGCATCGGGTACGCCGCCAACACCGTAGAAAATCCGGCGAGGATAATAGCTGGGGGAGAAGTAGGAATTATCAGCGTATAGTGCGTGTGTATCAATTAAAACGAGTGAGTCGGCGCAATGAAAGCCAAGGCCCGCCACATAATTTCTATGCGTGCTGATGTGATAATAGGCGTTTACATCCTGAAAACCAGATTGCGACCGGTTGAAATTAAATTGCCCGTTGGTTGAGGTGGCAGGGGCGACATCAGGCGCAATTGTGTCGTAGTTAGTAAGCCGCACATAGGGGCTGGCAAGCGTAAAAACGCTATCGTTCAAGGTGACTTTAAAACTTACTTCTTGTTGCTGCAAGTCCATCCACGGGGCATCAGCGCCGGTGTCGTTGTCATAATGCAAAGTGTCGGTTCCGATTATGGAAGCGATGTCGGTATAAAGGTGTTGCGAAGTGGTAAGCGGATCGGGGTTGAAAACTTTGCCGGTTACTGTACTATCGGGCAACCTGTAATAGTTGTTCATATCGCGCTCAAAAATTACGCTGCCGTCAGCGGTAAGGGTTTCTATAGTTCCTTTTGCAATGGTCAATTCGGCAACAATGGGCTCACCGGTGGCGGAGTTAATGGCGACAACGGGGTTTTTGCTGTTAACAGGTATGTTTAAGGCCCATTCCTTAGTGTTATAGCTATTATCGAAGATGGAACGGATGGTGTTTTGCTTGTCGGTATTGGCTTTTATCTCGGATTGGTAAATGGGTATACCGGCATATAGTTGTGTAAACGAGTAATGAAAGCCGCCGGGGCTTTCGTTTACGTAATTAAGGCGGAGTGCGATTTTTTCGCCTTGTAAATTGGGAATAAGACCGGTTAGAATCTTCTGAATAGCAACGGGATTATTTGCTCCTTCTATTTTAATTTTATTAAAGTATGCTTTGCATGGCGATGCCGCATATTGTATCCCTACAGGGTTACTGCTCATTTTTTGAGCAAAGCAGCAGAAAGAGATAAAAAACATGAATAAGCAAAAGCTAATACATTTGTTCATTATGGTAAAAGTAAGTCCAAAATTCGAAATTGCTATGGTTTTGACCGGTCAATTGTGATTAAGTTTAACACCTGCGGGATTGCTTTTGGACTTGTTAAATTTTCGGTTCAGCCAGGGATGTTATTATCGTGTTGATTAAAATGCGCGAAAGGAAATATATTTAAGCCCGGTTTGTTTTAAGCCGACTAAAAGCTGTTATTCATGAATCACCTTTCAAAACTCTTTATCGTAATATTTGTTGCTGCATTATGGATTGCCTCCGGTTGTAAAAAACTGCCTACCGATACATCGCTTTTAGTATTAAACTTTAACCCATATTTTGGTAGTGACTCTCTTGTTTTGGGTAAATCGTATCGCAATGCCGCGGGAGATAGCATTTCATTTGGCCGGACCTCTTTTTATGTTTCCCAAATTCAATTAATTACCACTGATGGTATAGGGGTTGCGGTGCCCGGTTTTATATTAGTTACGCCAACAACGGGTCAAAACATTATTGCCGGTAGTGTGCCGACCGGAACCTATAAAAGTATTTCATTCAGCATAGGTATTCAGGCAGATAGCAACCACATCGACCCCTCTAATTATGCTTCAGGCCCGCTGGGTGTTCAAACACCAGCTATGCATTTTTCGACCGATGCCAACGGGTATATATTTATGGCTGCAGAAGGCCTTATAGATAGTACGCACAATAACCAAAGCCCCAACAAGGCATTTAGCTACCATATTGGCACCGATTCATTGTATAAAACCGTTAACCTGCCTGATCACTCGGGCTCGCCGTATAACAGCGTATTCAATGCCACCGGAACCAAGGTATTAACCATTAATGTTATTGCCGATTTCGGCCAACTACTTCAAAACATAAATGTTGCCCAACAACCGGTTACCAACAGCACTGATTACGTATTGCTTGCTGATTCGCTTGCAGCACACATTCCGGCAACGTTTAGGTATCAGAATTAGCTATGAGCTTGTTATTGGCTTAGACTGTGGCTTTTAGCGCCAGGGTAATTGATAAAATGAAAACGGACGGAAGAATAAATTCCCCCATCCGCCTTCAACCTAACTATATTATTACTTATTTACTGATGACTATTTTCTTGCTTACTGTTTTATCGCCGCTTTTTATCTGCACCAGATATGTTCCGCCAGCTAGTTGGCTTACATCTATATGCTGGGCTGCCTGAACATTTTCGAGGCTCATTACTTCTTTGCCCTGCAGGTCGATAACTTTAAGCATATTGGTGGCAGGCAACATTTCATTGCCCAATTGCACATCGTTGGTTGCAGGATTGGGCATTAATTGAAATGAAGTAAGGTTAGTTGCTGCCGGAGTACTGCCAATGGCGGTTAAATCTTCTTGTTGCCCGCTTGCCATTGGATTTACGGTGACAGGACTCGCCTGCAAAAGTAGAAAGTGCGCCGCCATGTGATGCATACCGGGGAAAGGGAACGGGCTGTGTTCATGTTGCCACGGTTTCGAATCCTCTGTCCTTGCTTTGTCATCATTGTTTGCTGTAGCCTGTAACTTATGTATGTCATTCATCCATTGTATGCGCACAGGTTCCAATTCGGTCTTTAATTGCTGTAGCGAATTGCTATGCTTATCAGCAATGGCCTCAAGCCGTTGCATAATGGCTTTATGCTGCGCAAATTCGGGGTTTGCGTGGTGGTCGTCACCATAGTAGTGATTGTGTTGTGAACCCTCACTTTTTTCGGCTATCCTCTGCTCATGGTGTTGGGTTTCTAACTGTTTAAGAGCTGCCCTACAATCGGCAATTTCTGCTTTCTCGCTAACGTTTAGTTCGGCGTCAAATTGCTGCCTTTTTTGCAATAAAACAGGCATGATTTGTTCCTTAATATACTTGCCAACTGCTTTGTTGGGGCCGCCGTGCATTTGTTCACCTCCCTGATGGGCGAAAACCAAACCGGGTAAAAGTAAAGTAGCAAAGGCAGCGATGTGAAATATTCTTTTCATATAGCGTGAGTTTTGTAATTAGAAAAATGTATCAATTTCTTGTTTTGACAAGCTGAAAATAGTTGGTGTTAATGCCATGAAAAAGCTTTTAACGGAATTTAAACTTTGTTTACATATTAACCGAAAGATTGACGCCATTGGCCTGAGTAACCCCGACCTTTAATTTTTGACGGGGCCGGCCATGAACTTTGTTAATGGTTTAACCGCTGTTGTTAATCGTCAGGATTTTTAATTTACTTTGTTAAGCCCTGTTGCGTTTATTTAAATGAAGGATAGCCGTTTTAAAGTATTGCAGATGAAGAGAAGTTATTTATTGATGGCATTTTTCTTTGTTGCCATTTTGGCCCTGCAAAACTGCAAACCCGAGCCGAAAATTATTAAGGGTAATAACGATCCGGATAGTTTATATGTAGGCACCAAATATGTTTGGCCGGCATTATACCAGTTTCCGCAGGGAACTATTCCGTATGCGGATTCGATGACCAATGAGGGAGTGGCCTTGGGGCGAAGATTGTTTTATGATAAGCACCTTTCTTCAAACGGGCTTATAGCATGCGCCAGTTGTCATCAGCTATCGCATGCGTTTGCTGATTCGGGAAAGGCTTTTAGCGCAGCTGTAGGTGGCTCAACCTTTAGGAATAGCATGGCGTTAATAAATCTTGCCTGGTCTCCTTATTTTGATTTTGATGGGAGACAACCGTCGCTGGCAGCACAAGCCCAAGAGGCTTTTCATGACAATATGGGCTTTTCGGCGCCCGCAGCTATCGCCTATTTGCAAACTGATTCAATTGATGTTAAACTCTTCAAAAGGGCGTTTGGCCGGCCGGGAACAATAACCGAAACCGGCATTTACAAAGCCATTCAGCAGTTCTTAATGACGGCTATTTCGCATAATTCGAAATTTGACCTGCTGCGCCGGCAATTGGTAAGTTTTACTCCCTCTGAGCAAAACGGATTAACCATTTTTGCCTCCGAAACCGGTGATTGTTTTCACTGCCACATGTCGGAGGGAGGGGCGAGTTTACTGTTGACTGATAATCTATTCCGTAATAACGGGCTTGATAGTGCTTTAGATATCCACGATTTTAAAGACGCAGGACGCGGGGCGATAACTTTGAACCCGAATGATTATGGGAAATTTAAAGACCCTACACTTCGGAATATCGCTCTTACGGGGCCTTACATGCATGATGGGCGTTACACTACCCTGATGCAGGTAATTAATTTTTATAGTGATAGTACCAAGGATTCGCCGACTGAGGACGCGCTGATGACACTGGCTACCCATAATTATGGGCGCGGCTTGCATTTGGCATCATCGCAAAAAACGGATTTGTTGAACTTCCTGTATACGCTTACTGATACTTCTTTTTTGGATAATCCGGCATTGTCAAACCCGTTTTAATCCTGCCTTGTTTTAAACTATCCGTGTTTTTGGTATAGAAAGCAGTGCGAAAAGTTTAAAGTTTGTGACCTTTGCCGCGATGAAAAAAGTTTACACTGTATTTGGGTTAGTTGTGTTGACGTTGCTGATGTTAAGCGCCTGCAGGCACAATCCGTTCAGTAGTTTTTCGTGGATAACCGAGCCCGATAGTTTATTTATTGGCAAAAAATATATCGTTCAAAAGCCATTCAGGTTTCCTGGCATAACCAATAAATATGCCGATTCAATGACCTATGAGGGGGTTGAATTGGGCCGCCGTTTGTTTTATGACAAACACCTTTCGAAGGATGGACAAAAGTCGTGTGCCTCATGTCATTTTTTGCAATATGCGTTGAGTGATTCGGGGAAGGCGAAAAGCATGAATGAAACCAGCTTAACTACACGAAATGCCCCACCCCTTCAAAACCTTTTATGGAGCAAGGATTTTTTTTGGGATGGGAAGGTGAGCATGCTTGATGCACAGGCAAAAGATGCCGCCCACAATGAATTACTAATGGTGACTGATATTACTATTAGCTATTTAAGAAGCGAGCCAGTTTATGTGCCCTTGTTTAAAAAAGCCTTCGGCCGGCCCGGTGATATTACCGAGGACAAAATAGATAAGGCCCTTGAGCAATTTATGATGTCAATCGTTTCATGTAACTCAAAATACGACCGGTTTAAAAGAGGAGAGGAGCAGTTAACGGAATCGGAGCAGCGGGGATTAAATGTATTTTCAACCGATACCGGAGGCTGTTTCAGGTGTCATAATTCGGGAGGGGGAACTACTTTATTGATGACTGATAATATGTTTCGAAATAACGGACTTGATTCGGTAAACACGGCTTATCAATATCCCGATTCGGGCAGGGGTGGCGTAACCCATATTCTAAGTGACTATGGGAAATTTAAGGTGCCATCATTACGTAACGTAGAGGTAACGGGCCCCTACATGCACGACGGCCGGTTTAAAACGTTGCAACAGGTAATTAATTTTTACAGCGATAGCACCCGGTTATCACCGTCGGTTGATCCTATCATCCTTTTCTTATTTAAAGGCAAAAACACACATCATTTATCGGCACTTCAAAAAAGTGATTTACTGAATTTTCTGTACACGCTTACCGATAGTTCGTTTTTGCACAACGAGGCATTGACGAATCCTTTTAAAGCGGAATAAAAACAAAGAGGCCCCAATTTGGAGCCTCTTTGTTTTTGTATTTAATGCGCAAACTAAACGCGCGCTTTAATCAATTGCTTTTCGTGCTTTACCTCGTCCATTTCAATTTTGCTGATGATTTCGTGCATGATTTCAGTAGTGCCTGCGCCTACAGTCATTAAGCGGATATCGCGGAAAGAGCGGGCAATGCCGTAGTCTTCCATGTATCCCCAACCACCATGCACTTGTAAAGCTTCGTTAATTACGTTGAAAGATTCTTCGCAAACAAAGGCTTTGGCTATGGATATAATTTTATACGCGCCAGGGCCTTTTTCAATATATTCTGAAACCGCGCGATATGCCAACGAACGACATGCTTCAACTGTAATCGACATTTTGGCAATTTTGTGCCTCAGCACCTGGAACTTACCAATTTTACGACCAAAGGCTTCTCTCTCATTAGCGTATCTTTTCGATTTTTGCAAAGCAGCATCGGCAGCAGCCGTACCGGTTATGGCAGCAATCAATCGCTCTTCCTGAAAATTGCTCATGATGTAATAAAATCCGAAATCTTTCTCGCCCAAAAGAGCCGATTTTGGTACTTTACAATTTTCGAAAAACAACTGTCCTGTATCTGATGAGTGCATGCCTAATTTGTTATGGATTGGCACCGCTGAGAAGCCGGGCGTATCGGTATCAAATAAAAGCAGGCTTAGCGTATGGTCGGGGCCGGTGCGCACCGCCAGGACTATGAAATCGCACATGGTGCCGTTGGTGATAAACATCTTTGAACCGTTCACTAAAAAGTGATCGCCTTTATCTTCGGCTACGGTTTTGATACCACCAACATCTGACCCCGCGCCAGGTTCAGTAATACCAAGTGCTGCGATTTTCTCGCCTTTCAAAGCAGGGACTAAATACTTTAATTTTTGCTCTTCGGTACCGATTGCATTGATAACTGGTAAGGGAAGGTAGGTGTGCGCATATAGCGACATTGCAAGGCCACCTATATTGGCTTGGGATAATTCTTCGCTAATTGCTACGGCAGCCCACATATCCATACCACTGCCGCCATACTCAATTGGAAAGCTAACGCCAAAAAAACCCTGACCGCCCATCTTTCTGAAGACTTCCTCTTCACAAATTTTGTTTTCCTCCCAATACTTTACATTGGGTTTAATTTCGGTATCAACAAACTGGCGGAATGAATGCCTTAGCAATTCATGCTCTTCGGTAAAAGGATTATTATTCATTTTTTTTGTTTTTGGTATTTAGATATTAGATAATACTTTTTGATTAACGGGCTTTAGGTTCAACATCTCTCTTGTTTCTTCAATAGTAGCAACTTCGCGGCCCAACATGCGTACCATTTTGGCAGCAGCGTCAATTAACTCGCCGTTTGATTTAGCCATCTCGCCTGAGGGCAAATAGAAGTTATCTTCTAAGCCGGCGCGAACGTTGCCGTCAATTGTAATCGCTGCGGCAATTAATTGCCATTGCTTTCTGCCAATACCAATTACCTGCCAGTGTGAGCCGGCGGGGACCGATGCTGCCTGATGCAGCAAGTTTTGAGTAGAAATGGGTATGCCGCCCAAAACACCCATTACAAAGCTAAATACGTAAGGCTTTTGTAACAGGCCCATATCGATTAAGGGGCTGGCATTGTTGATGTGGCCGTTATCGAAAACCTCCATTTCCGGAATAGTACCGGCCTCTTTCATCTTCTGCAAAAAGAACTGGATGTCTTTAAACGGATTTTGAAAAACGAAATCGTGGTAAAACTCTTTGGTTTTTGGCGAGTAGATGGCGTAGTTCATGGAACTCATGTTCAATGCTGCCATCTCGGGTTTTAATGCTGTAACGTGATGAATGCGTTCTTCATTAGAAATGCCAACGGCACCGGTGCTGTAATTAATGATGGCATTGGGTACCAGTTTTCGCACTTCTTCGCCAATACGGCGATAGGTATCAATATCATAAGCGGGCATGCCACTATCCTGACGGGCGTGTATATGTAAAATGCTGGCGCCGGCATCTACCGCGCGTTTTCCTTCTGATGCAATTTCTTCCGGAGTGTAAGGGATGTAAGGACATTGTGCCCTTGTTGCCAATACACCGGTAAGCGATGCTGTGATTACAATTTTCTTTGCCATAGGTTTATTTATTTTCCTTTCCAAACTGGTTTTCTTTTTTCAATAAATGCCGATAAGCCCTCTGCGGCATCTTCGGTTTGAATGGCGAGGGAGAGCATTTGTTTTAAATAAGTATGCGCTTCGGCAGGAGGAACATTTTTCAAATTATCAAATGCTTCCAATCCTAACTTAATGGCTGATGGCGAATATTGAAATAGTTCATCAACTAATGCCTGCACTTCGGCATCGAGGTTTTCTTTGGCCACCACTTTACTTACCAGGCCTGTTTTTTCGGCTTCAGTTGCGTTTATGCTTTTGGCCCTCATGCAAAAATCAAGCACCATACGTGGAGGCATAATCTGCAACATGCTTTGCATTACCTGAAAGGGGAATAAGCCGCGCTTTACCTCGGGGAGGCTAAAGGTGGCATCGCTAGCAGCTATTACGTGGGTACAGCCGCAAATAATTAAAAAGCCACCAGCATAAACCGGTGCATGCACTTTTGCAATACAAGGTTTATGCAAATTATTAAAGGTATCGCCTAAAATAATTTCGCCGGCAGGTTCGGGTATGGTTGATGTGGTCGATTCCGTTTGTCCTGCGAAAGATTTTAAGTCAGCTCCGGCGCAAAATACATCCCCATTTGCGCCAACAACCACTGCCCATATATCGTGGTTGCGCTCGGCATATTGTAAAGTATAGGCAAGCTCGCGAAACAGCACCGGGTTCATGGCATTTTTTTTCTCGGGCCGGTTAAGTGTAATGGTAAGCAAATGATTTTTTTCTTCAACAATTAGATGAGCGAAGGTTTGCTGATGAAAAGCTGCTATCTGGTCGGAATTATAGAGCATTGTTTTAATGATTTTTCGGGCTTTGCCGTGCAATGTGAACGCAAAATAGAAAAATTCGAACAGTTGTTTGAATTCTGAAGAAATATTTTAAAAATCTTCTGATGGCATACTTAAGAGGCGAAGCTCGCGTTTGAGTTCTTACTGGCTCATTTCCAAAACGTTAAAAGATGTTGGGTTGTGGCCATGTGGCTTAAATTACATCAAAAATTGAGAAACGGAATTTACTTTTATCACCGCCCAAGAGGAGTTGAGGAGACGGAAATTTGGTGGTGCGAGGGCATATAATTTGGTATTTATAGCGAATGTATTTTGTAATATAAAATGTGGTATAATGGATAGAAAAGATTTTTTATTTACCGCCTGTGCGGCGTGTGGGTTTACCTCGACCCTGATGTTTTTAGATAGCTGCTCTAAACAAAACTTTGTGAGTTTTACTGTGGACCTTACTTTGCCAGCAAACGCGGCTTTGGCCCACACCGGTGGCTCGGTAATTAATGGTAATGTAATAGTTATTAAAACAAGTACTGGTTACGAAGCTTTATCATTGATATGTACACACCAAGGCTGTACCGTTAATTTTACCGGTTCGGGTTTTATTTGCCCTTGCCATGGCGGTAGTTACAATATTAATGGAGTAGTGACAAGCGGGCCACCGCCAGCCAATTTAACCCAGTATACTGTTACCAAGACAGGTAATGTTTTAACCATTAGCGGTTAATATATTAGCTTAGTTAAAAGTTATGAAAAGGAAATCCTTTTTACAGTTGCTTGGTTTATTACCCATAATCTCAACTATGAAACTTAAGGAGCTCAATAAGTTAACTTCTGCATTTTCGGCAACCGAGGCCATGCCTGCATTGTTTGTGGGCCACGGTAACCCTATGAACGCCATAACTGATAATGAATACGGGCGTAACTGGCGGCAATTGGGTAGCACTTTACCAAAACCAAATGCTGTTCTTTGTATTTCGGCGCATTGGGAAACGCGGGGCACGTTTGTTACTGCTATGCAAAAGCCAAAAACGATTCATGACTTTGGTGGTTTCCCTAAGCAGTTATTTGATGTTCAATATCCGGCACCCGGAAGCGAAGAGTTGGCCAAAGAAACGAAGGCTGCTATAACAAAAGCGGATGTTGGGTTTGATTATGATTGGGGGCTTGACCATGGTAGCTGGAGCGTATTAAAGCATATTTATCCCAATGCGGATATTCCTGTGGTTGAAATGAGCCTGGATTATACGCAAGCACCGCAATGGCATTTTGAGTTAGCCAAAGAGTTGGCTGCCTTGCGCAATAAAGGTGTATTAATTATTGGCAGCGGTAATATGGTACATAACCTGCGCACGGTTGATTTTAATATGACCGGTGGCTTTGACTGGGCTATTGAGGCCAGTGATACTATGAAAAAGTTAATTGGTAACAGGGATTTTAAATCGTTGGCGGATTATAGAAGTTTGGGAAGGGCAGTTCAATTAGCGGTACCCACTCCTGAACATTATCTGCCGCTGCTTTACGCATTGGGTTTAGCCGGAGAAAATGAAAATATCTCGCTGTTTAACGACAAGGCGGAAGTTGGTTCAATAACTATGACTTCATTGCTGATTGGGAAGAGTTAATTCTTCATTTTGAGCAAGACTGTATTAGCCTCAACAAAGGCTTTTTCGGCCACAAAAACTTCTTCTACTTCTCCGTCCGTATGAGCCTCGATGGTTGTTTCCATTTTCATAGAGCTCATTACTAATAAACCTTTGCCTGATTTAACCATGTCGCCCGGCTTTACTAATACTTTTACAATTTCGCCCGGCATTGGTGAAATGTAACCGCCTTTTACTGTGCCTGAGCCCGGTTCAACAAAGCGTGGAAGTTGTGTAAACCGATAGGTACCTGTTTCCGGATGGTGAACAAAAACGTGCAAGTCGCTTAGGGCGATATTAAAGTTTTTGCGCTGATTATTAATTATGCAACTAAGGGCGGGACCGCTAACGGTTACCAACTGAACAGCAAATTTTTGAGCGCCTATTTGCACTTCAAATTTTTGCTCGCCGGTGTAACGGTATTCTACTTTAATTTTTGAACCGGTGGTTTCGACTTCATAAAACTGGGGCTGATAAAAAATATTCCTCCAACCATTGAGCGAGTGCGAAAAGCTTTCGTTGGCGCGCTTATCATGCCAATGATGCAGGAAGGCGGCTATTGCCATTTCATGCAAGGCATTTTCGCCGGCAATGTTTTTATAATTGGAATACTCCCTTTCAATCAGCTTAGTGTCAAAGCTTCCATCAACAAACGATTTGTTCCGCAATAGCTCTTTTAAAAAGTCTTTGTTACTGGTAATGCCCAGTATGCTCATTTTATCAAGGGCATTAAGCATGCGCGAGATGGCGATGCTTCGCGTGTCGCCAAATGAAATTACTTTGGCAATCAGCGAATCGTAGTACACGTCAATTTTTGAACCGCTTGTTACTCCACTGTCGTAACGCATACCATCTAATGCTGGTTCGCTCCAGTAAAGTATATCGCCGGTGGCGGGGAAGAAATTATTTTCAGGGTCTTCGGCGCAAACGCGGCATTGTATCGAATGGCCGTGTTGGGTAATATTTTCGGAACAGACCTTTAACGGCTGGCCCTGTGCAACTTCAATTTGTAGTTGAACAAGGTCGAGCCCCGTTGTTTCCTCTGTAACCGGGTGCTCAACCTGAAGCCGGGTGTTCACTTCCAGAAAGTAAAAGTTACCTTCTCTGTCCAAAATAAATTCAACTGTACCTGCATTGGTATATTTAATAGAGCGGGCGGCTGCAACTGCGGCATCGCCCATTTTCTTTCTCAACTCGGTGCCAAGCGAAGGAGAGGGGCTTTCTTCAATCACCTTTTGATAACGCCGTTGCAAAGAGCATTCGCGTTCGAAAAAATGCGTGTAATTACCGTGTTCATCTCCAAAAATCTGGAACTCGATATGCTTGGCTGATGAAAAATATTTTTCCATTAGCAGCGTGCCATCGCCAAAACTTTTTTGTGCTTCGCGACTTGCTCCTTCAACGGCGGCATCCAGTTCATCGGTTTTATGCACTATACGCATACCCTTGCCACCACCACCAGCCGAGGCTTTTAGCAGTACCGGGTAGCCAATTTTTTCGGCTTCCTTTTTAAACCGTGCCGGTGTTTGGTCTGCTTCGTTATAACCGGGCACTACGGGCACACCGGCTTTTTTCATTATTTCCTTGGCACCTATTTTTGAGCCCATTACCTCAATTACCTCTGCAGCGGGACCAATGAAAATGATGCCTTCATTTTTGCAACGTTTTGAAAAGCTGGCATTCTCTGAGAGAAAACCATAACCCGGGTGAATAGCATCGGCACCGGTAAGTTTTGCTGCGGCAATTATTTTATCCTGGTTTAAATAGCTTTCGCCGGCGTGGGCGCCACTTATTGCAACCGCTTCATCGGCTTTCGCCACAAATAAAGCGTTAGCATCGGCATCGGAAAAAACAGCCACTGTTTTTATACCCATCGCGGAGGCTGTACGCATAACACGTATGGCAATTTCACCCCGGTTTGCTACTAGTATTTTTTTTATTGTTTTCATTTCCTCAATTCTTAACGGTTTCTTTAAAAGAGCCTATTACATTCTAAACACTCCGTATCCTTCGGTACCTTTAACCGGTACCTTGTGTATTACATCTAAACACAGTTTTAAATAATTGCGGGTTTCGCGGGGGTCGATAACACCATCATCCCATAACTGGCCGCTGGCATACCAGGCGTTACTTTGTTTTTCGGCTTCTTTTACCATAAAACCGGCCATTTGTTTGCCTTGCTCTTCATCGTATGCAATGCCCGATTTTTCGGCGGCCTGCCTGCCTATTATTTGCATAACACCGGCTAGTTGATCGGGGCCCATAACCGCTATACGGGAGTTTGGATAGCTGAATAGGAACCGTGGTTCATATGCTCTGCCGCACATAGCATAGTTGCCAGCACCATAACTGGCACCGGTTATAATGGTAATTGCCGGCACCGCGCTATTGCTTACTGCGTTAATCAGCTTAGCGCCGTTTTTAATAATACCTTCTTCTTCATATTCGCGGCCTACCATAAAGCCGGTTATGTTTTGCAGAAAAAGGAGGGGAGTATCGTTTTGATTGCATAACTGTATAAACTGCGCCCCTTTATTCGCCGCCTCAGAAAACAGGACGCCGTTGTTTGCAATAATACCTATGCGGTAACCATTAATGTTCGCGTAACCGGTTATGAGGGTTGAACCGTACAATGGCTTGAATTCAGAAAACTCTGAGCAATCTACAATTCGGCCAATCAATTCACGCTGGTCAAAGGGAATGCGAACATCGGCCGAAACAACGCCTAAAATCTCTTCTTTATCGTATAGAGGTTCTTTTACACAGGATTGGTTATTGATATCGGGTGTTTTAAGATTGGCCATAATTTCGCGCGCCAAGCGTATGCCATCTAATTCATCTTCGGCTAAATAATCGGAAACGCCGGAGATGGTGCTGTGCATTTTAGCGCCACCCAGAGATTCTTCGTCGGTAACTTCATTGGTAGCCATTTTTACCAGCGGTGGGCCAGCCAAAAAGACTTTGGCCTCATTTTTTACCATGATTACGTAATCACTCATACCGGGTATATAAGCGCCACCGGCTGTGCTATTGCCAAAAACAATTGAAATGGTGGGTATGCCGGCCTTTGAGCGCCTGGTAATACCTCTGAAATTGGCTCCGCCGTAATTAAAAATTTTGGCCTGGTCGGGTAGGTTTGCACCTGCGCTTTCTACCATATTAATAATGGGCAATTGATTTTCGCCGGCAATGGCACCAATTCTTAAGCCTTTTTGCAAGGTGGTATAGTCAACGGCACCACCTTTAATGGTACCTATATTTGAATTAATCATAGCTAAGCGGCCGCTAACAAAACCAATACCGGCAACCAGGGTACCGCCCGTGCCAAATCCATCGGTTCCCCAACCGGCAAGGGGCAATAATTCCATAAACGGCGAATCGGGATCAAGCACTAACTCAATACGCTCGCGCGCCAGCAGGCGACCAGCTTTTTTAGTTCGTTCTAAATACTTAGGCTCGCCCTGAAAAAGGGCTTCTTTGTATTTGGCATCCAACTCAGTAATTTTTTCCTGCATCAACTTATAATTGCGTTGATATGAGTCTGAATTGCGGTTAAGCTTTGATTTAAAAATAGCCATTCGGATTTCTTTAATTTCTGGGCGGAAAGTTAAACTGTTTTTCGAAATTCAAACAACTGTTCGAATTTTTATTCTAAGGGGTTCATGCTTCGAGGGGTGGTGGTCATTTTTACTCCAAAACTTAGTAATTAATTGATAATCAATATGTACATGTTTTTAAAATGACCACCACCCAGTCTAATTAACCAGGGACTTTAATTCACACAAACCTTCAGTTCTGTGATGGTAAATCGTCAAAGGTGTGTTTCCATAAGAAAGGCCCTTGTGGGTGTAATATCCATGATCAAGCTGTGCAAAAATCTTACGCTAAAGTGTTTACCATACGCATCTCAATTTGTATAATATCATTATTTGCATGAATGGTACGACTATTAAGAACCTTTGTTTATGCTGCGCGTATTTGTAATTATTAAACTTTTAATGTTTTAATGTTTCACTCAAAGCGAGCGTATGAAGAGTAAGTTTTACCTGTCGGTATTTTTTGGCTTAATGTTGGGTTTTAACCTGCAGGCCAGTAAAGTGAGTTTACAAACTGCGGAAACAGTAGCGCTCAACTTTTACAAATTAAACGCGACTATCGCCAAAGGTAATAGTGCGCCCACTGCATTTTTGAAATATACCAGTAGTGAGGCTGATAACACTACTGATTTTTACGTTTTCGGCATCGCACCAAAAGGGTTTGTAATTGTTACCGGGGATGATAATCTTGAGCCGGTTATTGGGTATTCTACCGAGTCTGATTTTCGCGCTGATTTTGATAAAACGGGTGTTAAAGATTGGATGGATAATGCGTCTAAAAAAATAAGTTATGCCCTTGTGCAACAGGCAACGGCCGATGCGCGAATATCGGGTCTATGGAGTTCATATATACAAGGTACCAAGCCGGGAAATGAAAAAAATACTGTGGTAAATCCATTGCTTACCACAACCTGGAACCAGGAACCATTTTATAACGCGCTTTGTCCTAATAATACCACCGATAATCTGCAATGTGTAACAGGCTGCGTTGCCACTGCCATGGCGCAGATAATGAAGTTTTGGAATTTTCCGCCCACCGGAACCGGTTCTTATTCGTACAATGATGCCACCCCAATTTATTCGCACAATTATGGCACTCAAGCTGCGGACTTTAGCGCGACTACATATAGTTGGCCAACGATGGCAAATTCAATTAATTCGAGTAACCCCGCCATAGCTACTTTAATGTATCAATGTGGTGTTGCCGTTGCTATGGATTATGGCGATGATAAGCAAGGAGGAAGTGGAGCGGCCGTACTTCAATCGGAAGCGGGTTACGGCAGACCGTGTGCCGAGTTAGCCTATAAGACGTATTTTTTCTACAATGCCAGCACACTTAAGGGGGTTACAGAATCGTCATACTCGGCCGACCAATGGACGAGTTTATTACAGGGCGAGTTAGCCGCCGGCAGGCCGGTGCAATATGAAGGGCAGGACCCCGGCATAGGGGGACATACCTGGGTTTTGGATGGGTGTGATGCCAATGGCATGTTTCATATGAATTGGGGTTGGGGTGGTTATGAAAATGGATATTATTCGTTGGGCAACCTAGCGGTTGCCAGCGTAAACTTTAGCAGCAGCGAGGCGGCGTTGATAGGCCTGCAGCCTGGCACTTATGTAACGCCTTGTAATACACCGGTTGGTTTAAGTGCCAGTGTTGCGGCTACATCAGCGGTGCTTAACTGGACACCTGTTTCAGGAGCAACTGGATATAATCTTCAATACAAAATTGCTTTGGATACCGGTTGGGCAACAATCTCAAATATTAATTCTTCGTCGTATACTTTAACGGGCCTTAGCAGTTGTTCGGCGTATCAATTTAAGGTGCAAACGGTTTGCAGCGGTGGAACCAGTTCATACAGCACCGCTGTACCATTTAGTACCATGGGTTGCATTTTGACCTATTGCAACTCGGGCGCTAATAATGTGAGCCATGGGTTTATACAAAATGTAAAACTGGGCAGTATAAATAATCCATCTACTTATGGTAAAGGCTACAAAAGCTTTACCAACCTGAGCACTGACCTTATTCTGGGTTCGTCGGATGTTATTACACTAACGCCCGGTTTTACCGATTCGACTTACGCCGAGTACTGGACGGTTTACATAGATTATAACCAAAATGGTTCGTTTGCCGAGGTTGGCGAAGTTGTTGCTAATGCGAATGGCACCGGTGCTGTGAGCGCAACGATTAATGTACCCTTAAATGCGGTGTTAGGCCCAACTACAATGAGAATACAGATGCAACGAGGGGCGTACCAGAACAACAGCTGTGCTACATTTACTTATGGAGAGGTTCAGGATTTTGCGGTGAATATCGTATCAAACACCACGGGGGAAAACAATATCGGATTAGCCGCTTTTAAGTTACATCCGAACCCGGCTGCTGACCATATCATCTTAGAATATAACGGCATTAATGAAGGTATGGTGCGCACCAACATTTATAACATGGCCGGGCAAAAAGTAATGAGTGAGGAAAGCAATTCGGTGGCGGGAGTGAATGTTCACCAAATTAATGTTGACCGCTTTAATAATGGTATTTATATCCTGGAAATTGAAAGCAACGGTGAATTAAGCCGGCAAAAATTTATAATTACAAGATAACAATTAAGAATGCAAAGAAACCACTAAGCCGTTTCGCCTTTGGGTGAGCGGCTTCTTGTTTTAGAGTAGATTAGTTTACCATGTTTTTTAACCCACTCTCATTAGTGATAAACACTTTGCCCTCTTTAATGTCAATTAATTTTTCACTCTTAAAGTCGCTTAAAGTACGTATAAGGGATTCGGTTGCAGTACCGACTATTTGAGCGAGATCCTCACGCGATATTTCAAGGCGTGGGCTATCGGTGGGGTTTTTCTTGAATTTATCGTACACCTGAAGCAGGCCCGTAGCGATACGCTTTCTTAGGGAATTGTAGGCAAGTGCCATTAGTTTTTCTTCTTTTTCTGTTACATCTCTCGAAAGCATTTTAATAAAGCTTTGCGCTACTAAACTATCGCTACCTAACACGGCTAAGAAGTCTGATTTGGGTATTACCATCAATTCAACGTCCTGTAAAACTTCAGCGCTATCCTGGTATAGCGAATCTTCCATCAGTGGTATATAACCCAAAAATTCTCCTTCCTTATAAATATCGGTAATCAGTTCCTTTCCCAGTTCATTTATTTTAAAAGTTTTTACCTTCCCCTTGTTTACAAAAAACAAATTGGCAGGTTGTTGGTTGGTTGTATAAATCAACTGTTTTTTTCTTAGTTGCACGATTTCGCGTTTGTCGGATATCAACGCATTATTGCCGTTCTTTTTGGCAACCTTTAAAAATTCATTAACACCATCGCTATTCAGGGAAAATTCGGTTTTGAGCTGTTCTTTTTTCTTGAGGCGGGTTTCAATGGCATTCAGCAGTTCTATATCATCAAAAGGTTTGGTGATATAATCATCAGCCCCCATTTCCATACCCTTTCTAAAATCAGCGCGTTCAGCTTTGGCGGTAAGAAAAATAAATGGTATGGCAGAAGTTTTGGGGTTTTTGCTCAATTGATTTAATACGCCGTAACCGTCCAGCTCGGGCATCATTATATCACATATAATCAGGTCGGGAAGTTCGCGCGTTATCAACTCAACGCCCGTTTTTCCGTTATCGGCCCCCATTACTTCAAAATGAGATAGCTCAAGGATTTCGGTAAGGTTTTCGCGAACAGCTTTATTATCTTCTATTAATACAATTCGTTTGCTCATTGGGAGGTTGATTGAGTCGGTATAAAAATAATCGGAATTTTGAAAGTTAGAAAAAATGAACTTATAGGTGTCTTATTCATTTAAATCAGAAATTATTTTTTTTACATGCGAAGCATTCAGGGGTTTGTCGAAATACCCTTTCACGTATTTATTGTTTAATGATTTCATCCTGTCTTCATCTCTTAAGGATGAGGTAAGAATATATACTTTACTCACCTTGTTGCATTTCTTTTGCCTCTCAAATTGCTCTAAAAACTCAAATCCATCCATTACAGGCATATTCACATCCAACAAAATTACATCGGGGCATTCTTCGTTTTGCTGTAGGTATTGCAGTGCGGCCTTACCATCTAAAGCTTCAACAAAGCTACAGTTAAGATGGCTGTCCTGAATGGCGATACGGTTTAAAAAATTGAACGCCTCGTCGTCATCTACCAATAATATTTTTTTGGCGTTTGTCATTAAATCATACCTTGTTTAAAGATAATTTTGAAACTGGTACCCTTACCTACCGCGCTTTCTACTTCTATAGTGCCTCCGTAGGCATCTGCAATTGATTTGACCGTATGTAAGCCAACGCCGGCACCGTTTACGTGGTTATGGAAGCGTTTAAAAATCCCATACAACTTGTCTTTATGCTGCGACAAATCAAACCCAAGGCCGTTATCCTCTACTACAAGTAAAAAACGGTTATTCTCTTGCTCCCGGGCTTTAACACGAACTATTAGTGGCCTATTCGGGTCGCGGTATTTAACGGCATTAGCAATAAGATTGTAGAAAATGCTTTTTAGGTGTTCAGCCGGAAAGCCAATTTGTGCTACATTACCCAAATCAATTTCCACTTTTGAATTGGCTTGATCCATTTCGCTTTGCAGACTTTGCAATACCCCATTTACAATTTCCTGAAGTGTGGCTGTTTTTTTATCCTCATACACAGCGGTAAGCAGGCTTTTTCGCAATTTCAGGATGTTGTTAAGGGATTGATTGGTAAGGTGCATTTGCTGAATCTTGTTGGCAATCATCCGCATTATTTCCGAGTGCTCGTGTTTTAGGGCTTCAGATTTTAGGAGAACATTGGTCAACCCTTCCAACGCAATAATTGGTGCTTTAATATCATGGGCGCTTATATAAGCAAGTTGCTCGAGGTATTCATTATTGGCTTCTAATTTCTGCAGGGCTTCCTTAAGTTCTTCATTTAAGCGTAGCGGAGTTATGTCTGTATAAATACAAACCCATCCCGGCTTTTGAGTATCGATATCCGTAATGAGTTTAACGGTAGCGAGTAACGCAAATTTTTTGCCACTGCTGTTGGTTAGCTCGCCTTCATAACGCATAACCCCCTTTTGCATTAGCTCATTTTTATTGGATTCGCGACTGCCTACAACTTTGAGCGAAACAATGTCTTCAAGGTTTCTTCCGCGGGCTTCTTCTGCTGTAATTTCGAACATGTCTTCGGCACCCTTATTAAGTCCCACAATGTTGTTGTTCATGTCGCCGTAAATAATGCCATCGGGTAGCATTTTTATCAATTCGGCCTGTTGATTGATGATATGGTGTGCCTTCTTCTTTTCATCAATATCAAGAATTGAGCCCACCATGCGCAAAGGCTCGCCATTTTCGCCAAACTTTGTTTTGCCAATTGCCTGGAACCATTTGTACTCACCACATTTTGTTTTATAACGGGCCTCCATTTCAAATCTCCCCGGTAGTGAAAAATTACGTTGAAGCGTAGTGAAAAACATAGCTGCATCGTCAGGGTGAATTAAATCCAAAAGTGCTTCACGGCTTGGGGTTAGCTCATTAAATTCGTAGCCAAGTAGTTCAAAATAGCGGGGGCTCCACCATCTTTTGTCTTTTTTTATGTCCCAATCCCAAAGCCCCGCGCTGGTGCCTTCAAAAGCTAATTCTAACCTTCCTTCTGTGGTTTTTAAGGCGGTAATGTCGCTGTAAATGGCAAACCAACCTGTATCCTGCCCGGTATAATCCTGCATGGTTTTAACTGTGGCCAGCAC
>Ga0206832_10100_pt2 | contig 22206 bp, 8 predicted proteins | sample Alteio_BWOrgCont_74_FD_152896 | JGI IMG/M metagenome (GOLD analysis project Ga0206832, IMG submission 152896) | Enriched cells from forest soil in Barre Woods Harvard Forest LTER site, Petersham, Massachusetts, United States -... | ecosystem: Environmental > Terrestrial > Soil > Temperate forest >... | reverse complement strand
AACGGCGGAGGAAACTCAGCAGGTATAACCGGCCTGAGTGGCAACACTTATACCTTGACAGTAACCGATCAGGGCTCTTGCTCAGTAACGGGCAGCTATGCAGTTGCAGAACCTGCAGCATTGAGCTCAACAGTAACCGGTACCAATGTAAGTTGCCATGGAGCAGCCAACGGTACTGCTACAATAGCAGCCAGTGGCGGCACGGGCCCATATACTTACCTATGGAGCAACTTTGAAAGCACACCTACAATTACAGGATTAAGTGGTGGCACTTACTATGTGATCATCACCGATAACCATGGTTGCAGCAAACGCGATTCAATAACACTTACCGAACCTGCAGCACTGGTATTAACTACCACAGTTACAAACATCAGTTGTAACGGCGGCACGGGCTCAATTAACTTAACAGTAACCGGTGGTACAACGGCATACAGCTACAGCTGGACAGGCGGGGCAACAACCCAGAACCTGACAGGAGTAGCAGCAGGCACCTACACAGTAACAGTAACCGACCAGCACCTGTGCACAGCCACAGCATCGGCAACCATTACCCAACCGGCAGCACTTGTAATAGCGAGCGATTCAATTACGAATGTAGCTTGTAACGGAGGCGCCAATGGCGCTGTATCGGTGGTTGTAACCGGCGGAACAACACCTTATAGCTATCACTGGAATACCGGTGGTGCATCGGCGGGAATAACCGGATTAAGTGGCGGCACTTATACTTTAACAGTAACCGATCAGGCTGCTTGTTCAGTAACAGGCAGTTACACGATAGCAGAGCCAACAGCCCTTAGCTCAACAGTAACAGGTACTAACGTAACCTGCCATGGTGCAGCCGATGGAACTGCTACAGTAGCCGCAAGTGGCGGAACATCTCCATATTCATATTTGTGGAGTACGTTTGCAATTACGCCTACTATTAGCGGATTGAGTGGTGGCACTTATTATGTAATTATCACTGATAACCACGGATGCTCAAGACGTGATTCAATTATCATTAACGAATCTCCTGCCATAGCACTAAGCACAACTGTGGTTAACGCCTCATGTTTTGGTGGAACGGGCAGCATTAACTTAACAGTAATAGGCGGAGCAACCCCATACACATACAGTTGGACAGGTGGTGCAACGACCCAGAACCTGACAGGAGTTGCAGCAGGTACATACACCGTATTGGTAACCGATCTTCATAACTGTACAGCAACTACAACAGCAACAATTACACAACCTGCGTTACTGGCGATAGCCAGTGATTCAATCACCAATGTAACTTGTCATGGTGCAGCTAACGGTGCTATATCGGTAGTTGTTACCGGTGGCACTACTCCGTATAGTTACTCATGGAGCCCTACCGGTGGCAATTCTGATGCGATAACCGGCCTTGGTGGCAATACTTATGGACTAACAGTAACCGACCAGGGCGCTTGTTCGGTAACCGGTAGTTATGTGGTAACAGAACCTTCGGGATTAAGCTCAACTGTAACGGGTAATTCTGTTACTTGCCACGGTGCAGCAAATGGTAATGCTACAGTAGCGGCGAGTGGCGGCACAGGTCCTTATACTTATTTGTGGAGCACATTTGCCAACACAACAACTATTACTGGCCTTAGCGGTGGTACTTATTATGTCATCATCACCGATAGTCATGGTTGCAGTAAACGCGATTCAATAACTATAAATGAACCTGCAGCAATTAGTCTTAGCACTACAGTAAGCAATGTTAGCTGTAATGGAGGCACCGGAAGCATCAACCTGTCAGTAACTGGTGGAGTTGGCCCTTACACTTATAGCTGGACCAATGGTGCAACTACACAAAACCTTGTTAGTGTAGCTGCGGGAACTTATACGGTGCAGGTAACCGATAATAACCATTGTACAGCAACCACCACTGCAACTATAACACAGCCGGCCATGTTGCTTTTAGCTGATAGTATTGAGAATACAAGTTGCCATGGTTCAGCCAACGGCTCAATTTCGCTATATGTTAGTGGAGGTACATTACCTTACTCTTATAGCTGGAATAACGGGGACACTACACAACATATCAATTACCTTTCAGCTGGTAACTATACCGTAACGGTATCCGATCATAATGGATGCTCGGTGATAGCGAGCTTTACTGTTAGCCAGCCGGCTGCGCTTAGCGCCAATGTGGTTGGAACAAATGCCAGTTGCTATGGTGAGGCTAACGGAACTGCAAATGCTACAGTAAGCGGTGGAACCGCTCCTTACACTTATTTATGGAGCAACTTCAGACAAACTTCGGGTGTTAACGGATTAAGCGCGGGTACTTATTTTGTAATAATTACTGACGCGAACGGATGTAACACCAGCGATTCGGTGGTTATAACACAGCCTACTGCTATAACAGTATCATTAACGGCAACAAATGTTTCTTGCTTTGGTACACCTACAGGTTCAGTTTCTTTAGGTGTTACCGGTGGTAGTCCGGGTTATACTTTCAGTTGGAGTAACGGGGCAACTACCCAAAATATAACCGGTGTCGTTGCTGCAACATACAGAGTTACAGTAACTGATAATAACGGATGTTCTGCTGTTGACAGCACTACTGTTACTCAACCAAATGTCTTGTCGGCTACGGGAACAGTGGTTAACGTTCATTGCGTAGGCTCGAATGATGGTTCTATCTCGCTTAATGTTTCTGGCGGGGTTGCTCCTTATGTCTACCACTGGACCAACGGTGCAACTACGGCATCCTTAAATGGATTATCGAGTGGCCCATACGCTGTAACCATTACTGACTTTAACTCATGCAGTGTTACACTTTCATTTAGCATTACAACGCCTACACCAATTACTTCTTCTGTAACAACCACTGATATCACTTGTTTTGGAACCGGTGGCGGCTCTGCTTCTTTAACCGTTGGCGGTGGAACTCCACCATATACATTCTTATGGTCTAACTTCCAGATAACTCAAAACATTTCGGGATTGAGCGGAGGTACCTACTATGTAATAATTACTGATTCGGCAGGATGCACTCACCGCGATTCGGCTATTATTACTGAACCATCTCAGATATTTGTTACTGGCACGGTTGGCCCTATTACATGTTTTAACTCAAACGATGGTTCAATTACCCTTACAGTAACTGGTGGCACACCTACTTACCATTACGCATGGAGCAATTTTGCTACCACAGCAAACCTTACTAACCTGTCGGGAGGCACTTATGTGGTTACCGTATTTGACGCACATAGTTGTAGTGCAACGGCTTCATTTACTATTGGCAACCCTGCCGCAATGGTTACTAACTTTGTAGTGCATAACGCGTCATGCTATGGTGATAGCAACGGTTTAATTGATGTTATCCAATCGGGTGGCACACCAAACTACTCGTACCGGTGGAATACAACTCCGGTTGATACCACGCAGGATATTACCGGACTTGCAGCAGGTACTTATGTGGTAACGGTTACCGACGGTAGCGGATGTGTCAATATTGATTCGGCAACGGTTATTGAACCGGGCCAGCTATATACTTCGGGTATTGTGAAAAATGTTACCTGTAGCGGAGACAGCGACGGCGCTGTATTGATTGATGGATATGGTGGTACATTGCCATACAATTACAATTGGTCTTACAACAACGTTTCTACCAAGAACCTTTACAACGTTCCGGGAGGAAGCTATTTTGTAACAGTAACCGACGCCAATGGATGCCACGTTGCTTCATTGTATGTTGTAAGAGAACCTCAACCTCTTACAGCCTCGGTGGCTACAACTAACGTAACCTGCTTTGGCGGTTCAAACGGAACAGCTACTGTATCAACCGCAGGAGGGTCTACGCCTTATCAGTTCCAATGGAATGATTTTTATACTGATTCCGTACGAACAGGCTTAACTGCAGGAAGATATGTGGTTTTAGTTGCCGACTCTAATGGCTGCCATTTATATGATACTGCATTCATAACCCAGCCTACTCAAATTTCAATAGTAGGTACCGTTACAAACGCAACCTGTTTCAATACTCCTACAGGTGCCATTAATATTTCGGTTTCTGGTGGAAATCCTGGATATACCTTCTCATGGACCAGCGGTGCTACATCTCAGAATATTACCAATGTAACAGCAGGTGAATACTTAGTTGTGGTAACTGATCAAAGTAACTGTAGTGTTACTGATAGTTTTGCAATTGACCAACCTGCCCAGATATTCTTATCATTCTTAAGTGATAAGCCAAGCTGTTTTAATGGTATTAACGGTTCGGTTTCAGTAGTTGCACAGCAGGGCGTACCTCCTTATACTTATCAGTGGAATACTAACCCGGTTCAAACTACGGCATCTGCATCTGACCTTCATGCCGGAAATTATGCTGTTACTGTAACTGATTCAAAAGCTTGCAGTGTAAGCGGCTCTGAATTACTGTCGCAGCCTGATTCGATTGTGATTACTACTAATGTAGCGGCGGCACATTGCTTCAATACTGCATCTGGCCAGGTAATTGCCACGGTTAGCGGTGGTTCAGGCACGTTTATTTACCTGTTGAATGGTGTAATGCAGCCTTCGGATACGTTTAGGGGCTTATTACCTGGCAATTACGTGATTTTGGCTACCGACCACCTTAACGGCTGCGACGGACAAGCCTCGTTTACTGTTAATGCTCCGGGCCAAATCAGCGTTAGCCTTAGTGTTACTGACCAGATTATTTTGACCGGTATGAAAACACAACTAATCGCTAATGCTGTTTCGGATACAACAATCACTCATTATTTCTGGAGCCCCCTTACCTTAGATTCAGCAAATGTGTTTGACTTTAGTGGTTGTGGTGACTCAACAGATTGTTCAACACCATACATAACTCCACCGTTTACCAATGTATTTATGGTTACTGTTGAAAATGCAGACTCATGCTTTGCCACAGATACCATTACCGTTATAGTTAACAAAGAAGCAAGCATATTTATTCCTACAGCATTTACACCTAACGGTGATGGTCTGAACGATAGGTTCACCTTCGAGATATTAGGTGCTACAACTGTTGAAGTGAGTATTTTTGACCGTTGGGGAGAGAGAATTTACTACAATCCTGCCCAAACAAACGGGGTTAGCGGTGGTAATGGATGGGATGGAACCAAAGACGGCAAACCTGCTCCTGAAGACACTTATACTTACCAGCTTCGTATTACTTACTTTGACGGAAGGGTGGTTAATAAGCCCGGCACTATTACCCTTATCAGATAAGGGAATATAGGTAATATTCGCGCGGACATCTTGCTTTATAAGCAGGATGTCCGTATTTTTGTACAATATTTTAACATCCTAATCTCACGACACATGAGTAAAAAGCTTTACCCTGCCCCCCAGGCATTTGTAATCAATAAGAGTTTGCTACTGGCCACTTTAATGTTGGTTCTCGGGGTATATAATCAGGCGTTTGGACAATGTAATGTTGGGTCTGAAACAGATCCTCTACCGGTAAACCCGGTTGCTTGTAATAATGGAAGTTTGCATTTGGGCTCAGGTGCTTACTATATTATAACAATTAGTGCTAATACCTATTATAACTGGACCTTTGCCAACGGAAGTGGCTGCGTGAACGGATTTTGTGCCCAGCCCCAAAACGGTAATGCTGTAGGATTTACCGTAAACACTAACAATTGGTTTTCGGGTACAACTACTTCATTGCTGATAAGCGCAAACAGAAACGGTTGTTTTAACGGAACATCTGCGGTAATGACCTACCGGTTCAGTCAACCCACAGTAACTGCCGCTGCTGCCGCACCAAACCCTATTTGCCAGGGAAGTACCCTTAACTTAACTAGTACAACTGCTGACGCCGCCACCATTACGTGGTCCGGCCCGGCATATTCAGGTGTTGGTAATAATCCCTCTGAAACAAATATTCAGCCCGCAAACGCCGGGGTTTATACTGTTACTGCTGATAACGGGGGGTGTACCGCAACGCGTAACACAGCCTCAGTAACAGTTAATGGAACTCCAACTGCAAATGCCGGTGGTAATCAAACAATGTGTTCTTCGGCCGGGTCGGTTAGTATAACCGGGGCCAGTGCCACCAATGATGGAAGCGTTAGCTGGGGCACCAGTGGTTCAGGAACATTTGCAGGGGGTGCCACTTTAACTCCAACGTACACGCCTAGTGGTGCCGATATCACGGCAGGCACAGTTACATTAACTTTAACTTCACACGGTGTTGCGCCATGTGGTAACGTTACCTCTACCAAAACGTTAACCATTGTAGGTGCACCTACGGCCAATGCAGGAGGTAATCAAACAGCGTGCTCAAACGCAGGCGTTGTTTCAATTACCGGTGCCAGTGCTACCAACACAGGCAATGGCCTTACCTGGACTACAAGCGGAAGCGGTGTATTTACCAATGGCAATACCTTAACGCCCAGCTATACCCCAAGCGCTGCTGATTTAACGGCAGGTTCGGTAACACTAACTTTAACTGTAAATGCCACTGCACCTTGTATAGCAGTAACCTCAACCAAAACCTTAACCTTTATTGCCGCGCCTACAGCTACTGCCGGTGCAAACCAAACAACGTGCTCAAATGCCGGTGCGGTTAGCATTACCGGTGCCAGCGATACACATGTAGTATCCGTAAACTGGACCTCGACCGGCTCAGGAACATTTACCGGGGGCGCTACCTTAACCCCAACTTATACACCCAGCGGAGCAGATATTACCGCGGGCAGTGTTACATTAACTTTAACCGTTACCGGCAATGCGCCGTGTGCAACAGCTACCTCTACAAAAACGCTTACTATAACTGCAGCGCCGGTAGTTAACGCCGGTGCAAATCAAACAACGTGCTCGAGTATAGGGGCGGTGAGCATTACCGGTGCAACTTCTTCCAATACCACCGGCGTTGCCTGGACTACCAGCGGAACCGGTACTTTTGCCAACGGGGGCACTCTTACGCCTAGCTATACACCCAGTGCGGGCGATATAACAGCCGGGTCGGTTACCCTTACCTTAACCGGTTCGGGAAATGCACCGTGTGCCAGCGCAACTTCAACAAAAACTTTAACTATTGTTCCGGCCGCTGCACCTAATGCTGGCGGAAATCAAAGTACCTGCTCAACAGCAGGTGCGGTTAGCATAACCGGTGCAAGTTCACCAAATTCAGCCAGCGTAAACTGGACAACGAGTGGTACCGGAACCTTTACCGGCGCGACTACCCTAACGCCAACATATACCCCTAGCGGAGCCGATATAACAGCGGGAACCGTTACACTTACATTAACCGCTACCGGAAATGCCCCGTGTGGAACAGCTACTGCAACAAAAACACTTACTATAACAACAGCACCTACCGTAAGCGCAGGCGCTAACCAAACAACCTGCTCAAGTGCAGGGGCAGTTAGCATAACGGGAGCTACGGACTCGCATGTTGCCAGCATTAACTGGACAACCAGCGGTAGCGGTACTTTTGCTAACGGAACGACCCTTACACCAAGTTACACACCAAGCCCAGGTGATATTACTGCAGGTACTGTAACCCTTACTTTAACCGGAACGGGAAATGCACCTTGTGGTACCGTTACCTCAACCAAAACATTAACAATAGTTGCGGCCCCCGTACCAAACGCCGGAGGCAACCAATCTACTTGTTCTACTTCGGGAGCTGTGAGCATCACAGGTGCAAGTGCACCTAACTCTACCAGTGTTGCCTGGACCAGTAGTGGTAGCGGAACTTTTACCGGCGCTACTACCTTAACGCCTACTTATACCCCGAGCGGGGCTGACATTACGGCAGGTTCGGTTACGCTTACTTTAACAGCAGGTGCCAATACACCGTGCACATCTGTTACTGCCACAAAAACATTGACTATAACTGCGGCCCCTACAGTAAGTGCCGGTTCTAACCAAACAACCTGTTCAAGCGTTGGGGCGGTAAGTATAACCGGTGCCGCCGGAACTAATGTTGCCAGTGTTGCGTGGACAACAAGTGGTACTGGTGCTTTTTCAAACGGTGCTACGCTTACGCCAAGCTATACGCCAAGCGCCGGTGATATTACTGCGGGTAGCGTAACCCTTACTTTAACGGGCACCGGAAATTCGCCATGCGGTACTGTTACTTCAACCAAAACATTAACCATTGTAGCTGCACCTGCACCTAATGCAGGAGGAAACCAGTCAATCTGTTCAACCGCAGGTTCGGTTGCTATTACCGGAGCAAGTTCGCCTAATTCAGCCAGTATAAACTGGACAACAAGCGGTACCGGAACCTTTACTGGTGGTGCTACTTTAACCCCGACATACACCCCAAGCGGTGCCGATATTACAGCCGGAAACGTTACGCTTACATTAACGGCAACTGGCAATGCGCCGTGCTCATTTGTTACTTCATCAAAAACCTTAACAATTACGGGCGCACCAACTGCTGTAGCAGGGGCCAATCAAACAATCTGCTCAAGTACTGCCACCGTAGGCATAACCGGCGCCAGTGCAACCAACGATGCCAGTGTTAGCTGGACTACCAGCGGAACCGGTACTTTTACCAATGAATTTACCTTAACACCAACTTACATCCCAAGCGCGAGCGATATTACTGCAGGTACTGTTACACTTACTTTAACTGCTGTAGGAAACTCACCGTGTGCACCCGTTACTTCCTCTAAAACTTTAACTATAGTTGCTGCACCTGCACCCAACGCCGGACCGAATCAATCAACCTGCTCAAATGCAGGCGCGGTTAGCATTACCGGTGCCAGCTCACCACATTCAATCAGTGTAAACTGGACAAGTAGCGGTACCGGAACATTTACCGGAGCAACTACTTTAACCCCAACCTATACACCAAGCGGTGCTGATATTACCGCCGGCAGTGTTACCCTTACTTTAACTGCAACGGGTACTGCCCCTTGTACCACCGTAACGGCTACTAAAACTTTAACCATTGTGCCGCCGCCGACTGCAAATGCCGGACCTGCTTTATCTACCTGTGCAAATTCCGGGACGGTTGATATTTCAGGGGCTTCAGCAACAAACTATAGCAGTTTACTTTGGACAACCAGTGGCACCGGTACTTTTACCAATAGTACCACGCTTGTTACAGGCTATACACCAAGCGGTGCAGATACGGTAGCAGGAAGCGTTACCTTAACTTTAACAGCTAATGGTAATGGTACCTGTACTGCGGTAACTTCTACTGTTGTATTAACTATCCATCCACTGCCTACCGGAAGTATTTCAGGCACAACAACCATATGCAGTGGCTCATCGGCAACCCTTACTTTCAACCTGTTTACCGCCAGTCCGTTTAATGTTGTTTACAATGCCGGAGTAAACGTGATTACAGTCAACGGTATAACCAACGGGCATACAATTTCGGTTTCGCCACCGGTTGGCAGTACCAGCTATCAACTTGTTTCTATTACCGATAACAACAGTTGTACGAGGTCAGGTAGTTTCCAGGGTGGGGCTACTGTTACGGTTACACCGACTCCGGTAGTAAGCTATACTTCAACACCGGCATCGTGTAACGGAACAAACACCGGTTCGATTACAATAAATGCTGCCAGTGGAACACCCGGTTATACGTATTCTATTGACAGTGGCCTGATTTACCAGGCAAGCAACCTGTTTAGCAACCTTCCTCAGGGCAACGATTATGTGCTTGAAGTAAAAGACAGCCGCGGATGTACTGCGTTTTATGCTTCAAATCCGGTTAGCATAACCCAACCGCCAACGCTTACTCAAACCGATTCAGTAACAAATGCCAGTTGCGCCGGTGTGTCGAACGGCTCAATTATTGTAACGGCCTCAGGTGGGGTTACTCCTTATAGTTACTCGCTTAATGCTGGCCCATTGCAATCGGGCAACACCTTTAGTGCACTAAGTGCAGGCAACTATGTTGTAGGTATTGAAGATGTGAATGGTTGCACAGATACTACCCATGTTACAATTTCAAACACATCAGTTATTACTGATACTTTATTGAACCAGACCAACGTTTCATGCTTTGGTGGTTCAAACGGTGCTTTGACGGTTCAACTGAACGGTGGTGTTGGCCCCAATACTTATTCGGATAACGGAAATATTTTCCAGAATTCACCAACCTTTACAGGTTTGAATGCCGGAACCTATGTAATAACCCTACGCGATTCGAGGGGATGTACCGATTTTATTTCAGCCACTATTATCCAGCCTGCAATGCTTAACGCTGTGGTAGATTCAATTCACAACATTTCGTGCAATGGCAGCTCTCAAGGTGCCATTTATATTTCAGTTAGTGGCGGAACAACTCCATATACTTATTCATGGAGTAATAGTTCCACCGCTCAAAATCTTACTAACGCAGCTGCGGGGACATATTTTGTAACTATTACAGATGCTAAAGGATGTAACACCACTGTTGAAGGCACCATTACCGAGCCGGTATCGCTTTTTGCTAATGTGGCCACGGCGCACAATCTTAATTGCTACAACGATTCATCGGGCTATATATATGTTACTGCAAACGGCGGAGTTCCACCTTACCAATACAGCTGGAGCAACGGCGCAACAACACAGGATATATCAGGATTGCATGCCGGAACCTACGGTGTTACAATTCAGGATGCCAACGGATGCCAGGTAAATCTATCGCAACTAATTACCCAGCCAACCCAACTTACTTCTACCATTGCGGCAACGCCTGTTAGCTGTAACGGTGCTTCAAATGGTAGCGTTACCTTTAGCGCGGGTGGTGGAACTTCGCCTTATACCTATTTATGGAACAACGGAGCCACTACTCAAAGCCTGAACAATATTTCGGGTGGTGAGTACACTGTTATTGTGCATGATGCAAATGGTTGTTCGTTAAGTAACTCAGTAAATGTTGCCGAGCCTGCAGCCATTGTTTTAGGTATAAGCAGCACCAATGTTAGTTGCCATGGAGGCACTAATGGTACTGTAACAACAACCGTAACCGGTGGAACGGGTACTATTATTTATGATTGGAGCAATAGCGCTACTACAGCCAGTCTTACAAACGTTGGAGCGGGTAACTATTCGGTAATTATAACTGACGCTAATTCTTGTACGGCCAGCGCAAGTGTAACTGTCACCCAGCCGGCCGCGCTTGTGATTAACGGAACTGTTGCTAATGTTTCATGCGCTGGTGGGGCTAATGGATCAATAGATGTTACGGTTAATGGCGGTGTGTTTCCTTATAGTTATTTATGGAGTAATGGAGCAACAACGCAAAATATAAATGGGGTTATAGCCGCCACCTACAACGTAACCGTTACTGATGTAAATTTGTGCACCATTGCAGATACATTTACAGTTACTGCACCATCGCCGATTGTAAGCTCGGTGGTTGGAACTAATGTTACCTGCCACGGCGAGGCGAATGGAACCGCAACACTTACTGTTAGCGGCGGCACAAGTCCTTATTCATTTACATGGAGCAATTTCCATGCTACGCAGAATTTGAGTGGTTTAAGCGGTGGTACCTATTATGTTATTATAACGGATGCCAACGGATGCACCAAGCGCGATTCTGTAATCATTACAGAGCCTGCTGCAATTGTTTTGACTCTAACCAGCACCAATGTTAATTGCAATGGCGACTCAACCGCATCAATAACTACAACTGTAAGCGGAGGCACCGGTACCATTACCTATGCCTGGAGTAATACTGCTACAACCGCCAATCTTACAAATATCCCTGCCGGTACTTATTCGGTAGTAATAACTGACGCTAATAGTTGTACGGCCTCGGCAAGCGTAACCATTACGCAACCAACAGCAATGGTTATTAACGGAACTGTGGCTAATGTTTTATGTGCAGGGGGCAGTAATGGCTCGGTGGATATAACTGTTAACGGCGGTGTTTTCCCATACACCTATTCATGGAGCAATAACGCAACCACCCAGAACATTAACGGGTTGAGTGGTGGAACTTATCGGATTACTGTTACTGATGCTAACCTCTGTACTATTGTAGATTCATTTAGTGTCAGCGAACCGGTAGCTATAACAAGTTCAATTGTTGGAACGAATGTTACCTGCCACGGCGAGGCAAACGGAACTGCAACCTTAACTGTTAGCGGTGGTACTACTCCTTATTCTTTCTTCTGGAGCAATTTCCAGGCTTCGCAAAACTTAAGCGGATTAAGCGGTGGCACTTACTACGTTATTATTACTGATGCCAACGGATGTACCCACAGAGACTCGGTTGTAATTGCTGAACCAACCGCCATAATAATAAACCTTGCTGTTACCAATGTAACCTGTAATGGTGCTGCCAGCGGTTCTATCAGCGCTACCGGTAGCGGTGGTACCGGTGTTATTGGTTATTCATGGAGCAACGGTGCAACTACTTCAACAATAAGTAACCTGGTTGCAGGTACATATACATACACAGGTACTGATGGCAACGGATGTTCGGTTATTGATAGTACAACTATAACCCAACCTACGGCTTTGGCGCTAAACGGAACTGTTACCAACGTATCATGTTTTGGTGGAAATAACGGTGCTGTTCAAATATCAATAGGCGGCGGCGTACCACCTTACACTTTTAGCTGGAGCAATGCTGCAACATCTCAAAACATAAACGGGCTTACCGGCGGAGTAACATATACAGTAACTGCCACCGATGTCAACTTATGTACTGTTACAGCATCATTTAATATAACCTCACCAACGGCTTTAGTTGCCACTATTACGGGTACGGATGTTACCTGCCACGGTGCTAATGATGGTTCTGCAACTATGTCGGTAACAGGTGGTACAGGTCCTTACACTTATTTGTGGTCTAACTTCCAGGGTGGCGCAACCATTAATAATCTTAGCGGCGGATTGTATTATGCTATTGTAACCGATGCCAATGGTTGCACTATTAAAGACTCAATTTTAATTAATGAGCCTACGCAGTTGGTTATAACTACAAGTGTTACTCAAATTACCTGCTTTAACGCCGACAATGGTGTTATTGATGTAACGGTAAGTGGCGGTAATCCAACTTATAACTATTTGTGGAGCCCAACGCTTCCTAATAGCCCGAACCAATCAAATCTAGCGGGTGGAAGTTATTCGGTAACAGTTTCTGATGCCCATAGCTGTACCATATCTACCGAGGTTAATTTAATAAACCCTCCATCGCTGGCAATTAACTTTGTCGTTACCAATCCGAAATGTTACGGCGATTCCAACGGATCTATTAACATGATAATTTCAGGAGGCCAACCGGGATATACTTTTGTTTGGAATATACCGGCAGATACCCTGCAGCAAATTACCAACGCATTTGTGGGAACGTATTATGTAACCGTTACCGATGCCAATCATTGCGTAAAAGACGATTCGGTAATTGTTGCTACACCGGGCCAACTATATACTTCGGGAGTAATTAAAAATGTAAGCTGTTCAGGAAAGAGTGACGGACAAATAAATATCACCGTTTACGGGGGTACGTTGCCTTATGGTTTTAGCTGGTCGTATAACAACGTCTCTACCCAGAACCTGTATCAAATACCGGGTGGAAGCTACTATGTAACTGTAACCGATGCAAACGGCTGCCAGGTGGCATCTCTTTACGTCGTGCGTGAACCTACAGCGCTTACAACCGGTTTGTCAGCTACTAATGTATCGTGTTTTGGTGGCCATGATGGAACCGTTACTTCATTGCCGTCTGGCGGTACAACGCCTTACCGCTATACCTGGGAAGGTGCTGTTTCTTCTGATTCAATCATAACCAGCTTATCGGCTGGCTTGTATGGTTTGCAATTAACCGATTCGAACAGCTGTTTTGTTTTTGATAGCATACTGGTTACCCAGCCAACTCAAATAACCGTAACCGGCTTTAGTAATAATGCATTATGTTTCAATACAGCTACCGGGTCGGTGCTTACCACGCCAAGTGGTGGAACGCCGGGGTATACTTTTGCATGGTCTAACGGTGGTGTAGATTCGGCAATTAATACCATCAGCGCCGGTGTTTATACCGAAACGGTAACTGACGCCAACCATTGCAGTGTTACCGCAAGCTTTACGGTTACGCAAGGTGCTAAACTTACTGTGCAATTAGCTACTTACGACCCAATATGCCATGATGGTACTACCGGTGCCATAACATCGCTTACGCAGGGTGGGGCGCCGCCTTATACTTATGCGTGGAGCAGTGGCGCCAACGATACGGCAGTTTCGGTTAACCATTTACTGGCAGGTAGTTATTCTGTAACTGTTACTGACCATGTGGGCTGCACCGTGACCGGAGATGCAAATCTTAATCAACCGGCGGCTATTGCCGTAGCGCCTGCAATTAGTGGTGTTAAATGTTATAACCTGGCATCGGGCCTTATTGTAGTAAATACCAGTGGCGGAACACCTCCGTTTAACTATAGTTTAAATGGTTTTGGGCAACCGAGCGATACCTTTACTAATGTATTACCGGGCAGGTATGAGCTAACTGCTACTGATGTTAACGGTTGCCAGGGAACAGATACTTTCAGCATCTCGACGGTAAATAATGTAAGCGTTACTTTAAGTGTTAACGACCAGGTGATTGTAACCGGTATGGAAACGCAATTAGTGGCCACGGCAACTTCGAACACTCCTATAATTCATTATATATGGACGCCAATTGCAGTTGATTCGGCGGATGTGTTTGATTATACCAGTTGCCCTGATTCAAGTAACTGCTCTACACCTTACGTGAAACCTCCGTACACTACCATCTTTACGGTTACTGCTATGAACGCAGATTCTTGTACTGCTTCAGATACGGTAACTGTTTATGTTAAGAACGATAATGGCCTTGCGTTTATTCCTACAGCGTTTACGCCTAACGGTGATGGGTTGAACGACAGGTTTACCTTCGCTATTTTGGGCGCCAACACGATTGCCGTAACCATTTTTGACCGTTGGGGCGAGAAGGTTTATTACGACCCTGCGCAACCGAATGGTGTAAGCAATTCGTACGGATGGGATGGTACCAAAAACGGCAAAAACGCACCTGAAGATACCTACGTTTACCAGTTAAGCATTACCTATTTTGACAATACGGTAAGAACCAAAGCCGGAACTATTACTATTGTTAGATAGTTGAACAGATATAAAATAACAAAGCCACGGAAATTTACTTTTTCGTGGCTTTGTTATTTTATGCCGGAGGTATTGGGGGTGGGGCTTGTGGTGGTAGTTAACACGTAAAATTTAGAGGTGCTCATACCCGTAGCAATTTCAAAAACTTCTGAACTATCAATATAAAAGAAGGCAGCATTTTTCTCTTCAATATTCAGGGTATCGAGTTTATCGCTTAAAAAAGCTTGTGCGTCTTCAAGCGCTAAAAAGGGAGTGACAATAAACTCGCTTATTTCATCATTGGCCGAAAGCTCGGGGACGTAATGATGGATACCGATATATTGAACGCCGTTAGCGCGCCATTCAAAAAGCTTATCTATATTAAACTCTTTCATGCTTTTGCAAAGATAGCTAAACTAAATTAATTAGCCAAATGCATTATTTTACCAATGAAAATTGCAAATTAGAAAATACTATTTAATTTAGTATTTCAATTAAAGCAACATGAGCAAACTATTAAGACAAAACCAAAACCCCGCCAAAGCGCTGGAGTTACGCATTGAAGAAGAAGCACTGGGAAAGTATAACGTTATCCTATCGGGCATGGTAATACACCACGGCCGAAACTGTGCCAATGGCACCTGCGAAGCCAACTATATGTTTACCGATAACATGACCTATAGAATCATTCCTTCAACTAATTTTGATAAGGCGGAAGAGGAGTATGAATTGTTGAAGCGGGAGTATATGGATTAATCTGCGCTCGCATTGGCTGCAATAAAAAAGCGATTAAGATATTCTTAATCGCTTTTTTGTCTGTGGTCCCACCTGGGCTCGAACCATGCCGATAGCTATCGGCACTCTGATTATGGGTCCGCGAATTTTGCTTTTAAGCGGGTTATTATCTCAGGAAATTCTTTAAGGCTATTTACATACTTAACACTCTTCATCTTTTTTATATGTGCTTCAATTTTCAAGGCTTCCGTCCTAGAATTGCAATCAATGGTTAAAAACAAAGTCCACGGAATTCCTTTCAAAGTGAATTTATCCTCAAAGTCACCACTATTGTGTTGTTGAAGCCTAACATCGGGCTCCAAAGAAGTTTGTCCGACGTAGTGCTTGTCGAGCTGGGCGCTGTATAATATGTAGACGTAAAATTTGTTCATAAAAAACCCATCCACTTTTAATGGATGGGTTTAAGTGGTCCCACCTGAGCCGCTGAGCTTCAAGAAGTTACCAGGGGGTCAAATAATTTTTGGTCACCACAAGACTGAAAGTCAAGGATAGTCTAAAATTTTTGAAGCCTATCTCCATCGAGGCAGAGAAACTTCTGGGAGTTCAAGGAGGTAACACTCATGTAAAAGTTCGCGTAAGTGACTTTTTGAACCATTCTTTTTGTTGGTCGGAAAGAAGTATTGAAGTCTTATATTGTGTTGTTATTTATTGTATATGACTCGTAGGCCACTGTTTATTCCTCCCCAAGTTACCCCGTTCAATGATGCAGAATTCTTGGACGCCGAGAAAAAATTTCAGCAGATTTATAAAAGAGTCGTGGCGGGCAAACAGCTTCAAGAATCAGAAAAGAATTTTTTCGCCCAATATATTCCGACCTTTTTACCAGCAAAGAAACTGAGTGACTTCGCAGAAACTGAGGATTTCGAATTCAAAATGACTTATCTCAGCTATTGGTATGATTTAACCGAAGGCGTGAAACATTACAAGCCCATATCAATTACGGAAAAGGACTTATCCGCATTTCAATTAGAGGATGTAAAAAGGGACCCTGCAAAATACAAAGTAGAAATTGGTGCTCATGAGGTGCAATCTGATTTAACCTATCTTGAATCTGAAGCTGACAGGTGGTATACAAAAATCCGAGGGAGCAGCAACGGTGATAACTTATGGTGCGTCAAACAAGAAACGGAAGAGCAACTTAAACAGTTGAGGGAACTGCCGGAATTTAAAAACGACCCTTACATGCGGGGAACGTTTCACTACCGATTAAAAAAGCAAGGCATCATACTTCAGTCCAAATATGCCTATCTGATTGTGAAGGAAGAAATGGAACAATTGAGTCCGGCAGATTTGTTTTTTCAATTAAACGGGACGTATATTGAGCTTACCGAATGTGCAATCCTGCACATATTGTTCCGACATTATGCAGCTTTGACTAAACGGTATCAGACAGGGAAGTCATTTCACAATACAGATTTTCATTTTCGAAAATTACCAGAGCAATTACGAGATATTATAAAAGCAATTGAAGATTCGGGTTTGTATACGAAAGATTCTATAGCTAAGATTTCTTTCAAATTAAACGGCGTGCCCTATTGTATCAGAACAGGCGCGGTCGTGCAACGCCAGATAGCAGGAACACTCAAACCATGTGTAAGAATCCAAACCTTTTATCCAGTCACAGACAAAGATGAGTTAAACACGCTCTTAGATGATTATAGCTGCATAAAGGTTAATAATGAACTTGAAGTATACTGTAAGAAGTAATTGAGAAGAATGTTTTTACTGCCACGACAGGAATTCCCCTATTCGCAATGATGCAACACTTTTAATTTTTACTATTTATGATTCCAAGCCTATTGATTACAAATGAGCTACCCGTTGTTGTAAATGACCGTGCACATAACATTATTAATGGAAACGATGCGGAACTGCTTGCTGGAGCCAGAGTGCTTTTTGCTTGTAATGCAGAAATTAGTTGGGGCTCAAGAAATGAGGATGGAAGCAAAATTGATTTATTTGCCTCTTACGACCATCCTTGGTTTATGGGTGAAAGAATTATTTTGTTGATTCAAGTTAAGTCAGGCCCAACGTATGGTCAGATTATGGGTAATGGGTTCGAATTAACTCAAAGAGCAAAGTTATTGGCAAAAAGAACTTCCCATGAAATATGTGTGATTTGGGTTGATAGGGTTGTTTCTAAACTGTTTTGGGCTTATATACATCCCAATACTGCCCTCACCAATCAATTCTATGGAAAGCATCATCGAGTTAATCCTGCAATGAGATTTGATATTGCGAGATGCCAATCTAAGTATCTTCCTTATAAACTGGGGGGAGCAGGAGTTATTATTGCAAGATTAGCACATCCAATTGGTGTTGCGCGTAAAATAGCATTGCGAAAATATAGAGAGCTTTCAAGACAAAATATCCTTTGTCCAGTTATTGGGAAGGTTGAGTTTACGCGTATGGGATGGCGGCACATGTTTAGGAAAGCAAGGTCCCAAAAGGACAAAGCATCAAGCATGGATGTTATTAGACAGCTTGATAGTATTTTAATAGGCATCCCAACTAATCATTCAGTTACAAAGACGGATTACTTTGTTTCTGATAATTATGAATATCGGGTTGTAGAACATTTATTGAGTTATGAAAAGGTAAAGCTCTTCGATGGAGGTATAACTAAAGAAATAAAGGTTATAATAAAACTGAAAGAGGAAGTTCGCTATCCTACGAATTGGCATAATGATGGAATGCTCAGCCAAAAAATTAATAGACGAGTTGTTTTTCTAAGCGCCTATCACAAAAACTTATGAAAACAAATCGTGAGCTGTCCAGGAGCGCGTTGCTGATTTGTCTAAATATAATTAGCTAAAAAAATAATAGACATTTGTATGTCAGATAGCACACTGGATTTAGCAACTCACGACTTGCAGAGCGAATATAATATTTTTGAAACTTATTCTGATATGGTTGAGCGTGGGACTTTCCTTTCTCATTGCTCTGAAAAATTCAAGTTACAAAAATTGTAAGTAAGACAAGATTAGTTTACCAATGACTACCCCCAAACCGTCTATTGGTCTTAGCGGAGGAGTAACTTTGCGGCCTGGCAGCAGGTGCAGTTATACTATCGGTCTTCCAATCATATCTGTTTTCGGATTTTGCCTGTTCCAATTCTAAATGCTCGAAGAGGTTAAACCCTCCCTCCTTGACTGAAACAGATATATGTTGGCTATCGTTTTCAAGACTATGACGAACGCTCCTTACATTGAAAGTGTTGAAATGAAAGATGGGTCTCAAAAAGGGGAGCTCAAGATTTTCGCCGACCCTCGGCAAATAGTTGATTTTGGCATAAAAAGTAACTGACCTTTCAAAAATTCCCCGGACATAAAACTCAACCAAGATTTCACCAAAATCAAATGCCGTGTTGCTGTCCCCCATTGCGTTAAGGAAATCCTCGTATATCGCCTCCAACTGTGTTCTTAGTTGGCCGGGGGACAATTTTAAAACGGATTGTAATTCCTTATTTGTTGGAAAGTGCTGGTCTTCTTCTGAAAGGGCGTCATATTTTAATACTTCCAAAAGCAGCGCATCATAATTTTTGCCCTTATTCAGAAGCGAACGGGCAACTTTAGGCAAGTAAGGAACTGCAAACCTTATTTGTTTCGAGGATATAGTATCGTCATTCATAAATTAAATTTTGAGACAAAATAAAGGTTATCGAATCAGTTTTGCCTCAACTTCATATACTTAATAACCAACCCAATCATACCAGTCAAACCACCCTTTACCCAGATATACCTCATTTGGATTCTCAGGGATAAAATCAGGGCGTTTACCTGCTTCCTTCCATTCACGCCATGCCTTTCTATGCTTAAGCTTTAGATTATGAATATAAAGACGAGCCTGGCCAAATGGTAAAACCCCAGGTAGTAATACCTTTGGAATATTTTCCCAAATCCCCGCCTCGCGTCGGAGAAGGTCAAGAAAAGAAATGCTCCTGTAGCGGCAGGTTTGGGCGAGACTAAGCATTTTAATATAGTCCTTCACCCCTTGCTCACTTATCCTACCATTTACCCCGTGCCGGTGTTGCGCAAAAGCTTTGGCTGCCGCCTCTGCGTTATTGTTATTCCATGGCACACCATCATAATCAAGAAAAGTCCATAATTCTTCCCAATGTTTTTTAAGTCGTTTTGCATATTTGATATACAATCCACTTTTATAAGTTCCTTCAAGGAACTGCTGTGAAAATTTATCGACGTCTTTCTTATGTTTTCGCAAGTGATTTTTTTTCAGCCCGTAGAGGTCAATGGTTTCAATAATCTTTCTCAACAGTTTTGAGAAGGCCACTACCATTGCTTTATATTCTTCATCAAAAGGATTTTTGAAAAGGTCATCATTCAGGTCGCGAATGATGTGAATAAGGCATTTCTGCTGTTTGAGTTTGAGGGTTTCATAACCGGGATATGAATCTGTGACTATGATACCCTCATAACCCTTTAACCACTCACGAAGAAAATCGGGTTCGCGGGTCAGGGTAAAATGATAAAAGACAGTATGTGGCGTGGCAAAAACCCAAACATATCCTCTGTCCTTTGATAGTTTAACTGTTGTCTCATCAATATGAATGACCGGGCTTCGTCGGACAATTTCCCACAGATAATCAACTTCCGGTTGCCATTTATCCCACCATTTATACTGATGCTGCACGAAATACATTCCGCTTGATAAGATGCCAAATTGCTCCTCTAATAGACGGCTAATCATATCATGGCTGGATGTGATAAGTCACATAAAGGTTAGTGGCCCATGCGAAGAGATTGTCTCCAAATTGCATTCTTCTTACAACGCCGTTATTAAAGTGCCTCCAACACTCTGCGCATTTTACCTGCCAGGATTGATATTCAACCACCCATAGCTTTACGCCGGAAACAGTAAACTTCAGGTCAGTCTGTCTCCATTTCCAAACCCGGTCCTTGCAATCGTATAGTTTCTTGTGGCCACATTTAGGACATCTTTTTAACTTAGGTATTACTATCACTTCATTTACCTTCTTAGGTTTCCAAACATATTGGCCTCTGCCAAAATGCCGTTTTTCATCTTTTTTTTGGAAGGAAGAAGTTTGTTGACGATTATGGAGATTTCTCCAATAGATTTTAGATTGCTGGTAGTTGAAATAGGACGCCTTAGTAATCACATTAAAATCCTCACCAAATTCAGGGTTGTTTTTAAACTTAAAGGGACTGGGGTTTCTCATATCAGCTATCCTTTGAACTCCATCCTGTTTTGAATCAGCGGTAAGTTGTAAAAGCCACTGACCCACCTTAATCAATGCGTTGCAATCATCCAGGTTGTATTGTAGAAGCTTCTCCTTTAAAATATCATCACGACCAGTCTCCCAATCTTTGCGCCACTTCATACTCAGCACACCCTCGACTTCCTGATTCCGCCATTGAAACCCAAGGAACCCTGCAACCTCTTTAAGACCGTTACCATAGGTGGGCGGATATACGTGGGTGCGCAAATAGCCTAAAACATTCACCAGCCTTCTTTCAATTTCCGGCAGTTCTTGCTCAAAAATTTCCGGCCACTTTTTAGCGGCCTGCTTCAAGGCTTTACTTTCATAGCTGCCGTAATGGTAAATAGGGGCATCTGGATGCCCGACAAGAAAGTCAAGCAGCTTTTCGAAGATTTCTGCCTCCTCTGATTTTCCGTTCGCCCAATAGGAATAGGTTTCGTCATCTTTTCCTTCTTCTTTGATAACTATCCCAATAAGATAAATCCAACCTTCTTCGGGCAGTCCTTCAAAATCAATGAAGATTTCTTTGAAACTTTTCTCCAAATCGGGAGGGTAGATTACGAATGTTTTTTGCTCTCTTATTGCAAGCGCCTTTAAATCCCAGAGATAGGAACCATTTCGGTTCTGAGGTCTTCGACCCCTGCGCCTTGGGCGGAAAACATGTGACAGTTGAGTAATGGTAAACATCCCCTTGCTATGATACTTCGCAAGAACCTTTGCCGACATTCCGGGTAACAGGCTGATACAATCCCGTTGCTTAAGTTTTTTGTAGCAGGAATCCTTGAACTGACATTCGGGACAGTGCGGATTCCGGTAAAAAGGAGGAGGCTCTTCCCTGTTGATGATTTCTTTTAAGACGGCCAGGAGTTTTTGAGCCTTCTTAGAATATTGTGTAAGTCGGATAGACGCATTTAGAACCGATGATTTATCATTTAGCCCTAAGTCTGTGACCCCGAAATTTATTTGTGCAATTTCGACGGATTCGGATTTATCCATGCACCAGGCCGCAATTGCAAGTTTGTCGTTCGGGGTTATTTTCCCCACTGGAATAACAATTGAGACCTCAGTTCCAGAGAGTGTAACAAAGTTCTCTTGCTGACCGTTTTCTTGTGTGCCAAGATAATTTGATTGTTCTCTCGCAAGAAGCCATGCTTTATAAG
>Ga0206832_10104_pt1 | contig 22214 bp, 18 predicted proteins | sample Alteio_BWOrgCont_74_FD_152896 | JGI IMG/M metagenome (GOLD analysis project Ga0206832, IMG submission 152896) | Enriched cells from forest soil in Barre Woods Harvard Forest LTER site, Petersham, Massachusetts, United States -... | ecosystem: Environmental > Terrestrial > Soil > Temperate forest >... | reverse complement strand
CATGGCCACTGGTGCCCTGATCCTAAGCGTCGCGGTCTTTTATTCAAGAACGGCGTCGACTTATTCAAAGTTTCCATCGTAAAAAAACAGATTTAATAAAACCATAAGAAGTCCGAGTTGAGAACCCGATTACAAAAGGAGCGAACAGGATGCCTCGCCGAGCTGACGAGAAGCGGGATGGAGAACTATACGATTTCCGAGCCGCCCTGACATTCGTTTTGGTAATGTTCGTGCTGGTTATCGGAGGGCTCAGCCTGATCGCGTATCTATGCCGGACTATGGTTGGTTGACAATGGTGAACCAGGGCTCGCTCTTGCCGCCACCAGTCGCATATATCCAGGCATCTGGCCAGTCTCAGAGTTTCCAACTTGAAGCGACTATGTGCTGCAGCTCCTCATTAGCCGAATGGCGTCGCGGACGGCTCGCTCCGCCCTAATTGCCACGAACAAGCGATTCGCGTTCTTCTCCAGGCCCCGGAAATGGACCCTGATGACTCCGAACACCCGTTTGATCGCGCCAACACCATGTTCGACTTTCGCCCGGGCCTTCGATTTGGTTCGGTTTCGTGCTTTTTCGACCTCGTCGACAACGTTATTCCGTCGGCAACACGATTTCAGGCGAAGCGCGAGATGGTCTATTCATGCCGCATCCAGTATGTTAACGTAAAGCGACAAAGCAGCATGGGTCGGTCAGTTATGTTTGATCTATTTCGGATCAGATTTGTTAGAAACTTGTTGATCGGCGGTTTTGTCAGGTCGAACCAAATCCTCTGGAGCAATCTCCCTCGGGCGGTAACCAACCTTGGTCCAATGCGCGCATATGGGCGATGGTTAAATGCTTTAGTCCGTCGGCGACCTATACGAATGTCTTATTTCTATACGTCATTCTTCAGAAACAGACCCCTCCTCGAGCTCGCATATCGTCTTTCCGATCAAAAACGCCAAGGATCCAGTTTAACGATTTCCGTTTTGGGTTGCAGCATAGGAGCGGAGGTGTATTCACTCCTGTGGACAATACGCTCAAGACGACCTGACCTGAAAGTCGTCGTCAATGCTGTTGACATATCGAAGGAAGCTTTGAAATTCGCGCAAGAAGGGGTGTACACACAGGAATGCTCTCAATTCACAGATGCGGCTGTTTTGGCGTCTGTGACCAAGCATGAGAGAGTTGAGTTGTTTGATAACGAGGGGGATATGTTCAGAATTAAACCCTGGCTAAAAGAAGGAATAAATTGGCGTCTCGGAAATGCGGCTGATCCCAAATTGGTTGACGTCATGGGACCACAAGACATGGTGTTCGCGAATAACCTTCTTTGCCATATGTATTCTTGGGGCGCAGAACGCTGCCTGCGCAACGTTGCGAGCTTGGTGATGCCGGGTGGCTACCTCTTTGTATCCGGCATCGATCTCGCTATTCGAACAGGAGTGGCGAGAGCCCATAGGTTGGAGCCAGTCACCGATTTGATCGAGGAAATTCATAATGGTGATCTCACGCTGATAACGGATTGGCCGTTTAAGTACTGGGGCTTGGAGCCGTTCAGCATACGAAGACACGATTGGAGGGAGCGGTATTCGTCAGTTTTTCGTGTGAGTGGACTACGATGCCACGAAAGCAATCAGGAAACCGACCAACTCGTGACCTGTAGGAAAGCACGAGTTTCGGGCCGAATTGGCATCGGTCTCTGAAACAAGCCTTACATTCGCCACAAACCTCTTGTCCTGGTTCGGTTGACCGCCAGGTAGAAGAAGAAATACTCGGGGTGCCGAAGATGAAGGTGCCTCAAGCCTTAAACACCGCATCACTAGCCAGGACTGAAAACCCAACCCTCAAGCGTCTAAGGTCAACCGGCAGAACATCATCCCAGGACCACATACCGATGGTGTCGCCCAGTCGAGGAGCGGGACCGTGAAAAGGAACGGTATATGTCAGGTCGGTGAATTGCTCATCAATTCCGCGGGCGGTATTCTATCTTATAGTGTCGCCAAATGATGTGAAATTCGCGGATACAAGGAGTTCTCATGCATATGGTTGCCCGGCGCTCCCGTTCTATTTGCTTGGTTTTTCTTGCCGCCGCCTTGGGCGTTGTGACAACGCCACTGATTTGTGCTGGGCCAATCGAATCTCAGGCAACTGTTAGTTCTGATGTTGTATCGCATAAGGGTATTGTCGTTTCTGATTCGCAGATAGTGGGCACGAACAACGCCATTCTGGCAACTCGCGTGGCTGATTTTAAAACGCTTGGTGTTAAGTGGGTTCGACTTGCCTTCACATGGCAAGATATTCAGCCGAACAGCGCAAATGATTTTCTTACTTCGCAATATGATGCCGTCGTAAAGGCGCTCGAAGTTGCTGACATCAATGTCCTTGGCCTCATTTGCTATTCGACTTCGTGGGCAAATGGCCATCAGTCGCAGTTCGTTCCTCCAACCAGTCCGGCGACTTATGGCAACTACGCATCCAAACTTGCCTCGCATTTCGGACCGATGGGTGTTCATACTTGGGAAATTTGGAATGAACCAAACGTGGGTAATTTTTGGTCGCCCGCACCAGACCCCGCTGCCTATACGGCACTAATTAAAGCCGCCTATTTCGCTATTCATCAGGTGGACAGCGGTGCGACCGTCATCACGGCGGGCCTTTCACAACCCTCAAATAGCCCAACTACAATTGATGCTCGCGAGTATTTGGGAGACATCTATCATGATGGTGGCAAGCCCTATTTCGACGCCGTAGGTGACCACCCCTATGGGAGGGAAAATTGGGCCAAGATGTTCTCTACTTCGCCAAGCTTCTTAAGTATCATGGTGACAAACGGTGACGGCAACAAGAAGATTTGGGTGACGGAGACTGGTACTCCAACCGGAACTGCGTCCGGAGCTGTTACCGAGCGGCAGCAGGCTGCCGAGGTTATACAATCTTATGCCAACGCGGTGGCTTATCCCTGGATAGGTCCAATCTTCTGGTATGACTATATGGATGACTGCGACAATGCGGCAGACCCCGAGTGCAATTTTGGCCTTAAAAAGGAGACCGGATCGAAAAAACCTTCCTATGCCGCTTATCAAGCCGCGCCCAATTGACGTAACCGGATCGTCCTCTCATCAGTTTTTGATTTTATACTTCGAGCAAAGCCATAAACCATCGCCGCGTACGCAGATCGGCTTATCGGCCTCACCTGCTCGCCGCGCACGCCAAACGCGGATCTTGAGCGACAATTGTACGGTTTGTGGTAGCCTATACTAGCTTGGGATGTGTTTCCGTCAATGACTGCTATTTACGTTTCGCGCTTTCGCTCCAATCATGGGCAAATCGTCGGTGTTAGATGGTTGCATAGGTTTGGCTCATATCCTAATGAACAAACGTTTCAGAAACGGATAATCCCGCGGTCTCCGACGAGAGGACGAACTTATGAGTATCCGACGTAAAAAAGATTGGAGTCCGCTCGGGTCATCCGCGACGAGTGTGAACACCAGTGGAGCTGCCGAATTACTCTGGCGGCGTGCCCTCAAAGGGAGGCGGAGCAAAAAATTCACCGACATTGTCTCGTTCAACAAGACCGGCACCCAGATACCACTTTATGTTTTTCCTTCCTTGTCACTCGGAGGGACAGAGTATTTGGAGCTGGGCAAGTACATTGACCCCGAACAGCCTTGGCATGTTTTAATTCCGCCGATCAAGGAATGCAGGACTGAACCGGAAGGCTTGATCAGGGAGCTTGCCATTCGTTTTGCAGATTGCCTAGACGAAATTCATCCTAAGCGACAGCCAATTGTTGTAGGCGGCTTTTCGGCTGGGGTGACGCCCGCGCTTGAGCTTGCACGGCAATTGCGAGCACGCGGCAGGAACGTACCCCTTCTGATCGCGATCGACATGGCGCCGGAGAATACCGGTGTTACCGAAGTGGGGAATTCCGCGGGTAACAAAATAAGAAGCAGTATCCATGATAGCAGACAACGGGGGAGAAACTGGCCGAGAACAGCAATTGACCTGGCCAGAGCGACTTTCAATCGTGCTTCCAACACAGTGTTCCGCCGCAAGCTAGATGATGTCGACAAGTTTCAAAAAGAGTATCCAACCATTCCCGCAGACGACATAAAGCAAATGCGCATATTTTATGCAGCAGCCTTTGCCTGTTCTCGACCTGAGCCCTACGACGGCAAGGTACTGGTCATTGAAGCGAGTTATGCACTTCACCAAAGAACTAAAGCAAAGTGGAAAAGCTTCGCGCATGACGTAGAATCTGTAGTGGTCGAAGGAACCCATTCAAGCATTGTTTGTTATGAAGATGCTGCAAAGCTTGCCGATGTGCTTAATCGTCGGCTAAGCGCTTTATCTTCTTCCTCCTGTGACTCGCAGCCGCTATCGTTCTGATGGCGCAGAAAGATGGTCCGCGTCGTCACATATCGTCACTACCAGCGCGGAGGCGCGGGCCTTCTTGAAGAACACGAACAGTTGAGATCCCGTGTATCCATCCAACGAAGAACGACTCGGAGTGGGGATCATCGCCGGCGTTTAGCATCATCGACGTTGGTGGGACGAAATCTTCGGATCGCGATTGCGATGGATCAGCGCGGAAAGGATTTCGTTAAGGCGTAAGGCAGTGGAGTAGACCACGTTAGATCGGACTCGCTGGGCAAGTTGCGATTGGAGCGATTCGGTGAACGACTTCATTGGGAATCGTCCTTCGACGCAGAGCGCGACAGCAAGATCACTTTTAGTACACGTGTTCCAACGCTTCCTTCAGGATTCTCCACTTCCAGCGTGCTTCGCCCGAGGTGTCGTTCAAGTTCACGCACGCGATCTTCGAGGCGACGCACATCGGACGCGGGAACCACCTCGTCGTGGGCGCGGGCGGCTTCGTGGACGCTTTCGGTCGTCAGTCGCCTCCATCGAAACACCAGACTCGGCGAGAGAGCATTACGGCGGGCAACGTAGCTAACAGGCATGCCTGGCTGCATAGTCTCAGAACCGACCGCCAGCTACCTGCTCGGTCGCGAAGCGCCGCCGGCGGGCGACGCCTGTCGTGACTCTCCACGCGGGAGAACGTGTCGGACGCAGCTCAACATCTGTGATTGGGTCTCCGGGCTGGTGCCATTGACCGGTCGAAACGTGGAGAAGTTCAGGCGGCACGACGAGTGCTGGAGCCCGGTTTGGACCCGGCGACGTTCAGCGCGGCACTCTGCACGCTCAGGGTCAACACCATACAAGTCGTTCTGCCCGTAGAATTGACCGGCCGCGACTTGGCTGCTGACGGCACAAAGATCCACGCTGGATGTGACATAGGGCTGCCAATGTAGCCCGGCCGGGCTTTAGACTCACCCATTCCATCATTTTTAACACTACGCGGGTAATCTTCGGGCTGAATTGCTCCATTGTGCCGCAATCCGCCCGTGAGGCGCACGGTCCGCACTGAAGGCAGTCAGCCGTTACCGAAGTTATCAGGTAATTAACTAACCGGAGCCCAACGTGTTTCAGGAGGTCTCCAAGACGGGCCCTGGGTGCATCGAGGACGGCGTACCCGAAGTCCCGAACCCGGAACAGTCCATCCGCGCCAATCCTGCAGGCTGGGTTCGTGGCGTGGAGCGGTGGGGAATTTCGATCCGCATGCCGTCGATGTCGAGAGAGTAGGAAAAGGGCGTGGTATATCCATCCGGCGAGCGGCGCGGCGGATACCCGAAGCGATCCAACCGATCCCTGCCATTCGCCGCGAGCGCAGCATGCTTACATTCCAGAAGCCACGTGCGGGTCGGAATATGTAACAGCGCCTATGTTTGTAGAGTCGTTGTGGAGATCCGTCTCCACCACCGATAATGGTACCGGCGTTTGATCATAGGCTGCGATCGACCAGGTATACCGGCCTCTCAATAAGGAGACGGGTTTGAACAGCAAATTGCGGTCAACGCGTTTAGATGGCAGAACTATTCTTACTCAGTCTCTTGCGGAACCTCGCAGCAAATGCCGCTTTGAGTGAGCGATCACCAATAGACTGTTCGAACTCTCGTAGTGTCATATACCACTGCTTCGTGGTTTCACCGACACCACAAAAATATCTCAGTTCCGGTGGCGCACGAAGCCAGTCAACGGGTGTCATATCAAGAAAACGAATTTCGTCGATCGGTATTTGGTGATTTGAATCCAATATAACGTTAGAGTAATGGTCCAGAAAGCAAGTTTTATTCATTTGATCCAAAGCAATACCCTGGGAAACGGATAACTGGCCTGGAACCTGAGCGTGGTATTCCTGATTTACTTCGTTATATTCGACGTGTTTCGTCGTCGTCCTTGATCGCCGTGTATCCGTCCCTCTGGCAGTTTCGTTAACATCAGATGCAGATGAGAACTGAGCTTCAAGGACCTTCAAATCCCGGCGAAGGGTGGGTTCGGGGATACCAACTTCACGGGCCAACTGGCGCACACCGCCTTTCTTACCGCGCCCGCCGACCCCAGAAGGCGTTGCGTCAAAGACCTTGATCGAGACATTCTGAGCTTCGTTGAGCTTCAACCATGCAGCGAGGTGAGACTGCCGTTCTGCTGCCGTAAGATCCGCGCGATGGAGGTTTTCGCTGATTTCCCAAAGTTTGGCCTTCTCTTCGTCCTCAAAGATGCAAGCCGTAACATCTTGTTTGAGTCGACGAAAGGCTACCAGGCGATGAAGACCAGCAACAAGGACCGGCCGTTCCCCACTCCATGTGACAGTAATTGGGACCAGCTGGCCGAGAGCCTGGATGCTCTCCATCAGTGAATCGATCTTGTCCTCCTGTAGTTCACGCTTTCGCGGACCTACTTCGATAATGTCTGGGTCTATGAGACGCACGTTCAGCGGCGTAATCGTTTTCGTTCTCATCACACGCTCAAATTCAACCTAACTAATACCGCATATAAGGGCACGTTCGTGGGTGTCAACGCAAGCAAAAAGTGCGTCAGGTGGCGCACTTCCCGCACAACGATTGGCCAATTGAATCGTGCCATGCTCGCAATCGCTGTGAAGATGTAAACCTTAATAGGCAATGTGGTCGCCCGGTCCCGCATTCGGCTCAGCATTGATGACATTCCAAATCAAAGCTACCAACGATCATGGTGATTGAGCATCACAGGCTAACGACGGTCAAGATGGATATAAGGGCGCCAATCGTTAATTTTGTGACTAACTCTAAAGTGCCTGTCTGGCGGTTCGGAGGATTGACCCCCTACCTATCATGATTTCGAAGCGTTCTCGTCGTCAAGGTGATGTTCCTACCAATAGATAACGATACTTGTAACCAATGGTCCCTGTCGGCTCGTTCTCGAGCCGTCGATGGTGGCGAACTCGCCCGTTAAGTTTATTCGTAGTCGGCACCCTTCGTCGCCCCGGGTGGAAGGCAGAGACCTTAACATCATACGTCTTCGCCGTTCGGTAATGTATTTTCTTCAAATCCGCGCGACTTTTTGGGGATAATGTGTCAGATATGAGTCGCGAGTCCTGATCTGTCATCTGGCATCTGGCATCAGCTCAATCCTAAAAATAGTTACTGACCTCGATTTTATGTTTATTATTCTTAATTCGTATTGACGGCGCCAGGCCGCATAGTCCAATATAGCGCGACGCAGAGTGCGCTGCGGGACATACCTCGTGTGTTTGGTTTTTGCGCGGTTCAGTTCTCACGTTATATGCCGAGCGACTAAGCACCGTAACAATCACCTGTTTGTCCTCAGGGCTGTTGGGATGAACAAGTGACGAGTTCAGCGTCGTCGGAGTTATTATATGTCTGAGACCGATTTTGAGGATGAGTTCGGCGGGCCTCCAACTAGCCAACTCGGTATTGGCGGACCCACACAAATCAGCTCTCATCGATACGTGTTTGATTTTGTTTGTGGGCTTTCTCTGTTGACCGCGGACGTAATCGCGATCATTGCTGCCAGCGTTGGCACTTTATACGGTAATAGAATCGTCCGACAGTTCAATACTGAGTTGGGACTCCCACCAATAAACAGCGCGCTACTTTGGAAACTGGCACCTGAACAATTGATAGTGGGCGGCTTAGCTTTGACCCTCGTGCTTTTCCGGGGTCATTACACCAAGCGTCAGCCGTTTTGGACAGAACTGCGTGAGGTCCTGGAAATTAGCTTTTTCGCAATACTGACCACCGGCTTCATCGAATTCACCATTCATGGCAGCGACTCACGCCAGATTCTGGCCGGAACCTGGATTTTGTTCGCGGGAACGTCGATGGTAGCGCGGCAGATCATAAAGTCATTGCTGGCAGCAGCTGGCTTATGGCAGATCAAGATATTAGTGATAGGTGATAACCACCAAACAGCCGATTTATGTGGTCTATTAAAGTCCGAACGGCGGCTTGGATATCAGGTCACAGGCTGTGTTACGGACGATCAGATATCTTCAGGCCAGTCGAGTAAGTACTTTATTGATTTATTGGGAACTCACGGTGCGGACCGCATAGTATTGGCCTTAGACTTTGGGTCAAAATCAAGTATACAAATAATAAAAGATGTCGTGCGTGAACGCATACCATTTTCCGTGATCTCGCAGGTCCCGAGTACCCCGGTTTTTGGCTTTGAGCAGATCGGCTTCTTTAGCCATGACGCCATTATGTTTTCCTACCGCGATAATCTCGCCCAACCATTGGCAGGATCAACCAAGATGGCATTCGATATTATCATCTCGTCTGTGTTACTGATTCTCCTTGTTGCACCCATGGCCGTCATCGCACTTCTTGTCAAAATGGACGGCGGTCCCGCGCTCTTCGCGCATAAGCGCGTTGGCGTGGGTGGTAGAGTCTTTCCTTGCCTAAAATTTCGTACCATGTGTACGAATGCTGAGGATGTTCTACAACGGCTTTTGGCGGTCGATCCGCACGCGCGCGCGCAATGGATGCAAATGCGCAAACTTAGCAACGATCCCCGAATTACTCCAATCGGGCGGTTCCTTCGTGCGACTAGCCTGGATGAGTTGCCTCAACTGTTTAATGTTCTGCGCCTGGAGATGAGTCTGGTTGGGCCACGTCCCATCGTTCAACAGGAAATCCCCCGATATCATGAAGATATCGCCTATTATTACCGGACAAAGCCTGGTCTGACAGGGCTGTGGCAGGTTAGTGGACGAAGTGAAACAACCTATAGCCGCCGCGTTGAGCTAGATAGCTGGTACGTACGCAATTGGTCTCTCTGGCATGACATCGCGATCATTCTGAAAACTATACCGGCGGTTATCCGGCGCCAGGGTGCACGTTGACGAACGCACCGCGTGGTCTCAACCCTGGCGTGTGCATTTGTCTGACCGACGCAGCGCGGCGTCAACGACTCTTGGCCCTCTGGCGGCGGCAAGTGGGCAAGGATTAATTGCGGTCTTCAGTCAGAGCTTCATCTTTGTGGCCATCGTGGTCTATGGTGGGCCAGGCGGCATGTTTGCCCCGTCCCTCGTCAGCGCTCCGAGCCGGAATGTCACGTGCGGTACGCGGGAGCGCGCCGACGACATTACGATTCAAACCAGCTCGCTCTGGTCGGGGATAGTGGGTCGCCGCTCGACGGTCGCTGACGGGTCTGGTCACTACCAACTCGGTACTCAGTTTCGGAGCTGGTGATGTCTCCGGCGGCGGTGGGTCCGTGATTTTCGTCATTGTGTCACCGCGGCGGCGTATCGCGGTGATCCAGACATTGAACGAAGAACGTCGATCGGCGAGCGATACTCTCGCCCAGCTAGCGCCTTCTGAAAGCGGGGAACCGCGTGTGAGCGAAACAAAAAGGGACGAGGAAATTGCACCCGCGCGGGAAGTCGTGGGGCACCATAGGGCCGCTGAACGCGACGAAGAGGGCCCGCTCACCCGGCGGAGGGAGCCGACTGAGGAGAGCTCCATCGTTGCATCACCTTCCGGAGGCGTCCCCGTGGGCGCGAATGGACGTAGCAATCGGTACAATATTCTCAGGCTCTCCGAGCAATTGCAGATATTTTTCGATGAATTCGGCACGACAGTTCAAGTGGGTCAAACCGCCAGGTCTTGCCGTCGATAAACGTTACTCCGCCCGCTGGGCAGAAAGTGTGCAGCCCGCGCGGATACAATCCGGGTTGAGGCTCCAGGCGACGGACCGGCACCTCCACATACTCCTCCGTAGTGATACGACGAACTGCGTTCAGAACGACGGCCCCGCCATACGTTCGTGAGCAATCTTGTGCGGGGCGGATTAATCGATCGCCAGCCATGAAAAGTGGGCCGGCAGGTCGGGCGGCTCCAAAGTCTTCGATGACAGGGTTTCTTGGATGGCTTGTCCAGGGGCCATCGAGACGGTCGGCAAAGAACACATGCAAACGACTGTCAGCTCCATCATCGTGAAAGGTACAGAACAGCCACCATTTATCGGACCCACGCCAGAGAGTGGGATCCAGCACGGGGCGATCATCCATTATGGTACTTATCTGTTGCCACTGCACGCGCGAACGTTGCCAGATTGTCACCTTTGCAGCCTGCCAACTTTCGAGCGTTAGCAAAGGTCGCCCAGCATCGTCAAAAAAAGGGAAGGGATATGACAGGTGGTATGGTGCCCGCAACGCCAGCTTGAAGGAAACGGGCATGGCGTCTTCGTCAGGGGCGAGATCGGCTGACCAGATTTCGCCACGGCCGCCGCGGAGATCCATTGCCTCAAGAAAAATCGTGCGCCGCCCGTCAGGGTACTGCAGGCAGGATGGATCGGCGAATATCGTATGAGAGGGAAGGCCGCTAAACCAACGAACAGGTCCAACAATACCCCTCGTGACGATGTCGGCCGCAGATTGATTGACAACACCGACGTTCCACATTTCGTGGCAGATTCGACGACGAATCCGTTCATGGATACCCAGTCGCCGCATTTTCAAAGCGCGCCTCCTTGAACGCCAGCCAGGTGTACCCCTGGGAAGTGGCTCGCTTGTTCTCACTAATTAACGGAACAAGTCAACGATCTTGTTATAGTCCGGGCGGTAGTTAGGATTGATCTAGCTAAAGGGAAGTCGCCTGAGCGCACCCGCCACAGCCGATCTAGAGCGCGCCAGAGCAGCCAACACGGTCGTGAAATCGGATCCGGCATTTTGGCGGTCCGCGCCGGCGCCTCGCCTTCGATAATTGTTTTTTTGCTTCTAACCGACCGCAAAAATTATGGGTCCGGCCTGAGGACGCCGTGGCTCCTGATGCTTTTGGTGTTTCTGTCTGACGATAAAGTACAGCGGAGCCATTGATCTGGCGGCTGACACGGGAACTTCACTACCTGTCTGTGTGAAGAGTGAGGAGCGGTTCAGGCTTTCGCAGGTCAAAAAATGCTACGTACACGATGAGACTCGCCAAGGCGGGTTCGCCATTGAGCATTTCTTGGAAACCCGTGTTTCCTTCTCCCGCAAGCAAGATGATGAAAAATTCGCTGATTTCCGGGTTCGCGACGCTGTTCCGCTACGTCGAATAGGCGGCCTGAAAGGGAGGAAAGGCACGATGTAATTAAGTTTGATTAATCAAACGTTAAGTTCAGCAGAAGTATTTTTGTAACCACTCAGCGGTAAAATCAAGAAAGTAAATAGTACTGGCAGGAGCATTGCAATGATCACAGTTCCGGTCCCGTCAATCGCAAACCATAAAATTATCGAGGTGTCGACACCGGCAAGCGTCATAACAGCCCACACCGCGGTAACCTGAACCATGAGTGGCACCACCGCAATCGCCACCGGCGCATTTCTAAATTCGATCGGTGTAAACACACATCTCAACGATAACGCTACAGAATACGGAAATATACCGGAGGTACTGTCGGAACTTCAGTACCTGGGAGTCAGTCGTATTCGGGACAACACACCTGACTCCTGGACGTTGTCAAATTACGACTCGATCGCTGCGGCTGGCATTAAGCTGGATCTTCTGATCGGTTATAATCCTGGCGAAGAAATGGGAAATGGCGGCGTTCAGAACGAACTCAATGCGATCTCAGAGATATTAGGCGCCTCGCCTGGTAGTATTGTGGGATTGGAAGGTCTCAATGAGCCTAACAATTTCCCCAATCTTTGGAATGGCCAGCCCACGAATAATTGGACCACAGTAGCAGCGGTTCAGCAAGCCGAATATGCGGCTGTTTCGGCCATGCCTGCATTAGCGGGAATCCCGCTGCTGGATGCGTCTGTCGATCCAAACAGTTTCACGGGAACCGCGCCCGACATGGCCCCCTACGCCGACCTCGGAAACGCGCATGTCTATCCCTATGATGGTGGTCAGCCGACGCTAGTAATGAACTCAATCCTGGCCGGCCAGGCGACGCTCGTTCCGGGAAAGCCGACATGGATCACCGAGTTCGGTTACTCGTCGTCCTACGATGACCCATCCGATTATGGCGTTAACCAAAACGTTCAGGCGATAAACACACTCAACGGCCTCTTTGATGCGTTCAAGGATGGAGTGCCTTACACATACATTTACGAATTGAATGCGGAGACCGCGAACCCGTCGTTGTCGTCGCTCGAAGACGGCTTCGGCCTCTTCAGTGCATCAGGTGCTGCCACGCCAGCTGCGGTTGCACTACACGACCTTACCACGATCCTGGCGGATCCAGGCACCTCTGCCCAAAACTTCGCGACTGGGTCAATGGATTATAAGCTGACAGGGTTGCCCAGCACGGGAAACTCGCTGCTGCTAGAAAAGTCGGATGGTACATTTGATATTGTCGTCTGGAACGAGGCAAGCGACTGGAATGATCAGACTAAATCCGCGATTATAGCGACTCCCACCTCGGTGACGGTCAGCCTGGGCGCCAGCTTTCAGAGTGTTCAAGTCTACGATCCTCTTAGCGGATCAACTCCGATTACGACCTTGTCCAATGTCAGTTCGGTCCAGCTGAGTTTAGGGGATGATCCACTGATCATTCAGGTATCGCCATCAACACCGTCCCTACCACAATCACCCACGCCGACACCGGTCGCCACGCCGACACCATCACCCACGCCAACACCAGTCGCCACGCCGACGCCATCACCCACGCCAACATCGGTCGCCACGCCGAAACCATCACCCACGCCAACACCGGTCGCCACGCAGACGCCGACGATCCATCGGCCTGGCTCACATCCGGGTGCGGGTGCAGGGATGGTATTTTTAAATGGCGATAGCGGTAATGGTCGGTTTGGGTCGAGCGGTGCGAGTGAGAGTCGGCACGGCTTCGCCGCCTCCGCGATGTCGAACAATGATGCTCTTGACCTAAACCGCGAATTTATCGGCACTGCCTCAAGTATGGCTCCGACAAATGCGAGCTGCTACCTCACTGCGGGCGCCTTCATCGGCAACGGCGCGTCGCACATGGATCCGATGATCCGACAGATGACAACGCATCTTTTTAAATCGTCCTGACGCTGTTCGGGAGCACGAAAGGCCCGGGAGATGACCCGGGGGTGGTCGCGGCGCAATATCGTAGACTGAAGGTCACTCATTCTTCACTCTTCAATCAACAGGAGTCCGAGCCCGGATGATCTGAATGCGGCTAGTACCCAGAGTGGTTAGACCGCGAAACATGCCTTCATCCGCTTCTGACGGACGACGCTCTTGGTCCAGACGAACGGCCGGACGTCTTCGCTGTAGCTGGCTATGAAGGCATCGATGTGGGCGATGAGTTCCAGTACGCCGCCGAACAATCCCCCTTTGAGTGATTTCCCCGAAAGGATGGAGAACCATATCTCGATCTGGTTCAACCACGACGTATATGTCGGAGTATAATGGAAATGCACGTTCGGGTGGCGCGCCAGCCATAAATCCCGCTTCGGCTTGTGCGTGGAGAGATTGTCGAGAACCACATGGATTTCCTTGCCCTGATGCAGCTTCACCATGCGGTTCATGAAGTCGAGAAATTCCAGCCGTCGCCGGCGTTTGTAATGCCGACCGGTGACCTCTCCCGTGCCAACGTTGAGCGCCGCGAACAACGTCGTGGTGCCATTCCGCTTATAATCATGCGACCGACCAATCATCGCCCGTCCATTGGGCAGATTCAAACACCCCGGGGCGCGTTCCAGCGCCTGGATCGAGGGCTTCTCGTCAACCGAAAGCACGACCGCGTTGTCGGGTAAACCCATATAAAGGCCAACAATTTCCGCCGCCTTCGGCACGAATTCCGGGTGCGCGCTCTCGCACCACGACTTGCGGCCCGACAGGTCAATCTTCTGAGCCCGGTGCCTGGCGTGCAGCCGACTTCGCGCGCGACCGCGCGGGAGCCCGTGCCAGATGCCGCGAGAAGCACGATGCGGGCTCGATCGCGCATCCGGGCTTCGCTTTTACGCGAGCCAGCCAGCTCTTCGAGCGCCCTACGCTCCTCAATGGTCAACGTGATCGAGGTCGCCTGGGGAATCGATTTCATCCCTACGACGAATCACGACTCGCGCTTCAGCGATAGTGGGTACCAGTGGACAAGGTGGTGCGACATTTAACCGGTTAGGCGGCAGCGGATCAAGGTGTCGATGCCGGTAATCGGTCTGCAGGCAATCTTCCAGGAGCTTAACATCAGCATGACCATCCGGCCCACAGGTCGTACCCAATCTGCGGCAAGTTTGCTTGGTCCTAGAATTTCAGGATACCTTTCCCGGCACGCATTCTTACTGAAACTGGACGGCACTGCCTGGTTCGTTTGTTCGGACCGACACGACCATCGGCATCGGATCTTCAACACATGCATCCGAACTTCAATACATGCGTCCGATCTTCGACACATAAAGTATGGCGCTAATGACCCGCCGATCGGCCACCCGAGGCTTGGCACGTACGTCAGTCGCAGAACCGGTCTGTCCATTGGTGGTCAGTCAGCAGAAAACAATTGAGACTCATGGTCTCCTCCTGCCGCGCCTAACTGATTCGGCAATGGTCTTTAGACGCTAGTGCTGAACTTCGCCGCTAGCGGGTTCCAGTGGGCCGTTGGATGTGCGTAGCATGGATCGAATGCTGGGTCGCACCTGGCAGGCCTCGCGGCTCGCCCATGTAAACTCGCCGGTTGCAACGTCGTCGCACACAGAATCATCGGTTGTATCCTCTCTGCAAAATATGAGACGTGTTTGCACAGTTGACTGGCATGCGGAATGCGTGCTATATATTCATTTAGGTCAGTCGCAGTGTTTTGGACGACCGGTATGTTACGGAGTCAGTCTAATCGCGAGAAACTTAAGCAATTGTCAGTAACCAAAACGCACCGCAGCCCAATACGGTTGCCCTGGGTCCGTCCAATGGGTCGTGCGGACCTGGCTAACACTCAGGGTGCTAAATTATCAACGTCATGATCATTTCGGAACTTCAGGAAGCATACCGTGACTGAAATCGGGATTTCAACCGCCACGAAGTCAATACCCAGACCCCAGATGGAAACAGAGCGGGAATGGAATTCGGATCGGCCTGGCGTCCTGTTCGTCACTGATCAGGTTTTTTTGCCTGAGCAAAACGGGTCATCGCAGACCTACGTAAACGTCGCTCGCCAATACGCTTCGGCCGGTTGGCGGATACACTGTTTGTCATTTTACCGGAATAAAGAGCAGGTCTCGACAACGCAAACGCAATCCGCCTACGGCGAGTTGTTTAATCATTACATGTTGGTTCCCGGTTGGGACCTTGGTGGGGGACCTCTCGGTAAATTCGGGATGGCATTGCGTGAGTTGAACAGACTAGTGACAGGAAACGTCTTTGCCAGCCATCCATTCCTGGTTTCCAGCCAGAAGGACTTCCGGCATGGGTTGTCGGAATTCATAGCCCGGGAACGGATCTCCGAAATCTACTTTCACAAACCTCACTCGATGCTTCTGCTTCAATCGGGGCTGGCCGTGCTAAAGCCTGCGCGGTTCGTGATCAATTTACATGACGATTTCGTGGCAAGGACATCGCATTACGACGCGGCATATGACTCCTTGTTTGCCAACCTCCCATTGCGCGTTATAGCGCGCCAGCATCTGGCGATGTATTTGCGACACCGCCTCTCCCGCGCTCACGCTGCAGCATCCAGACGAACAGAATTGGAGCTTCTTGCACAATGCGAAGAGATCTTCATTTTTTCAAAATCCGAGTTCGACTTCTATGCAAAACTCCCGAGACTGCGCGATCGCGTCCGCTTTCAGCCGCTGGAATGTCAGCACTTGCCCGCCATGTCCCCAACGGGTCAGGCACCACGGTACGATGCAGGCTTCATCGGTGCCGATAGTGTGATGAACCTTGATGCGGTCATCCATCTGCGCGATGATATCCTCCCCATCGTGCGCGAGAAAATTCCCGATTTTCGGATGTTGATCGCTGGCACGATAGCGCGCAAGGTGGCACCATTGGTGGCCGGTGTCGCGAATTTCGAAGTTTGGAGCCACCTCGCAAAAATCGACGACTTCTACTCCGCGATCGGTCTGGCGGCGATCCCGCTTCGCCATGGGACCGGTGTCAGCGTCAAAGCTGTCGAGGCCCTTCATTTTGGGTGCCCGGTAGTTTCGACACCAATTGGCGTTCGTGGGATATCCCGTTCTACGTTATCACGCCACAACGTCGATATTACCAGCGATCCCGCAGTGTTTGGGACGACTCTTGTGCAGCGTGCACTGGTCAGGCGTGCAACCTCGAGAGAGGACCGCTGAACAAGCTGTCGTTGTACTCGCATGACCATGACCCGCTACCACTTATGGCTGGAGAAAGTTAATGCCTGATGTAATGTTCTCCGACGCCCCCGAGCCAGCGGTAGGTGCCTTGCACATTGATGAGATGCTCTACCAAAGCAGACCAATGGAGAGCGTTGATCGGACCATTCGCTCCGTTAGAAGGGAATGGCGAACGTTTCTTGTTCCCTTCGTGTTAGTGACGTTATTGGGCGCAATGTTTGTCGTCTTGTCTCCACGTCAGTACTCGGCGGAAGCAATCGTCAGAGCTGCGCCACGACAACAAAATCTGTCGCGACCCGACGCCATTTCGTCTTCCGCCATCGCGCCTGAGTCAACCGCAGCACTGGAGTCAGGTGTTGAAGGTGAGTTAGCGACGATGACCTCTTCTTCGGCGTTGCGGGAAGTCGTGCAGAAGCTCAAACTTGACGAGTTCAAATCGGGCGATCCTGTGGATCGATCTCCCCTGCCGGATCTGATCGAGAGTATTCGCGTTCTGATCGGAGTTGACTCAAAAGGGAACGGTCGAGAGGTGTCGTTTGATACTATCGCGCAGGGGATTCTCTTACGAATTGGCATTAAGATAGACCTGCCGGAAGCGACCCCACCTGATCGGGAACGACTTACGACCCTGGCTATCGAACGTTTGAGTCTGATGTTGAAGGTGGAGCCCGTCGGCCGCAGTTCGCTCGTTCGAATTCAATGCAAAGCTGGGGATCCAAGATTAGCCGCGGAAATAGCGACAGCGGTTGCGCAAAATTACATTGATGACTTGCAGCGAGAGCGACTCGATATCGCGGCCCGTGCGAGTGAATGGCTTCTTCAGCGTACGGTCGTGCTGCGGACCGAAGCTGTTAACGCGGAGGACGCGCTCGCAGCCTTTCGGACTAAGACCGTTATTCAGGGGCGCGATGCAGCACAGTTCCTGAATGACACAAAGACACTAAGCCAGCAGATTGCTGTCGCGAAAGCCGAGCAAGGCAAAGCCTTAAGCCAACTAGCCGTCGCAAAGCAAAGGATAGATTCAGACGGAGGCGGTCCATTAGATTTGAAAATGCGGGTAGAAGCGGCGACCCGTGAGGTTAAAACACTGGAGGAGCAGCTGGAGCTTTCGCGTGCTACCTATGATCAGCTTGAGGCGGCGACTAGCCAATTAGGTACCTATGAAAACGCCGCTGCCGCCACCCATGCAGTCTATGAAGACTTTCTTCGACGCTCGGTAGCGACTCAACAGGTTGGGTTCAACGAAGCGCAAGGTTGGCTGGTGGCGCCAGCTGGCGTGCCGTCTCGCCCGTCAGCGCCGAACATTCCAGTGGTCATGCTAGGTACTCTCGTGTTGGCAGTTGGTACTGGCATCGCAAGAGTGATGAAGAAGGAATACCGTGATAGCAAAACAATCCGAACGCTTGAAGACATCGATCGGCATTTCCCCGGTATGCGCTCTCTTGGCCTGCTTCCGGAACTGCCGGGACGTTATTGCGGGGTTGGTGAACTCATCTCCGCGATCAATAGCGGCCTGGAACCGGAATTCACCGAAGCGGCAAGAGGCCTCTATACTTCTCTTACCGCGGCAATTGAGCAGGATCGAGGGGGTGCCGGGGGCCGCGTTGTACTCGTGTCCTCTGCTCTCCCGTCTGAAGGAAAGTCGAGCACTGTCGGCGTAATCGCATCAATAGCAGGCGCGGCGGGTAAACGGGTCCTTGTCATCGACTGCGATTTTCGTCGCCCGACGCTTCATGGCATTGTGGCTCTGGCGCCGTCGTCTGGGTTGGCGGGCTACCTCGAACAAGGTACCAGCGCATCGGAAGTTATTCGGGAAGGTTGGCAGGCCGGCGTTTGGATCATTCCGGCCGGCCAGACGAGCCAGTCGCCACAGCGCCTATTGCAATCGCCCGGGCTGTCGACGCTTCTCGCCGCATTGAAAGGCGAGTTTGACGTTATCCTGATGGATACACCTCCTATCTTGGGGTTGTCTGACGCTTGGATAGTGTCCCGGCTTGCCGATCACAGACTGCTGGTTATTTCCTGGTGCAGAACGAGTTGGACGGCTACCAAGCTGGCTATGCAGACTTTGAGCCAGTCTGGCAGGGGGGCGACAGGCCTAATCTTGACAAGGGTAGACGTGGATCGGTTGGCGACCTTCAAGGTCCCGGAGGCCGAGGCGTATGGAAAACGCTACCGCAGCTACTATAGTAAATACTACAACGTGAGCACTTTCCCTAACGCGGGAGGCCAAGCATTAACACGGCAGGCAGAATATTTTGAGCGTCGCCCGCGGGCATGAAAGTGGGATGAAATTGACTGCTGCCGGGACCGCCATGATCACGTCGAGGCTGGAGTTTGTGGTCCTGGTTCTCACCATCATCGCACTTGCCGGCGGGTATTCAGCTTTCTTGCCAGGTGGGCAATATGCATACGGGCCACAAATGGCTGTCGAGGATATCTCAGAAGCTGGCGATGCCACCAAGCAGGCGCTGTTCATCCTGGTCTACGCACTCAATGCAGCTCTACTGCTCCGTTTCGTACGGCCTCGGGCGTGGTGCTTCATCGGCTTACCACTTTTCACTCTGCTTCTTTGGTGCTTCGCGTCGACAACGTGGTCGATGCTTCCTGAAGGCACAAATCGTCGGGTCGTTGCGGTGGCCGGTTCAGTGCTGGTCGGCCTGTACGCCGGGCTGCGCTTCGACGAACGGCGACTAACCGCAGCGCTGCAATTGGCCGCCATGTTGATGGTAATAGGTTCCGGACTCTGGGCCGTTGCTTTCAAGTCCTACGGATTTGACCTCGATGGCTACATGCGAGGCCTGTTTTTCCACAAGGATGCGTTTGGAGAGTTCCTCGGATTGTCTATACTTGTTGTCATGTACCGGCTATCCGTTCTGCGAGCTCCCCTAAGGCCAGGGTTGCTGCTTCTGACAGGCCTGATCATCTGTTTTATCCTGGCGGGCTCCGCGACGCCGATCGTTGCTCTCGCAGGAACCGCAGTCACGTTTTGCCTGACGTCCCTGCGTCAGCGCAGCAACGGGATCGTACAGTCGGTGGCCCCCCTATTGATTTGCGGAGCTTTAGCCGCGGCGATATTCATCGGGGCGGATCTAACGGGTACCTTAGCTGAGGTCCTCGGTCGCAAGTCCGACCTTTCGGGACGAATTCCAATCTGGAATTTTGTGATCCCAATGATCTGGGAGAGACCTTGGTTAGGCTACGGCTACGGAATCTTTTGGCTGGGCGATCGTGCGCCGGGTGCGTTGTTTTGGTACTGGTCCAAGCAATTTGAACTCCATGCCCATGACGGCTACCTGCAACTTATTCTCGATGCCGGTTTCGTGGGCCTGGCGTTATTCGGCGTCAGTCTGGTCATGCTGATTATCCGTTCAGCGCAACTAGGCGGCAGCGGTGCAACGTCGCTTAATCGGTTTGTCTCAATGCTTATCTCCTACATTTTAATCATTAATATTAGCGATACGAGTTTTTGGGACGGGAATTCCTTAATAACGGGGCTTTATGTATGGGCGGTTGTCCGAATAAACCTGGAGACGTGGCGGTACTCCGTCCTGACACCCGTGTTCATTGAAGCGCGAATTTGATGACGAAAGAAAACCAGGCGCCATTTCAGTCAATTGGCGGTACCACCCATTCTGGCGCGACGCTCCAGCGATTCTGGGTATTGCCGATTGGCTCTCATCGGTTGCGGCCGCCCGTTCGCCATGATGGCCTCGAAACAAAAGCAGGTTTCGTGACGCTCGCAGCTAATAGCAGCTTTCACCGCGCGCAATTGGTTTGCATCGCTTGGCGAAGCTTGGCCCGCACCAGAAGGATGAGAATCCGTTGCTTGCGCCTGACTTATAAAGGAGGTGCAATTGCTACAAACGCACTAACTACCTGCAGAGAATTGCGAGAAACGCGATGTATCATGTACTAGAAGTCATCGGGGACGGCACGCCGGGAGGAGGCACAACAGCCGTTCTAGCTCTTAGCCGCGAACTTGCGCGTCGGGGCGCCGCGGTTACGATCGCGAGTCAACAGGGTAGCTACATCATCCGTGAGGCCCGAATCAGCGGCATCCGTGTCCTTGAACTCGATTTCAGACGGCGCCGGTCCGCCATCAACCTGGGCTTCGCTCTAAGCCGTTACATCGGAAATGCCGATGTAACGGTGAGCCATGCTCACGGTGCACGCGCTTGTCTTCCCTTCGCTCTGCTTCCCGAGGCAAGTCGGGGCCCTTTCGCTTATACCGTTCATGGCTTCCACTATGCTCCCAAGCCGATCGGCGTTCGAGGCTTGGCACGTGCGGCGGAGAGACTGTGTATGAGCCGCAGCGCCATAACCGTCTTCGTTGCGAGGACCGATCGGAACCAGGCCGTCGCCGAACGTCTTTTGCCACCAGGGAAGGATAGCACAGTCATTTACAATGCCGCCGAGGAATACGAAGCCACACCCGATTCGATAAGTACGAAGCGCTTTGATATCGCGGTCCTATGTCGACTGCATTTCCAAAAGAATCCACTTATCATACCCGAGATTCTGCTTGCGCTGAGGCCAGCCCGTCCGACCGTTGCTATAATAGGAGGTGGTCCTCTTGAGGAGTGTCTCCGTGCGCGTGTGGCCTCGGCAGGGTTGTCGGGCCAGGTAACATTCTGTGGCGAATGTAGTCATCAGCAGGGTCTGGCGCTCCTTTCTCAGGCCCGCATCATGCTCCAGCCGTCTCTAAGTGAAGGGCTATCGATATCTGTTATTGAGGCAATGCATCGGGCTATTCCGGTGGTTGCCTCGCGCGTCGGTGGGTTGCCCGAGCAGATTGACCATCTGAAAACCGGATATCTTGTTGAGGCAAGTGACGTAAAAGGTTTCGCCAGAGCATTGCGCGAACTTCTTGACGACCCAGAGGCAGGATACAGAATGGGTTCCCGGGCCAAGCAAAAGGCAAGAACCATCTTCTCCTCAGCACAAAATCTTGAAGAACATTTGGCAATGTACGCAGGCTTGGCCCGGCGAAAGCCGATATGCGCCGTTACTGGGGAAAACCGATAGTGCTGCGGTCACTAGGCGTCCTCGTGCCGCCACCTGTTCTGCGCTTCATCAGTGTCCTCTCTGTGCTGTTTACTGGAACGCTCGTGGCCGTAGCGCTAGCATTCCTTACACAGATCTTGATGACTCGTGCACTGCCGGTCGCTGACGTCGGAGTCATTGCAGCACTGCTTACGGTTATCAATTTCCTCACATCCGCGGGAACGGCCGGTGTCAACTACTTTCTGCTGCAGGTTTTTGGGAGCGAAGGCTGGGGCGCTGTTCGCTGGTTGTCTCCGTGCACAAAACTTACAGCGATCGGGAGTATACTAAGCTCGATTGCACTTTCGGGGTACGTGTTTCTTCGGAAAGACGACTACACAGAGAACATCTCGTTTACCATTGCATTTTGTTTATTGATCCTGATCGGGCAAGTCTCGGTAGAACTTGCGTCGGCTCGCTTTCAATTGGAGGGGCGCTACGCGGGCCTTTCGGCCTGGCAGGGGGTGACACAAGCTGGACGCTTTGCCGTCGTATCGATCTGTACGCTCTGTGGCGGCCCGCTGAAATGGGTTATCATCGGGTACGCGTTAGTGGGATTGATCACGAC
>Ga0206832_10103_pt1 | contig 22278 bp, 21 predicted proteins | sample Alteio_BWOrgCont_74_FD_152896 | JGI IMG/M metagenome (GOLD analysis project Ga0206832, IMG submission 152896) | Enriched cells from forest soil in Barre Woods Harvard Forest LTER site, Petersham, Massachusetts, United States -... | ecosystem: Environmental > Terrestrial > Soil > Temperate forest >... | reverse complement strand
AGGATCGCAGGGAGGAGTTGTATGGAGGTTGGAAAAAGGCTGTGGCGCGTTGCCGCTACGGGGGGTAGGACTATTAGCCGCAGATGAACGCTGATAAACGCGGATAAGTCTAAAGATGTTTGGATAGGAAGTCGGCGGCGGCTTGGTAGGCTTGGAGCCAGCGTTTTTCGGTTAGGAAGCCGTGGATTTCGTCGGGGAAGATTAGTTCGTCGAACTGGACGTTTTGCTTGCGCAGGGCTTCTACCAGCATTACGGTTTGGTTGAAGGGGACGTTGCGGTCGTCATCGCCGTGGATCAATAAGACTGGCGAACGCCAGGTGCTGACGGAGGCCATTGGTGAGGATTCGAAGGCGGTGCGAACGGCTTTTTCGTCGGCTGTGCGGTCGGGGCCGCGGAAGGCTGACCAATCGTGGACGCCGTGGAAATCTACGCCGGCGGCAAAGAGGTCCGAGGCACGAGCGAGGCCGAGGGCGGTGAGATAGCCACCGTAGGAACCACCCCACAGGCCTATGCGTTTGGGGTCGACATCGGAACGGGTGCGGAGATAGAGGCCTGCGCCGAGGACGTCGTTAAATTCGCTGGCGCCGGATGCTCCGTAGTTGATGGCTTCACGGAAGTTCAGGCCGTAGCCGATGCCGCTGCGATAGTTCACTGCGAGAACCACGTAGCCGAGGCTGGCGAGGTATTGATTCATTCCATAGGCGTTGTGATAGTAATCCATGTAGTGCCAGCCGAGCAGCATCTGCCGACGGGAGCCGCCGTGGAAGAAGATCATGGCTGGATGTTTTTCACCGGCCGCGGCATCGGGAGGCAGAAAAAGCTGGGCGTGGATGCGCATGCCATCGGCGGCGGAGAGGATGACTTGCTGCGGAACGACGAGAGAGGCGGCTGGGAATTCGGCGGGGATGGAGTCCGGAGCGAGATCGCGGACCTCGCTATTGGCGATCTTGATAGCAGCGCGGGCGGGGTTTCGGGCGTCGGAATGGAGCATGACGACTGCCTTGCCGTCGCCGGTCTCGGTGGGTGCCCACTCGATGCCGTCGCCGCGCGTGATGGGGCTGGGACTCGGGGCGCGGGACCGGATCGGTGTGTGGTCCACCAACTGCGTGGAGTGGGTTGTATTGAATCTGGCTTGCGCGAGAATTGGCGCGGTGCTAGTGAATGTCAACCCGGCGTATCGCGCATATGAACTAACGTTCGTGCTGCGGAAGTCGGCGATGAAGGCACTGTTTCTTTGGGAGCGGGACAGCCGGTCCGACTATAAGGCAATTCTTCTGGAGGCCATGGACGCCGGGAATCACGCGCTGCAGCATGTGGTTTATTTTGGGACGGATTCGTGGGAGGGGATGCGGGCGAATGGCGTGGACATTGGCGAGGTCGAGGTCTCAGCGCAAGACGTTACCAACATCCAATACACTTCGGGAACGACGGGATCGCCCAAGGGCGTGCTGCTAACGCACTTGAATCTGCTGAATAATGCTTCCGTGATTGCGCAGGGGATGAAGATCACCGAGAGGGATCGCATCGCTGTGCCAGTGCCGCTCTATCACTGTTTTGGGAGTGTGGGGGGGACGCTCGTAATGGTGGTAACGGGCGCGACGATGATTCTGCCGGCCGCGACGTTCGATCCGTTGGCTACCATGCAGGCAATTCACGAGGAACGGGCAACCACGATTTACGGAGTACCCACGATGTTCATCGCCGAGCTGGAACACGCCGAATTTCGACGTTTCGATTTCAGCTCTCTGCGCACGGGCGTGATGGCGGGAGCGCCGTGTCCGATTGAGATAATGAAGCGCGTGGTAAACGAAATGCACTGTCCGGAGATGATCATCATGTATGGGCAGACGGAAAGCTCGCCGGTGATCACGATGTCTTCGGTGGAAGACAGCCTGGAGCGTCGCGTTTCGACGGTGGGAGGCGCGTGTCCTAACACTGAGGTGAAGATTGCGTCGCCGCTGGGCGAGACGGTGCCGGTTGGACAGCAAGGTGAGCTGTGCACGCGCGGTTATCTGGTGATGAAAGGCTACGATCACGAGCCGGAAGCGACCAAGCGCGCGGTTGACGACGATGGATGGCTGCATACGGGCGACCTGGCGACGATGCGTCCAGACGGATATTTTCGGGTAACGGGACGCGCGAAGGACATGATCATCCGGGGCGGCGAGAACATTTATCCGCGGGAGGTTGAGGAATTTCTGTACACGCATCCCAAGGTGGCGGACGTGCAGGTGATTGGTCTTCCGGACGCGAAGCTGGGTGAAACGGTGGCGGCCTGGATCAGGGTGAAAGAGCCGTGCACGGAGGACGAGATTTGGGAACATTGCAGGGGAAAGATTGCGCATTTCAAGATTCCGCAGTTCATTCGGTTTGTGGATGCGTTTCCAATGACAGTGACGGGGAAGATTCAGAAGTTCAAAATGCGAGAGATTGAGATAGAGGAGCAGAGGTTGCCGGCAGCGGCGGAGATTCAGACGGCGTAATGGGGCTGCAGGCGAAGATTATTGGGAGGAAGAACGGCGTCGACATGAGTGCCGACGCGGCAGGCAAGAGTGCCTGCGCCACGGGGCTACAGAGGCAGGTGGGACAGAGGCAGGTGGGACAGAAGCAGGGACAGAGGCAGGTGGGACTGAAGCAGGTGGGACTGAAGCATGTGGGACTGAAGCAGGTGGGACTGAAGCAGGTGGGACTGAAGCAGGTGGGACTGAAGCAGGTGGGACTGAAGCAGGTGGGACTGAAGCAGGTATGAGGCGATTTTCGGTTTTGTTTTGTCTGTGTCTGGTTGCGGCGCAGACGCGTGTTTCTGTTGAAGAGCAATTGTGGCAGCATCGCAATCTGGGCAAGGCATACTACGAAAATCAGACCACGTATGTGCAGGCGGTTGCGGAATTTCAGAAGGCGCTGCTGCTGGCTCCGACCTCGGTACGGGAGCAGCTGAATTACGGATTGGCATTGCTTCGAGCAGGGCGGACCAAGGAAGGGGTGACGGAATTAGAGAAAGTCGAGAAGGAGGATCCGTCCCTGCCGAATACGTGGTTCAGTCTTGGGATTGTTTTCCGCAAGGACGGCGAATTCGAGCGCGCGATCACGCAGTTGGAGGGAATGGTCCGGTTGGTGCCGGGCGAGCCTGTTTCGCATTACAACCTGGGTGTGCTTTACAAGCAGGTGGGCAAGCTGGATGAGGCCGGGACGCAGTTGGAAACCGCGGAAAAGCTGGATCCGGAAATGGAAGCGCCGCATTTTCAGCTTTACAACATCTACCGGCAAGCGGGCCGGAAGGACCAAGCGACAAGCGAACTTGCCATTTTTCAGAAGCTCAAGAAAGAGCATGAAGGCGCGGCTAGTCCTCAAGATCCGGAGTGGTGCGCCTATGCGGAGATTTACGATCCCATTGACATAAAGGATTCTCGCCGTCCCGCACCAGTTCCCCGCCATTTGTTGGCGCCGTCGAATGAGGGACAGTTGCTAATCGATGTTGATGGGGACGGCAAAGCGGAGTTGCTGGAGTGGAACAACCATGGTCTGACGCTACTACGCGGCAGCGTGGCGATGAAGAATACGGGGCTCGAAGATATACATGGTGTGGTGTCCGCCGCGGCTGGAGATTTCGATAACGATGGTCTGGCGGATTTATGCATTCTTACAGAGGGTGGGCCGTTGCTGTATCGGAATGTGAAAGGTAAGTTCGAGAAAATGCCTGTGAATCTTCCGGCGGGGCGATTCGAGAAGGCAGTCTGGCTGGACTACGATCACGATTACGATCTGGATTTGCTCCTTCTGGGCGAGAAATCCGTGCTCCTTCGGAACCAGGGTACAGCCGGCTTTGTGGACCACACTGCCGATTTTCCTTTTGCGGCGGGGCATGCGGTGGATGCCGTGTCCTATCGCTGGATGGCGGACAGCAAAGCTTTCGATCTGGTGGTGAGTTACCAGGATCACGCGGGGGTTTTGTATTCCGACAAACTCACTGGAAAATATGAGGCGGTTCCTCTTCCTGAGCTGCCGGCGGCAGCAAAATGGCTGGACGCGGCGGATGTGAATGACGATAGTTGGTTGGACATTGTAAGTTCGGCGGGGACGTTGTTGAATCGCCAAGGTAAGTTTGAACATGCAGCGACGCCTATCGGAGATGGAAGTGTTGAGGACAACGATGCAGGCCGCACCGGTAAGTGGATTCGAGTTACGCTCGACGGCGTGAAGAATTTGAAGCTGGGTTACGATGCGGAAGTTGAAATAAAGGCTGGGGCATCGTATCAGAAGAAGATATATCGAGGAGTGCCGCTACTGTTCGATCTGGGTGGGCGGCTGGGAACGGATGTAGTCAGAATCACGTGGCCGAATGGCCTGATTCAGAATGAGACCAAGCAATTAGCTAATCGTTCTTATGCCTACAAAGAGCAGCAAAGACTTTCGGGATCGTGTCCCATGATCTGGACTTTCGACGGGAAACAATTCCGATTTATCAGCGATGTATTGGGGGTTGCACCGTTGGGAGCCACTTCCGGGGACGGCCAATATTTTCCGGTGGACCACGACGAGTATGTGCAGATTCCAGGAGACGCGTTACGGGCGGTTGACGGCAGATACGAGGTTCGGGTTAGCGAAGAATTGAGCGAGGTGTCGTATCTGGATCAGTTGGAGTTACTGGCGGTGGACCATCCGGCGGAGACGGACATCTTCACGAATGAAAAGTGGAAAGGTCCGCCGTATCCTGAGTTCCGATTGTTTGGCGTAAGTCAACGGATTTATCCTACGCGCGCACGGGATGGCTATGGACGGAATGTATTGCAGACGCTCACGGCACGGGATCGAAAGTATGTGGATACGTTCCGGCGCGAGAAGAACGGCAAGGCGGAGTTGCACACGCTGGAGTTGGATTTCGGGAAAAACGCGGCTCCGGATAATCGGGCGGTGCTGGTGTTGAACGGGTGGGTGGATTGGGCGGATGGGAGCACTTTCCTGGCGGCCGCGCAGGAGAGCAAGGAAGGGCTGATCCCACCGTATCTTCAGGTGAAGGACGCGGCAGGAAACTGGAAGACCGTGATTCAAGATATGGGAATGCCGGATGGCAAGCCGAAGACCATCGCGGTGGATCTTTCGGGTAAGTTCCTGTCGGAATCGCGCGAGATTCGGATTGTCACGAATTTGTGCGTGTATTGGGACGAGATCTTTCTTGGGAATGACGTAAGCGCGCCACAGGCGGTTGTAAGCCGGGTACCAGCGTCTTCCGGCGAACTTGGATTCCGCGGATTCTCAGCGACGAACATCGATCCGGACCGGAAACAGCCGGAGCAATTTGTTTATGCAGACGTGAGAGCGGCGTCGTCGTGGAATCCTACGCCGGGCTGGTATACGCGCTACGGCGATGTGAAAGAGCTATTGGAGAGCGTAGACGACAGGTTCGCGATTCTGGGTTCGGGCGACGAGGTTCGGCTCAAGTATCGCGCGGATTCGTTGCCGGCGGTGAAGCCCGGTTGGAAGCGAGAGTTCATTTTGAAGGTGGATGGCTGGGCGAAGGATCGCGATGCCAACACGGCCTATTCACAGACGGTGGAACCGCTTCCGTTCCATGCGATGAGCGCGTATCCTTACGGCCGGGACGAACATTTCCCGCAGGACGCAGAGCACGAACGGTACAGAAGGGAATACAATACCCGGCGGGCGCTGCGACTGATTCAACCGCTTGTGGATTAGATGACGCCGAAGATTCCCATAGGGGCAATTACGGACGAGTTCTCGCCGGATCTCGAGGTCGCGCTGGAAGCGATGCAGGAGATCGGGATGAGCGGAGCGGAACTGCGCATGATATCCGGCAAGAACATCATGGATCTTTCGGATGGGGAGTTGGATGGTGTGGGCGAGCAGGTGGCCGCGCGGGGATTCAAGGTGATCTCGATTGCGTCGCCGCTTTTCAAGTGTCTGCTACCGGATTCGCCGCCGGTGGACAGCCGGTTTCAGCACGACGTTTTCGCCGCGAAGCATACGTTCGAAGACCAGCCGCGGCTAGCGGAGCGCGCCTTCTTCATTGCTAAGAAATTTGGAGTTAGGATAATCCGGGTGTTCTCTTTCTGGCGAACGGTGCGTCCGGAGGCGTGCCTTGATGACGTGCTGCGGGAACTCGGTGGACTTGCGGAGAAGGCTGCGGAGCACGGCTTAATTATTGGGCTGGAAAACGAGCACGCTTGCAATATCGCAACCGGCGCAGAGACGCGGAGCGCGCTGGATTGTTTGAAACATTCCAACTTAGGGGTGGTTTGGGATCCGGCGAATGCGTATGTATCCGGAGAGAATCCCTTTCCCGCGGGCTATGGAGTTTTACCACCGGACCGGATTGTACACGTACATGCGAAGGATTGCCATATGGAAGGGCTCACGCCCGTATGGGGGCCACTGGGGACGCGGGCGATCGATTGGAAGAGACAAATCGGAGCGTTGTTGAATGATGGATACAAGGGTTATCTGAGTTTGGAAACTCATTGGGCGGGACCAGGCGGCGATAAGCTACAGGCCAGCAAGATTTGCGGGTGGAACCTGAGGGGCCTGGCGAGCGATTAGCGAAAGGACCACTTACATGCAACATGAATCGTTGGCGCCGCTGCAATTTTTGGCGCGATTATTTTTGGCGCTGGGGTTAGGAGCGCTGATCGGGTTGGAACGGCAGCTCCGCAATCACGAGGGAGGATTGAAGACGAATGCGCTGGTGGCCACAGGTTCAGCGCTGTTCGTATTGATGGCGAACACATTTGCGACGCCAGATCACATTGTGGCGCAGATACTTTCGGGCATTGGTTTTCTGGGCGCCGGGATGATCATGCGCGATGGGTTGCACGTGCGAGGGTTGAATACGGCGGCGACTATGTGGTGCACGGCGGCGATCGGGACCCTGGTGGGCGTTGGTGAACGGGCCATGGCGGCGCTGGCTGCTGTTACGGTAGTGTTGGCGAACGTGGTTTTGCGTGAGTTAGCGGTGTGGATCGACAAGAAACAAGCTTCTAGCGCAGTAAGAGAAGGTGCGTCACCCGGGCAGTGAGGTGTGAAAAAGGACGGTGACGAAGGATTCGTTGAAATCTGCATAGTGTTTTCAATTGTTTGGCGAAAGTGAACGATTCGACTTAAAAGTCTCGCTGATAAGTTTGGTGCAGGAGAGAGTTGTTGTGGGGCGCTTCCGAAAGGGGCGCCCCGTTTTTTTGGGGAGTTCGCGATGAAACGAAAGACTAAGATACACACTTTACCGGTTCGCGAAATTCCTAGAAAAGTCGAGATCTCGCGGGCAAAGACGAAGAGCCGCAAGGAGCTGATCAACTCTCTGCTTTCAAGACTTGAAAAACAGCTCGGCTCGGAAAAGACGAGAGTCACGCTGGCAGACTTCATCCGGCTGATCCAATTGCAACGTGAGTTAGAGCAGGAGGAGCAACCGGCGGAGGTTATTGTTACGTGGAGCGACCGGTTGGAGAGACAAGACGCCGGGAAATAGAGTACAGCCCGCTGCCTTCGCAGCGCAGGTTTCACTGTTCGACGGCCAGATTCAAAGGCTTTTCGGGCCCGATCGGCGCCGGAAAGAGCCAAGCGCTCTGCCAGGAAGCGATCCGGTTAAGTTACTTAAATCCGGGTAGACAAGGATTGATCGGGGCGCCGACTTACCCGATGTTGCGGGATGCGACACTCACCAGCTTCCTGGAAATTGTGAGTGCAAACGGGCTGCCTCACGCGTTCAATAAGTCGGAATCGATGTTGGTTATGACGGACACCGGCTCGCGCATTTACTTTCGGGCGGTCGACGATTTTGAGAGGCTGCGTGGCACTAACCTGGCGTGGTTCGGGTTGGATGAGTTGACTTACACGGCAGAGGAAGCATGGCTGCGCCTGGAAGGGCGCCTGAGGGACCCCAAGGGGTCTCGGTTATGCGGCTTCGGGGTATGGACGCCGAAGGGCTTCGATTGGGTACATCGCCGTTTTATACGGAACCGCGTGGATGGGTACGAAGTGGTTCTGGCGCAAGCATTCGAGAACAGGCACGTGCTGGACAAGGTGCCTGATTTTTATGACCGGCTGAAGAGCAGCTACGACCCGAAATTCTTTGAGCAAGAAGTGCTGGGCGAGTACTTGAACGTCCAGGCGGGGGTGGTTTACAGGGGATTCAGCCGGGCGCGAAATGTTCGGGTAATAGAAGTTGATACGCGATGGCCATTATTGTGGGCACTGGACTTCAACGTAGATCCGATGAGCTCGATCGTGGCGCAATGGAACGGAGACGAGGTGCGGGTTTTGGACGAAATTGTGTTGAGCAGGGCCAGCACCACGGAGGCATGCCAGGAGTTTTATGACCGGTACCCAAATCATCCGGCGGGAATTGTAATTTATGGAGACGCTTCGGGACAACGGTTACAGACCGCCGGGACGACGGACTATCAAATCATCAAGGAGTATTTCCGGCACACGGCATATCGGAATGTCAAGTTTCGAGTACCGGCCAGTAATCCAAGCGTGCGGGAGCGGATAGCGCTAGTGAACGCAAAGCTGTTCTCGGCGAGCGAACAAGTCAGCTTGTTCGCTGACCCGCGCTGCAAGGCTCTGATCATGGATTTCGAAGAAGTGACGTTCAAGCCGGACAGCGGCGTAATAGATAAGGACAAGGATTCGCAACGGACGCACTTGTCGGATGCGTTGGGCTATTTGATCTGGCAGGAATGCCGGCCGCAGACAGCATTCGGCGAGCAAAGCAACCGGCTGATTTAGAGACGAGATGAATACGGGCAGCAGCACTTTCGACATCAATCACGAGCATCCGGACTACGCGAATAAGCGCGCCATGTGGCGGCAATACCGGGATCTATATGCGGGCGGGGAGCAATTCAAGATGAATGCCGACCGGTACTTAGTCCGCCGGCAAAAGGAACCAGGCGATGTTTATGCGGAGAGGCTGAGCCGCAGCTTCTATGAGAATTACATCGGTTCAATTGTGGACTGGTACACGGCCACGCTTTTCCGCCGCGAGCCGGTATTGGCGTTTGAGGGAAAGAACGAGCGTGCGAAAAACTTCTACTCGGAGTTTACCGAGGATTGCGACCTGAAAGGGACCAGCGTCACGGAGTTTTTCCGGAGGCAGTTCATCGATGCACTTGTAAGCGGTAAGAGTTTTATCCTGATCGATTTTCCCCGGCTCGGCCATCCGGCGGGAACACGGGCCGAAGAGGATGAGCGGGGTGCGTCGCGAGCCTACCTGGTGAGTTACGCGGCGGATGAATTGATTAACTGGAGTTACGACGAGCACGGTCACTACCAGTGGGTGGTACTGAGGACGCAAAGTCTCAGAAAAGCAAAGATCGAGGACGCGGCGTGGACAAAGCTGACGCGCTGGGTGTATTACGACAAAGAGAACTACCGCATCTACGAGCAGGCGGAGCAGGGTACTGAGCGCGGCCATATCGAAGTTGTGTCCGAGGGGCGACACGGGTTGGCGAAGCAGGAACGAGTTCCGTTAGTGGAGCTTCGCGTGTCAGAGGGTCTGTGGCTGTTGAACAAAGCGGGATCGCTGCAGCTAGAGCACTTCAATAAGTCAAACGCGCTGGGATGGGCACTAACAATGGGATTGTTCGCCATGCCAGTGGTGTACTCGGAGCGTGATTGGAACCAGGTTATGGGTGAGTCTTACTACATCCAACTTGGTCCACAGGACCGGTTCGGGTGGACTGAGCCGGAAGGCCACGTCTATCAGATTGCGGCCGACAACCTGGCGCGCCTGCAGGAGGAGATTTACCGGGTTTGTCACGTGGCACACGCGGGCGCGGCGCTATCGGGAGCGACGGCGCTGTCGGGTCTCAGCAAGCAAAGAGATTTCGCAATTACGCAAGAGGTGCTGCGTGCTTATGGCGATGCTGTGAAAGAAGCCATGAAGCGGGCGCTGCGAGCGATTGAAGCGGCGCGGGAGGACGACTTAAGCGTGGATGTCTCCGGCATGGACGAATTCGACATCGGCGATTTTGGCACGGAGCTGGCTGATGCGCAAACGCTTCTGGGCTTAGGAATCAAGTCGCCGACATTGCAGAGACAGGTGTTCAAGAAACTGGCTTTCCAATTCCTGTGTGACGTGAGGCAGGAAGTGAAAGACAGGATTGGCCGGGAGATTGATCAACAGACTTAACAGCTCTGCGGAAGAACTTGTTGGCAGGCGAAAGCGCCTGCCCCACTCATAGGAGGTTTATGGAAGATCCGAAAAAAGAAAGTACGGACTTACGCCCTATTATTCAAGGGGTGATCGAGGAGTTTGTGCGCGCTCAACAGATCAAAGCAGAGCCCGCATACAAGGCTGAATTGCTGGATGAGCGCAAACGCCGCGAGGACTTGGAGCGGCGAATGAACGACCTGGTTCAGGAAAACCAGCGCAGCCGCCAGATGGCGGAGGAGGCTGATCGAAGCATGTCGATTCGCACGGAGTTGCAGCGGCTGGGCGTGGCCAAAGTCGACTTAGCGTATCGTGCCGTTAAAGACGACATTCAGCGCGGAGAGGACGGGCGGCTGACGGCCAGGGGAGGGCAGGGTGAAGTTCCAGTGCGCGAGTACCTGGCGCAGTTCGTACAAGAGAATCCGGAGCTGCTGCCGGCGCGGATCACGGGCGGATCGGGAATGGGATCGGCGCCGAAGATCGCTGCGAGTGGAGGTGGGATCGATCTGGACAAGATTCGAGTGGGCATGAGCAAGGAGGATCTAGAGAAGGCTCGACAGGAGATCGCGCGGGTGGCAAGTCAGGCATTAAGGGGTCTTTGATAAGCGCTGGGGTGAGCGGTCCGTTGAACGGCGGGCACCTCGGGGCGACAGAATGAAAACGACAAGAAAAGGAAAAAACGATGGGAATAATTACATCAGCAAACGTCGCAACTGCGATTGTGAAATTAGTGGCAGTGGACGCATTACCAGCGCTTGTCACCAATCTGGTGATGGGTAACTTAGTCAACCGGGACTACGAACCGACGTTGGCGCACTCCGGGGACACGGTGAACGTTCCAATTCCCGCTGTTCTGGTGGCTAACAACATCGCGGAGGGAGGGACGGTTCAGACGCAGAATCCGAACCTGGGGAACGCACAGATCGTGCTGAACACGCACGCTGAGGCGACCTTTCAAATTCCGGACGTGACCAAGGTGCTGGCGGTACCGGACCTTCTGAAGTTGTACATGCAACCCGCAGTAGTAGCCTTAGCGGAGCGAATCGAATCCGATCTTCTGAACCTGTATTCGCAATTCACGGCTAACACGGCGGTAGGCCTTCCGGGAGTTGCAATAACGGAGGCCGTGGTGGATCAGGCCGAGACATCGCTGTTCCAGGCCATGGTGCCGGCCAGCGCCGGGAAGTATCTGGTGGTTGATCCGGTCACTTACTCGGCACTGCGTCAAATTCCGCGATTCAGCGAATATTATTCCGCCGGTGAGGCTGGACTTCGCGCGCTGGTGGATGGCGCGGTCGGTAAGCTAAAGGACTTCTTCATTTTCCGCTCCCAGCTGGTATCTAAGACCGGCAGCGCGCCGATAACTACGCATAACATAGCTTTCGCGAGGGATGGGATCGGCCTGGTGATCCGCAGACTGCCTCAACCGCTGCCTGGAACCGGCGCCATCGCGGAATACGCGGAGATGGGCAACTTCGGGCTGCGTGTGGTGATGAGCTATCAGCCGAACACATTGGCGCAGCAATTCACCGTGGATGTGTTGTATGGATGCGCGGTTCTACGCAATACGTTCGGCGTGCAAGTTGATAGTTAGCCGCTGCGCAAGTGAAGTTCGATGTCAACGGGTGCGCAGGCGAAAGCGCCTGCGTTACTCGAAGGGAGAAACATGGATTTACGACTGTTCTACCAGAAATTGCGAAAGATCGAACAAGAAATTACCGACGCACACGTGATGGTGGTCAGCCATGAAACGTCCGATGGCGGACGGGCAGGACAAAAGTCGGAAGTGTCGCGGAGCAACGCCGCGAGGTTGATTCTGGAAGGACGCGCGCGACTGGCGGGCGCCGAGGAAGTTGCCGAGTACCGCGCGGCGATGGAACAGGCACGCCAAGAAGCAGATCAGCGGACGATGGCGCAGAAGATCCAGGTAAACGTGGTGTCGGAAGGTGATTTTCGAGCGATGAAGAACACCTCCCGGCCGGAGAAGCGTTGAGGTTTGGGTGCGCCATGGCTTTGTTCACGGACGGACCCATCAACGAAGCGTTAGACCTTCAAAATTACGAGAACGCCATTCTGACAGTGGCGAACACTGAGCAGATAGATCTGGCAGGAAAGAGCGCGCTGGCGCAAGGGGAGGTTGCGAATGAGCTGATACTGTTCCTAACGCGGCGTTTCCGTCAACGTGATCCGATTTGGGCCGTTAACGTCGGGCCAACTATTGGAGTGGGCGACGTAGTTGTCACCGACCCGTTACGACGCTGGCACGCCTATAAGACTCTGGCGCTAGTGTATCGGGACGCATACAACAATCAGCTGAACGACCGGTATAAGGGGAAATGGACCGAGTATGAAAAGCTCGCTAAGACGAGCCAAGATAGTTACTTACAGATCGGAGTAGGGTTAGTCTCCGGGCCAATCCCGAAGGCATTGGCGCCGGTATTGAGTACAGTTCCAGGAAGCGGGCCGGCCGCGACTTACTATGTGGCGGTGGCATGGGTGAATCAGACGGGGCAGTTCGGAAGCGCCAGTGAGGTTGCCCAGCTCACGACGTCCACGGGGCAGCAGCTGGTGGTGAGCGCAGTGACTCCGCCGCCGAGCGCCGCGGGTTGGAATGCGTATGTCGGAGATGCGCCGGAGGCGACGAGTTTGCAAAACAGCAGCCCGATCGCGATTGGCAGCACGTGGACGTTGGCTACGGCGCTCCGAGCAGGGGTCCCACCAGGCCGAGGTCAGCAGCCAACGTGGTTTCTGGCAGATCACCGGGTGATTGAAAGGGGCTAGGCCTTGCTGCAGATCGGTACATTAAGCACTAACAAATTAATAGCAATTCTAGCTGCGACGACCGGGGGTGTCCCGGACTCGGTGGCGGCACTGGCAGCCGAGCAGAGCATAGCGTTGCCGGCGATTGCGCCCCAACAGATTATGGCGCTCAACGTTCCGCCAGACTTGGCGGAACACAGCACCGCTATTAAGTATCCGATGGTCTGTGTCTACTGCAACAAAATCGCCAACCTATTGCGCGAGAAGTTCCGGGCGTTTTCGGGAGATGCGGACATGGTGATCGAGGCACGAATTTCGCAAGATCGCTTGGACAACATAGGGACTCAAGTTCAGTTGTATGCCGACGCGATTACACAAGTGTTGGACAGCAACCGGGGTGATTGGGGAAACGGCGTGTTCTACGGAGGTAAATATGAGGTTGCATTTGGCGGAGTGAAGCAGGGTGGGCTGAACTTTATTCAGATCGCAAAGGTGTCTTTTGTTCTGGATGTCAGTGCAGACTGTTAGCCGGCCGCGGAGAAAAACTGCCTTCGTGGCCGGGCGGAACCAGAAAGGCACCGACTCCCTCACGGTCGCGGTTCGGTAAAGAAAAGTTCACGAAAGACACATCATATATGTCGTACATTCTATCGAATGACAATCGTTACTACGTTGCTTTGGAGGAGACCTACGGGACTGTGGCGACGGTTGCGGCGGCAAATCGCATCCCGGCGGTGGCTCTTAGCATCAAACAGCAGCTGGAGAAGGCCCAGCGCAAGGATAAGACCGGATCGAGAACATTTGTTGGAAACCCGAGCGGTTTGCGAAGCGACACCAGCTTTGATCTGAAAAGCTACATGTCGAACTGGGCCGACCAAACAGCCCTTCCAGGCCACGGGCCATTGTTTCAGGCATGTCTCGGCAGCGCGGGGGCGCTATCGGGCGGGGGAACGGTGGCAGGAATGCCGAGTTCCACACAAGTGGCGTTCGCGGCAGCGCATGGGCTAACTCCCGGACAGGCGGTAATGAGTGGCGGCGAGATCCGGTTCGTGTCCGCAGTGGTGGATAACTTCACGGTGCAACTGCAAGCACCTTTCACCGTATCGCCGGCTACCAGTTCCGTTACTGGGCCGACGGCGGCGTATCAACCGGCCGAGGTGCTGAATAGCATCACGATCTACGATTACTGGAGTCCGGGGACGGCAGTGCAACGTATTCTACCGGGGGCGGCGGTGGACAAACTGACGCTGAAGGTCAACGGTGACTTTCACGAATTCGATTTCTCGGGAAAAGCTCGAGATGTGCTGGACAGCTCGAGTTTTGCAAGTGGTCAAGGCGGACTTAGTGCTTTTCCGGTAGAGCCAACGGTGGCTCCGCTAAATTATTCGATCATCCCAGGCCACTTAGGGCAAGTGTGGCTAGGAAGCATACCCAATCAATTCTTTACTCTAACGGCAGCCCAAATTACATTTGACAATAATATCGATCTCCGCGAACGGGAATTTGGAATAGCTTTACCAGCCGCGATTTCACCCGGACTTCGCACCGTAACTGTTGACTTCAGCCTTTACCAACAGGACAATTCGGCGACGCAGGCTCTTTACCAGGCAGCACGCCAGAAATCGCCGATCAGCGTGATGATTCAACTTGGGCAGCAGCAGGGGCAACTGTTCGGCATATACATGCAGAGCGTAGTTCCGGACGTGCCCCAGTTCAGCGACACAGAGACGCGGCAGCAGTGGCAATTTGCGAACTGCCGGGCGCAAGGGAGCGTAGATAATGAACTTTTTGTCGCGTTTGGATAGAACAGAGCGCGCGGGCCACCAAGCGAACGGAGCTCGGCCGAGGGACGCCTATGAGAGCGTGCTTATGATTCGGTCCAAGGCATTGCCGGCGGTAACGTTCGTCATCAATCGGATCTCTTTCGGCCGCCGAATGGAATTGAGCAGGCGGGCACGCGAAATCAGCAGGAAAGCAGAGTTCCTGGAGGCCGGCAGCCAGTTGCAGGAAAAGATTGAAGGTAGCATCCTGGCGCAAGAAGTGGACGCGATGTATCTGACGTGGGGATTGGTGAGCATCGCGGGCTTGACGATAGATGGCGAAGCGGCAACGGCGGAGAGCCTGCTGGAAAAAGGTCCGGACAAATTGACCACGGAAATTGTGATCGCCATCAAGGAGCAGTGCGGACTCAGCGAAGGCGAAAGAAAAAACTGATTGTCGCGTTCCATTTCCAGTTTGCGAATCAAGCCGCGTGGAAATGCGACACCTGCCGCAAGAGTGGCTTGGAGAAGAAACGGCGATGTGGATGGTTGGGAGATGCGGCGCCGGGCGGGCCGGAAGTGATCTGGGCGCGAGGAAAGACCGCCGCCGGGAGTTGCCCGAGGTCCTATATCACGCCTGAAAGCGCGTCGCTGCTGGAGGAGTTCCACGCATGGAAACTTATTGGAGTAAGTGATGTTTATCGGCTGCCGGCCCGGGTGGTGGAGGCGATCTTTATTTTGGAGAACGAATTGAGACTGGAGAAACAGGATGCGTCGAGGTGATTTGGAGAGCCTCTTACCGTCGGGCGTCGTCTCAAGCCTGTCGCGAAGCGAGGTGCTGCAGGAGCTGGCGGTGACTCCTGCAGTGGTTGGAAGCAGCGGGGCAGCGGGCGGGGGCGGTTCGAGTGGGTCCGCGGCGAGTGGACTGTCCGGGGCCGCGGCAGGATCGAGCCAGGACGTAAACAACGCACTCTCAAGTTTAACGGAGCAGATCGGGAATCTGACATCCGTCCAACAATCGCAGATAAGCGCGACGCAAGACAATACGACGGCGTTGGGGCAGAGCACCACGACGAAAGGAAGCGGAGGTACGGCAGGAGGGACCTTAGGAGGGATAGCGTCAAGCGTTCTGGGATCGGGTTTGTCTCCGATTATCAGCGGGCTGATAGGCTTGTTCACCGGTAGCAGCACGCAGAACCTGAGCGCGCCAACGCCGTTCACGTTACCCCCGGCTGTAAATTACCAAGCGGGAGTCACCGGAACGGGGCAGGTGGCGCCCGTGGACTCAGGCCAGAACGGACAACCGCGAGTTCAGCAGGCAAGTTCCGCGCCCCAAGTAACTGTTCAAGTGAATGCGATGGACAGCCAATCGTTCCTGGACCACAGCGATGATATTGCCAACGCCGTCAAAGCCGCGCTGCTGAACTCACATTCGCTTAGTGACGTCATTACGGACTTATAACATGTTTCCTACGCTGAAAACAGGCGCGATACTGCAATATCCGGCGCAAAGAGCGACTGCATTCTCCACCGACGTGGTGCGGTTCGTGGACGGGTCCGAGCAACGGTTTCGGGGATATCAAACGCCTCTGAAGCAATGGATTATCCAGCTTGACTTACTAGATGAGACCGAGTTACATACACTCCACGAGTTCTTCCTTACGCAGAGTGGGGCGGCGGAAAGTTTCAGTTTCACCGATCCATGGGATGGCACGGTCTATTCGAATTGCAGCCTGAGCGGGGATGTGATGGCTGAAGAGCTGAGCGACGTGGAGCAGGGAAAGACAACTCTAACCATTTCGGAGAACCGCACCTGAAATGCTTTACTATCCGCAGCTCTCGACTGGTGTGGTTTCTCAACTTCCGGTCAGCCGGAGAACCACGCTGCGAACCATTACCAACACGCTTCCTTCCGGCGACAATATTCGGATGAGCGATCCAGGCTCAGCTGCGATAGCGTGGCAACTTCAGTATTCGAACCTGACCGACGCTGAATTCCTGTCGCTGGAAACATTGTTTCAAGCTACGGAAGGAAAGCTTACAACCTTTACGTTTCTGGATCCCATGGACAATCTGCTGAACTGGAGCGAAGACTGGACCAACGCGGTGTGGGCAGCCGACCCGCTGATGCAGGTTTCCGCAGGGATAGCGGATCCGTTAGGCGGGACGGGCGCGGTGCAACTCACCAACACGGCACAAACCACGCAGCGCATCGTGCAGAGCATCGCGGGACCAAGCTGGTTCCAATATTGTTGCAGCATTTATGTACGTTCGAATGCGCCATCGGCTATTCAGATCCTGTTTTCTGCTACAGGACAAGAATCGCTCACGCAGGTTCAGACCGGTTCTTCCTGGACTCGGGCGATAATGGCGGGTAGCCTTTCCTTGCAGGAGAGCGGCATCAGCTTTGGTTTGCAGTTACCGGCCGGGGCCAGCGTTGTCGCTTTTGGCGCGCAGGCCGAGCCGCAGCCGGCGGCCGGTTATTACAAGAAGACTACAAACCAGGCTGGTGTGTATCCAAATACCCGGTTCGATTCTGACTCACTTACACAGACCACGAGCGCGCCGGATCAGAATTCCTGTTCGGTTAGCTTACTGAGCAATCTGGCGGAGGGTTAACCGGGAATGGGTACTATTGTCAGCTTGAAAGAGCAGGAGGTGCCGGGTACACCGCTATTTCTGTTTGACTGTACGCTTACGTCCGGCGACGTGGAACGATGGAGTACTCATAATGTCACTGTCAACGGCAATGCCTATTTAGCAAGGGTTCTGAAGCACAACATATTCGAAATCAAGTCGTCTCCGGACGCGACTACGGACGCAGTTGCGAAGCTTTCCATCACGCTGGCCAACGCAGATTCGTTTCTTTCTCCGATTGAGCAAAACATTGGTTGGAAGGGCTCGCAGCTGACGGTCACTTTCTTATTTTTTGATTTGATCAATAGTGTAGTGGCGTCAGACAGCGTGATTGCTTTTCGGGGCATCGCGAACTCACCGGACCAGTCCACTGAATCCAGCTTGCGGCTGAGTTTCACCAATCGCTTGAACCTGACGCGCGTATATCTACCCGACATGAGCATCCAGAAGCGTTGTCCGTGGACGTTCCCGGCAACGGCTGCGCAACGCCTGTTGGCAGTGAGCGGCGGAGCGCTAGGAGAATTCTCACCCTTCTATCGTTGTGGATATTCGGCGGATCAAACCGGCGGTGTCGGGAACCTGAATGCCGGTGCGGCGTACACCTCCTGCGATTTTACCCGCACGCAGTGTCAACAGCGAGGGATGTTCAGCACGGACAATGCAAACAACGTGACGCGCCGGTTTGGAGGAATAGAATTCGTTCCTGCTTCGATCGTTGTCCGGACCTACGGTGAGCGAGGCACGCATGTTTCCAACCCGCTCCCGAATCAGGCGCTATACAACGATTACGTCCCGTTGATCTATGGGACGGGATGGTACCAACCGCCGGTGGTCCTGGCGCGGAACGACGGAAACCTGACGCATTTCGAGGTGTTACTGGGCGAGGGTTTGATTACGGGCGTCGTTACGGTAATCGTGAACAATATCGAGATCCCTGCCGGGGTCGCCGGGCAGAACATGACGGGAACGGGTTGGTACAACGTCATCAGCCTGGGAACGCGGAATGGCAATTTCAATCCGGACTTCAGCGATTCATCTGGGAATCCTTTGGGAGATCCCTACGGAAGCATGGCCTTCATGTCCGTGGTGGTGCCGAACAACATTTCGAACGGTAACGCACTTCCCAGCATCCAGGTGTTGGTGCAGGGGCTGCAACTGGCAGAGTTCGATAGCAACGGCAACTTCCTGAATAATGTTTTTACGAATAATCCCGCCTGGGTGTTAGCGGATGTTCTTAGCCGAAGCGGCTGGGGCCTGGGCGAATTGGACTTACCCAGCTTCGCCGCGGCAGCAGCGGTCTGTGAGGCGCTGGTTTCCACCGTGAATCTGAACGGCAACGCCACGCTGATCCCGCGCTATCAATGCAATTTGATATTGACCAATCGCCGAAGCGCGGGAGACGTGGTGCGCGGCATCAGGAACGCCTGCGGACTTTATCTGATTTTCAGTTCCGCGGGGCTGCTGCAACTCAACGTGGAAGATACTTTGGCGGCCCAGCAGCCGACGCAGGCGCCCGGGAGTAACAGCACCGAGACTTTAAACGGGGGCTGGCCGGCCTACGAGTTTGGGGACAATGAGTTCTCCGGCATTTTGCGAAACGCGAATGGCCAAGTTAGTCTAACGGTATCTTCGATCGACGCGGCCGACTCGCCCAACCGGTACACCGTAGAATTTCAGGACGAGTTCAATCAATACCAGCAGGACAGCCTCTCTCTGGTGGATGTAAATGACGCGCAGTTGTTCGGGCAAGATGTGGTCGTTTCACTGGCGGCTCTGGGGCTGCCAAATCTCGACCAAGCTGTCCGGGCGGCGGCCCTGCAACTCTATAAGTCCGTGGACGGGAACACATACATCCAATTCGACACCAGCGTAAAGGCGGTGGGATTAAGGCCCGGCGACATCATCACGCTTACTTACTCGAAAGAGGGTTACAGCCGGCAGCCGTTTCGGATTACTGAAATATCGCCAAGTCTGAACTATCGAACCGCGACGATCTCAGCACAGATTCATGACGACGCGTGGTACGCGGCGGCCGACGCGGGTGTCGCGGGTCTGGGACGGCAGCCCAATTTCTCGATTGGCGTGCCCCGGCCGCTGATTGGCAGCGTTCTTGACAGCAATGGAAATCCACAGTTCGGGATCACGCAGTCAGACATTGCGTCCAGCGACGGCAGTGTCGCAGTGCAACTAACCGTGGCGTTTTCGGTGCCGGCTAAGTCTACCGTGACCGGGGTTAGTGTTCCGTTAGTCGGGCTCAATCCGCAGATTAATACAACTGGAGGAACCATAGCCGGCGACCAGACGCTTTATTACGCCTTCAGCGCATTGGACTCAAGCGGAGCCGAGAGTGGGTTGTCCTTCACGGTGGCAGCGATTATTCCAGCGGCTACAAACACAAACCAGGTTACGCTCATCAGCCTCAGCTTGTCGTCGACGGCAACGGGTTTTAATGTTTATCGCGGAACCACCCCGAGTCAACTGTTGCGAATCGCGACCAACCAGGCAGTTGCGGCGCAGTTTGTGGATTCCGGAGCGGCGGCGACATTGGTGGGCCCGCCTGACTACAATTTCGATCACGCGAACTTCTATTGGCGTTTTCAACTTCAACCACCGGTGCAGGTCAATATAGAGTCGGCGAATACGGCGGGTAACAGTACGTTGAACATGCTGGCCGGCGATTACAGCGGTGCGACGGTTCGGATCACGACGGGAACGGGAGCAGGGCAGGAGCAATTGGTGGCCTCCTACACGCCGACGACAATTACTGTGGCGAAGAATTGGGAAACGGTGCCGGACTCGTCAAGCTATTTTGAGATTGCCGAATCCACATGGCAGTTTGGAGCGTCGAGCAATGCGTCGCCGGTGGTGTTTGTGGTTCCCAACCGCGATGGTACGACGATTGACGTGTCGGGCCGCGCCGCCAATGCGCTCAACATCGAAAGCGATTTTGCACTCTCGCCGGTGACGCCATGGACGATTTCCGGTTCGGCGGGGTCGGGCCAAGACACAGGCGTTCCGGGGCAGCCCACGTTCTCGTTGTCCGCAACGGGACAAGGGACGGTGGAGGTGCAGGCTATCGGCTTCACGTCTTTCGTCAATACGACAACGATCAATGCAGGGACCCTAACGCTGGGATATTGGAATGAGTTAAACGGAATTCCCACACTCGCCGTCAGCACATCCGTCGCCGTAGGGGATACAACGATAAGCCTGTCGGCGCCGGTGACAGCTCAAGTGGGCGACTTGGTCCAAATTGAGTCGGAAATCCTGGTGGTGCAACAGGCGGTGACGAGTGGAACGTCGTGTTCTGTGTCCCGCGGCGCCTATGGAAGTAGCGCGGGGGCATATCCCGCGCTGACGCTGGTGTACATGCTGCTGAAGAACACTTACATCATGCCGTTTCCGAACGACTTCTTTGGGAGCCTGGCCAGCGGCAGCTACGCTTATCCGGTTGCGATTCCAGACGTGCGCGTGGCAACGGCTGAATTATTTGTCACTAACGATCGTGGAAACAGCAGCGTGGCCAGAGAGTGCTACGCCGCGACCAGCGATGCAGGAATCCGAACGCTCTCGGGAGGACAACTCACGATTCAGATTGAGGGCCCGCTCGCGATTCAAACGAATGCTGCGCCGCTGTTGTTGATGGACACCGCCCATTCCGTAAGAGACGTATACGCGGTGGTTAAGGAAGCGCCAACCGGAACGGCAATCACAATGCAGGTCACGCAGAACGGCACGGCATATTGCGAGTTGACAATTCCCATCAATACGGCCATCTCGAACGACGTGGATGGATACGCACTGGGGCCTTTGGCGGAGAGCGCGCAAATCGGCTTGGACATCACGGCGGTGACTGAAACCGCAGGTACGGTGCCCGGCAGTGATCTTACGGTAACTATTCGTCTTTAAGTCACTTATGCCTGAAACCCTGGAAAAATTGACTCCTGACCGTGACTTACAGTGTTACTTCTTTGAGCCTTCGGCTATAGCAGCGTTGAGTGGAACCAGCGCCAGCGGCTACACCGTGTCGGGCACATGGCGCCAGCAGTTTGACTGGGCGGTTATCGAATGGAATCGCGATAACGTCTTTGAGCATCCCGCGTTCCGCTACTTACCTGACGGCGATCTGAGTGGATTGACGCTTACGTACAACGAGACCCGGGAAAACTGTATTTCGATGGACTCAACCTTGTACCCTACAGTGGACTGGCCCAATCTTCGCGTCTGGGCTAATCCGGGGACGGGCGAGGTATTGTACAAAGTTCCACTGATCAACTATGCCACGGCTATCGCGGGAAGCTACGCATCGGCGACGGTTCAATTCACCATTGGCGGGACCGTGACGGCGCTGGACTATGTGGGATTGGTGTTTTTAACGGAACACTACCCATATCAGATGCTGGTGGGCGACACGCTGGAAAACGCCGTTACGAACATTGTCGCTGGGGTGAATGCGTTTTCGCCGACGATGTCAGCCACTCAAAGCGGAACAACAATTACACTTACCTATGTTGGCGCGGGCGAAACTCTGGCCAATAGCACCACCGGCGCGAACGGAAACCTGATTGGCGTGTACACATATGTCTCGGGCAGCATGACCGAACAATGGGATGCGCCGTGGAAGCAAATGGCCGACGGAACGTCGCCCACGGAATGGCAGATTGTTTTGCCGTTTGCGACGTTGCAGGATCCGACGCTGGGGACGATTCCGGCGAGCGCTGTCCGGAAGCTGCGCTGGACTTACTCGGCTTCTCTTCAGGTGGGGGCGTTCGCTCGAAGCGAGTTTCAAGTGGTTGTTTCCAACTGGAGTGTAGCCGGAACGCGAACGTATTCGGTGGCCGGCCCAGGCAGCCGGCGAATTGAGGATAACTCGATTGCCGTGCGGTATACCGGATCGTGGACCGAATCCAGCGGCAATTATTCGGGGGGGACGATTCAGTCCACCAGCACCAATTCCGA
>Ga0206832_10102_pt1 | contig 22294 bp, 14 predicted proteins | sample Alteio_BWOrgCont_74_FD_152896 | JGI IMG/M metagenome (GOLD analysis project Ga0206832, IMG submission 152896) | Enriched cells from forest soil in Barre Woods Harvard Forest LTER site, Petersham, Massachusetts, United States -... | ecosystem: Environmental > Terrestrial > Soil > Temperate forest >... | reverse complement strand
TGAGCCGCTTCTAAACCTAAAAACCCTTAAAGTTTGGCTTACCTGATTAGTGTTACTGAGCCTTTATAATCTTTATGCGTTCCGTTGCCAAAGGCAATCGTTGCGGTATAAACGTAAACGCCTTGTGGTGCAGCCTCGCCTTTGTAAATTCCATCCCACTCAAAAGCCGGATTGTTTGATTCGAATACCTTTTCGCCCCAACGGTCGAAGATGGCTATATCCATATAATACACGTTGCTTAGCTCGCCGAACATTTTGAACTGGTCGTTAATGCCATCGCCATTTGGCGTAAATGCATTGGGGATGAAAATATCTGTTGCTGAATTAACCTGAACGGTAACGGTGTCGCTGGCTTTGCATCCATTGGCGTCGATTGCGTTAACGGTGAACAAAGTTGTTTGCACCGGGTTGGCTTCAGTGCTTGCGCAATTGCTACAGGTAAGAATATTGGCCGGTGTCCAGCTATATATATTTTGATGATCGGTGTTGGCTGTTACCGATAACTGAACCGGTGTGCCATTGGTTGTAGTTACTGAGGCCGCTGCGTGTATAATCAATTCATAACCGGCGGTAACATCCCCGCCCGATTCGATCGAACAACCATTGGCATCGGTAACTGTAACAATGTAATTGCCATCCGGTAAAGAACCGGCGGTTTCGGTGTGTTGGCCGTTATTCCAGTTGTAGTTATAAGGCAATTTGCCTCCGGTAACAGCTACGCTTATACTTCCATTATCAATTCCCTTACAAGAAGCATTTATAACCGTGGGTGTTACAGAAAGCGGCGTTGAAGTTGCAACCGTAAAGTTTTCGCTTATCGCGCATTGGTTATTATCGTAGATGGTTACTCCGTATACACCTGCTGAAAGGCTGTCAAGCGCTGCCGTTTTTGCATTGGTAGACCAGTTGTATTGATATGGCGGTGTTCCTCCTCCTGCTACTAGCTTTATAGAGCCGTCGTTTTGAGATAAGCAACCTAAAGGCACCACGGTTGATGCAATTGAAAGGAGAGGAGGTTGAGATACGGTGATGTTGTTAAACACCGCGGTGCAGTTATTTCCATCTACCACGGTAACGGTGTAGTTACCTGCACCTACGTTAGCAATGCTTTGCGTGGTATTATTATTGCTCCATTGATAAGAAAAGCCTAAAGTGCCGCCACTTGCAGTAACTGTAGCGCCGCCATCGTTCAGGCCAAAGCAGGTTACCTGGGTAATTGTTTGTGACAATTGTATAACCGGAGGCTGCGCCACCGCTGCGTTGGTTGAAGCGGTGCAACCGTAAGCATCTGTAACCGACACGCTGTATGTATTGGCGGCTAAACTTTGAATGCTATTGCCGGTGCCGGTATTGCTCCATGTATAATTAAATGGCGCGCTACCACCGGTAACTGCCACGGTCATCGAACCATTATTTCCACCGTTTCACGTAACATCGCTTAATGTTATGGTAGCATGCATAGCCGGCAATTGGGTAATGGTTGCATTGGCAAATTGCTGGCAGTGGTTTAAATCGGTAACACTTACAGTATAAGTTCCGGCAGATAGGCCGGTTCTGTTTTGTTGGGTATTGCCATCCTGCCAGGTATAAGTGTAGGGCGAGGTTCCGCCGTTTACGGCAACATTTATGATACCGGGTTTAGAAGCACATGCATAGTTGCTTTGTGTGGTGGTAATGTTTATTGCCGCTGGCTGTGCCACAATTGCCGCTGCTGTTGCTGAACATGCGTTTACATCCTGAACGGTCACCACATAATTTCCGGCAAACAATTGGGCTATTTGCTGGGTGGTGGCCTGGTTGCTCCAATTAAAAGTGTAAGCGCCGGTTCCACCGCTAACCTGGAGGGTAATAGCGCCGGTATTGGCTCCGTTGCACAATGCATTAGTAGCGGTTTGATGAATAGCGATTGCCGAAGGCTGCATAATATTGACAGAAGAAGTAAGGCTGCATGCCATAGCATCTTTTACAGTTAGAATATAACTTCCGGCTTGAAGGTTTGCGATGTTTGCGCTGGTAGCTGCGTTGCTCCAGCTATAAACATAGGCACCGTTGCCACCGGTTACTACGCTGTTGATAGCGCCGGTATTGCCGGCATTGCAACTTACATTGGTAGCGTTTAAGTTGATATTTAATTGAACCGGTTGGGTAACGGTTGCACCAACTGCAACTGAGCACGCGTTGGCATCCCTAACTGTTACACTGTAATTTCCTGCTATGATGGAAGTTAAGTTTTGGCTACTTGCGCCGTTACTCCAGCTATATTGATAATTACCGGTGCCCCCTGAACTTGTTATTTGAATAGCACCCGTTGAAGAACCAAAGCAAGTTACGTTGGTAGTAGTTGCAGTAGCAGTGATAGCCATGTTTTGCGTGATTGCAGACGATGCCGAAGCACTGCACTGATTGACGTCGGTAACGGTTAAACTGTAGGTGCCTGCAATTAAGCCTGATATGTTTGCGGTAGTTGCACTGTTGTTCCAGTTGTATTGATAGCCGCCTGCCCCGCCACTTGTGATTGAACTAACGCCGCCGTTAGCCTGGCCAGAGCAACTAACATTAGTAGTAGTCAGGCTGAGTATTAATGAATTGGTTTGAGCAATATTTACGCTGGTTGAAGTTGAACACGCTGCCGCATCAGTAACCGTAACTACAAAATTGCCCGATGCCAATTGACTGATTTGCGAAGTGGTTTGGCCATTGCTCCAACGGTAGCTGAAACTGCCTGCACCACCGGTTGCCGCGATACCTGCGCTGCCGGTGTTTCCACCACTGCAACTAACGCCTGTGGTTGTTGCTGTAAGCGATATTTGAGTCGGCTGACTAACCTGGGCGCTGGTGGAGGCGCTGCAATTAGCCACATCATGAACGGTTAGGTTATATGTTGTGGCGGATAGGTTACTGATGTTTGCGGTTGTTGCACCGTTGCTCCAGCTATAGCTAAAACCGCCGTTTCCGCCATTTGTAAGGCTGGTTATTGCACCGGTGCTGCTATTGTAGCAAGATGCATTGGTAACTGTGGTTGATAATGTAATGGGACTTGGCTGGGTAACATTTATTAAGGTTGAGGCTGTGCAGCCATTGGCATCGGCTGCGGTTACGGTGTATGTGCCCATGCCCACACCGGTAATATTTTGTGTGGTTGTCCCGTTGCTCCAACTGTAATGGTAAGCAGGTGTTCCGCCGCCAATCTGTATGGTAACTACTGCGTTCGTTGAACCAAAACAACTTGGTTCAACAACTGAAAATACGGACGTTACCAATTGTGTAGGCTGAGTGACAGCCGCCGAAATTGAGGCCGAGCATAAGTTGGCATCGGTAGTGGTTACGGTAAAAGTTCCGGGTGTTAAACCAGTAATGTTTTGCGTTGCAGCGCCGGTGCTCCAATGGTATGTGTAGGGGCCTGTTCCGCCCGCTACAGCTAATGCGATTGCGCCACCGGGCTGGCCATAACAGGCTACATTGGTTACGGTAGTATTGAGTGCAAGTATATTGGGCTGGGTAATTGTTGCCGTGGCACTTGTAGTGCATAGGTTGGCATCGGTAACAGTTACTGTGTAGCTGCCTGTGCTAAGGTTTGTTCTGTTCTGGCTGATTACTCCACCGCCCCAGTTATAAGTAAAGGGGCCCGTACCTCCGGTAACTGTTAGCTGTATGGCGCCGTTGTTACCTCCATTGCACGAAACGTTTGTAGGCACAGCCGTTGCAACCAACTGTACCGGTTGGCTAATGGTTGAAGAGTTGGCCACTGTGCAACTTAAACTATCAGTAACAGTTACTGAATACGCACCACTTGCAAGATTAGACCGGTTTTGTGTGGTAATCCCTCCGCCCCAGTTAAAGGTATACAATCCGGTTCCACCGCTTACCGTAATGTGAATGGTACCGTTGTTTCCCCCAAAGCAGCTAACCGCAGTTGTGGTTGAGCTAACCGAAAGTATGCCCGGTTGGCTTACTGATGGCGCGCTACTAACCGAGCAGCCTGCATGGTCGGTAACGGTAATAGGATAAGTACCCGCCACCAGGTTATTTTGTTGTATAAAAGTATTACCCGCGCCCCAGCTATAATTGTAGGGTGCTGTTCCGCCGTTAGGCGTTATCCTAATGCTACCATTGTTCATACCAAAGCAGGTAACATTAGTAATGGCAGTTGTTAGGCTTAAACTGGTTGACTGATTAATTGTGCTGGTACTGGTTGCGGTGCAGCCCACATGGTCGGTAACTGTAACGGTATAGCTGCCTGCTACCAGGTTATTTCGGTTCTGCGATGTAACTCCTCCGCCCCAATCAAAAGTGTACGGGCTTGTGCCACCGGTAACGGTTAGTGTTAGAGTTCCGTTGTTTCCTCCGTTGCAGGCTACGCTGGTTGTTGCAGGCACAATGCTGATAGCCGCCGGTGCAGTAAGATTGGCAAAGCTGAGGCTGGTACATCCATTGTTATCTGTAACCGTCACGGTATAAGGGCCCGGTGGTAAATTGGTTTGCCCGGACGTTAAAACTCCTCCTCCCCAGTTATAGTTGTAACCGGGTGTTCCCCCACTTGCTGTTACGGTTACTGAGCCGTTGCTCCCTCCAAAACATGAGGGATTAGACGCCGCCATACTTAACGTAAGCTGCGTGGGCTGGGTAACCGTTGCCCCTGATAATGCCGTGCAACCATGGTTATCGGTAATAGTTACTGTATATCCGCCGGCGTAAACTGCTGCCCGTGTTTGCGAGTCAACGCCATCATTCCACGCATAACTGAAAGGCGAGTAGCCACCGGTTACTGATAAATTGATGGAGCCATTTTTTTGTCCAAAGCAGGTAACATTGCCTGATACGGCAACCGGCGTTATTAAAGTTGGTTGGGTAATGCTAAATACATCGGGCACGCGGCAACCAAAGCTGTCGGTTATGGTAACCACATAGCTGCCTACTGCTAAATTGGTGATCCCCGAAGTGGTTGCGCCGTTGCCCCATTTAAAGTTATAAGGTGGCGCCCCGTTTATAGGATTTAAACTTAGTGAGCCATCGCTTAATCCATAGCAACTTACGTTAACCGCGGTTGAATTGACCGTAATTGGGAATGGCGGCGAATTGATGGTCCGGGTTGCACTAACGGTGCAGTTGTGCGCATCGGTTACGGTTACGGTGTAAGGTCCTCCCGCCAGTGAACTAATATTAGCCGTGGTATCGGCGTTACTCCAAATATATGTAAAGGGCCCAAGTCCGTTATTGACGTTCATGTTAAGTGTACCATTGGTGCTGGTGTAACAAACAATGTTTGTTTGTGAAGACCAAAGGCTCATAGGCGTATAAGGCGCCAGGGTTGCCGAACTACTGGTGGTGCACCCGTGTGCATCGGTAACAGTAACAGAGTATGTTCCAGCCATTACATTGGTGCGGTTTGCCGAGGTAACACCTGCACCCCACCAGTAACTATACGGTGATGTACCCCCGGTTACGCTGGTTAATACCGAACCGGTCGCCCCGCCGCTGCAAGCCAGTTGAGAAGTGGTTGTAGTAGCATTAACTATTAAGGGCTGTGTTACCAAAGCGGCCCCTGCTACTGCAGTGCACCCCTTGTTATCGGTAACGGTTAATGTATAGGTGCCTGAATCGAGTGAGGTTATGGATGAGGTAATGGCTCCGTTTGACCAAATGTATGTATACGGCCATGTGCCCGAAGTTACCGTTGTGGTAATAGCGCCGTTGTGGCTATCGTAACAGGTTAATGGGAAACTATGCAGTGTAATATTTATTTGCGCCGGTTGGGTTAAAATAGCACTTGCGGAAGCTGTGCAGCCTGTGTTTGATGTAGCGGTTACAACGTAAGTAGCTGCCCCAACACCGGTTATGTTTTGGGTTGTTGCACTATTGCTCCATACATACGTATAAGGCGCTGTGCTACCTACTACCGAAGTTACATTCACCGTTCCGTTGCTGCCGCCATAGCATGTTGGGTTAATAGTGGCAGTATTAATGCTCATAGTGCCCGGCTGTTGAGTGACCGCAACCGATGCAGTTGCCGTGCAGTTAATGGCATCGGTTACCGTAAGTGTATAATTGCCCGTGGTTAAATTACTACGATTTAAAGTAGTAGTGCCATCATTCCATAAATATTGGTACGCGGGGTTTCCAAATTGAACGGTAACTGCAATGGCGCCGTCATTCATACCTGCGCTGCAGATAACTTCTGTAACCGTTGTTGAAATGCCTATGCCCGGTGGTTGCGTAACATTGGCTGAGTCGATTACCGAGCAGCCGTTGCCATCTGTAATAGTCACGTAATAAACCGCTGCGGTAAGGTTAGCAAGATTTTGTGTGGTTGCGCCATTGTTCCAGCTATATGAATAGCTGCCGGTTCCCCCGCTAACATTCAGGTTTACTGCACCAATATTTTGCCCTCCGCAATTTTCATCTGTTACGGCTTTTGTAACTGTAATGGCAGATGGTTCGGTAATAGTAAAAGTAAATGCCGAGGTAGTGCCGGTATTATCGGTAATAGTTACCGTATATGTTCCGCCGGATAGAGAATTCAGGTTTTGCGTGGTTGACCCGTTGCTCCAGTGGTAAGTATAAGGAGCGGTGCCACCCATCGGATTGATGTTAATGCTCCCGTTGTTTCCGCCGTTACAAAGTTCTACGGTCACTGCCTGTATAACGGTTATTGCGCCGTTAGCGTAGCCATACATTGTAACCGATGAAAGGAGTGTAAGTAACGTTACAGCTCGTAAAAATCGTTTCATTTCGGTGATACTTATTTAAAGCCGAAGCGGGTTGTTTTATTGCCACTTCATCACCAAGCTTTACGCAAATACGCAAAAATTGTTGCATAGCACAATGCGCGGAATTAGTTTGAACTGACTTTACAATCTAAGCCTTGTAATAAATGCATTTTGCACTGAGCCACGGAGTTTAACAGCCGGAGGAAAAGGAATTTCATTTAAGATGGACCCTGTATTCTCGGTATTCCTTCCGTGCCAAATGTATTCAGTATTTGCCCCCTATTTTCAAAATGCCTATCATTGCAGGGCATTTCCGAAAGCCCGGTTTAGCAGGGCATTCATCATCATATAAAAAACAGCATGCATTCTTTGTCCGCACTCAGTGCCCTGTATAACGAAAAATTCAGCGTAGATAATTTCCATCAAAACCCAACAGGCCTGTACAAGCCGGTTAACCACATTATGAACATACCGGGCAAAAGGATAAGGCCCTTGTTGTTGTTAATGAGCTGCGAAATGTTTGGCGGTGAAGTAAAACAGGCGCTTAACCCATCGTTCGCCATGGAGGTGTTCCATAATTTTACGCTGGTGCACGACGATATTATGGACAACGCCGATATACGCCGCGGCGTGCCTACAGTACACAAGTTGTATGGCACAAATGCCGGTATATTGGCCGGCGATGTAATGCTGGCCTTTGCCTACCGTTATTTAACCGATGTTGCCCCGCAATATGTGCCGGCCCTTATCAGCATTTTTAATAAGACTGCCATTGAAATTTTTGAAGGCCAGCAAATGGACATGGATTTCGAAAAAAGGCACGATGTTACTGAAGAGGAGTATTTAAAAATGATAGAGTTTAAAACCTCAGTGCTTTTAGGTTGTTGCCTGCAATCGGGTGCGGTAATAGGCCATGCAAGCGACGCCGACCAAAAGCTGATTTACGAGTTTGGTTTGAAGCTTGGCTTGTCTTTCCAGATAAAAGATGATTACCTCGATACTTTTGGTGAAGCGGAAAAGGTGGGTAAGCGTATTGGTGGCGATATCATCCAGAACAAGAAGACCTACCTATATGTCACTGCATGGAATAGGGCCAACGCCGAGCAAAAAGCGCAGTTTACCAACCTACTTACTGGGGGCGACGATGAGAAAAAGATAAAGGAAGTAAAGCAACTTTTTGAAGCCACCGGTGCCCGGCAACAGGCTCTTGATAAGGCTGATGAACTGTATAATGTCGCACTGCAATCCCTTCAAAAAATATCGATAAGCGATGACGCCAAAAAGCCATTGGCTGATATGGCGCAGAAGATTAATAACAGGGAGTTTTAATCAGCCAATATCCTTTCCGCAATGACGCGAATTTTTTTTGCGGTTAATTAACCATTGTATTTCTTAGTGTTCCTAAGTGTTCTTCGTGCCTCCCGATAGCTATCGGGAGTGGTAAATTTTTAATTGGAAACTTTCGCTCGTACCTTCCCAAAGCCCAGATGGGAAATACATTTCTATAAGCGGTGTAGGTAATAGCGCAATTATGATTGAAAACGCCGCTAATGCCTTGTTGGGCAAAATCGCCGTTAGGTTGTTGTTGTAATCTTAGAAACTCAATGCCGGCCTCAATTGTGGCTTTATCAGCATACTCCATCGCCATTAATGCCAGCAGAGCCCACGATGTGTTTATGGTTTGAGATTCGCTGTGCTGCACATATTGTTTTACAATGCAGCTTTCAAAACTTTCGCCCCAGCCACCATCTTTACCTTGTTTCGATTTTAAAAAGGAAGCCGCTTTATGGAGTGCAGATTTTATGCTTTCCAGTTGAACCGGTTTTAAGTTGGATTTAATCCTTGCTACCAGCGCCTCAACTGCAAACCAGGTACCGTAAGTAAAGCACACCGCCCATGAGCCATACCACGAGCCATCTTCTTTTTGTTGGGCAAGAATAAAGCTGATGCCCTTATCAATAGCGCGCTCAATTTCCCTTCTTTTAAAAGAAGGAAATGCTGTCCTGAATTTTATTAAGGCCTGTATGCAGGCACTACTACACTCCGTATAACCATAATCAATCATGATGTTGCCAAACACTTCTGATGGATTGAGTGCTTCCAGCCATTCAGGCCCGCGTGTTTTTTCGTAGGAAGCCCAGCTACCGTTTTTATTTTGGAAAGAGAGAATTAGCGTAGCAGCCTGTTGCAGCATTTTATCGCTTACCTGCTCCTCAGGTTTAAACAACTTCAAATCGCGCAGCAACAAAGCGGTTCTTAACCCTTCTGCGGAGCAGTCAGTAATAGGCCAACCATGTTCGTTGGTTGAAAACGGCCATCCACCCACCGAATCGTGCCTGTAAAATTTGCGGTGGTCTTTCACTTCTTCTTTAACCTGCGTATCAACTATAAACCGGTTGGCTTTTACAATTACATCAGCAAAATCCTTTTCGCCACCACCTTCTAAAATTGCCTGGGTAGCAAAAATGGTGTCCCATAACTGCGAACCGTTGTAACCGTTCATTTTCATGCCGTCTTCGGCCAGCCACAGGTAATCGTACCAGCGCTCCACGTGCTTTTTAAAACGCTCATCATCTTTGCCATAGGCGTGCCATACACAAATTGTATTCATTACCTGGTTAACCGGGCCTATATCAATAAAGTTGGTTTGTTCATCCTCGGCGTTTATATAATCAAGTGCATAGTTCAATGCCTTTTTTCGGAGCGGCTTCAGCGGTATGTGCTCATACACATTCAATATTTTATTGAACACCTTTAAAGCATTTGATTGCGGATAATACATATCGGTAGCGGCGCAATTGTTTCGGGCGGCCTTCCAATCAACATCGCTGTACAGGCCGAGGTATAACTCTTCGCGCAGCTCATTCAAAAATTTCGATGGCTTCGCTTTTACTTTATGCCCGTAACAATAAGCCATGGGCAAATAAACCATGCGCGCATGGCACCAATAGTTAGAGGGATGAATGGGCAACTGCGCGGGGAGGAGCAGCATTTCGGGCAACAGGGAATTGATGCCTGCCCATTCATATATCCCTAACAGTGCTAAATAAAATTTGCCCCACAGGGGCACCATGGTAGCACCGCCATGTTTCTTTATCCAATCTCTGCCGCGCTGCACGGCAGGTTTATCTGCATCCATACCTAAAATACGTAACGAAACATATTGCAGCACCGTGCCAAACATGGTTGAGGGCCCTTCAATATGCAAGCCCCAACCGCCATCTTCATTTTGATGGTTGAGCATGTATTGTTTTATTAAAACTGCATGTGGTGCAGGCAAAGGCGATTCGGTAATATGCGCGGCTATAATAAGCCCGGGTGCTAAAAATAAAGGGCCACCATAATCACCCGGCCAGAAGCCGGATGAGTCTTGTAAATTTTTATAGAAATCTATTGCCTTAAAAAATGCACCTTTTTCGTTATTTGAATTTGGAGAAGGCGCGGTATTTTGAACCGGTTTTTGTTGTCGGTAAATTAGGTCGGCGCTGTTTTTATTGGCCGATTTATCGAATACAAATTCCGTTGAAATTTCTGCCAACAGCTTACGGCCCTCATCGCTTTGCCAATCTTTTTCAACGAAATTATTGTAGGGTTGCGGGGGCAAAAAACGCCAAACCTGCCTGCCGTTAGCATAGGTTTTCAGGTTCCAATAGGGGGCGAATTTCATACTCAGGAATTAGCGAATTTATCGCTAATGTAGTTTTCCCTTGTCAAAAATCCAACCGCCAGGTTTAACAGTTTTTTTATTTTTATACTTAATTTATTGAAAATCAAGCTAATAAAATCATTTAAGAGCCCTCAAAAAAGTACAAACAAGGGCTTGTGAAAAATTCGCTGTTGCATTTGCGAAAATTTCGTTTCACTTTTGATTTCGCGAAATATTCGCAAAACATTAAAATCCCTCCAATATGATTACGGATCTTTTAAAATCGGTTCACCATCCTTCCGAGGTGCTGGCGATGGTTCGAATTAAGTTGAGTAATATATCATTAAGCGATAATAAAGAGCCTCTTGAAAAGATAGGGAGCTATAGCAACGATCGAGATTTTTGTTATGCATCCCTCAACAAAGTGTCCCGCTCATTTGCCATCGTTATTCAGCAGTTGCCTGATGAGTTGAAAGACCCTGTTTGTGTTTTTTATCTTGTTTTAAGGGGCCTCGATTCGGTTGAGGATGATATGAGCTACCCGGTTGATAAACGGCTGCCGCTGTTGCGCAACTTTCATCAAAAGCTTTTTGATAAGAGCTGGAATATTCAAAATGTTGGCGATAGCCACGATTATCGTGTGCTGCTGGCCAACTTTGATAAAGTGATTAGAGCTTTCCAGGCGCTGGATGAGGATTACCGGTTGGCTATTGCCGATATCTGCCAAAAAATGGGTAACGGCATGGCTGATTATGCCGAGCGCAAGGTGGTTACACTCCATGATTACAACGACTATTGTTATTACGTAGCGGGATTAGTGGGGATAGGGCTTTCCTCGCTTTTCTCTGCTTCGGGCCTTGAATCGGCGCGGTTAAAGGATAAGTACGAACTGGCTAACAGCATGGGCTTGTTGCTGCAAAAAACCAATATCTCGCGCGATTACTACGAGGACCTTAACCTGGGCCGCACTTTTTGGCCTAAACAAATTTGGGGTAAATACACCGACCGGTTAGATGAGTTGCAGAAACATCCTTCATCGCCCGAATCGCTGGCGTGCATTAATGAATTGGTGACTGATGCGCTTACCCATGTAGGCAATTGCATTTTGTATTTGAACATGATTAAAGACCCACAGGTTTTTAAGTTTTGCGCCATACCCCAGGTAATGGCCATGGCAACGCTGGCAAAAATTTATAATAACCACAACGTGTTTACCGAGGTGGTTAAAATAAGAAAAGGCATCGCCGCCAAACTAATGCTTGAAACCAACGATATGGAAAGCGTGCGCAAATACATGGAAAAATTTGTAGCCGAAATAAGGAAAAAGCTAAACCCCGAAGACCCCAACTACACCCAAACCAAAAAGAATCTGAACAGGATTATTGAGGCTTTGGATGATGTAAAATATAACCCAAGTGTAATTGCTGAGAATACAATTGAACAAACCGTTCTTTTTTAAGCTATGGAACCTACCACTCGATTTGATGTATGCATCATCGGTGCCGGTGTGGCCGGTGGTGTGCTGGCGGCTTACCTGGGTGCTAATGGCATGCGCGTGGCTGTTGTAGAGAAAAACATGGCCGAGCAGGAACGCATGATAGGAGAGTTGCTGCAACCCGGTGGAGTAATAAAATTACAGGAATTGGGCCTTGAGCATTTGTTAGATGAACTAGACGCTCAGGAAATTGAAGGCTACGGCTTGTTTATGAACGGCGATAACTTCAAAATTTCATACCCGGTTGAGAACGGAAAGACCTTAACCGGTAGGGGCTTGCGCAATGGTAAGTTTGTGCAGCGTATCAGGCAGCATATTTTGTCTTTACAAAATGTAACGGTTATTGAAGGGACGGTGCAACAGTTGAATGAAGCGGATGGCCGTGTAACTGGAATAAAGTACACTGAAAAGAATAGTGAAGAAAGCAAAGACTTAAGCGCAAAACTAACTGTGGTGTGCGATGGTATGTTCTCGGCATTTCGCGGGCAGCTATCAAGTAATGAGAAAAAAGTGAGCAGTTATTTTTTAGGCATGATTTTAAAGGATTGCAATTTGCCTTTTAAAAATCACGGGCACGTTATTGTGGCCAAGCCATCGCCTTGTTTGGTGTATCCCATATCAAGTAACGAAACCCGCATACTGATTGACTTTCCGGGTACCGAAGCGCCGCGGAAATCGGCTGAACTTACGAGCTATCTGTCAGAAACAATTGCCCCCCAAATGCCTGCGCAGATAGCTCCCTCATTTTTGGCTGCAGTAGCCGAAGGCAAGTTTAAAGTAATGCCTAATCACTTAATACCGGCCAAACCATTTACCAAAGCCGGCGTTGCTATGATTGGCGATTCGTTAAACATGCGGCACCCTTTAACCGGGGGGGGAATGACGGCTGCTTTTTCTGATATCCAAAATCTTGGTTCACGCCTGATTGCATTACCTAAATCTGATAGCATTGAGCCGGTAGATGAAGCGGTAGCGGCATTTTACGCCACGCGCCACAAACAAAACGCCACCATCAACATTTTAGCCGATGCACTTTATGGCGTAATGAAAAACGAAGATTTAAAAACTGCCTGTTACGATTATTTAAAAAGTGGCGGCAAACATGCACTTGAACCTATTGCCATTCTATCTGCAATTTCGCGCGATGAGCAATTGTTGTTGCGGCACTTTTTTGCGGTTGCCTTATATGGGGTAGGAGGGATGCTAAAATCTTCTCCAACAAAAGCCGGTATCGCAAGCTCATATAAGATGCTGAAGAGCGCGGTGCATATTGTAGAACCGCTGGTGATGAATGAAAGGCCGAATGCGCTGACGCGCTCGGCATTTAAGGTAGCTGCGGCTATTTTTTAAAGGCCAATGCGCTAACCGGTTACTTAATTACAAAAACAGAATCTCTGCCATTATTGTAAGTAACGCCTTTGTAATTAAATGAAAAGTTTGCAAGCGTGTAAATCACGTCCCTATCCCCGGGGCAGTTGTTGCAGTTAATGGTTTTTGTGCCTTGCTGATAGGTAATGTTATTGAGTGTATCGTTTCGCCAGGGGCTGGTAATAACAAAGTAACGCTGATTCAGGAAAAACGAATCCTTGTAAGCGTACTGTGGCCCTAATGCAAATTCGCCGCGGATTGCGGATAGGGACTGAACTAACTGCCCCGAGTTTTTATCATACTCCTGCAGATAAACAGAGTCGAGCTGGTTGGGAGTATAGCCTTGAAAAATGAGGTAAACAGTTTCGTAGGTTTGGCCCAGGCAAAACTTTTTAGTGCAACAGCCACCCAACACTACAGCCATACACAGGCTTAATAAAGTAACTCTTAACCGTGGTTTCATACTTATTTATTGGGTTAGTGGAATAAGCAGCTCACTAAAACCGTCACCGCCGTTAGCATATACGCACGAGCACTTTAACGCCTCAATAAACTAAATATTACATCTTGGCATTGCCAAACACCTTCTTTAATAAGGCGCTGGTTTGGGCCATAGGGTCTTTACGTATTTTGGCTTCTTCCTGGGCTATCATGTAAAACAGGCCATCAATAGCTTTGCGGGTTACATAATCGGGTAAATCTGTTTCAACCGGAGAATGGAAGGGGATGCGGTTGTATTGGGTCATAATGTCGCTCCAGTATTTGGTTGCATTTACTTTATCCAGGGCATCTTTAATGCTGGGTTTAAAAGCAGCCACTAATTGGTCGGTGGTAGTTCTTTTTAAAAACTGGGTGGCTGCGTCCTGTTGTTTATTGTTTACGATGTTTATGGCGTCACTTATGGTCATTTGCTTAATGGCATTAATAAAAATATCGGTAGCTGATTTAGCGGCGTTTTCAGCGGCATGGTTAAACGACTCAACTGCCTGGTCAACCTGGCTGCCTAAGCCAATGCCGCGCAAAGCACTTTCTACCTGTTGCGCCTGCGGGGGGAAAGGAATTTTAATGGATGGATTTTTAAAGTAGCCATCGGTAACCGAAACCAAATCAACGCCGTGGGTAATACCTTTTGTCAGCGCTTCTTTAATTGCCTGCCCCGCTTCATCCTGTGTAAACCCTCCGGTGCCGGGTGCTTGAATGCCGGTTGCGTTTTCAAGTTTCTTAAAAAACTGCGCCTGCGTGTTGCTGTAACCGGTTGTGATAATGGCAAGCAATAAAAGGATTTTGATTTTCATGTGTAAGTTGTGTTAAGGTGTTAAAGTGTTAACGTGTTAATGTAATTTGACCCGTTTGCTGAATTTAATTAATTGATAAATAAAGGTAGAAATTGAGTTAAAGTGTATTAGGCCTGTTAACATTAACACATTAACACGTTCGCACATTAACACGCTAATTAACCCCTAAAGCCTGCAGCGTTTCCATATTCAAATTGCCAACCGGTAATCCCTTATCGCGTTGAAATTTGATGAGGCTTTGTTTGGTTTTGTCGCCCATTTGGTTGTCTACCGGTACATCGTAACCTTCGCGCACAAGGGCTTGTTGAATCTGGTTGATTTTACTTTCGGTAACGTCCTGGTCGCATAAAATTTCTTTCCAAATAATATAACCGCCCTTCTTAATCATGGTTTTTTTCATTACCGTTTTGTAGGTAATAGGTATTTCGGTTTTTACCTCACGCTCAGGCTGCACTAATTTTTGGCGCGGTATAACCTGTGTTTGTGCAGGTATAACTTCTTCCTGTATCGATTCGGGAACAACCTCAACCTTACGGCTTACTTTTTGGTAAACAGCGTCAACTTGCTTTAAGCTCCAAATCTCGCAATCCGCGGGGTTTGATGATAAGCAGTTTTTGTTGGTACCGGTTTTAACCCATTTTTGAGTGGCGGGCGCAACCATTTTATTTTCAACTACGGTTTCGTATTGCGCAGGTATTTTAATAATGCGCTTGCCCTCGGGTACCAGGGTTACGGTTTCCATAACGGTTTCGTAAGTGGCAGGTATAATTTCGGTTTTGGTTGAGGCCGGCTTATCAACAACTACATCTTCCCTCATTTCATAAACATCAGGCGCCATGCAGCGGGCATAACACTTGCCTACAATAGCATCAGCCGGGTAATCAGATATAGGCGTTGAGTTGTTATGCGCTACATAACCCGATTGATCTGTTGAGGATTTTAAAGCAGCATTCCCCGAATTAGGTTTTTCGCCGGTAGTAACTGCTTTTGCAGTGGTGGTTTTGGTGGTAGTGGTTGTTTTAGCTGCCGGCGTTGATTTTGCCTGGGTTGCCTTGGTATCGTTATGTGCCGGTGAAGGATGATTTATGCTATTCAGGTCCTGGTTATCTGTTTTAGCGGTAGCTTGTTTTTTTACTGGGACATCGTGCTTAACTACGGTTGCTGCGTTATTGGTAGCGGGAGTGGTAGAAGATACTTTGGTTTCCGAAGGTGCATCCTGCGGCATGTTTTTGGGCATGGGTATGTTTTTGCTCCCATCCCAAATAACAGCATTGGTATCCTGCTGCATGTACTCTTTGAGGTCAGGATTGCCGGTATTGATGAATATCTGTGCTTTCATCTGCAACGATAAAAACACAGTTAAAACAGCAACCAAAACTTTCAATCTATTCATAAGTATTATTTATAAGCAAGCGCCAAATTTATACATTATACAAAAACAGGGGCAAAAATTTTCAAAGCAATTACAAACAGTTTATCATTGCCTTGTTTCAAAAATGACTCAAATGGACAATATTATTGCTATCCAGCCGCAAATTGAGGCCGCCTGGCTCGACCGCACCCTGTTAACTCAAGCCGAAACCCAGACGACAATACGGCAGGTTGTTGAGATGTTGGATAAGGGAAAAATCCGGATTGCAGAGCGCGAGGACAATGGCTGGAAGATTAACGAATGGATTAAAAAGGCGGTGATTTTATACTTCCCTATTCAGCAAATGCACACTATTGAGGTAGGGCCTTTTGAATTTTACGATAAGGTACCCCTTAAGCGTAATTATAAAGAACTGGGCGTGCGCGTTGTGCCACATGCTATTGCCCGCCACGGCAGCTACGTAGCTAAAGGTGTAATACTAATGCCCAGTTACGTAAACATTGGTGCGTATGTAGATGAAGGAACCATGGTTGATACCTGGGCTACTGTTGGCAGTTGCGCCCAAATTGGAAAGCACGTACACTTAAGCGGCGGCGTGGGAATAGGAGGGGTGCTAGAACCGGTGCAGGCCGCACCAGTTATTATTGAAGACAATTGTTTCATTGGCTCGCGTTGCATTGTAGTTGAAGGGGTGCGCGTTGAAAAAGAGGCCGTTTTAGGTGCCAATGTTGTGCTAACCATGAGCACCAAAATTATTGATGTTACCGGCCCCGAGCCTAAAGAGTATAAAGGCTATGTTCCGGCCCGCTCGGTAGTTATACCGGGTAGTTATACCAAACATTTTCCCGCCGGCGATTACCAGGTGCCTTGTGCGTTGATTATTGGAACAAGAAAAGAATCAACTGATAAGAAGACCTCGCTGAATGATGCGTTGAGGGACCATAATGTGGCGGTGTAGGGTGTGTTCACGCGTGTATGTGTTCACGTAGGTTAAGAGCCATATGAGACCTTTAGTTGTTAAACTTATAATTATTTGGGAGAGGCGTTATTGCTAAGCCAAGCTATGGCTGCTAACATGAACACATGAACACCTGCGCACCTGAACACATTAAGGAACCAAATCCTGATAATAAAACCCCGTATCAAAATTATCAACCGCTCCCTTCTCATACTTCCGATGCACCACTTCCCCCTGTGTAAACGGAATTGGATTTTTGAAAATAGGGCCATCAAAAACAAAGGAGTGGTACTCGCCATTTTCGCCGCAAGGGTCAACGTTGGCAGGTAGGTTGTTTAGAAAATCTTTATCAATTAATCTACCGGCGAAGGATTTGTCTAAATACTTTTCGTTTACGCAAACCAATATGGCCTTAAATCCCTGGTCAATAAACTCTTTAATCAACTCCTTGCTATCACGCTTCCATATAGGGAAAACGCCATGCATGCCAACTTGTGCTAACTGGTTTTCGCGGTAAGCTTTTAGGTCTTCTAAAAATATATCGCCGAAGATGGAGTAATCAATACCTTCCGCTTTAAACTGTTTCATCATGCTAAACATTTCACGGTTGTAGTCTTCCATGCTTGGCATTTCGGGTAGCCTTATTTGTTTGAGGGCGATGCCAATTTCTTTGGCCTGTTGTTCTAGTAACTCCACACGCACGCCATGCATGCTAACCCGGTTATAAGCTGTGTTGACCGAGGTTAGCAGGTAACCTATTTCGTATTCCTTTTTCTGCAAAATTTCGTAAAGGGCCAGTGATGAGTCTTTACCTCCACTCCAGTTAAATACTGCTTTCTTGCTCATAGCATACTTTTCGCGGCAAACTAGTCTTTTTGGGGAAATGAAAATAATGTAACCCCATTCATCAGGTACCGGTCTCCCTCTCTATCGGTTGATTTGCGCAGCAATATCATGGTGAGCGCAGCCGAACCATAGCTTCCGGTGGAGAGGGAGATGCCGACAGGCAGAGGGTGAGGCGCCTCCACTCCAGTTAAATATGGCTTTGTTATTCATTAGTCGATTTGTGTTGCAAGCTACGAGGTTTGGTTTAAAATGCAATAACGCCTGCCGTAACTCCATGTTTCCCAAACTCTTGCACCAATTGTTAAAAATGAAGGGGTTGACAATAATCACCTCCAAAATGTTATTTCTGTATTAAATTCGCCAGATTGTATTTTTTACGTAGAAAATAATTTGAAATATGAAAGCAACTTTCACCCTGTGTTTGCTTCTCGTTTCTTTAGTTTGCGTTAAAGCGCAAATAACCATTGGCGCCGGCGATTTTTCGAACGCGAATGATATAGCACACGTTAGCGTGGCTAATATTCCAAACGGCCTTAATTACCAGGCCACCGGTGCAGATACTACCTGGGATTATTCGTTTTTGACCTTTGCCAGCCAGCGCGATGATAAAATGCTAGATCCTATTAATACCAATACCCTTTACGCCATTTATTATGGCAATGTAAGTTTTAACTCAAACCGCAGTAACCTGGCAAACCCAGGTAGCCTTAGTATTAACATTGCCAACTTTTTGACGATTGGTAATGAGTATAACTTTTATTACAAAAACAATTCGGCTTACTGGCAGCAGGGTATTGGGTTAGAAATTGAAAGCATCCCTACCAATATTGCCTACAGCCAAAAAGATACGATGTATCATTTCCCTATGAATTATGGCGACGTTGATGGTTGCCAGTCGAGCTATAAAATAAGTGTGCCAACTTTGGGTTGGTTTGTTTCGCAGCAAACACGAACCAACGTCGTTGATGGTTACGGTACATTAATCACTCCATTTGGGACCTTCCCGGTTTTAAGGATGGTTACCAACTTAGTGCCTACCGATTCGTTTTATATAGATACACTTCATGCGGGCATAAATTTCCCTTTGCCTACCCTGAACGAATACAAGTGGTTCGGCAATGGATTTAAAGAGCCGCTGCTGCAGGTGAATACACAGGTAGTTTTGGGTTTTGAAAGTATCACCTCGATTGTATATCGCGATAGTATTCGCGTTTGGCCGGCTGGTATTAACCAGCCATCGGGCGCCGAAGTGACGTTTAGTATTTATCCTAACCCGGCAACTAATAGTTTCCTGGTATCGTACCCTAATAATACCGGGGCCGAATTGGTTGTTGCCGATTTAAGTGGTAAGGAACTAACGCATAAGCCTTTTACAGGCAACCTTGAAACTATTGATGCAACGCTATGGGCAAAGGGCACGTATCTTGTTATGGTAACCAACCAGCAGCAAACGGCAGTTAAGCGGATTGTGATCCAGTAGAGACGGGATGCATCGCGTATAGGATTTCAAACAACCGGTTTTCGTTTTCCCTGTATTTTTTCTCCGCGCCTCGGCGCGAAACTGTATTAACCTTCTATTGCCGTTGCTTCAACTCTGTCCAGCGCTGTGTTGAAATTTGCCCCGGGTCGAAGCCGTTTACATCGCTCACAATGTATTCTCCCAAATCGTTTTTCCACGCATTGGTGTAACCTGCGGGCAACTTGTATTGTTCGTTCGTTTCAGGATTAATGTAGGTATTTACATCGCGCTCATAGTCGGCAAATTTATCGTTTACAAGGTCCTTCGATTTTTGATCGTTAAAGTAAGCGGCTGAAATTTGCTTGCGCTCCTCATCGCTGGCCTGCGCATTAATTTTGGCTCTTTCGCCTGCCGCTTTTGCCTGGGCAACGCCACGCGCATTAAGCACCCTGCTCATTTGCACTGCGTTTGCATACCATTTCTTGTCTACCTGTATTGAGAAAAGCATTGTTTGAAACAACTTCATGTTGTTTCTTAATTGCCCTTTTGGCGCTTTAAAACCACTGCAATTGGTAAGTATCCAATCGTTATAAACCGCACCGGGGCTGCCCGAGTAGGCACGGGTAGCGTATATATTTTCTTCATAGGGTTTTCCGCCCTCGCTGTATTCAACGCGCACCAGCGCCGATTCCTTCTTCAGGTATTTATTGGCACCAATCATCTGCTCCTGCTCTGGTATTAGCACTTTTACTTCTACCACTTTCAATCCGCTAACGTTTTTGCGGTGGTAAGGTAGCAGGTACTTTATAATGGCATTAGCGGCCGTTGGCAAATCGCTTACCACTGTGTAACCCATATATTTCGAGCCATAAGGAAATGACCTTAAGCTATTGGGGTTAACGGTATAACAGAAACAGGCCATGGGGAAAACTTCAAAGCTCTTGCTACCACTGGCATCGGTAGCCTTTAACTGAGCGGCTGCCGGATATGCCGGGTTATCCATATGCCAGTTTACGCGGCCTTGCATACTCCAACCCTCGGGTAAAAGCAGCGTTAAAGCAGTACCGGTGCTGGCAGGGTCGTTTAGTGAAGCCGGTTTAAATTTAAGGTATCCTCCTTTTTGCGAACCGGGGGTACCGGTAGAAGAGGATTGCGCATTTGCACTATTAGCCGAATGATTGCAAGAAGTAAGCAAAATAAACCATGCGAAGTAGAAATACTTTTTCATAGTCCAATTATTTAGGGTGCTCACATGAACACTTGTAACCGATAGATACTAAACTGCCGCTGCTACGGTAGCTTCAGCCTTCTCATAATATCCTTGCAACAACTCCTCGGCTATTTGCTTTACCGGCCGGATGGAATGAACATACTCGATAGAGGGGCCTGCGCACCACATGGTTTGGTAGGTAGCACCAAAGGCAGCTTTCTCCAGGCTCTTCATCCCTTTATAGTAGGTAATCATTTTGGTCCATTTCTTAATACGCTTGTTGCTGTTCAGCATTTTCTCTAACCAGTTTTGCTGGGTACCAATTTGCTTAACATAGTCGGTATTAATAACGGTGCATGGGGTGCCCGAAAGTTTAGTGGTCATTACAATATCCTTGGCACCATGACTAACACAGGCCATCTTATAATCTTCGGTAACCGGGGCTTCAACCGATGCAATAAACGGACTGCCTATTGAAATACCACAGGCCCCAGCCTCAATCATCTTTTTCATTTGCGCGCCGTTACCAACACCACCCGCAGAGATTACCGGCACTTTGCAGGTTTTCTTTACTGCACGTATCAAATCAAGCGGGGCTATTTTGCCTGCATGTCCACCGGCCTGGTTGTTTACACATATCACGGCATCGCAGCCCATATCTTCAACCTTTTTTGCATAGGCTTCGTCAATTACATCGCAAAATACTTTTATGCCCAGGGGCTTGCTGGCATTTATAATACGTTGTGGCGAACCTAGCGAGGTTATGATAAAAGCCACTTTATACTCCAAACAGGTTTTTAACTGCTCATCTAACCTGATGTTTGATTTGTTGGCTATTAAGTTAATGCCAAAAGGTTTATCGGTGGCACTTTTTATTTCATCCAGCGCTTTTCTAAAGTCGGTATCGTTTCTGTAGTTCAATGCGGGTATGGCACCTGTTATGCCGGCCTTGCATGCTTCTATAATCATTTTGGCATTGCTCACCAAAAACATAGGGGCAATAATTACCGGGTACTCAATACCTAGCATACGGGTTAAATCTGTTTCAATCTTTTGCATGATGTTAATTTCAAGGTGCAAAATTAATAAAAAGCGCCCGAAGGTGCCAATGTCATCTTAGTGTCATAATTTAATCACTAAGTAGCCGTAATAGTGGTTGCTCTCTCGCAATTTACCGAGGGAAATTTGGTGATTACCGAATACCAGCCACATATTATGGAAATTGCGGGCAAAGTGCATCTGACATGACAATAAGGAATTGGTACGGACGTTTGATAGCGAATAAATCGCTTTTTAGAAGTGGAAAACAGGGTAATTCCTTTTTTGGGGAAAAATTTTGAAAAGTGAAAATAAGAGATATTTTTACGCTCCATTTCAAAAAGGCAAAAAGCTAAATTTTAATAACTAAAAACGTAAAAAGAACATGGCTCAGGCAAGCGCAACACCACAGAAGAAAGCCGGATTCGACTGGACAATGCTAGTAATCCCTGTATCTCTGGTAGTATCTATTGTATTATTTGTATACGTATTTGGTGCCCCCAAGCACTTTACTACGGAAACAAAAGAAACCCCGATACCGGGCGATGCTTTTGGTATCATCTACAAAGGTGGTTTTATAGTTCCTATCTTAATGACTTTCCTGTTAACCGTGTTTACTTTTTCAATTGAAAGGTTCCTTACAATTAACAAAGCCCGCGGAACTGGCTCGTTAGAAGCATTTTTACAAAGAATAAAAACATTGTTACACGGTAACGATATTAATGGTGCAATTGCTGAGTGCAACAAACAAAAAGGTTCGGTAGCGAACGTGGTTGTTGAAGGCCTTTACAAGTACCAGGAAATGGACAAAAACACCGAGTTTACGCTTGAGCAAAAAGTACAGCACATTCAACAGGAAATTGAAGAAGCTACATCGCTTGAATTGCCTAGCCTTGAGCA
>Ga0206832_10101_pt1 | contig 22455 bp, 29 predicted proteins | sample Alteio_BWOrgCont_74_FD_152896 | JGI IMG/M metagenome (GOLD analysis project Ga0206832, IMG submission 152896) | Enriched cells from forest soil in Barre Woods Harvard Forest LTER site, Petersham, Massachusetts, United States -... | ecosystem: Environmental > Terrestrial > Soil > Temperate forest >... | reverse complement strand
CGCCGCTCTTGGTCGAATCGTGAAAGGAAACTGGCAGCCAGCCAATGTGCGCCTGCACTTTTTCGCGGAGTTCGGTAATCAAACGCTGAGCAGCTTTTGAAAGCAGTTGCGTCAACGAGAACGACGTGATTCCCTGAACCACCGTCGCCGCCAGCACGCCCAGGACTAGTGGCTTAAGCAGTTGAGAATTGTGTTTGATGATGACGCTATCAATCAGGTACTTGGTGGAATAGGGAAGTACGAGACCCGAAACCCGGTTGATCACCATCAGGACGAAACCGAAGGCCAACACTGCGCGGCGCGGGCGGATGAGCTCCCAGACTTGGGGAAGAACTGCGAGAAACCTTTCTCGCGCGGGGCGTTTCGGGCGGGGTGGTTTGCGATCAGAATCCACTGTATGCATTAGACACTATTTGGCCCGCATGCGGTTCATTTTGTGGGGCGTGCTCGGCGCCTTTGTGGAAATGCCTTCCCACTCTACGGGCATCTTTTTATCGGGTTACTTGGATCTCCGTATTGCGAACGGTGCCGAGCGGCTGGAATATATTCCAGGTGGGCGGGATGACATTTGTTGTCGGCAAACGTTGCAAACCGATTCTGTTGTATGCGATCGTCGTTATTGTGGCGCTTTCGTTAGTCTATTTTTATGTGCACCATGGCGGAGGAGGAGGGTTGCTGCCGGAGAACCCTCCCATGCATTAATTAGAATGAGCATCTAGCTTGTCTAGTTTATGCGTCCCAAGCTCTGCCGTTGCGGAGAGTGCTCTGCTACCGACTAGTCGGTGCAAAACAGATATGTGATAACATCGCGGTAATCCGAAAATCTTATGGCAAACATGGAACGCGACAGCTGTCGTTTCAAGGCAATCCAGGGAGCGGATGGCAAGTTCGTCGTCCGGATGGAGATGTTTCACAAAACCGTATCTCTGTTAGCGGACGCGACGGTTGATTTCGAATTGCTCAATGGAACGACGGCGGATCAGGCCAGAAAACTCGCCGAGTCCATGAATGACAGGGTGACTGGCGTATTGATCACCAAACCGTAATATTCTCCCGAAAGTTCTTACGTCCACACTTCCCGCCAACTGAAAACCAGTTTAAACTGTAACTTGCCCAGAGGCCTTCGATGAGGCTCTGAACAGGTGAAGGATCGCGATCGAGAATGTTTTCTCAATCTACAAGCTCCGGATCTTCTGAAGAGAAGAAACCCGAATCGGCCAGCACGTCGGACGGTCCCGAGCTAGATCTTCTGCTGCCCGAAGGTTGGAACCGTCCTTTGCGGAAGCGCCTGCTCGATGACCTGCGGAACGTCGTTTCACCGGAGAAGTTGCCGCCGCTGCACCTCACTTCGCGGCCGGTGGATGTGGGCATGCTGGCGGGCGACATTTTGAGTTTGCCGTGGTATCGCACCGTATTTACGAACGTTGGCGACGTGATTTCGCCGGAGACGCTGCCGCCTTTGCAGTTGGAATCACGGCCCGTCGATGTGGGCGAGTTGATCGGCGATCAGATGAGTCATATGTGGTGGACTTCGCTGCTGCGAAGCCTAGCCGATGCGGCTGCTCCGGAAAGACTGCCTGCTTTGCAACTGACTTCGGCCCCGGTGGATGACCCCAGCCTGACTCAGGGGGCGATGCAGTTGCCGCGTTGGTCTTCCGTGATCAGCACGCCCAAGGTGTTTTATCCCGACAAGCCGAAGGCCGCCTTCGTAGCGGCTCCTCGAGTTGCGGCGCCGCCACCCAAGCCGGATCCCGCTGAAGTTGAATTCGTGCATGTCCTTGAGGCGGATCTGAAAAGAGACTTGCGGCGTTCCATTTTTCGGCAACGTTTGTGGGTTTCGCTTGCCGTTTTGGAAGTGTTGGCTTTGATTGGCACTTCCATTTGGTGGAAGTGAGACTTCCGTGCCCTTCTGGTCAGATCCAAGCTCTCTCCTCTTCACTTCTATAACATTGCACGATTATAGTAAGCTTCTGTTCTTGCCTCGCCTATTTCATATCTGAACCGGAGAGTCCATGAGCGATGATTCGCGTGATCGCGAACTGGGGATGAATCGAAAGATCACGCGGCGCGATTTCTTGGATGGCGTTGCGCTGACGATCGGCGGATCAGTTCTGGCGGCGAGTACTCCGTGGCTGCACTCTCTTGGCTTCGCGGACTCGGCCTTTGCTCCCGAGAAAGACCCGAATTACTATCCTCCGGCCCTGATGGGGATGCGCGGGAATCACGAAGGCACATATGCCGCTGCCCACAGTTTGCGTGACGGAGAGTTCTGGGACTCGGCCGGCAAACCCGAAAGTACGGGCGAAAAATACGATCTGATAGTTGTGGGAGGTGGGATCAGCGGGCTGGCGGCCGCTTATTTCTATCGCCAGCGGGCTGGTGTGAATGCGCGGATTCTTATCCTCGACAACCACGACGATTTCGGCGGACACGCCAAGCGTAATGAGTTTCGCGCCGGGAACCGGCTGTTGCTCAGCTATGGTGGAACCCAATCGATTGAGAGCCCGGGGCGATATAGCAAAGTGGCGAAGAGTTTGATCGCTGAACTGGGTATCGACACCCAGCGTTTTTACAAGGCTTACGATCAGAAGCTTTATTCGAAGTTGAACACCGCGTGCTTCTTTGATCGCGAAACTTTTGGCGAGGATCGGCTGGTGTTAGCGATGGGATCGACGCCCTGGCCGGAATTCCTGAGCAAAGCGCCGCTCTCAGACCCGGTCCGCCGCGACATTGCCCGCATCTATGCGGAGAAGGTCGATTATTTTCCGGGTTTGTCGAAACAGGAGAAATGTGCACGACTGGCAAAGATCAGTTATGCCGACTATCTGACCAAAGCCTGCAAGCTCAATCCGGATGCGCTGCCTTTTTTCCAAACGTATCCGCATGATTTGTTCGGCGTCGGTATTGATGCGGTCTCCGCTCTCGCCTGTTTCGAGAATGGCGACGATTACAAATCGTTCACCTATCCCGGATTCGACGGCTTGAATCTGGGCGAAGTGGAAAAAGAAGAGCCGTATATTTTCCATTTCCCCGATGGCAACGCATCGATCGCGCGCCTGCTGGTGCGTTCTTTGGTGCCGCGTGCGATTCCCGGCCAGACCATGGAGGATGTGGTCTTGGCTCGCGCCGACTACAGCCGGTTGGATGACGCCAAGTCTTCAGTGCGAATTCGCTTGAACTCTACAGTCGTGCAAGTCCGACACAATGGACCTCCGGATTCCGCGAAAGAAGTCGCGGTCACTTACATGCGCGGCGGAAAGCTACAGAGTGTGCAGGCCAGCACCTGTGTTTTGGCCTGCTACAACATGATGATTCCGTATCTGTGCCCCGAGCTTCCCCAGAAGCAGCAGGATGCCCTTCACTCTTTGGTGAAAACTCCTTTGGTTTACACGCACGTGGCCATCCGCAATTGGAGCGCGTTCAAAAGCTTGGGCATTCATCAGGTTGTCGCGCCCGCGGGCTACCACACTTATACGGCTCTCGATTTTCCCGTGAGCCTTGGGCAGTATGAATTTCCCAGCAAGCCGGATGAGCCGATCGTTCTGTTCATGCTGCGCACCCCGTGCAAACCGGGGCTGCCGCAGCGGGATCAATTTCGCGCAGGCCGGGCAGAATTAATGCGTACTCCGTTTTCGACTTTCGAGCGAAACATTCGTGATCAATTGGCCCGAATGCTGGGTTCCGCAGGCTTCGATCCAGCACACGATGTAGAGGGCATCACCGTAAATCGGTGGGCTCACGGATATGCTTTTAGCCCTAACTCTCTGTTCGACCCGGATTGGCCGGAGGATGAGAAACCATGGGTGATCGGACGAAAACGATTTGGCCGGATCGCCATCGCGAACTCCGATGCGGGAGCGAGCGCCTATACGGATGTGGCGATTGACCAGGCACATCGCGCGGTCGGGGAGTTGGCGAATCTCAGTTGAAAACGTCGATTACTTTTGCGGGGATGGTGCTTTTTGTCCGCTGCTGGCCTCAACCAATTTTTGAACTGACGGCACAATCATGAGCAACAGCTGTGCTTTTGGCTTCTGCGCTTCCGCTAACAGCGCGAACTGTTGGGTTGCCCACGCATCGGGGGCACGCTCTCCGCGGTCGAGATAGTCCAGCGCCTGCAGACCGGTTGCCGCTACAGCCGAAAGATCCCGCGATAGTGGAACGATCTCCCGCAACAGAAATGATTGTGTTTCCAGCGCCTGCAGATTTGCCTGATTGTCGCGCCAGCGGATCAGCAATGTCCTGACTTCTTGCTTGGCGTTGGAATCTGCCTGGTCCCCCATCAAAGCGTCTACAAGATCGGCGAAATGCCTTGCGGTATCACTCCCCGGGCGCGCCGCATCGATGACGCGATTCAGCGGCGATAGGCTTGTAGCCTCGACGGTGGCGATTTCTTCGCGAGTGTAATCCTTCACCGGCTCTACAACATCGGTAAATGTCTGAAGCGAAGAAATATCGTTTGAGCCTGCGATGCGGCGCAGCATCGTCCCGTAGCTAGAGTTGTGTGTGAGGCCAAGCCAATCCAGCCATCGGCTGACATTCTCCAAACGCTCATACATCGAACTAACATCGGTGACATCCTGTGATGACCAAAGTCGCTCGGCGACGGCTGCGGCTCGAGGCCAGATGCGCGAATCAAGATTTTCGGGCGAAACATATTCCGACCACATGCAAGCTTCCCCGCCCAGAATACGTTGCTTCTCTTCCGGAGTCAGGTTAGCCGCCCCGTCACCCATCGGATCAACCGCGTAGTGCCGAGAAGCCGGCCACATCAGATCGAGATAATAGCCATATGAGAGAATGCCGCGATACCCTTGCCTGGCTGCGGCCGCCAGCGAATCCTGTCCGCGCCACGACTGCACCACGATGTTTTTGGGCAAATCCGGCCGCAGGATCTCATCCCATCCCACCATGATCTTTCCATGCTTGCTCACGATCTTCTGCACGCGAGTATTGAAGTAGGCCTGAAGATCCTGGTTCGTCTTAAGTCCATGAGCATGCACAAACATTTGAATGTTCGGATTGGCGTCCCACTCTTTTCCATTAACCTCGTCCCCGCCAATGTGGAAGTACTGGTCGGGAAAAAGATTTGCCATTTCTCCGATGAAGCTGTCGAGAAACTTGTAAGTCCGCTCCTCAGCCGGGTTCATGGCCGGGTCGAAGACACCCCACTTGCGTTCGATTTGATATGGCCCTGGGCCGCTCGCCAGTTCCGGATAGCCAACAAACCACGCCGTACTGTGCCCGGGCATATCGAACTCGGGCACTATGCGAATTCCGCGGTCGTGCGCATAAGCGATCAGGTCGCGCACTTCGTCTTGCGTGTAGAAAAGGCCGTCAGAGCCCATTTCCGTCAGCTTGGGAAACTTCTTACTTTCAACTCGGAAGCCCTGGTTGTCTGAGAGATGCCAGTGAAATACATTCAGCTTGACTGCAGCCATGCCGTCCAGATTGCGCTTCAAGGTATCGAGCGGAATGAAGTGGCGGCTCACGTCGATCATCAATCCACGCCAGGGAAAACGAGGTTTGTCGTGAATCGTGATTGCGGGCGCGGCGAACCCGTCGGAGGTAGTTTGGACCAGCTGCAGAAACGTCTCCAACCCACGCATGATTCCGAGAGTCGTTACGGCATCGAGCTTCGCGCCCGCCGTGCTGATCTCAAGCGAGTACGATTCGTCTTCGCCGACTTCCTGCACCGCTTTACTTTCATGTTCGCGGTGAACCATCAGCTTGGCTTGAACTGGGCTCGTCACCTTCATGTCCAACGGAGGCATGCCAGTCTGGCGCCGAAGGTCATTCAGAAAGCGTTCAACCGCTCGCTGCAGCTGCGCATCCGACTGACCGCTGATTCCCACCGAGAACGAAGGATCAATTACAAGCTGGCCAGTTTGCATTTGCACGCTAACTGGCATCGGCATGAGGTTCAATTGCTGCGGCTCAGCGGCAGAGGAAGACATCAGTACAGAGCCCAACATCAGAATCACAAGAATGACACGCACGAAGTATTCTCCCGGGATTTCCATGTCGAAGGGGCAGCATAGTGGAAATCGCGAGCAGTCCGCAAATCAGAAGTGAAGCTTGAGCACAGACTTTAGAGAAAAGCAAAAACTGAGAATTGCGAGACTACCCTTTTCCTGCCACTTGAGCACACTGAAGCAGATTTACGTCCCAGATAAAAGGCTCTGAAGACAGGCTTTCGACGCCGATTTCCCCTTGCCTTCGCGTACCCTGCTTGCCAACCCAAACAACACGAAACTCGGCCTGATCCTCATCATGCTGGACATGGAGTATCTCGCCCGCCCTGACTGGGCGGATCAATCCGTGCAATACCGCCCCGCGATCGCTGATGTTTCGGACCTGGGCATGCTGCGTAAAGGGCATAGACTTGGCATCGACACCCCAGATGCGCACCGTCAGCAATGCGTCGACACGTCGACTGCGACGACGATCCATAAGCCTCGTTTGAATCCGACTGTTGAGAAGGTACGGCATATCCGTGGTTCGCGAAACTTACAGGAGTCACACCGAAACGGGTACCGAAAGTCATCTTCGGCGTTTGGTTCAGGGGATCGGTAACGCTTGGGTTTTCAGAGGAATCAATCCATGTCAGGCATCGAGCAGGCGCCGGGGCCGCGCGGGTCGCCGCAACTTCCGCAGGCCCCCACCGACGGAGACGCACTCGCGGAACTCTTGGCTGACATCGCGAAAACTGACAATTGTTGCGTCAGTTTCTTGCTCTGGCATTTTGGGCATTCGGCTTTGCCGCTGCCATACACTAACGCTTCAAATTGATGATCGCATTCCTTGCAGACATATTCGAAGATCGGCATGAAAAACTCCTAAACGGTTTAGAAGACCCATATCCATTTAAAATCAGAGTGTGGGAGCTACGCAAACTGTAGCACGGAAATTTGTGCCCCGACGCGGATTGCGTGGGGGACATGTTCAAACCTTGGCCAGCTTTTTTCTGCCACGGCGCATTACCCTGACCACGGCCGAAAAGCGTTTGATCGAGGTCGAACCCGGCGTGCAGGTGCTCTGCCACTGCCACTGGCAGCCAGACCGGAAGAATGCGCTGACGGTAATTACTGTGCATGGCCTCGAGGGCTCAAGCGAATCGCAATACATGTTGGGCATCGCTGAGAAGGGCACGGCTGTAGGCATGAACGTAGTGCGCATGAACCAGCGGAATTGCGGAGGGACAGATGCGTTATCCTCTACGCTCTATCATTCGGGGCGGTCGCAGGATATCGCCGCCGTGGCTCGGAACTTGATCCATGAAGACGGGATCTCTCGTTTCGCGCTCGTGGGATTCTCCATGGGCGGCAATCTCGTGCTCAAACTCGCGGGAGAATGGGGAAGGGAAGCGCCGCCGCAGTTGCGAGCGGTTGCGGCTGTCTGTCCATCCATGAATCTCGCGGCCTCGGCCGACGCTCTGCATCTCACTGGCAATCGCCTCTACGAGTATTACTTCATGTGGCAGCTTCGCCGCCGTCTAAGAGTGAAGGCGCGTTTATTTCCTCAAGTATTCGATACCGCACGCATGCGCGGTGTGACCAGCCTTCGTGATTTCGACGACAAAGTCACCGCTCATTACTGCGGCTTTGAGGGCGCGTCCGATTATTACGAACGTTCCGCGGCAGCTAACGTGGTCGACCGCATTGCCGTGCCTACTTTGATTCTGCACGCCGCCAACGATCCCTTTATCCGCATTCTTCCGGAGACGCAGCAGAAGATACTTTCCAATCCCAACATTACTTTCGTCGAAACTGAGGACGGTGGTCACTGCTCATTTCTCGCTGAGCCTAATGGCGACGATGGCCGCTGGGCCGAGCGGGAGGTTGTAGAATTCTTGCGTGGGTTTTGATCACGCGGAGATAGCCGCCCACGGCTATCCGTCAAGCGCAATCTCGACTTCTCTCCTATAATCACTCACGCATGAGACTGGGCGCGAAAATTAGATTGGCGACGATTCTGGTCTTCTCGTTGTCGCTCTTTCTCCGCGCCGAACCGGTATCGCAACTCAAGCCGACGAATTACGTCAATGACTTCGCGGGCGTTCTCGACCCGAACACCGTGGCACAACTCAATAGCATCTGTCAGCAAATCGACGAGAAGGCTCACGCGCAGATTGCCGTCGTCACGATTAAGTCACTGGATGACTCCGATATCGAGAGTTATGCGGTCGCCCTGTTTAAGCAATGGGGTATCGGCAGCAAAGCAACCGACCACGGTGTGCTAATCCTCTTAGCTACGCAGGATCGCCGTTACCGAGTCGAGGTCGGCTACGGACTTGAACCGATTCTGCCGGATGGCAAGGTCGGCGGATTTGGACGCGAAGCTGTTCCCCTGCTCAAGCAGAATGACTACAACGGTGCAGTGTCACTTCTGACCATGCGGGTTGCAGATGTCATTGCACAAGACGCCGGGGTTCAGTTGACCGGTGCGCGCCCTAGCACTCCCGCACCGAGGCAGGAACCGGACAAGGGACTGTCGATTGGCGGAGTCGTTGTTCTCCTGATTATTTTTCTGATTCTGGTCTCCACACCATTTGGGCGGTTGCTCCTCTTCAGCATGTTATTAGGCGGCCGTGGCGGTGGTGGCGGATATGGTGGTGGAGGCTTCGGTGGCGGCGGTGGAGGGTTCGGAGGCTTTGGCGGCGGCAGTTCAGGTGGCGGCGGCGCCAGTGGAAGCTGGTAGCGCGAAACCTGTGGCTAGAAAACAAAAGAGGCACTATGGTCGCGGAAAAACAGATTAACGAATTCATCAGCCGGTTGCGTGCGGCTTCAGGCGAAAATCTCGAGAGCGTGATCCTTTATGGCTCCGCCACGGACGGAGAATTTCATCCTGACTTCTCCAATGTCAACCTGCTTTGTGTATTACGTGAGACTTCTTTCGCCGCACTCGTCGCAATTGCGCCCGCCGTCGAGTGGTGGACGAAACAAAAGCATCATGAGCCACTGATTCTGACGCGCGAAGAGTTGGAGAGTTCCACCGATGTTTTCTCCATCGAACTTCTCGACATGCAGCACCGCCATCGCATTCTCTTCGGCGCGGATGTCCTCAGCGGGCTCAAGATCCCGATGCATTTGCATCGCGCTCAACTGGAGTATGAGCTACGGGAGAAGCTGATTCTCTTGCGCGAGCGTCTGCTGCTCGCCGCCAATAACAAAAAGCAGTTATGGGAATTGATGCTGCATTCGCTGTCAGCCTTTACGACTCTGTTTCGCCATGGACTGATTGCGCTCGGGGCCACACCTCCCAAAGCAAAACGGGAAACAATCAAGGAACTGGCCTCGCGTATTTCGTTCGATGACTCCGCTTTCCTGCAATTGCTCGACATCCGGGAGCACAAAGCAGAGACTAAACAATTCGATGTAGCCGTTGTTTTTGCCCGCTACCTGGCTGCGGTGCAGCAGGTTACCGCTGCCGTGGATAAAATGCTAGACTCCCCGGAACCGCGTGGCATGTAAGTTCGAGAGCCCTTCTACAGGAGAAGAATGATGAAAATCGGTTTGATCGTGGTTGTTGTTCTGGTGCTGATCGCCCTGATCGCGTTCGGGCAGTACGTGGGCGTCCGCAATACGCTGGTGACCAAGAATGAAGCGGTCAAAGCCGCCTGGTCGCAGGTCGATATCGTGCTGCAACGCCGCGCTGATCTGATTCCTAACCTCGTCGAAACGGTGAAGGGAATCGCGGGGCAGGAGCAAAAAGTGTTTGGCGATATCGCGGCAGCCCGTTCGCGGCTGCTCTCGGCGAATGCTCCCGCTGACAAAATCGCCGCCAATCAACAACTGGACGGAGCCATCGGACGCCTGCTGGCGGTCGTCGAGAACTATCCTCAATTGAAATCAAACGAGAACTTCCTGCGGTTGCAGGATGAATTGGCCGGAACCGAAAATCGCATCGCGGTCGAGCGCAAGCGTTACAACGACGCGCTGCAGGATTACAACACTTACGTGCAGCACTTCCCCAACAACATTTATGCGGGCTGGGCTGGGTTCAAACCCAACGAAGCGTATTTCGCGGCTTCCGAGGAATCGCGCCAGGTTCCAAAGGTAAATTTCTCTACGCCGAACGCGGCACCGCAGGCAACCCCCGCGCCTGCTCCCGCGCAGTAGCGTGCAAGCCGACTTCGCAGTCGAACTCGGCGCGGACGACGAAACGCTCGAGATGCCATGGGCCGCCGGAGACGGCGGCCTACGGTACTACGATTTGAAGCGTCATCCCGAGCTTCTTTCCGAGCTTCAAGAAGTCGCGCAGGCGCCGGAATTGGGTGAGTTTCTTTCCAAAGTTAACTCGCCCCAGAGCCCTCTTGAAACCGCCAAGTGTGACGTCTGGTCCAGTACGGAGATGGATCCGGAAGAAGAAATATTCGAAGCCGCTCACAAATTTGGCTCCTACGTCGATCTCTTTTTTTCTGATGAAGCAAAACGTTTTTCGTTCCCCGAGCATGAGTACTTGGCAAAACGGCTCGTCCAGCTTTTGCGTCGAGTTCCAGAGATGCCGGTTGCGGTCGAGTTTCTCATCCGTCGCTGTTACTACCATGCGGAAGAAGAAGCGCCTGGAGAGGAAGAAATTCGGGACGGTTTCTACATCACGTTTTATCTGTTCGGATATGGCGACGATGAGGAGAAATCACGCCAGAACTGGGTCATCGGATTGAAATTGGTACAGAATGCAATTCGGCAGTTGGCAGCGAAATGATTCAGCGGGCCTTGACTGGCCGGTAGAACCAAGCCAGCGCTTCAGCGCCAAGCCCTTTCAGACGAGTACGCCATACCGACAACAGCACCATCGAAAGAAAAATTGCCAGCAATCCAAAAGAAGCAGTACGAATGTCAACGGCCCGCTTCGGAAGAATCGAAAGGCGTCCATACACGAACTCAATGTGCACCCAATAAACAAGCAGGGACGTTTTCCCAAGTTGTATCAATGGGCTGAAACCCCACTGCCCCGCTCCCCATCTGCACCACAGATAAGCCGCCGACATAATCATCAGCAGCAAGCCCACGCGAATCAGAAAAAAATTCGGACTGGTGTGCCAGAAATCGTCGGCCTCATAGAGTCGCTCGGGACGAGCATCCAGCCAGCGTGCCAGGTAAATCAGCCCGATTCCGCCCACGCCCGCCGATACAAAAGTCGCAGCCCCCAATTTCCGGGCGCGATCGCTTAACAAGAGAAATCCTGCCGCGAGGCCAATGAACGCAAACGCCGTCCACGGAAAAATCGGAAACAGCCAAGACTGTGGCTCTCCAAGGTTGTGAACCCCGTCGATGTAGGATTCAATCGGCCAAGGCATCCAGCGCAGTCTCCAACTTGTCCACATCAACGGCGACAAAAGAGAAATACTCATCCCGAAGGCAGCCGCCGTCATGCCCAGCGCGAACCGCGCCTGCGCTCCCGAGTTGAGCCGTAAGACCATCCAGCAGACCACTCCCATTAACATCATGGAAAGGCCGATTGTGTTGAGGATGTCCACGCGCAACAAGTCGCTCCACGGCGCCCAGCCCCAGGCGATTAGATATTCCTGCAGTCGAAACAGAATCCCCAACCCAAAAACCTCGGCACCGCGGCGAATCGTGGTGCGCGCAATTTGAGCAGCGGGTACGCTCTTCTGCCGCAGTTTGTCGGTAACCAGCGCGAAGGAAATGCCTGCGAGAAAAAGAAACAGTGGGGCAGGCAGAGTTCCGCCCAGTTGGGACCACATGAAGAAACTACTTTTGCGCGCACTGCCGCCCAGCCACGAGTCGTAGCAATGCGTCTGGAACATGAGCACGCAGGCGAGCCCGCGCATCCAGTCAATGTACGCAAGCCGGGATGGAGTTGAAGCAGTCATCAGGCAATAGTTATTGCGCCACGGGGCAGTATACAAAACAGGGCGAAGCACCATGCGCGAGATTCCTTACCCATCTGACTCCAGGCTCATGAATGACATCTTTTGTTCAGCTCTTAAGTCCACGATTTACCCCGCAACTGGTAGAGACACAATGCCCTGGAACTTTTTCCGCGGCTCCGGGTTTATATTGATCGGATGGACGCTTCCAGACGAAACTGAAAAAGGCCTGGAGGCATCGAGATCTGGTTCGATCCTCGCGGATCACAGAGCGAAGAAGGGGGTTCAAAATGCGCTACTTACGCTATTTAGCTTTGCTGGGGATTCTGACGTTTCCAATCGCATACTCGCAAGCCCAGGTTGCAGTGGGCGTTCGAGTGGGCCCGGGCTATGTGGGTACGGCCCCCGCATGCGCCTACGGCTATTACTCCTATTATCCGTACGCGTGTGCGCCGTATGGCTACTATGGGCCGCAATGGTTTGCGGGCGGTGTGTTCATCGGAGCAGGGCCCTGGTATCACGGCTACGGGCCGGGCTGGGGTTATAGGGCTGGCTATGGCTACTACGGACGGGGATGGAACGGCTACTACGGTCGCGGCTACTACAGGCCCGGTGCCTACGGATATTATCACGGCGGCGGAGTTGGTTATGGCAGAGGCTATGCACGCGCATCCATGGGCGGCGGCTTCCGTGGTGGCAGCGGACGCCGTTAAGCGACTCAAATGAATTAGCTGGAAAGCGGCTGGCGGCCAATGCTGTCAGCCGTTTTGTTTTCTAAGAAACCCCCGCGCTTGAAAGTACTTCCGTAACTTGATGCTGCCGCTGCAATACGTCACCATAGTTCTTCTGACGCAGCGGCAGCACCGGCGTTAGTCCAAAGAATATGCCTGGCAAACCGAACTCCGAGCAGGGTGGTACCGCAGCAGCTCCGGCACGCGCTTCGAACGCATCAGTTGAACACGTGCTGAGTCAGGCAACGACACCACAACAGTTTTGTGCTGCGCTGGCCAAGCTGTTTGGAGTGCGGCCGACCGAAGTTGCTCTGATGCGCCTGGAGAAAGGTCTGCTGAATTTCGTCCATCCCGAACAATTAAAAACCGCCGGATCGATCCCAGTCTCCAGTTCTTCCGCGGTCGCCGCCCATACCGCGTCTGCCAAAAAGACAGAACTTTTCAATGCCTTCGTCAAAGTGAAACACGCCAGCATTTTCGAGAGCGTGAAGCTCAACAATCCCGCTGACGATGACGACAGGGCAGGCCAGAATGCGATTCAAAAACTGATGTCCGCGCCAATTCTAGACGGACAGCGGAAGGTTCTGGGCGTAGTACAGGTTTGTCGCAAGGGATTTGATCCGGCCACTGCAGGCCCCGACTTCTCTCAGGACGACCTGCAGCAACTGGAACTCGCCGCAAAGGTCCTATCCACCCTGCCTTTCATAAAGTAGAGCCTTCCTCATATTCTCCGAGCGTTCCCCTCCTGCTAGCAATCGTTGACTACGCTTCTGGTCGTCGTCTTCTTCCAGTTGTATCTAAGTTGGTTTTGCCGCCTTGTCGACGTCGAATGGCTGCGGCAGCAGGCGACTGTCGCAAAGCTAGGTCCAGAGCCAGCTTCTCCTCGTCGGTAAGCGGTCGCGAAGCGCCTTTCGGCAGGTTGCCCAGCACTAAGGGTCCAATTGCGACGCGAAGCAATCTCAGCACCTCAACTCCAAGCGCTGCAAACATGCGCCGGATATGACGATTCCTGCCTTCGTCGAGGATAATTTCGAGCCAGGTATTTTTTTCACCTCCACGCAGAATTTGGGCACTTTTTGCCCGCAGGAAACTGCCATCCTCCGTTCTGACTCCTTTAATGGTGGATTCGATCAGTGCCGCGTCTGCGACCACGCCAATGTGCACGTGGTAAATTTTGTCGAGGTGCATATCAGGCGCGAGCACGCGGGATGCCCATTCGGAATCGTTCGTTAGTAGCAGCAGTCCTTCGCTTGCCTTATCCAAACGGCCGACCGGAGCAACCCACGGTAAGCCTTCGTCCAGATAGGCGTATACCGTCTCGCGACTCTTTTCGTCCGAAGCTGTCGTTACCACGCCCCGAGGTTTATTGAGGATGACATAGACCTTCACTGGAGTGGGCAGTTCTTGGCGATCGACTTGGATACGATCGCGTCCCGCACGAACCGGCGCCTCAGGATTGCGACAGATTCCACCGTTCAGGCTCACGCGCCCGGCGCGGATGAGGTTTACCGCGTTCGAGCGCGAACAATAGCCCTGTTTGGAAAGAGCGCGGGCCAGACCAGTCCGCCGGGAGACATCTTTTGCAGGCACGCTTTTATGCTAAACCACGATTGCTGCGAAGCGATGCTCGCTGATTCCTCGCAACTGGTTGGATTCTCGATTTAGAATAATTTACATGATCGATGCTCACCGGTTCTCGCTGTTCCTCGGCGCGGCCACGCTGCTGGCGGTAGCGCCTGGACCTGGAATGTTGTATGTCCTTGCTCGCACACTTGCCGGTGGCCGCCGTGAAGGAGTGCTGTCCTGCCTGGGAACATTCCTGGGCGGGCTCACGCACGTTATGGCTGCGGCGACGGGTTTGTCGATTGTGCTGGCCACGTCGGCAACAGCTTTTGCGGTGGTTAAGTATGCGGGTGCAGGATATCTGATCTACCTCGGCGTTCGCATGATCCTGAGCGCCCGCGAAAATCAAGAGGCGATAATCGAAATCCCACAGGTTCCAAGAAATCCCTTCTGGCAGGGCATTGCGACTGAAGTTCTGAACCCCAAGACAGCAATTTTCTTTCTCGCTTTCATTCCTCAGTTTGTGAATCGGGGGAGTGGCGGAGTGTTCTGGCAGTTTCTTCTGTTGGGTACGATCAGCGTGGCGTTGAATACCTCCTGCGACCTTATAGTGACTTTCATGGCGGCTCCGATCGGTGCGCGTCTGCGGTCTTCGGCCGTTCTGCGCCGGAGGCAGCGCACCGCTACGGGACTAACTCTGATCGGCCTAGGTGCATTCGTCGCGGTGTCCGACTCGAGGTAGGGCAGCCCGAGTGTGATAACCTTCGACTTTCATGTCCGATCTCAAGCCTGACCGCCGCTCGCGCCATCGCATACCCGCCCGCACCGGAGTCTCCGTCCGATCCTCGCAAGGCCAACCGACCACCGGAATCACCCGAGACTTAAGCGCGAGCGGGATCTTCCTGTACGCGGATTCCGAAATTCTCGTCGGAAGCGAACTGGAGATGGTGCTCATGCTGCCTGCCCAACTCACTGACGGCGAAAAGCGCTGGGTGATGTGTCAAGCGTCGGTAGTTCGCGTGGAACCGGGCGGAGCAGACGGCCACTTTGGAGTCGCCGCCAAGATCCGCAGTATGGCGACCTTGCCGGAGATCCCGGGCTGACTCCAGCTTTTTCTGAGTGAGGCAGCCGCTTTTACCATGTAAGTCAGGGAACCGTGGTCGTCGTTTGCTGTGGGGGCTCTGTGAAAATTTGTTAAAAACTTAGGATTCTACTTCCATTTGCATGACATTCGGTGCAATAATGCTGGCCCTTGGATTGCTCTGGTCCAAAACAGCGACATTAAAGATTGCAAATGTCAGGTGATTCGGTCATGTGGATGGAAAAGCTGTCACAAGGCGTCCTTCGTGTGCTCACGCCTCTGGGACCACGGTATCTGAACCCTTCCTTCGCGCAGCGGCTTTATTTGCTGTGGATTTTTCGCAACTTCGACACTTTGCCCCTCAAGGTACTCAGCCCAGGGCAACAAAGACGTATCGATGCCATGTGCGCTCGCCACGGCTTTCTTTCCGTGCTGGAACCGAACGGACTAATGGATACTCCGCTGCTCGGCACATTAGAACAGCGTCCGCCGGTTGCGCCGCCGCGCCGTCCCAATCGAAGCGTCTCCGATGACGTGGCTCCATTCGCTGCCGACTTTCAGCAGCGTTCCTAATGCATCTTGATCGTCGTGAGAAGTCCCCGGTCGAACCCAATCCGACAAGAAATTTGCTGAAGAAAAACTGCCGGTCGGGGTCAAGAGATGCCAGCATCTGCAAGTTGGCCGGGGTTGGTGCGATGACAAGCGGCTGTGTTATATTCTTCATCGGCAGTCGCATTCGCCCGATACGGTGATTCCGGACAGCAGCTTCCCGGCTGCAATATGAGCAATCGCCCATAACCGCAACAGTGATGCGGAATTCCAGGAGCGAAGCTGAACCCACGAACGGGCGCGTAGCTCAATTGGCAGAGCAACTGACTCTTAATCAGTAGGTTGAAGGTTCGATTCCTTCCGCGCTCACCATCCCTTTATTTTTCAATCAGTTGGCGAAGCGATTTCAGGCAGCTTCGCCCGATTTCGTAACATTTAGTAACAACTCTCCAGACACGTGCTGTAGCGGCAACCGAAAATCTTCCGCTTCCAGATGATCGTAGGTGTTCATGGCTAGCGCTACCCCGCTGTGTCCAAGAATCCCGGAGATCACTTTCGGATGTACCCCACCACGGCGCATGTTCGTTGTCAGCGTATGCCGAAAGTCGTGCCACCCCCCGATTGTGATGCCAAGTTCCTTTGCAACCGGTCGCACATATCGCTTCAAAGCGTTTCCCGGATTGACAGGTGTGCCCTCCCTTGAACGGAAGATCCACTCGCCTTCACCGAGTTGCCTCATTCGCGATATCAACTCCGATGGAAGCGGAAGTTTCCGGCAGGAGCTTTCACTCTTGACCGTGTCGAGATCACCGTTAGAAATTCTTCGAGTCACCGACAGAACATCACCATCGAAATCTGACCACTTGATCGCGATGGCTTCTCCGACCCGGAGCCCGGTCACCGCGAGCAACAGCACGAGAGTTGAATAAGGCTCTTGAAGCTCCTCGGCAATAGCGCTTACCTGCACAGGTTTGAGAATTGTTCGTACAACTCTCTTCCCCGCACAATTTGAATCACGCGGGAGCTTAACTCCGGCGCAGGGGTTTTTGCCGATCCATCCACAAGCGACTGCCCACGACATGACCAAACTTAAGGACACCCTCATACTGCGGAGAGTGCTCCGGCTGTAATGCTTGGAATGTTGGGATAGGAATGTCTCAACATCAAAGCGTCCGATTGTTGAGATCTTGCGCTTGCCAAACGCAGGAATCACATACGCTCGGAGAGCGTTTCGATAGTGAGCGCCTGTACTGAGTTTTAGTGTTGGGATGGATACAGTTTCCCAACGGTCCGACAGCTCACAGAAGTTCATCTCCACTGAAGGATCTGAATTCCGCAACTGATCGGCAAGTTTGTTTCTTGCTGCCGCTTTGGTTGGAAGTTCGGTCAAAGTGCCGAGGCGAACGTTGCGCGACCGTCTGACGATGTGCCCGTCTGCTTGTGGCACGTCTTCCCGAAATCTTCCATACCACGTCTTCACTTTGCTTCCTGTCTGATATACATAACCGCGTTGGTACCGGAAAAGCATATTCTTCCTCTCCGGTTTCAACGATTTCCCTGCAGACAGTTTCCCCTGAAATTGCCGCGAAAGTAAAGCCGCATCGACGCGTACAAGACGGCCTACTCGGACAACAGGAAGCTCAGCAATGTGTCGGCGAACGCAGGATTCGGATACATGTAGAAACGCAGCGGCCTCGATGACGGTTAGTAACCGACCGCTTTGCGGTTTCGAGTTGGGCACCGAATCTGACATCTAAATTCATTTTCAAAATCGGACCATCACCGCGCGCATCCTCTTGCAGCATCGACAATCGAGAAAAATTCCTGCAAACGCGGAATCGGTTCGCTCGCTGTCAACCCGTCGGATTCTGGGAACGTCGTGGCCATTTTTCACTTTCCGCATTAGTCAACACAGGGACCTAGGATCGTCACCTTCAGAATTCGACTCCTCCAACGCAACCCATTCAGGCGTTCCATCGCATAACTAGCTTCGCGATCATTCATCGTGACTGTTGCCGTTGTTTCGTCTTCAAACGAATCAATTTGTATCTTGACGAGTTCCCCGTCCCTCTCGAACAGGTCGCGCAATTCTCGCGGGCTGGTTTTGTCCGTGAGGTACTCGACCAGCAGCTTGTAATTCCGTTTTCTGTGCTTCTTCGGGTCTTCTTCATCGTCGTCTTCCAAGTCATCGTCTTCTAGGTCATCATCGTCGTACACTGTCGTCCTCCAGTCAGATCGACTTCGCGTTGGTCGCCCTTCACGATTTTCAATTTGGCGGGCATGACTGTGACTCTGTACCAGAAGCGGTGGGTCGCTCGCGGCTTACGCCGATTCTCTCGCCCGCTCCGGTACGTTATGTGCTTGTAGATCCAACATGGGGTGCAGGCGTTAGGTTTCCCTCGCAATAATGCGGCCCCCAGACTCTTCGGACTCGACCTGAATCCGCCAACCGTCCAGTACGGTGGGACTCAACCATTGCGCCCACGAGTCTCTGTAGCGTTGCGGCTCGCGTAGCTCGACTACCGCCCAGCAGTTCCCCTCTGCGTCGGAGTCGACTTCCAGCGCTGAGATTTCGCCGAACGCGGAGCAGAATTTCCGTACCAGGGGGTCCGCATCCACTGCGAGCGAGAGGCCGTCTATACGCATCTTGACCAGATCACCTCGTTTCCGACGCGGTCGCCGCTGTTGAGTTCTTGTACTCCTGTTAGTTTTGTTGGTGGTTTCGTCCAATTGTTCGTCTTCGTTTCTCATGACTCCTCCTTTTTGACTTTAGTGTGCAATCCCAGAACTTTCCTCCCAGAACCTGTTGCTCGCGGTGGGTCGTCGTTCGTCCCGTTAGAGTCCGCGCTGCTGCTGTCCGAATTCACGGAGTTGGCTGGATAAAAGAACGCGTTTGCCGTGAAGAGGACTGGTTTCCTCGCGTACTGTTCGTCGCTGGTCCGCAACCCCCGCGTGCTCGCAATCACCATTGTTCTCCCCGTCGCTTTCGATGGTCGTGCAGTCTCCAGCGACATCACGATGGTTACGGTCTTCAGCTTTCGATCAATCGTTATCGATGGTGCTTTCATGCCGTTTTCTTCTTCTGAATCGGGATTGATCCAAGGCGCTGCGGTGCAGGTTCGGCAATTTCAAGGTTCCACAAGTTCCACAGGCTCCTATAGCCATCGTGCCCAAAACGGTGGACGTTGTGGTTCTTGAGAACGGCTTCGATTTCCTCCTCGGTGTAGCCTTCCGCAACAAGCTTCTTGAATTTGTCGGTTACATCGCACACTGCTTCTTCCACGGCAAAATCCAAGTCCGAGTTGTAGCCGGACGCGATGTCCCGGGCTCGGCTATCAATTTCCTCGATTCGCGCCTTGCTCATGGACTTCCACGCGTCCTCGATACGCTGTGCTCTCTCCTGCTTCTTCGTATTTGTACTTGCCATCAATTTTTCCCTTTCTTGCGCTTTTAGCCATCGCCCGGCTGAATGGGTCCATTCTGCCGCGTATCTGGATTCCAGATTCGGACGCAAACCGTCTTTTTTGGAGGGCGATTCCGTCTGGAAAAAGTGACTTGTAGACCAACCACGACACCCTGAATAAAGTCGGATCCGACTGCATGAACCGTTCCTTTCACGCGTCCTTCTTCGATACCGCCACCCAACGCTCCGCAGTTCGACCCTTCGTGGATTGTTTCTGTGATACAGCGGTCTTTTTTTCCCGCAACCGTTCCAGAGCTGCGCTAATAGCCTCCGCAGTGTGGTGATGATGGAGGGCAGCGCTGATTTCCGTTCGAGTTAGTCCGTCTTTCGATCCTTGTAGAATCCGTCGGAGCCGGTCATCCAGCTTGATCGTGGACCGACCGCCGAAGATGTAGGCGGCTGAGTCAAAGCAGAACCTCCACACCGCGAGAGCGGCACGCAAATGCTGGATCAGGACTTCATCGCTTTCATCCATTAGCGCGTAGATGGCCGCGATCCTGCGCACTTGTGCCTCGGCTCTTGAGGTCGCTGCGCCCAGCATGCCCGCCACATCGGCGGTTAACTTCGGATATTCTTCGCACCACAGCTCCCGCGAACGCTCACTCAGCCTTATTTCTCGGACGGTTCGTGCGAACTCGACGGCACGCTTCAGTCTGCTGACCAACGCTTCAAACTCCGACTCGGGTACTTGGCTCCCCTCCGGCAGTAATTTCGGCCGGCGAACACATCCCCAGCAGAAGCGATTTGAGAAACCGTTGAAGATGTCATTGCGGTCCAAGTATCGGGACACGTCTTCTAGCGTGGTTTGCGCAATTATCGAGATATGCGGCCGCGTCGCCTTCAGAGGAGTCCTTCTGGTTGAAACTCGCAGCGGCCCTCCATCCCATGCCTGCCGCAAAGTTGTGGAGAGACTGTTTCCATGTCGTGCCATCACCCGCAAGATCGCCGCCATCTCGCTCTCCAACGCCAGCAACCTCTTGTCCAACACACCCGGTTCTCCGGAGGATTCGTCACAGACAGCCCGGACGAGCCCTTCGCCGGTGCGGAGTCCGGGCTGGATTCGGTCTTCGACCCAGTCCTGATCGATGCGCTTGTAAAGCCCGGCAATGTGGCCCCAGCCGACGCCCTTCCGTCCTTTACCGCTCGTTCCGACTTCGGCAATAAAAAGGTTGAGCTCGTGCCGATCCGCTTCCACGATGAAATACGGTTCGTTGCCAATGACGTTGCCGAATGCTGCAAGGTTCTGAAGCACCAGTCCGGCGGGATCGGCTTCAGTGTGCGGGCCTATGGCCCGGACAATATCCCCGGAAATGCCCTGCATCGCCTTGTCTGACATGGGTGCTGGCCAGCCCTCAGGAATCGGCGCAGGATTGGGTATTGATTTAGACGTTGGTTTTTCTGTAATCAAGCCATGACTCCTGTTCAACGCTGATGCGCTGTGAACAAGTACACCAGAAGGCGCATAACAGAAATCGGACGCAAAACTGATGGTTTGAGGGTGGTTTCCGTCCGGATCGATGCCGGGGGATATTGGGATGGCTACTTCTAAAGGGTCTTCGTCTTCCGCCTGCTGCGAGGCGACTTCTTTTTACGTCGACTCGTCTTCGGCCATTCGGCAACTTCAGCCTCGGCTTCTTGGCGCAAAGGTATGCGTATACGCCGTCTGAGGGTGATCGCGTGCTCCTTTTCGTATCGAGCCACCCTGTTCCGGATCGCGTCGGCACCTTGATCCACGTGCTTTTCACTTTGTTGGAATGGCCTGATGAGAGCGGCGATCTGCGGATAGTGTTCTTTCCCAGTGCAGGCTTTAACGAGATAACACAGGAAGACCAGAGTTTCAGTGCTACCGCTTTTCAGGTTAACACCGGGTTTTAGACTTCTGCAGAGAGTAGCAAGATGGTCCGCGAACTCTCTGATCGCTTCAGCCGGATGCTGGTTTGCAGGATAATAGCCTGTCGCTATCCCCATCTTATCAAGCTCGTCGAGAATCCTCTCGATCTGGTCAGCATCTTCTCGCAACGTCTCACACAGCGCCTCCCAGCGCTTCAAGGACTCGCCACCAGCTTTCACCGCTGCTTTGGCTTCATCGGGACTTGCGCCGCGACAGTAAGAGTAGACAAGCTGAATGATTCTGTTCTGATCGCATCCCTTCTTGACCAACACTTCCAACGCTTTTCTTGCGCTGGCGTTCGAGCGTGTTTGGATCACTTGTAACAAGCCTTGCCGTGTATGGACTTTTGCTTTTGAAGGCTGAGCACCAACCCTCTTCTTCTCTTCTTTCTCTAAATTCTCCATATCATCATTCTCTTCTCTCGCTAGTTCGCAGCGCTAAAACACTAATCAAAACACAACTATTAAATTAAATGAGAATTAAGAAAAGAAAGAATTGATTTCTGGATGAACCAAGGGAGAAGAATAGGGGCGCAGCCCCAAAACCTTCAAGACCGAGGTTACCGCAGGGAACCAAGAGGTTGAAGGTTTTGAATAAAGTCATACGCTGAGAAACAAGTCCAGTCTTGGAAATCGGGCCATGGATGCTCGTGATGAGCTGCCCTACATTCCAATTCGGCGACAGTACGTGTCCTGCTTAAGGTCCCAGCATCTCTTCCAAAACCAAGACTACCTTTCCCGAGTTCAAAGTCCCTCACCACCGACCTCCTAGCCCCTACAAATCGATTCTGGAGACCCAGTCCGTGGACTCCATTCACACTTCAGTTTCTAAAATTCTTTTGTTGGGGATTGTTCCACGTTGGAGGAAGATTAAGGATGGCCACTGTTATTTTCGAGCCGTGTAGTTCCTGACGATGCGGAGTAGACACTTGCAACGATTTCCTGCTGAGAATGGACGTTAGCCTAATGATCCTGATGCACAATGGACGCAGATTCCCTGACTGTTGCGAATCTCCGCTCCACAGGTAGGGCAGACTGAACACAGCTCTCCCAACTGTCCCACCGGTCTTTTGATTTGGCTGCTACCGCCCACGTATGCCAGTTCCCGACCACAAAATCTGCACACTTGAGCCTCCGCCCGGATTATTTCAGCACAGTAGGGACACTTTCGGGCGTTGCCAGATTCAAGTTGTTCCTGTTCGATCACCGTCCGAAGTACGGGCTTTCGCACGATGAGGTATAAGGGAAGGAAAAAGATCATCGCAAGGAACACCCCGAGACCCCAGCCGAACTCGTTCATCCCCCGCTTACCGGCGTCCTTTGCTGTGATCACAGCAACAAT
>Ga0206832_10098_pt1 | contig 22565 bp, 26 predicted proteins | sample Alteio_BWOrgCont_74_FD_152896 | JGI IMG/M metagenome (GOLD analysis project Ga0206832, IMG submission 152896) | Enriched cells from forest soil in Barre Woods Harvard Forest LTER site, Petersham, Massachusetts, United States -... | ecosystem: Environmental > Terrestrial > Soil > Temperate forest >... | reverse complement strand
TTGGCCCTATGGGGCGTTGGTATACTGGCGATGATGTATCTGTACTTAAACACGGCCGCTTTTTTGGTGAAGCTACAGTCGGGATAGGTGGCACTGATGTTAGCGATGGCGGTGGAAATACCAATGGCTTTAATTTTAGCTTTGGCCCAGGCTTTGCCTATTTTGTTACCCCAAACATCGGGCTGGAAACCCTACTTAAATATAACGGATTATTAGGCTTTGGCAGCCAGGCCTATCAAAGCACTTTGATCTTAAATTTTGGTTTGCAGATTTATCTGCCCGGTAAAAGCACTGCAGCCAAAGTAAAAGGCGATATACGATAAATACCATTGTTAATAATGATATGATGTTTATTAGCACATCATCTATACTGCGGAAACGGAAAAGCCTCTCCCATATAGGAGAGGCTTTATAAATACAAGTGCTTATATCAGCTTATTCAATAACGCTAACTTTTAGCATATTGGTTTTACCTTGCTTGTAAATTGGCACTGCTGCAGTATTAATTACCACATCGCCTGTTTTTATAAGCAGTTCGTTTTTAAGTGCTGCATTTACATCACTGATGCTTTGATCGGTACTTTCCAACTGATCATAGTAGAAAGCTCTTACACCCCAAACCAGGCTCAGCGCATTCAGTAATTGTTTGTTTGATGTGAAGATATAAGTGCTCGCTTTAGGGCGATAGCTTGATATCTCATATGCTGCATAACCCGATATGGTCATGGCTACAATACCTACCGCGTTGGTATGCTCAGCTAAATATACTGCCGAGCCGCAAACAGCGTCTCTTAAATACTCAGGCGAAGCAGGGTCCATATTGGTTTCTTTTGCTGAATTGTACGGATAGCCCAGTTCTTCAACGTTACGTACAATTTTAGCCATAGTTTCAATAACTATAACAGGGAACTCGCCCACTGATGTTTCGCCGCTAAGCATTACCGCGTCGGCACCATCAAGTACAGAGTTGGCAACGTCATTAACTTCGGCACGTGTTGGGCGCGGGGTGGTGATCATTGATTCCAGCATCTGGGTAGCAACAATTACCGGTTTTGATGCCGCGCGGCATTTGCGGGCAATCATTTTTTGTAATAAAGGCACTTCTTCAAGCGGCATTTCAACACCCAGGTCACCACGGGCAACCATTACACCGTCGGTAGCAGCAATAATCGCGTCAATGTTATCAATAGCCTCAGGTTTTTCAACTTTGGCAATAACACGTGCAGCGCTGCCCCTTTGGTTAATGATGTGCTTAAGCTCAACAATATCCTGCGCGTTACGCACAAATGAAAGGCCTATCCACTCTACATCCTGGTCTAAAGCAAAATGCAGGTGCACCAGGTCTTCTTCGGTTAAGCTAGGGATAGATACTTTAGTGTTTGGCAGGTTAACACCCTTGCGTGATGTTAATATACCGCCGTGTATAACTTCGCAAACAACCGCGTCCTTCCTGTTAGTTTCAATAACCCTCATCTGGATCTTTCCGTCGTCAAGCAAAATAATTTCGTTTGCCTGTACATCCTGAGGGAAGGTATCATAAGTAATGTAAATCTGGTTATCATCACCTATACACTCATGTGTGGTAATATTAATATGAGTACCGTTAACCAGGTGAATACCGCCATCTTTTACCAGGCCGATACGGATTTTAGGTCCTTGTAAGTCGGCAAGTATGCCTACATTGGTTTTATATTCAGCGTTTATTTCGCGGATAGTGTCGATCACTTTTTTGTGATCTTCAACTTTTCCATGCGAAAAATTTAATCGGCAAACATTTACGCCGGCCTTTATCATGGCTAATAATACCTCTTTTGGCGATGATGCAGGCCCCATGGTAGCAACAATCTTGGTTCGGTTATACTCTAATTTCATAATTTTTAGTTTAATATGGCTATAAGCCTTTATATAGTGTATTTATAACACCCTCAATTTCGGCGCTAAAATAGAAGATTTTCACGTGATTTTATTTTTTTTGGATCAATCTTTACCGCGGCAACAATTTCAGGGATGCGGTTCAGGCCCGATACCAGATTTTCAAGGTCCTCATCATCAATATAATTCCTGATCATAAAAAAATAATCGGTCTTCCGCATTTCCGGCACAAGGTAACCATCTGATCCTTTATTGGCTATAAAATAAAAAAAAGTATCGCTGGCCTCCCAGTGGTAGGTATACATGGAAAAGTAGACAGGCTCCGGACTGTGATTAATATCAATAGCCAGATCGCTGGTTTTCAGGAAATTAAAATTTAAATACTTGTTAATCAAATAACAAATACGGTAATCTTTCAGCGATGTTGTAACTGCAATTAGCACAAAATCAAGATCGATCTCAAACTTTAAGATTTTTCTATTCAAAATCATTACATTTGCGCCGGTAAAAATACAAATTGAAACCTTTGCATCTAAAATTTTGTTAGCTAAATGTGTAAAAAGTTTTAGATTTGATATTTAACAGAATTTATTTTTCTTTGCACTGAAATTATTAATCATTAAACTATAAGACTATGTCTGATATCGCTTCAAGAGTAAAAGCTATAATCGTAGAAAAATTGGGAGTTGACGAAAACGAAGTAACCCCGGAAGCTAGCTTCACCAATGATCTTGGTGCAGATTCTTTAGACACCGTGGAACTGATCATGGAATTCGAAAAAGAATTCAACGTGGCTATTCCTGACGATCAGGCTGAAACTATTGGTACAGTTGGCCAGGCTGTTGCTTACCTTGAAAAAAACGTTAAATAAACTCCCTTAACTTTACTGATGGAGTTTAAAAGAGTTGTTGTAACCGGGCTTGGGGCACTTACTCCAATTGGCAACAGCGTTCCTGAATATTGGGAAGCGTTGATCAATGGAGTGAGTGGCGCTGCGCCTATTAAGAGCTTTGATACATCAAAGTTCAAAACTAAGTTTGCGTGCGAAGTGAAAAACTTTGACGCAGATGCCTTCTTGGGCAGAAAAGACGCCAGGAAACTGGATCCCTTTGTTCAATATGCCCTTTATTCAACCGAAGAAGCCGTAAAAGATGCCGGCCTGGATTTCAGCACACTGGATACCAGCCGTATTGGCGTTATCTGGGGATCGGGTATTGGCGGGTTAAAAACGTTTTTAGATGAGATAACCAGTTTTGCCAAAGGCGATGGTACTCCTCATATAAACCCGTTCTTTATCCCTAAAATGATAGCTGATATTGCCCCGGGCCATATCTCTATTAAATACGGCCTTCGCGGACCAAATTTTACCACCGTTTCTGCCTGTGCTTCATCCAACAACGCGCTTATTGATGCCTTTAACTATATCCGTATGGGTAAGGCCAATATGTTTGTTACCGGCGGATCAGAAGCTATCATAAATGAAGCAGGTATTGGCGGTTTCAACGCTATGCACGCCCTGTCAACCCGTAACGATGATCCGGCAACGGCATCGCGCCCGTTTGATCTGGACCGTGATGGTTTTGTGGCAGGTGAAGGCGCAGGTACTATTATTTTAGAGGAACTGGAACACGCTAAGGCAAGAGGTGCTAAAATTTATGCCGAAATGGTTGGCGGCGGCATGAGTGCCGATGCTTATCACATGACAGCACCACACCCCGACGGACTTGGAGCAGCCATTGTAATGAGGGAAGCTTTACGCGATGCAGGCCTAAGCCCTGAAGATATTGATTATGTGAATGTTCACGGTACATCAACCCCAATAGGCGATCCGCAGGAAATAAAAGCGATTGAAAATGTTTTTGGCGACCATGCTTATAAGCTGAATATTAGCGCAACCAAATCAATGACCGGGCACTTATTAGGTGCAGCCGGCGCTGTGGAGGCTATTGCTACTATAATGGCCATGAAACATGGTATCATTCCACCAACAATAAACCATTTTACTGACGATCCGGCGTTCGACCCAAGGATCAACTTTACATTTAATACTGCCCAGAAAAGAGAGGTGAGGGTGGCCCAGAGTAATGGGTTTGGCTTTGGCGGTCATAATGCTTCTGTGATATTTAAAAAATTAGAAGATTAAAATCTAAATGCCTATAAGTCGTTTTTACAAACTTTACTTATCGCCTAACAGAAAATATGTAAAAGTATTAAAGAATTTGCTCGGTTTCGTTCCGGGCAATTTATCTTTATACAGGCTGGCTTTTCGCCATAAATCTGTAGCTCAAAACATAAAAAAGGGAGTAAAGAACAGTAATGAACGCCTTGAATTTTTAGGTGATGCCGTACTGGGCAGCGTTGTTGCCGAAGTACTCTTCAAACTATACCCATATGAGGATGAGGGTTTTTTAACCGAGTTACGGTCAAAGATCGTAAGCCGTGTAAACCTTAACCAGCTTGCCCGCAAGCTTGGCTTTGATAAACTGATTGAATTTGACAGTCGCGCACTAAATTCATCACGCCAGGGCTCCTTATTGGGTGATGCTTTTGAGGCTTTAATAGGCGCGGTTTATTTAGATAAAGGTTACGATTTTACCCGTAATTTTTTGGTGAACCACATCATCAAATCACACATCGATATCCACAAGCTGGAACAAACCGAAACAAACTTTAAGAGCAAGCTGATAGAATGGTGCCAGCGCCACAGCAAGGATATCTCTTTCGACCTGGTGAACAATACCGAAGGCGAGAATGTAAAACTATTTACCGTACAAGCCAGTGTTGACGGCGATGTAGTGGGCCTTGGTAAAGAGTTCAGCAAAAAGAATGCAGAGAAATTAGCAGCTGAGCGTGCGTGTGAAACTTTAGGAATCTAGCTCTATTTCTTAGGCTGAAACCAAACGGATATTGTATCACCCATCGTTGCCTTATAAGTATCCTGTATTGCTCCGGGTTGCCATTTTGGCGATTGTTTTAATAGCCGTATAGCCTCAGCATCCGCTTCAGGCGAAAGTTTCTTATATAATTTTACATCCGATATTTTCCCCGAGGTATCTACCATATAATGCAGTGTCACCTGCCCGTATGGCGGTCCGGTATAAGTTATATTTGCCCTGATATATTTTTCAAATTCAGTTTTCCCTCCGGGGAACTGCGGTTTTAGATTATCATGAAAGGGAATATTAAAAGCATCTTGCCGCTTTTGGCCCGGCTTTATCCTGAAAGTAACAATACAGGTCCACTGGCTGCGCACCACCGGGCCGGTATCATCCAAACGGCCCGGCTCCCATTTGGGGGATAACCTCAGCACCCGCAAAACTTCCGAATCAATACGTGGTGAAATCCCGCTCGACACTGTAATACGACTGATAGAACCATCTTTTTCAACAACAATCTCTGCATAGCAGGTACCCTCAATTCCTTTGTCCCATTCCTGTACCGGGTAATGCAAATGCTCATTCATGAATTTGTTAAAATAAGGCAATCCTCCGGGGAAACGCGGCACGGCACTATATACATAAATTGGATCTTTGCCTGGCTCCATGATCCTGCCAAAATTCGGTCCTTCCGTTTCAAATGTCCATTTTGGTCTGAATGCATCCTTAATACTGCCGGCAACACATCTGCCTGCAACTTCATAACCCTGGTCCATTAAGCTAGCTATCATTTGTTTATCCCCATCCGCCTGGGCCATCCGCACGCCAAGCTTATAAGCTTCATACAGTCTGAATGTGATCAATGCTGTGGTTTTATAATGCGGCCTTTCAATAAACATGAAAATATCATGCTTTATAAATTCATCCCTGGGCAATAAATGGCTAACACCTTGTAATGGAAGCGCCATTGCAGTATGTAAACCAATAAGTACCTGCAAAGCGAAAACGCGTTGATTCTGAGCCAATGTAGTATCGTTCAGCTGGCGCTGGAAACGGTTAATGCCATTTAAAATCTCAAGATTTAATGGGCGAAGAGCGCTATCTAACTGCCGGTATTTATATGGGGCACCCAACTGTAGCTCATTTATAGGCTTTGTGTAATGATCTATTGAATCAATCGCGGCTTTATCCATATGCGTAGCGATATACGCTAACGATCGTGAGCCCAATAGCTTGGGCAAAGCTATTTTTGACCGTGCATCAAGGTTTTCCTGTACATATGCGCAGGTTCTGCTGTAATCCGGCACCTTCAACGAGGCTTGTAGAAACCAATTGATGATGAAGATAAAAATTACCAACAATCTTTTCATTCCAGCAGATTCAAAGCCTTGTAAATCAATGATTATACAAACTTAGCCGGTAAATCTCAATTTATCATAATTACTGCCGTGATGGTTTTGTAAATATGTTAATACAATTTCTCCATCGGCATATCATTCTTATGCGCGTTGTAATACTCTAAGTATTTTTTTATGTGAGTGATCAGCTCATAATCATTCCATGTTCTAATATCTTCCACAGAAGGGGAATACTGTTGCATAAATTTCACCACATCGGTATCAGGCAGGGCTGTTACTTGTTTAACCAATTTTTTGTTATACCGCCGGTTTACTTCTGTTTGTTCTGTTTCAGCTTTCGCAAATTGGGCAAAATGGCGTTCATTTTTGGCATCTTTCCCAAACATCTCATATAATCCGGTCAGCGGCGAATTTAAAACATCCCATACCGAAGGTTTACCGTCGAAATATAATCCCTTACTGCGGTAAATGTTAGTCACATCGTTTAATTCCTGCTGGGTGCTTTTGTCTTTTATGTTAACCTGGTTTAGCTCTATCACCGGCTGCATGTATATAAATATATCTTCCGGCCCGGCAACTACCTGTTTCTGGTCGGCAAAGCCGTTTTTACTGAATAGCAGGGTATCACCAACCGCGGTTTTAATACTAAAACCGCCGAGCTCATCGCTCATCATTACTACCCGTGTTTTCAAGTCGGTGACAACAGCCTGGGCTAGTCGCTCCGTATTTCCTCTTTTACATACCACTCCTTTAACAGTGATTGCCTGTTGCTGTGCATATACCATCAATGGCAGGCAGTAGAAACCGGTTATAAGAAAATATATTTTTAATTTATTCAGCGTCATCCGTTATTCAAGGGCAAAGTTAATGATTGTGGCTTAGATCAGCGGTTACAAATAAACGGAGGGATAGGTATGTTATTATTATAACCTATGATTTGAAATAGGGAACCACTCACTACTCTCCACTCACTATTCACAAAATTACTATCTTTGCGCATGATAAAATCGATGACAGGGTATGGAATTGCCACCTCCGACTCAGGCAGTACAAAATATACCGTTGAGATAAAATCCCTGAACAGTAAGTTCCTTGAGCTTGCCCTGCGTTTGCCAAAAATATTTTCTGATAAAGAGTTTCAGCTGCGAAATGATTGCAATAAGCAGATTGAACGCGGCAAGGTAAATTTATCCATCACTATTGAACAACAAAATGGCGCTGCCGTACGTGCCGCCGGCATTGATACAGCATTGCTAAAAAACTACTACGAGCAGTTAAAAGCTGTTAGCGATGATTTAGGCGAGCCAACCACCAACTTATTGCAACTGGCTTTAGGTTTACCCGAGGTTGTTAAATACGACGAGGAAACCGTATCAGAAGATGAATGGAAACTGGTTGAAAAAACCTTTAACCAGGCTGTAGCGGCTTTCCAGCAGTTCAGGACTGATGAGGGTAATGTATTGGAAGGCGACCTGAAATACCGCATCAACATTATTTTACAAAACCTGGCCCTGGTTGAGATAGAAGAGCCTAAACGTGTGCCCGTAATCCGTGAGCGCTTAAACCAGTTTTTGCTGGAAGCCACCAATCGCGAAGCTATCGACCAAAACCGTTTTGAACAGGAGCTGATCTATTATATTGATAAGCTGGATATCACCGAAGAAAAAATAAGATTGAAAAGCCATTGCGACTATTTCATCGAGACATTAAAAAATGCCGATGCCAATGGTAAAAAACTGGGCTTCATAGCGCAGGAAATAGGCCGCGAAGTAAATACCCTGGGCTCAAAAGCCAATGATGCCAACATGCAGAAGCTGGTAGTAGGCATGAAAGAAGAGCTCGAAAAAATTAAAGAACAACTGTTAAACGTGTTGTAGTTATTAGTTCATTGGTTCATTAGTTCATTAGTGCAAAGCTGGTAAACTATAACAGAAACCAATAAACTAATGAACCAATGAACTAATGAACATCAATGAAGGAAGGCAAACTAATTATATTTTCGGCGCCATCGGGCGCAGGTAAAACTACTATTGTACACCACCTGCTATCAAAAATGGATGAGCTGGAATTTTCTATATCGGCAACCACCAGGCCCGCGCGCGGCGACGAAAAAGATGGCACCGACTATTATTTTATAAGCAAGGAAGATTTTTTACACCGCATTGCCAAAAAGGAATTTGTTGAGTTTGAAGAAGTTTACTCAGGCACTTTCTACGGTACACTGCGCACCGAAATAGAGCGCATCTGGGCAAAAGGCAAAACTGTAATATTTGATATTGATGTTGAAGGCGGCCTGCACCTTAAACGTAAATACGGCAACCAGGCGCTTGCCATATTCGTACAACCACCATCTTTGGAGGTATTAATTGAGCGTTTAACTGGTCGTGGTACTGATAGTCCGGAGAAATTAAAGGAGCGTTTTGCCAAGGCTGAAAAGGAGTTGAATTATGCCCCACGATTTGATATCATCCTTAAAAACTACGAACTAAGTACAGCTTGCGCTGATGCAGAAAAGTTGGTAAAGGATTTTATAGTTAAATAAATTTTAGCGATATTACTGTCGCAATTTTTACTGCCCACCGCTAACTGCATACTGATGAAAATAGGGTTACTGTTCGGTTCATTTAATCCAATACACATCGGCCATTTAATTATAGCCAACTATATGGCCAACTATACCGATCTCGACAAGGTTTGGCTGGTAGTATCACCCCAAAATCCATTAAAAAAATACGGCGACCTCATCAATACTTACGACAGGCTGGAGATGGCTAAACTGGCCACCGAAAACTCGCGCAATCTTGCTGTAAGTGATGTGGAGCTTAAACTACCGCAGCCGTCTTATACTATTGATACCCTTACCCATCTGAACGAAAAGTATCCCGAGCATGAGTTCGCGCTCATTATGGGGTCTGATAACCTGGTATCGCTCCCCAAATGGAAAAACTTTAAACTGATCCTTCGCGATTACCGCATATATGTATACCCACGCCCCGGCTACGAGAATGCCGAATACGCCTCACACCCATCGGTAACCATTACCATGACACCACTGATGGAACTATCGGCAACCTTTATCCGCAAATCATTATCAGAGAAAAAGGATGTACGCTATTTTGTTCCCGATCCGGTTTTGGAATTTATTGAGAATAAGAATTTGTATGGGAAGATTAAGTAATTGCAAATAGTTATGGTGATAATATCTTTAACTAATAATTCGTAACTTTATATTAAGTCAGGCTATTTAAATATTTAAGAAAATGGATGCATTGGTTATAGATAAGGAGAAAATCATGGAAATGCTCGTTGATTTTCCCGATAGTGTTAAAATTGAAGACTTTATAGACAAAATAATTATTACCGCTAAAATTGACAAAGCTTTAGACCAACTTAATCATGGAGAATATCTTACTTCAGAAGAATTGGATGAAGAAATAAAAAAATGGGAGTAAAGGTAATATATCTGGATGTCGCTATTCAGGATTTAAAATCTATCTATAAATATATAAGCCAGGATTCTAAAAAATATGCAATGCTGGAAGTACAGAAGATCAAATCTTTTATTGACTCGCTGGTAATTTTTCCATTAAAAGGCAAATATTATACTACAAGAAACGACAAAGAAATTCGTTCTATAGTTTTTCGCAATTATATTATTTTTTATAACGTTACTGAAACTCAGATCAGCGTTCTGTCTATACACCATCACGCACGCCTTATTACAAACAACCCCGGTTTCAAGGATGATGAATAACATTTATCTTTGTTGTTGTGAGCGAGAAAACAATACTTAAACTGCAGCTGCCTACCGACCCTATATGGGTTACCAATGTGGTGGAAAGCAATATTGAAGAAATCTTAACCGACCATGCGTTCTGCGAGCAAAAAGCGGCCAGCAATGCTATTACCTTAATTGTTCAAAACCATAACCTGTCTGACCTTGTGCAGGAGATGATTGCCTTAGCCCAGGAAGAAATGGACCACTTTAAACGGGTACATGATATCATATTACAGCGTGGCTTTGTACTCGGCCGTGAGCGTAAGGATAATTATGTTGGCGAACTACAGAAATTCATGAAAAAAGGCGGCAGCCGTACCGATCAGTTAGTTGACCGCCTGCTATTTTCAGCCATGATAGAAGCCCGGAGCTGTGAGCGTTTTAAAGTACTATCAGAAAATATAAACGATGAGGAATTAGCCGCGTTCTATTATGAGCTAATGGTAAGTGAGGCCACACACTATGCTACCTTCATCCGTCTCGCTAAAAAATATGCCGGTGATATTGATGTTGACAAGCGCTGGAAAGAATACCTGGAACACGAAGCCGTTGTGATACAAAACTACGGCAAAATGGAGCGCATACATGGCTAGCGAATAGTTCATGGTTGATGGTTCATAGCCATTTTCTTTTCTGCATACAACAAACACGCTGTAAGCCAATAAATTCAGTTTAAAAAATTCATCGGCACAAAATCCCTATTCGCCGACACATAAAATTATAGCCAAAAAAGTATCCTGATTTTTATAATGTAATTCAAAGCTATTTGAACTAATTATAAAAAAGATATGGAACCGAAGTACTTTTTAAAAGCATTTGCAGTGACAGCCGCCACAGGCCCAATGTTAATTGATACCTGTAAAAAAGGGAATCAGCTGCTGCAACAACATCTGCAACCACCCGGTCAACCACAATCTAAAAATTGATGCATCGTAATAATTTAATACCCCTGTTTTCATAATTAATGTTTAGTGAAGAGCGTCTGTAGCAATACAGGCGCTTATTTAAGTTTAAATGAACCCCTAAAAAATGATATCCGGTATAAAATGTAAGTCACTTTTTATCAGTCTGATTTGTCTTTTTATTTTTGAGGCTCCTAAAAGCCAGGCCCAAACCGGCAGCTTAGGTGATCCTGTGGTACATATTACATTTGGCGCAGGCACAAGTACACATGCCGGTGCGTTGCCTGCTGATTCAGGCACTACCAGCTATACTTACTCAACCGCGGATTTCCCCATCGATGGCTCCTATACCATTGAAAATACCACAGCAGGCGCCGGTAATGTATGGTGGAGCACAACCGACCACACCGGCAACACAGGCGGCTATATGATGATAGTAAATGCCAGCTACGCCAAAACAGATTATTTTTATAAACGAGAGGTTGATGGCTTATGCGGTGGAACCACTTACCAATTTTCTGCCTGGGCAGGCAATTTACTCAGGAGCCAGGATGATAGTCCACCGAATATCACCTTCGCTATTTTGCAAACAGATGGCACTACGGTAATACAAAGCTTCTCTACCGGCTCAATAGCGCTTTCAACTTCAGGCTTTAAGTGGGTACAATATAAGTTCAATTTTACGCTGCCAGCTGGCACATCCAATGTGATCATTAAAATGACCAATAACAGCAATGGGGGCGCTCCTGCCAACGATCTTGCCCTGGATGATATAACCTTCAGTCCGTACGGACCGGCGCTTGTAGCCAGTTTTAATGTAGCCGCATCTACCACTACCGAAACAGAATGTGCTGGCCAAACGCAGCCCTATACCATGACAGTTCCGCCAGTTACCGGTTATACCAACCCGGCATATCAATGGCAGGTAAACACTGGCAGCGGGTGGGTTGATATAGCCGGGGCCACAACACTATCATATACCGCCAACCCCACAATAGCCGGCACCTATGAATATCGTTTAGCGAGCGCGGAATCAACCAATATTAGTTCCCTCAGCTGTCGTATTGTATCAAATGTGTTAACGCTGGTAGTTAATACAGCCGCTACATCATCGGTAACTGCCAATACGCCTTTATGTGTAGGCAATACCTTAAACTTAACTACTACAAGTGGTACAACTTATAAATGGACCGGGCCCAATGGCTTTACATCAACGTTACAAAACCCATCCATCACTAATATAACAGCTGCGGCTGCGGGTGTTTATACAGCAACAGTTACCACAGGTAATTGCAGCAGTACAGCATCGGCAACGGTAAGCGTTTATCCTGAGCCCGTAGCCAATGCAGGTACCGATGTAACGATCTGCTCTGGTGAATCTACCACACTGAATGCCTCGGGTGGTTTAACATATAGCTGGTCGCCGACAACGGGTCTGTCCGACCCAACAATAGTTGATCCGGTAGCTACTCCAACCGATACTACCGCCTACGTGGTTACCGTAAGCAACAGCAATGCCTGCACCTCAAAAGATACGGTAATTGTAAACGTACAACAAAAACCCAAAGCCAATGCCGGACCTGATAAAGTGATGACCCAGGGCCAATCCGTAACCCTTAATGGCAAGGCCAGCGGCTCAGACATAAGCTATTACTGGACGCCTAATGAATATTTAAGCAGCAACACGGTGCTTAACCCGGTCGCTACTCCGCCTGATGATATTACCTACACCCTGCACGTAACATCAAACGTTGGCTGTGGTATCGAAGCAACAGATGATATTTTTGTACGCGTTTATAAAAAAATAACCATCCCAAACACGTTTACACCCAATGGCGATGGCATTAATGATTACTGGGATATCACCGCGCTGAGCACCTACCCAACAGCAACCACACAGGTATTTAACCGCTACGGCACCGAAGTATTTAAAAGCGTTGGCTACGCTACCCCCTGGGATGGGAAATACAATGGGCAGAATATACCTATGGGCACGTATTACTATAAGATAGATCTGAAAAATGGGAATATTTTTTCGGGATGGGTGTTGGTAGTGAGGTAGTGGGCGGTGAATAGTGAAATCTTATCCCGGGAAAGAATTAGAAAGCTGGTCTACTCCTTGAAATAATTAAAATTAATATTGTAAGCATAGGGATTAGCTTCAGGTGGTTGTATAGCTTCGGTTATATAAATTTCAATGTTGCCGGTAATTATAAACCCAGTTTGTTTTCCAATACTTGTTACTATATCACTCACTTCATCTGTATCTGTTGCCCAGATTTTAATACCTGCCCATGCTAGTCCAGGTTGAGCATCAAGATCTTCAATGTAATTATCGATTTTAACCGGAACCAAAGCCGTATAGTGCTGATAAGGTGTGGTTAACTTTCCATAACGCAGTTTAAGTTTCCAGTCTTTATCGTTGCTCATATATTCGGTTTTTCCCAAAACTAAAATAGAAGAATTTTAGTGCCATTTAAAATACTTATGCGAAAATGAATGGTACCCGCCGCCGATTCAAGCGTCAATGTTTGTATGTCGCCTTTGTAAGCATCCACGATTGAAGCAACAGCGTTAGAATCCCAAAAACAAAATGTGCAGATGTTTCATCAACATCTGCACATCTGTAACCTGCATCTCTGCACATTAAAAAATTATAATTTTATTTCTTCGTCTTTTGATGAGAAGAAGTGGAATTCCGCTATCTGGTAGGCGGGATTGCTCTTAACTTTTATCCACTGGCCATATTTGAAATACCATTTCATCTGGCGGTTGATGAGGCCTTTTTTAATATAGGCCTCAATGTAAGGGTGCACGCAAAGCGTAATATTTTTTTCGTTCTGCTCATCCAGAATATAATTGAAATTGTTTTCAATATCATCTATGAGCAAAATAGTTGGCCTTATGGTTCCTGTTCCACCACAAGCCGGGCAAACTTCGTTGGTAACGATGTTCATTTCAGGGCGTACACGCTGACGGGTGATCTGCACCAGTCCAAATTTACTTGGCGGCAAAATGGTATGCTTTGCCCTGTCGTGCGCCATCTCGGCCCGCAGAAAATCAAAAAGATCTTTACGGTTAGTTGGCTTGTGCATGTCGATAAAATCGATCACCACAATACCACCCATATCGCGCAGGCGTAATTGGCGGGCTATCTCTTTGGCCGCTTCCTTATTCACCTGGAAAGCGTTCTCCTCCTGGTTTTCCTTACTGGCTGTGCGGTTACCGCTGTTCACGTCAATAACGTGCAGTGCCTCGGTATGCTCAATTACCAGGTAGGCGCCACCGGCAAGGTTTACTGTTTTTCCGAAAGCTCCTTTTATCTGCTTATCAACACCAAAATGTTCAAACAAAGGTTCCTTATGCTTATGCAGGCGGACTATGTTTTCCATATCTGGTGAGATCTCATGAACGTACGATTTCACTTCCTCAAACATCGCGTTATCATTAACGGTGATGCCCTGGAAATCGGCATTCAGCAGATCGCGCAAAATAGTTGAGGTACGGCCAATTTCGCCAAGTACCTTTTTAGCAGGCTCAACTGATGGTAAACGGGTAATAAAAGCTTCCCATTTTGACACCAGGTCGAGCAGGTCCTTTTGCATTTCGGCTACGCCCTTACCTTCAGATACGGTACGTATAATTACCCCAAAATGCTTTGGCTTTATGCTTTCAATTACTTTACGCAAGCGATTGCGCTCGGTGTTGCTCTTTATCTTTTTAGAGATAGAAACCACTTCGGAAAAAGGCACCAGTACCACGTAACGACCGGCTATGGATAAGTCGGCGCTTAAGCGCGGCCCCTTTGTTGAGATGGGCTCTTTAGCAATCTGTACAGGTATAAGCTGGCCTTTTGTTAAAACCTCGGAGATTTTGCCTCCCTTATTGATATCAGCCTCAAGCTTAAAGTTATCTAAAAGCTTTGATTGATACCCCCCGCTACGTACTTGCTTGGTTAACTTCAACAGGCTTTGCACCTGCGGACCAAGATCAAGGTAATGCAAAAAGGCGTCCTTCTCGTAGCCTACATCTACAAAGGCAGCATTTAAACTGGGCATTATTTTTTTAATACGCCCTAAATATATATCACCAACAGTATAATTGTTGCTGATCTGCTCTTTGTGTAGTTCTACAAGTTGTTTATCCTGTAATAATGCAATAGTAGCCCCGTTGGGGGTTGAATCGATAATTAACTCCTTTATCAATGCTACTCCATTTCTTAAAAACGACAAAAAAGTTGTCGTTTGGTTATAAGAGGGTAAAAAACAAAAACTAAAATAACCTGCCTTAACAGGCAGGTTCATAAGCAATGCTTAAAAAAGCAGCTTATTTCTTTTTATGTCTATTTTTTCTTAAACGTTTTTTACGTTTATGGGTAGCCATTTTGTGTCTCTTACGTTTTTTACCGCTTGGCATAATAATAATAATTTAAAATGTTATTTAATTTTTTAATTCCTTAATATATTGATCGATACGCTGATCGAAATTCTGATCAGGCATCATTTCTTTACATTTCTGGTAAGCGTCAATCGCTTCCTTTTTCATGCCCAATTGTTTATAGCTTTCGGCTAAATAAAAATAGGGCTCAACCTCGGGCTTTTGCGCTATCAGCGCTTTAAACCTGTCAACAGCTTTCTCAAACTGTCCTGATTTCATGGCGAACAAACCTAAGTTAAGTTCGGCATTTCTGTTGGTTGGGTCCTGCTTAACAACATCAAGCAATAAACCAATACCTTGCATTGGCGGGCCGCCTCCGTTTACGTAGGCAATACCCAAGCCTGCTTTCGCGTCAAGGCTTTCAGGCTTCAGCTTCATCGCGTTTTGGAATGCCTCAACGGCATTTGCATCAAAAGTTGGTTGTGCTGCAGTATCCTGTGTAAGCTTGTATGCATCATTAAAACGGCTACCGGCATTTATCCAGTTTTCGGCTGTATTTTCTTTCCGGGCTATCGCCTGGTAATAAAATGCTGCCGGCGCTGGCTGGCTTACGTCGTCCCATGCCTTGGCCAATTGTTTTTGTAAACTTAATTTATCAGCATCATTTGAAGCGTTTTTCAACTGGCCTTCCAAATCAACTATTTTGGCTGATAAACCTGCACCGATCACGTTCTTGGCTGAAGTGGATACCATATCAACATTGATATTGGCATTCGGACGTTCAGTTGTTGAAGCAACCTTTCCTGTACCTTGTTGTACTTTCGGCTGCACTAATCCCTTAACAGGCAATGAATACAAATAGCCTATAACTATAACAACTGCTACAATAATGGCTATTTGTTCCTTTTTCATGTTAAATTATTTGCTTGCTTTTGTTTTGTTACCTGTTCTAACTTTTTCAACAAAAGTTTTAGCTGGTTTAAAGCTAGGTACAAAATGCTCAGGAATAATAATGGCAGTATTCTTTGAAATATTACGAGCTGTCTTTTTCGCTCTTTTCTTTACTACAAAACTTCCGAATCCTCTAACGTATACATTCTCGCCGCCAACCATTGAACTTTTAACTACTTTAAAAAACGCCTCAACGGTTTCTTGTACGTCAACTTTCTCTATGCCTGTTTTAGTTGAGATTTCAGTTATAATTTCTGCCTTAGTCATATCTGATTTTCTTTTTTTAATTATATAAATACTTAACTGTTTTGGGGTTGCAAAAGTATCTCTTTATAACCAAAGATTGAAATAATTAATGCGTTTTTTTTCGCAGGCCATAAAAACAGGTGTAAATCTTACATTAAATAAGCAAATCCATGCTTATCATCCTACTTTTGTTACACATGAATTTTTCTGACGAACTGGTACAATGGTACATACAAAATAAGCGCGACCTGCCCTGGCGCAATACCAATAACGCGTATATCATATGGCTATCCGAAATTATTTTGCAGCAAACACGCGTTGAACAGGGCCTGCCTTACTTTAACCGTTTTGTTGAGAAATATCCCGATGTAAGCAGCTTTGCTGCCGCCCATGAGGATGATATTTTAAAACTATGGCAGGGGCTGGGCTATTACTCGCGCGGGCGCAACATGCTTAAAACAGCCCGGCTGGTTAATGAGCTTTATAATGGTAAGTTTCCTGAGCAATATAATGAGCTCATCAAACTGAAAGGCATTGGCGAATATACCGCGGCTGCTATATCCTCATTCTCCGCAAATGAAGCGAAGGCTGTGGTTGATGGCAATGTTTACCGGGTTTTAGCCCGTTACTTTGGTATTGATGAGCCTATAAACAGCACTAAAGGCAAAAAAATCTTCCAGCAAATGGCCGACGATCTGCTTAACCGCGAGCAGCCAGGCCTGCATAACCAGGCTATGATGGAGTTTGGCGCCATGCTGTGCAAGCCGAAAAACCCGGCTTGTGGTATATGCCCTGTGAGGACAGGCTGTTTCGCATTTATTAATAATGCAACTACTAATTTGCCTATAAAATTAAATAAGCTAAAAGTTCGCGAAAGGTATCTTAACTATTTCTTAATAGTTGACGGCGACAAACTATTAATGAACAAACGCGATGAAAAAGACATATGGGCAAATATGTACGACCTGCCCCTGATCGAAACGTCGTTTTTGATGCCTGAAGCCGATCTGTTAAACTTGCCGCAATTCAGCGATCATTTTGGGCAGCACATTCAAATATTCGATATATCACCTGTTTACAAGCACATACTTACCCATCAGCGCCTGTATGTGCGTTTCATAAATATACAATCTAAAAACGTTAACTTAGAACAAAATTGGTTTTATACTGATGTAGAAAACTTACAAAAATTGGCAATGCCAAAAATCATTTTTATATTTATAAAAAAATTTTTTAATTTGTAGTACAATTTTTTGTCAATTAAAATATGTCTGGAATAAATAAAGTGATTCTTGTAGGTCATTTGGGCAAAGACCCTGAAGTGCGCTACCTGGAGGGAGGAGTATCTGTAACGAGTTTTCCGCTGGCAACTTCTGAAACTTTTAACAAGGATGGGCGAAAAGTAGAGCAAACCGAATGGCACAACATAGTAATGTGGCGTGGCCTTGCCGATGTGGCGGTCAAGTTTTTGCAAAAGGGCAAATTGGTTTATATTGAAGGTAAATTAAGGACCCGTTCATTTGAAGATAAAGAAGGCATCAAAAAGTATACTACCGAAATAGTTGCCGAAAATTTTACCCTGCTGGGCCGTAAAAGCGATTTTGAATTAGATACTATTGTCAAACAACATAAAGCAGGTGAGGACGACATTATCGAAAGCCTTGATGACAGCGACGCTAAATTCTGACCAATTATAAACCTAAATAGCAAAGCCTTTCTGTTAATTCGGGAGGGCTTTATTTTTACCCGTTTTCCTGATAATTTATAAATTAAATATTACCGACAAATTTTTTGCCTTAAATTAGGTGCAGTTAATAAATAGTATAGGCCAAAACCTATATATTTATTTTATTAGTCCGATGCCTATGTTTAGTTTGATGAAAAAGTTATTGCTGCTGCTTATGGTATGCAGTATTGTATTATCTGTTGCAAACGCACAGAATATTGACCGGAGCAAATTTATTACCGATAGCCTGCAAAATTATATGAGCCGGGCATTAACTAACTGGCGCATTCCCGGGGCGGCTGTTTGTATTGTAAAAGACGGCAAAGTGGTGCTCATGAAAGGCTATGGTATTAAAGAGCTTGGCCTTACCAATCCGGTTGACGAAAATACCTTGTTTATGATCGGCAGTAACACCAAGGCTTTTACAGCTACCATGCTGGCCATGCTGCAGGCCCAGGGCAAACTTAACCTTGATGATAAAATAACCAAATATATCCCCTCATTTAAGCTTGATAATAAGCCCGCAGGCGACATGGTAACTATACGCGACCTGTTGTGCCATCGCATAGGTTTCCAGACCTTCCAGGGCGATTTCACTTTCTATAATACCAATCTTACCCGCGAGGATATTATCAGCAAGATGGCCCTTGTAAAGGCCGCCTATCCCTTCAGGAGCAAATGGGGATATACCAATTCCGCATTTTTAACCGCTGGCCAGGTGATCCCGGCTGTAACCGGTAAATCATGGGAAGCTTATATAAAGGATTATATTTTTGCGCCGCTGGGCATGGGCAACACCCTTGCTTTAAGTAAAAACATGTCAGCCGCGCTAAACCGCACCGTACCACATACTATTGTTGACGGTCGGCTTACCGCTATCCCTTATGATCAGTTGGATGGCCTTGCACCTGCCGGCAGCATCTGCTCAAGTATTAACGATATGAGCAAATGGGTGCTTTGCCTCCTTAACGATGGCAAGGTAGGCAACAGACAGGTAATACCGGTAGCTGCCATACAGGCCACCCGCGAGCCACAGGATATAGTAACAACCGCGCACCACTTAAACGGCGAAGATGACTACGAGCTCTATGGCTTGGGCTGGTTTTTACAGGATTATTCGGGCCATAGTATTGTGATGCACGATGGCGGCGTAGGCGGTTATGTAACCTCCGTTACACTGGTACCTAAAGAGCACCTGGGCATTATCATCCTTACTAATACCGATCAGAACCGTTTATATGATGCCCTGCGTTGGGATATAATGGATGCTTACTTTAAAATGCCATTCCGCAATTATTGCGATAATTACCTGGCCCGCTTTAAAGATAACCAGGATAAAGAGCAACAGCTCGACAAAAGGAGGAAAGATACTGTGGCCCTATTACATCAACCTGCTTTACCGGCAACAGCCTACCTTGGTAAATATACTAATGAGCTTTACGGCAATATGGTGGTTTCAGCCGGTGAGGGTAATGATCTCGAAATGCGCTTTGAGCATCACCCTAAAATGTATGCGCATTTGATGCCTTTAGGCGGTAATCGCTTCTACGCTGTTTTCTCCGATCCGGAGCTTGGCAAGGCGGTGTTCCCCTTCCTTGTACAAAACGGCACCGTAACAGGGGTAAGGATTAAGGTTGATGACGACCTGGAGCATACTCCGTATGATTTTAAGAAGGAGTAGATTAATTTCGGATGTCGGATTTTCGATTTCGGATTGTTATCTACGTGTCATTGCGAGGAACGAAGACAACCGACCGAATGGAGCTCACTAATACCATTGAAAAATAAACACTACATTAATAATCCCTAACTATACAGAACGGACCTGCTAATTGGAGATTGCTTCGTTCCTCGCAATGACGCTGGTGAGAATTACTCTCTCACCATTTTCTCCAGCGCATCAATCCACGTTGGGGAATCATTAAGACTTTCCACCAACTGCACATGTTCGCCGCCCAGTGCTTTAAACTCGTCGCCGTATTCTTTGGTTACTTCAAATACGGTTTCCAAACAATCGGCAACAAAGGCAGGGCAAAATACCAGCAGACGTTTTTTGCCATCATTAGCCAGCTTGGCTACAATCTCGCTGGTATAAGGCTGCACCCATGGGTCGCTGCCTAAGCGGGATTGAAAGCAAATAGTATATTTTTCCTTCGGGATATTTAATTTCTCAGCGATTAGCTTCGCGGTGTGGTGCGATTGTGCCGAATAGCAAAATTTGTTGGTATCATTAAGCGTTTCGCAGCAACCATCAACCTTTAGGCAATAACTATGAGTATGATCTGATTTTATCAGTTGCCTTTGCGGCAAGCCATGAAAGCTGAACAGGATATGGTCGTAACTTTCAGGATTATATTTTTGGGCGTTATTGGCAAAAGTTTCAATCATCAGCTCATTATCATGGAAGGAGTTAATGAAGGCTATATTTGGCGATGTAGGCCATTTCCCCACCAGATCCATGATCTTCTCATACACCGAGCCTGTACTTGCCGAAGCATATTGCGGGAACATCGGGATCACTTGTATATCCTGTACCAAAGCATCTTTTAACCTGGTTAATGCTGATTCTATCGACGGGCTTTGGTAGCGCATGGCCAGTTCAACCATATACTCATCACCCAAACGATCCTGCAATAACTGTTGCTGTAACTTACTGTAATGCAAAAGTGGAGAACCTGTTTTTTCATCCCAGATCTGCTGATATAGTTTAGCTGATTTAGGCCCGCGGGTAGGAACGATAAGGCCTTTAACCAATAAGGTACGTAAAACAGGGTTTATATCAATTACCCTGGGGTCCATTAAAAATTCTCTGAGGTATTTGCGTACATCCGCGGTTGAAGGACTATCAGGCGTACCTAGATTGACCAGTAAAACTCCCTTTTTGCTCATAATGAAGCGCAAAAGTAATAAAATTTCCGCAAGCCCCCTAAGCCCCCTGGCCCCCTAAAGGGGGAGTTTTACAAAGTTGTGAGATAATCAAACTTAAACATTTACTCCCCCTTCAGGGGGCTGGGGGCTCTTATGCAACCTCCACCACGGCGTTCCGGGCGAATCATGATGCTCATAATGATAACCAAAAAAATAGCACGACAAAAATGCCAGCACATGGTTACGTGATTGGCTACGCGCCTGGTGCTTATTATCGTGCTCGCCTTTATGCGGCAGGTAAGTGCCGAAATAGAATAATTGCACCGTACTCAATAATGATGGTGCTACCCAAAACAACAGCAGATTGGGCTGTGGAATCCAGATCTTCAGAATGTTGAATAATACAGCCATCACCACAATTTGCCAAATGGATAGATAGTTGCGGATAAACCGTACATACCATTGTATAAAATTACCTTCGTGGTAATCCGGGTCGTCCGCTGTATGAACATGGTGATGATGCATGTGGTGTTTGGTATATAATTTAGGGTACCAGAACGAAGCGTAAAGTAAGGTGCAGGTATGGCCCACCAAATTATTCAATATTTTGTTTGATGAGACGGTACCATGCATAGCATCATGCGCGGTGATGAATAAACCGGTATACAGGTGCATCTGCACCAAAATAAACAGGTACAGCAAGGGGTTTGCAAAATTCACCTGCCAGTGCATTAAAAAAATGATTGAGGTTGCCCAGCTACCGATAACCAGCAGGGCAACTAATAAACCAATGTTTGATGGGCGCTTTTGCATTTGGTTATAATAGCAATTATTATGCTACGAATTACCTTGTTGTCATTTCGAACAATAGTGAGAAAACTTATTCGAGCGGTAGTGGCGTAAATGCAAGTTGTAGAAGATCTCTCACTATCGTTCGAGATGACAAAGAGTTTATTGCTCCCCCTTCAGGGGCTGGGGGCTAAAACTTTTCCAGTTCGGCTTTTACTTCCTGCATCAGCCACATGGGGGTTGATGTTGCGCCGGCTATCCCTACTTTATCGCCCGGGGCAAATAATGCTTTATCCAATTCGCTGGCTGATGATATGAAGTAAGTGTTAGGGTTATTTTTAAGGCATACCTCATACAACACCTTGCCGTTTGATGATTTGCGGCCCGATACAAAAACGATCTTATCAAACTTTGCCACAAACTTAGGCAGGTCCTTATCCCGGTTGGATACCTGGCGGCAAATGGTATCGTTCGCTTTCAGATCATATCCACGTGAGATCAGTTCATCCTTTACGCTGTAGAACTTCGCCATGCTCTTGGTAGTCTGGCTATAAAGGGTGATGTTATGTGGCAGCTCCACATTATCCAGTTCGGTAATATCCTGAAAAACCAGTGCCTCGCCATTAGTTTGGCCTTGTAAGCCAATTACCTCGGCATGCCCATGTTTGCCGAAGATGAGAATCTTCTCGTTGGAGTCGTATGAATTTTTGATGCGGTTCTGCAGCTTTAAAACAACAGGGCATGAGGCATCAATAAGGGTGATATTATTTTCTAAAGCAGTGCGGTAAGTATCCGGAGCCTCGCCATGCGCGCGGATAAGTA
>Ga0206832_10097_pt1 | contig 22609 bp, 23 predicted proteins | sample Alteio_BWOrgCont_74_FD_152896 | JGI IMG/M metagenome (GOLD analysis project Ga0206832, IMG submission 152896) | Enriched cells from forest soil in Barre Woods Harvard Forest LTER site, Petersham, Massachusetts, United States -... | ecosystem: Environmental > Terrestrial > Soil > Temperate forest >... | reverse complement strand
AGCGTCCGCTGCGGGAAACGGGAGATTTTTTTATTCATAGGCCGACTTGTTTTTAACGCAAAGATGCAAGGAGGCAAAGGCATTTCCGTTTGTTGAAAATCGGCGTTGCCGTTGGGTGGTAAATGTGAAATGTTTCCGCAAAGCCATGAGCGAGTTCAAATACGCCTGTCCGGTGTGCGGCCAGCACATCAAGTGCGATTCGTCGCAGGCAGGCTCGCAGATGGAATGCCCGACTTGCTTCCAGAAAATCACCGTGCCGCAGGCGCCGTCGTCGGACGAGCAGAAGTTCATCATCACGGGCACAAAAAAAGGCGAGCGTCCGGTTTCGACCATTCCTGAATCAACTTCAACTTTTGTTCCCGCCGCAAAGGGATTTCCCGGCTGGCTGGTTGTCGTCATCATTTTTATTTTCATCGGCATTGTGGTTGCGTTCGTTTATCGCGGAACGATTTTCAAATCCAAAAATGTTCCCGCAGCGGTTGCAAGCGACACGACAGAAGAGACAAATCAAACTCCCGCCAAAACGCAGAAGCCACCGAAGCCCCAGCTCGTCGCACCGCCCGCGAGCGACACTAACTGGATGTTGAGCCTCGACGGCATGACGAATTTTCCCGATGCGACGGCGGCGGGACGGATTCACGGGCAGGATTTCATCGTCGAACGCGCGGGTTTGCAGAACGGCACGCTGACGTTGCGCGCGGGCAAAAACGGTGCGGTGACGTTCGGCGTGGAGATCAATTTCGGCGGCGTGCAGCCGGAGGCGCTTGCCGGGCAGTCGCTCAACATCGCCACGAACGCGCCGATGGCGGCGCGCGTGACGTTGCGCTGGCTGGACGACGGACAATCGGCGATGGAAGACCTCGAAGGCGGCTACGCGCTGCGGCTGCAATTCGGCCAGCTTGCAGGCAACCGGCTTTCGGGAAAAATTTATTTTTGCGCGCCGGACGAAATGAAAAGTTACGTCGCCGGAACTTTCAATGCCCAAATCCGCAGACCAAAACCGAAGAAGCAAAATTGAAGCCGTTATTGTCCGGCGTTTGACGCGGAAGAAGAAAACTCTGGCGCTGGCCGAATCTTGCACGGGCGGTTTTATTGCGCACCAAATCACGAATGTTCCGGGCGCGTCGGAAGTCTTTCTCGGTGGAATTGTCGCTTACAGCAACCTTGTGAAGGAGAGTTTTCTTGGTGTTCGGAAAAATTCGTTAAAAAAATTCGGCGCGGTGAGTGAATCTGTCGCGCGCGAAATGGCCGAGGGCGCACGCAAAAAGTTCGGCGCGGATTTTGCGATTGCGGTTACAGGCATTGCCGGGCCGACGGGCGGGACGAAAGACAAACCTGTCGGGACAGTTTTTATTGCAGTGGCGGGTGATTTTGGGACAGTCGTTGTGCAGGAATTGAATTGTTTTGGGCGTGAAATGTTTAAAAAGGTCACGGCGAATCAGGCATTGAAATTGCTCCTGTCACAATTCACGCAAACGTGACACGCTTTGCGCTTGAGCGCGGATTTTTTTGCGTTAGCTTGATTTTCAAACATGGCTGCAACTCTTGATCCATTGTCCGACGCGAACGACGCGATCACCGAAATTCTCGAGGCGACGCCGGTGAAACGTCGCGGCACGTTGCTAATCGTTGACGACGAGGACGGCCCGCGCCAGTCGTTGCGCGTGATTTTCAAGGACGATTACGATCTGCTCATGGCCGAGGACGGCCCGACGGCGATCAAACTCGCGCAGGAAAATGAAATTGACGTGGCGGTTCTCGACATCCGCATGGCCGGAATGTCAGGCATCGAAGTTTTGGAGCGTCTCAAATATGTGAAGCCGGACATCGAGGCGATCATGATGACGGCGTTCGAAACGACGGACACGATTCGGCAGGCGTTGCGGCTTCGCGCGTGCGATTATATCAACAAGCCGTTCGACATTTCCCAAATGCGCGCCGCCGTGAATCAGGCGATGCAGCGGCGGATGCTCGAAAACGAAATCCACAGCAGCGCGGAAAAAGTCCAGGAATTGCTCGCCGAACTTCAAAGCCAGCGTGTTGAGGAACAGATTGCGAAAACGCGCGGTGACATTTACGCGAGCATCATCCACGACATCAATGGCCCGCTCACAGTCATCTCGGGTTTCGTGCAGGTGTTGAGCAAACATCTCAATCATATCAACCGCCTTGAAGTCGAGGATTTGGAATTCATCAAGGACCGGCTGCGGATCATCGCGCGGCAGGTGACGAATTGCATCGAGATTTCGCGGCGTTATCTTGGATTTCTCCGCCGCCAATCGGACGAAGCCGCGCCGACCGTGAGCGTGAACCAATTGCTCCGCGATCTTGACCAGCTCGTGCGCGTCCATCCGAGCCTGCTGGAAAATGAATTTTGCACCGTGCCTCTCGCCGAGGACGTTGCGGTGAAAATCAACGGCACGGACTTGATCCAGATTTTGCTGAACCTTGCGGTCAACGCATTTCAATGCGCGCAATTCAGTCATCGTGTCGAGGCCGGCGGAGAAGTTTTGCGCACACCGCTCGACCTGACGGGATTCAAGGACGGACTGAACGACCGGTTGCTCAACGTCGAGAGCCTGGAAAACACCGTGCCGCTGGTGAAACTATGGGTGCGCGACAACGGCCCGGGAATTCCCGAGGAAGTGCTGCCGAAAATTTTCCAGCCTTACTTCACTACGAAAGGCCCGCGACAGGGAACGGGCTTGGGATTGAACATCGTCCAGCGGCTCATCAAGGAAGGCAACGGCGCGCTGCACGTTCACACAAAAATCGGCGAAGGCACGACGTTCACGATTTATCTGCCCGGCGCGAATCTGGCGAAGTGAAATTATTCAGTTGTGAATTTCGGAGGGTGGGACGTCATTCTGAATAGCCATCACAAGTTTTTCGATTTTGTTTAGATCAGTTTGTGTGGCGTGAAAATATAATCCGTTATTATGGCTCCAAAATAAAGTTGTGGGTCTTTCAATTGTCACATCGTTCTGTTTGAAAAAACGAAGCAGCATTTGATATTGTGATTCACCTTCCTTGAACCCCGCCAAATGCGTCAGATTTTTACCGAAGGTCTCATTGTCAATTTTGAAAGCGCGCGTGAACAATTGTTCTTGCTGTGTTTGCGCAGCGCCATTCGTTTCGTTGGTCGTTCCGCAAAATCCCGTGAACGCCAATCCAACGATTAGAGTAGCTGCTAGAAATATTTTCATTTGCAGATTAATTCCCCAAATACTCGCGCGGATCAACAATCTTTCCCGCAATCGCGCTCGCGGCCACGGTCATCGGCGAGGCGAGGAACACTTTGGATTCCTTGTCGCCCATGCGGCCGGGGAAATTCCGGTTCGTCGCGCTGATGCAATTGATGCCCGCCTTGTTGATGCGGCCGAACGTGTCCACCGGTCCGCCGAGGCACGCGGCACAGCCGGCATTCTCGGTCATCTGCACGCCCGCGCCGACGAGGATCTGCCAGACGGTTTCGTTGCCCCAATACGTCGTCTGCAAATCGCGCACGATCTCCGGCGTCGCGGGCACGCCAAACGTGTCAATCGTCACTTTCTTGCCGCGCAAAATTTTTGCGAACTCGACAAAATCGCTCGTCTTGCCGCCGGTGCAGGAACCAACGTAGGCGCGATCCAATTTTGTGTCGCCCATGTCCTTCGCTTTTTTGCGCTGGCCGGGATCGGGATGGCACGCGACGGTCGGTTCGAGCTTGCTCAAATCCACGACCAGCTCGTAAACAAATTTTTCATCGCGATCGCGTTCGACGGGAGTGTAATTGCGTTTCGTGCCGTTCGTTTGCGTGCGCGCGTCCACATATTCCTGTGTGCGCGAATCGAATTCAAAAACGCCATTCTTGCCGCCAGCTTCAATCGCCATGTTCGCGATGGTCATGCGGTCATCAATGGAAAGCGATTTCACGCCTTCGCCGTCGAACTGCATCGCGCGATACGTCGCGCCGTCGAAACCGATTTCGCCGATGCAATGCAGAATCACGTCCTTCGCCATCACGCCCGGCTGCAATTTTCCCTCGAGGCGGAAGTGCATCGTCTCGGGAACTTTTAAAAGTAATTTTCCCGTGCCCATTACAAAACCGGCGTCGGTATTTCCAATTCCAGTTGCAAATAAATTGAACGCGCCCGCCATGCAGGTGTGCGAATCCGTGCCGAAAAGAATTTCGCCCGGTCGCGTGTGGCCCTTTTGCGGCAACGCCGTGTGGCAGACGCCCGCGTAACGCGAACCGTATTGCTTGTTCAACATTCCCTTCGACGCGTCGAAATGCCAGTGACCGTTCGGGTCGTCAATCACGTCGTAAAAATACGGGATGTCCTGCTCCTTCACGAAATCGCGGAGGATGTCCACGTTGCGGTTGGACTTCGAGTCGGCGGTGAAAATGTAATGGTCGGGGATGATGACGATTTTGTTTTTGTCCCAGACCTTCGCCGTCTTGCCGAACTCGCGCTTGAACACGCCGATCGTGCCCGGCCCGCAAACGTCGTGCGTCATGAGCACGTCGGCGTTGACCCAGATGTTGTCGCCGGCCTGCACGGATTTTTTCCCAGAAGCGCGCGCGAGTAATTTTTCCGTCAAAGTCATAGTCTTAAGAGGATAGCTGATAAACCGGCTGACTTCAACTGAACAAACACTGTGAATTTGATGTGAATTAAATGTGAAGCGTTAATACTTGCTGAAAATTCAAGAAAATGGTTTGGTGCTAAATAAATCGGCTGGATTAACTAATATGTCAGAACGGAAACCAAAACCTGACGCGGTTAAACATCAAATCTACATTGACGAAAGAAAATCTCTCGTTGAAGCAGAGCAAACGATTGCTCACAACTTCGATAAAAATATTTTTACTCTTGCTGCCGGCGCATTGGGAATTTCTCTGGTGTTTTTAGAAAAATTTACTTCGGATCCAAAGACATTCGCCTGTCTTTATATTTCATGGTCTGCATTAGTGGTTTCTTTGTCAGCAACGCTATCGTCATTGTTAATCGGCCAATATGCTTTTAGCCGAGCGCGTGATATTTTAGAAGATGAATTTTTTCCAGAAGGAGAAAATAAATCTAATCAGAATTGCTGCGCAACTGGTGTAGGAATTCTAAACTGGATTTCAATTGTTTCCTTTATTGTTGGTGTAAGTGCTCTCGCTTTATTTGGTATTCAAAATGTGAAATCCAATTTAACTAATAAAAAATCAGAACCTGCTATCATTTCAAACATTGGAGTGTCAAATGAACAACAAAAGACCAAATAAAGGCATAATAAATACACCAATGCCGCCGAAACCTCCAAGGCCACCGAAGCCGCGTTGAGTATAAATTGCAAAACAAAATTAAACAGAACAACAGAATGATAAGATCACCAAAGCCACCAAAGCCGCCGAAACCTCCAACGCCAGGTCGTTAAGAGTGGCTTCAAATCGTTTCGACTATTGCGACTTGCCGTAGTGCATTTGTCCGGCAAGCTTTCGCTCCGTTTGAATCCGTCCGAAACATTTTTGCAATTGCTCCGCTCGCCCGCGCCTGTGCTGTCGCTTGCGCCGATGCAGGACGTGACGACGCTCGAATTCATGCGCGTCATCGCGCGTTACGGCGGGCCGGACGTTTATTGGACGGAATTTTTCCGCGTCCACGCCGTCTCGCACTTGGAAAAATGGATTCTCAAATCCATCACGGAAAATCCGACCGGCAAACCCATCGTCGCGCAACTCATCGGCAACGACATTCCCGCGCTCGTGCGCGCGGCGAAGGAGTTGCAAAATTATCCCGTCGCCGCGATTGACCTGAACCTCGGCTGTCCCGCGCCGATCGTCTATCGCAAATGCGCGGGCGGCGGACTCTTGCGCGAGCCGCAACGGATTGACGCCATCCTCGGCGCGCTGCGCGACGCGGTGACGATTCCGTTCACCGTGAAAACGCGGCTCGGTTTTGAATCGCCGGACGAATTTGACGCGCTGCTGAAAGTATTTGCGAAATACCCGATTGACCTGCTCACCGTCCACGCGCGCACGGTCAAGCAAATGTATCGGCCCGGCGTGCGCTACGATTTGATCGCGCAGGCGGCGCGCGAGTTGCGCTGTCCGGTTTTTGCGAATGGAAATGTCCACAGCGCGGCGCAGGCGCAAAAATTAATTTCCGAAACCAATGCGCGCGGATCGATGATCGGGCGCGGCGCGATCCGCAATCCGTGGCTGTTTGACCAGATCCGCGCGCAGTTTCGCGGTGAAAAAATCAGATTGCCGGTTGGCCGCGACGTGCTGGCTTACATCCGCGAACTGTGGGAAAACGAAATCACGCCCGGCGTGAAGGAATCGGCGCAGGTGATGCGGATGAAAAAATTCATGAACTTCATCGGCGACGGCGTGGGCGAAAAATTCCTGCACGAAATCCGCCGCGTGGCGACGACGGCGGATTTTTTCCGCGTCTGCGAAAATCATCTGGCTCACGACGAGCCGATGACGCTGGAGCCGGTTGCTATTTCGGAAGCAGCTTTGGATTTGCCAGCGGCGTTTTGAGCGATGGACGGCTTGCAGTTTGTGGCAGATTTGCTACATTCTTTTCCATGAGCACGGTTGCGGAAATTGAAGAAGCGATTGAGCATCTGCCCGCAAGTGAATTGCGACGGTTGCGGGAAAAGTTTTTTTCTCGTCCGATTGCCGCGCCCGCCGTCAAACCAAAGACCGGTGCGGAGCTGGCTGAAATTTTGCCGAGCCGGTTTCATTTGCGTCCCTCCGAGGCCGAGGTGCTGGCTGCTGAAATGAACAGTGCCAGAAAATCGCCGCCGCAATCTTCGGCATGGGAGTAATCCTCGACAGTTCGATTCTCATCGCCGCCGAGCGCAAGCGGTTCGATTTGGCGCGATTTCTTTCGGCGCATCCAAACGAATTATTTTTCATCACAACCATCACCGCGTCCGAATTGCTTCACGGCTGCGCGCGGGCAAGTGACGCTGGAATCCGAGAACGACGGACAAAGTTCGTTGAAGACGTGCTGCAAGATTATGCGGTCTTGCCGTTCAATTTGCCGGAAGCGCGGGAACACGCGCAACTTTGGGCGGATTTGGAAATCAAAGGAACACTCATCGGCGAACGTGATTTGCTGATCGCGGCCATTGCCAAGGCGACCGGTCATTCGTTGGCGACGTTGAATCAAAATGAGTTCGCGCGGATTCCTGGTTTAGCACTGTTAGAAATCGGCGCGTTCATTTGACTTTCACCCGAAACTCGCTCGCGTCCGTCATTTTTTCCAGGTCGCCGCCGTAAAATTTTTCACGGAATTCCTCGGTTTCGAGCAGGTGCTGGGACAAATCCTTTTTGTCGCGCTGGATGATGAATTTCAGTTCGTCCAGATCGTCCGACCAGCGGAAGCCGTTGAAAAATTCCGCGCCTGCGAACTGCGTCTTGTAGAGCGCGTTGTCCGAATAGCACGTGCCGAGGTAAAGATTTTTGCAGCCGCGCTCCGCGAACAGCGCCACCGCCGAGGTCATCATGAACATGCCGAGGTTGCGCGCGTAATAATTCAGGTCGTAGAACGCGTAGTAGTAAAACGCGAGCGACTTGCCTTCCAGATAAATTGTCGCGACGCCGATTTCTTTTTTCGTTTCCAAATCCGTGAACACGAGCAGGTGCGAGATGATGGGCGAGGCGAACAGCGCGTCGAGCCGCTCGAAGGTCATCACGTCCTTGCCGAACTTGATGTCGGCGTAGGTCTTGAAAAACTGGCGGCGTTCGGGCGTGTAATCGAACTTGTCGCGCGGCACGAGCTTCACGTCAATGCCCGCGCCCTTGCGCAAAATCCGGCGGTTCTCGGACGACGGCTTGAACTTCGCAAGGTTCACGCGCACCTGCCGGCACAAATAAAATCTATCGAGGTTGCGCGACGACGGCAGGAAACCGGCGTTGAAAATATCCGCCGGCGTTTCGCCCGTTTCGGGAAACGCCCAGACTGCATACGGAAACTGGTAGTTTTCGTAATCGGAATTTTGTTCGGAGAAAAGGAGTTTCACAAAATTTAATTAGCCACAGATGGACACAGATGAAACACAGATTTTTCAAAAGACCAAGCGTTTATATTCGACACGTTCACGTCCAAAATTGATGAGATAGCCGAGACGGATGCCGGTGCCGCGCAATTCATTCAATAACTGTGCTTCGTGGGCGGGTTGATAGATAGCGTCCGTTTTGAGTTCCACAATGACTTGATCTGCGACCAGCAAGTCCGCCGCATAATCGCCAACGATGACGCCTTTGAATTGAACCTGAATCTTTGGTTCAAGCTCCACCTTCACGCCGCGTGTCTGGAGTTCAACCTGCATGGCCCGCTGATAAACTTTCTCCAAGAAACCAAAACCAAGAATATTATGAACCTCAAATGCAGCACCGATGAGTTGCTGCGTCACAGGTTGAAGCGAAAAGTCCTTCTCCCCTTTCTTTATCTGTGTTTCATCTGTGTCCATCTGTGGCTAAAATTATTTTCCATTCACCGATTTTCTCCGCAGCCGCAGCCGCCAGCTTGTCAGCACGTCGTAGGTCACGGAATTTTTCAGCTTCGCGACGTCGCGCACGGTGATTTCTTCGTCGCCTTGCCGGCCCATGATGACCGCTTCATCCCACATCTGCGCCTGCGGAATGTCCGTGATGTCCACCATCAACGCGTCCATCGCGATGCCGCCGAGCAGCGGCGCGCGCTGGCCGTGGATGAGCGCGCAGCCTTCGTTGCGCACGCGCGGAAAACCGTCGCCGTAACCGATCGGCAGAATAGCGATGCGCCGTTCGCTCGTCGCCGTGTAACGCATCCCGTAGCCGACGACTTCGCCGGGTTTCAATTTCTGGATCGCCGCAATTTTCGCCTTCACCGACATCACCGGTTCGATGCCCGGAATTTTCCGGCAGACCAGCGACGGAAAAACGCCGTAAAGCAAAATGCCCACGCGAACCATGTCCAGATGCGCGTGCGGCAAATCCAGAAAGCCGCCGCTGTTGCAAGTGTGCCGCAGCTTCACGGAAATTTTTCGTTCGTCCATCGCCTGCAAAACTTCTTTGAAACGCGCGAATTGGAGATTCGCAAATGTTTTTTCAGTTTCATCCGATTGCGAGAAATGCGTCATCACGCCTTCAAGCGACAAGGATTTTTCCGCGACAATTTTTTCGATGAGCGGCAGCGCTTCATCCCAACGAACGCCATAACGGCTCATGCCGGTATGGATTTTGACGTGAACCGGAACTTGTTTACCAAATTTCGCCGCTATTTTTGCGAGCGAACAGACAACATTTGGTTCGTTCACGCAGACGGTCAGATTGTGCGCCACGCACCATTCAAGTTCGGCCTCCTGCCGTTCGCCGAGCAGCAGCAGCGGCGCGGTGATGCCCGCATCGCGCAACGTCATCGCCTCTTCGAGCGTGCTCAAGCCGAAGCCCCACGCGCCTTCCTCGACCGCGACGCGCGCCACGTCGAGCGCGCCGTGGCCGTAAGCCTCGTCCTTCACGACGGCCATCAACTGCACGTTCTTGGGCAAATCACCGCGGATGAGTTGCAGATTGCGGCGCAGTTTTCCGAGGTCAATCTCGGTCCACGCCGGACGCTGCGGAAAATTTTCGGAATTCAAATTCATCAAATCGAATCAAATTATTTTGGTTGGGTTGAACCATGCTTGCGAACAATTTCTTCAAAAACAGGAATCAAATGCTCCTTCAATTTTTCTCCTGCTTCCCAAACCGCTGGAGCAACCAACGGCAGACATTCTTCAACAGGATCGTCTTTGTAAAGAAGGACGCGCTCATATTCTTCAGGCCGTAGAACCAAAGGCCACCAATAATCCTTACCACTCCAAAGAAAATTCACTCTAAATGAACGCGGATAATCGGATATTTTATCAATTTCTTGATTCGTAAAACGCGTTAACTTGCCATCGTAATCCCAGCCAACCTCAACTGTAAAATCATCTCTCGTTGGATGGACGATAAGTAAAATATGAAACCAGATATTTGTCGGATGTTTAAATGTCCAAACATACCTGCCTTGAGGAACGATTTGCGTTTTATCTTCTTTGTAATCTGGAAACTCAACCGCCATCATTTTGCGAAAGAGTTTTCGACATTCTTTTCCAAGTTCACTTCTCATATTTTAAATCGTTCCCGGCGGCCACAAACTTTGACCGACATCCGTGCGGAAATAACTGCCGACGACTCGGATTTTGCGGATGTTCGCGTAGGCCTTCGCAATCGCAGTTTTCAAATTTGGCGCGAGCGCAATCACGTCCGCGATGCGATGGCCGGTGGAAAATAATTTTCCGTCCGCACCGCGCGCGACTTCGTTCCACCACACGTCACAACCGAATTTGCCGTCCACTTCCAGCGGCAACTGCGGCCCGCGCACTTGCGTAAACGGATAGCCGTAGCCCGTCAGCGTGAGCGAACAGCCGAAATTCAATTTATTGTTGAACTCCAGCTTCAGTCTTTCATTTCGCGCCGTTCGCAAAACAGTCTGCGCCGGATTTTTCAGCATCCGTAAAATCATCGGCCCGGACGTGACGCCGATGCGGATGTTGTATTCGATGACGTGCCATTTGCCGCCGCGTTTGATGGCGGTGACTTGCAATGGCCCGTTGAATTTTGATTCGCGCAACCATGGCTTCAGCGGATGAATCAATTCACGCGCGAGACCGTATTTATCATTTTCATCGCGCTCAACAATTCCGCCGAGCGGCGCGCCGGCGACGATGCCCATGTTGCCGTTGAAGGCATATTTGTATTCCTGATTCGTGACGAGCGAATGAATCTCGCCGCCGCTGACGAGCGCGATGTGCCCGGCCTCGGCACGGCCAAGATATTCCTGCAAGAAAACGCCCTCGGCATAATTGACGTGCCGCAGCCACGCGCGCGTGTCCGCCACGGTCTCGCACAAAATGGTATGGATCGGGCTTGTCGGCGAGCAGAGTGGATTCTTGATGACGAACGGCTGCGGATTTTTGGCGAGAATTTTTTCCGCCTCGATGCGGTTCGACGCGACGAATGATTTCGGAAACGGAATCTTAAACTTCGCGCACAGTTCGCGCGCGAAATCGCGTTCGCGTTCAATCCGCATCGCTTCGCCGGTCGGCGAAAAAATTCCGACGCCGGATTTGATCAAATCATTTGCCCACGGTTGAAACGCCCAGTCAATGGACTGCGGAATGACGGCATCAATTTTCTTTTCACGAATCAGCGGCACCGGACTCGGAAATGCGTCACGCGAAAAAGTTTCTCCGACGAGGGTTGGCGAAAAGTGGCCGTAATTGCGCGTGAGATAAGTCGAGACATTCGCGCCCGCGCCCGCGAGCGTCTGCCCGATGCTGTGCGCGAACGAGCCGACGCCGAGAACCATAACGTTTGCGTCTGACTTTTGAATTGGAGTTTTACGCGCCATTATTTGTTAAAAGTGTTCACGAAATTTGGACGCCGCGCAATGGTTTCCGGCGGGACGCCGGAAACGACAGGCGAGACGCCTGTGCTACCCTCAACTCGACTTTGCGCGACGATTGGTTAAACTTGCATAGTGAGTTTTGTCTCTGAATTCAATTCGTTGCCGTTGCCGTCGCTCGTGAAGCGTTCGCTGGACGCAAATAAAAGTTCCGTCCGCGAAAGCCTGGCGAAAACAAAATTGTCGCTCAACGATTTTGCCAATCTGATTTCTCCGGCGGCGGGCGAAATGTTGGAAACAATTTCTGTCCGCTCGCAAAAACTAACGCAGCAGCGTTTCGGCAAAGTCATCCGCCTGTTCGCGCCGCTTTACGTTTCCAATGAGTGCATCAACAATTGTTCCTACTGTGGCTTCTCGCGCGACAATGCGATCTTTCGCGTGACGCTTTCCATCGAAGAAGTTTTGCGCGAGGCGTGGGAATTGAAGCAGCAAGGTTTCCGCAACATCCTGCTCGTCGCGGGCGAGCATCCGAAATTTGTCTCGAATAATTACCTGCGCGATTGCGTCGCGGCGTTGCACGCGGAAATTCCCAGCGTATCGCTCGAAGTCGGGCCGATGGAAACGGACGAATACAGACCCGTCGTCGCGGCGGGCGCGGACGGACTCGTCGTTTATCAGGAAACTTACGACCGCGCGATTTACGACGCGATGCACACCGCCGGGCCGAAGAAGAATTTCGATTGGCGGCTCGAAACCGCCGAGCGCGCCTACGCCGCCGGATTTCGCCGTTTGGGAATCGGCGCGCTGTTCGGTCTGGCGGACTGGCGTTACGAGGCGATTTGCGTCGCGGCGCACGCGGATTTTTTATTGCGCCATTGCTGGAAGGCGCAGTTGACGATTTCGCTGCCGCGATTGCGTCCGTGCGCGGGCGAATTCCAGCCGCTCACGCATCTGGCCGACCGCGAACTCGTGCAGCTCGTGTGCGCGTTCCGGCTGATGTTTCCCGACGCCGGCCTCGTGCTCTCGACGCGCGAACCGGCGCGGCTGCGCGACGGGCTGATTCCGCTCGGCATCACGCTCATCAGCGCGGGCAGCCACACCGAACCGGGCGGCTACACCGGCGCGGGCAGGGAAAAAATCCATCACACCGAGCGCGGACGGATCGTGGAACTCGCGTCCGGCGCAAGCGAATGGGCGGCGACGAACGGCCACGCGACGAACGCGACCGGCCAGTTTGAGATCGCCGACGACCGTTCGCCGGGCGAAGTGGCGGAATTGATCCGCAAACTCGGTTACGAACCGGTGTGGAAAGATTGGGACGCGGCGTTGACGAGGTGAAATAATTTTATGAGCAATTTGCTGACAAGAAAATTTTATATTCCAAAAATCTGGATGGGAATTATTGTCGTGCTTTTATTTATTCTTTGGGCTTTTTTTCCATCGCCGGAAAAAAAGGCCAGAATTGTTGCAATGCACCTTGAAGTAAAGAAAGTCGCGGAGGCACTTGAACAACAGACTGTAGAAACTGGTAATCTGACCAATATTAACAACAGACTTATTTTACAAGCGATTTTTGGCACAAACGACCTTTTTCGGGATTACTACTCTGAACGAACCAATTCTCAAGGCGAGGTTCTTGATTATTGGAGAACGCCATATCAAATCGAAATTTTAGCGCAGACAAATTTTATTGTTCGTTCGGCTGGCCCGAACAAAAAATTTGGCGACGCGGACGACATCATTTTCAACAGCGTCTCAAACGATTTTGTGAAGCCATGAATCCGTTTGTCACCTCCAACGGAAAGCCGGTCGCGGCGCAACTGCCGGCTCGCTTGAGGAATTTTCGGCGGCCAATTTTAATTCGCTGTTTGATTACGGCATGGAAATGGCGGATGCTTCGAGCCACAGGCTATGTCCATTGTTCGCAAAGTTGCGCTGTTCTCATTTTTCTTCGCGATGGTCGGAGCGATCTGCGCCATCGAAACGAATTACTATTGCGTCGTCTGCGGCAAAGGGCCGTTGACCGGCCATTTCTGGATGACGAAGTGGGGTGCGCTCTGCGACGATTGTTATCACCTAAAAGATCACTGCTCAATCTGCGGCCTGCCGATCAAGGACGGCGACGGCCACATCAAAACCGGGGACGGAAGGTTGATTTGCCGGTTCGACAAGACGAACGCCATTCTGACTTTGGATCAGGCGCAGGAATTGTTCGACCAAACGCGCGACGCGGTCGTGGATTTATACGGCCCGCAATTCGCGCTGAAATATACCGACGTGACGGTGAATCTGTTCGACGTGGATTATTGGTCGGAGAAAAACGGCGCGAACGGTCTGCATAAATTCGGTTTCGCCAGCACGCGCAAAACTGCGGACGGCACTTGCACGCACGAGGTCGTGATGTTGAGCGGCCGGACGCGCGAGGAAATGACTTCGGTGGCCGCGCACGAATACACGCATTTGTGGATCAACGAAAACCGTCCGGCTGACCGAGTGATTGACCAAGATACAATCGAGGCGATCTGCGAATTGACGGCTTACAAATTGATGGAGAAAAAAAATCTGCCGGAAATGCAGAAACGCATTTTGGAAAATCCCTACACGAACGGAAAAATCAAGACGCTCGTCGCCGTCGAGCGCGAAGGCGGGACGGATTACGTTTTGAATTGGGTGAAAAACGGGACGACGGAAACTTTCGACGAGGACGCGGACCTTGAGCCGATTCCGTCGCTGACCGCAATGCCGCAAATTTATTATGGTTCGCGCGTGCTGCCGCAGGGATTGAAATTCAGCGGCATCATGGAAATCGGCAAGCGCCAGGCGGTCATCAACGGAGTTCCGCTCGCCGTGGGTGAACAAGAGACCATCAAGCTGCAGGACAGGTCGGTGACGGTTCGCTGCAAGGAGATTCACGATGGCGATGTTGTTGTCACGCTGAACGGCTCGACTTATCCGTTGACGCTGGTGAAAGGCGTAGAGAAATTATTGCCGTGAGCCAAATCATCGCCAATGGAAAGCAAATTGCGGCGCAAGTGCCTTGCTCAATCGAGAAATTTCTCGTTGCGCAAAAACTGCTGCCGCGCAGCGTCGTTGTGGAGCACAATGGCGAGGCGGTCGCGCCGTCGGAATTTTCACGGCGGCAGTTGAACGCGGGCGACGAGCTGGAAATTGTGAAGATTGTTGCGGGCGGCTGATTAGAGTTTAAGATTCGACACAATTATGAACTGGGGCATTTTCTGGACTGTCATTGGCTGGCTGGGCAACGCAGTTTTTTTCTCGCGCTTTCTCGTGCAGTGGTATGCGACGGAAAAAAAGAAGCAGGTCGTCGTGCCGGTTCTTTTTTGGTGGTTGAGCATCATCGGTTCACTGCTGTTGTTGTTCTATGCGATTTTTTATGACAAGCATCACGTGATCATTTTCGCCTATGCGTTCACTTGGATTCCGTATATTCGCAATCTCATCATCCATCACCGGCACGCGGGCGCGCACACGGATTGCGTAGGTTGCGGGCAAAAAATTCCGCCGCAGTCGAACTATTGTCCGAACTGCGGCGTGAAGGTGCCGTAAAATTATTTATTTCTTCGGCGAAGCGGCGGGCGGCGTCCATCCGTATTTTTTCAAGACCGGCTGGAAATCGGGATGCGTGACGGCGTAGGCGGTGATCTGGCTGGCAAACGTATCTATGCTGTCGTGATTGAGCCCGGCATAGTTTTTTATCATCTGCTGCGTCTGCTGGCGGAAATTTTCAAGGGTGCTGCTCGCGACGTGCGCTTGATAGCACAGGAAAAAAACCAGCGTGCCGCTGACGACCATGAGCGCCAGGTGCAAAATAAAACTCTGGCGTTGCAACGCGCCTATTTGTTCCGACAACTCCGCGTGCGTATGCTGGACTTCAGAATCGTTCATGACAATTATTTGGTGGCAGGTTTCGTTTGAGCTTGCTGCAGGATGCGCGTGAGTTCGGGATGGGGATTTTTCTGGTTGTAGGCCATCGCGTCATTGGCGACCGCTTGCAATTGCTGAACTCGCATCAATCCGGCCTGAGCTTCGGCGGCCTGCACCTGCAGCCTGCGCAAATCGCGCGTGTAATTAATCGCTTGCAGGGCAAAAATCACTCCCAGCAGCGCGAACGCGCCCAGCACAAAAGTTAAAATGGCATTTGTCGTTTCACATTTCATAGCGTTGGAGGGAATTTAGCGAATCGGCGGCGGATGTCCAACCTGTTTTTGCGGCTAATTGTTACGTTCTGCCGAACTGGACTTTTTCAATCCGGCGTGCATCTTTGCATCATGAAAATCCACTTCTTCGGCGCGGCGCGCACGACGACCGGCTCGATGTATCTTATCGAGGTCAACGGCAAAAAACTTTTGCTCGAATGCGGCTTGTTTCAAGGCCATCGCCAGGAATCGGAGGCACTCAATAAAATTTTGCCGTTCGACACGAAGCAGGTGGACGCCGTGGTCTTGAGCCATTCGCACCTCGATCATGCGGGCAAGCTGCCGAGCCTTTGCAAAACTTACGACGGCCCGATCCATTGCACCTCCGCCACAAAAGATTTGTGCGGCATCATGCTTTTGGACTCGGCGCACATTCAGGAACAGGACGCGATTTTCGTCTCGAAAGTCCGTGCGCAAAAACATCAACCGCCAGTCGAGCCGCTTTACACCACGCCCGATGCGCAAAAATGCGTCCAGCAATTCGTCGCGCACGATTACGAAAATCCGTTTCAACCCGTGCCCGGCGTGACCGTCACGTTCCGCGACGCCGGACACATTCTCGGATCGGCGCAGGTGATTCTGGACGTGGAGGAAGGCGCGCGGAAATTCCGCTATCTTTTCACCGGCGACATCGGGCGCGGCGGCGATGAATTGTTGCGCGACCCGATTCCCGTCGAGAACGTGGATTATCTCCAAATCGAATCCACTTACGCCGCGCGTGTTCATGAACAACGCCCGGACGCCGATGAATTGGTTGGCAAACTCGTCGGCGAAACGCTCAAGCAAAAAGGTAAAATAATTATTCCCGCGTTTTCCGTCGGGCGCACGCAGCAGATCGTTTATGTGCTGCACGAACTCACCTGCGCCGGAAAACTTCCGCGCGTCCCGATCTTCGTGGACAGCCCGTTGAGCGCGCACGCGACGGAGATTTACATCAAACATCCCGAAGCGTTACGGCCCACGATCAACGACACGATGTGCAACAGCGAAAATCCGTTCGGCATGGGCAACCTCATTTACATCAGCAGCGCCGAGGATTCCAAGCGGCTCAACGACCGGCACGAACCGATGATCATCATCAGCGCGTCGGGCATGTGCGAAGGCGGACGCATCCGGCATCATCTGAAAAACAATCTCGGCGATGCGAAGAATCTGGTTCTGTTCATCGGCTACTGCGCGGAAGGCACGCTCGGCAATCAAATCGTCGCGGGCAAAACGCCGGTGAACATTTTCGGCGAACCTTACAGCGTCCGCGCGAAAATCATTTCACTCGACACCTATTCCGGCCACGCGGACAAAAATGAATTGAAGCGCTACGTCGAAAAACTTTCCGGCGACATCAAGAAAATCGTCTGCATCCACGGCGAAGAGACGCAATGCCTCGCCCACGCGGAAACCTTGCGCGCGATGAAACCGAAAGCCGAAGTCATCGTGCCGGCATACAAGCAGACGGTGGAAATCTGAAATTGTTTAGAGGCCGCGCTTGATTTTTTTCTGAATTGCCCGGGAGAATTTTTCCTCCTCTCGTTCAGCCACAAACTTAACTGCGAACGCTCTGAAACTTCGGCGGCCAAGATACCAGATGCAAGCGACATTCAATGCATCCAATGCCAAAAAGAATAAAACTTCCCGCACGGGATTTACAAACGTGTGAAAGAGGGCAAAAAGAATCCAAGTTAACTCCAGCGTCCACCAACCAAACAACACAATGGAAAACCACCTGTTGAAGGCCTTTAGTTGAATCAAATAAACCACATGCCATATAATCAGAATGCCCACAATTCCACATATCGTTTGTTCCGTGTCCACAGATGATGATTCGTCAGAAAATTTGGCTGCAAGCAGGCGGCTCAAAGAATTGTCCTGTATCGCAAGACCAAAAAAACACCAAACTGCGATAAAATATATTGAAATCGGGCGTTTCACAATTTTTGAAAACGTAATCAGTTATTCGGTCGTCATCAATCCCTGAAATTCACAAACTGCACGGCCACGGGAAATTCATGGGCGCGCACGGCGGCGATGACGATCTGCAATTCGTCGCGGCTCTTGCTGTTCACGCGCACCTCGTCGCCCTGAATCTGCGTCGTCACCTTGAACTTGCCTTCGCGGATGAAGCCGGTGATCTCCTTGGCCACCGCGCTCTCGATGCCCTGCTTGATCTTGATGCTCTGCCGCGCGTGGCCGAGCGGCGAGATGTCGGGATCGCATTGCTCCACGCTTTTCATGCTGATGCCGCGCTTGGCGAGCTTGCCGATGACAATCTCGTTGAGCGTGCTGACCTTGAACTCGTTGTCGGCGGTGAGTTTGATCTCCGTCTTTTCCAAAACGATTTCCCATTTGCTTCCCTTGAAGTCGAAGCGGTTGGCCAGTTCCTTTTTGGCCTGGTTGACGGCGTTTTCGATTTCCATCGTGTTGACCTGCGAAACAATGTCGAATGAAGGCATGGCGGGAGTTTGGGAAATCCTGTGAAAAAGAAAAGTGAATTTGCTAATTGCGGCTGATTTTGCCAGCTTTCTGGAGAACCGAAAATTGCGAATGACCGAAATCAAATCCAACGCCGACATTGAGCCGTGCCTTTCGGTCGTTATGCCCGTCTTCAACGAAGCGATAACGGTCGGCGAAGTCATCAAAACAGTTTTGGCGCAACGCCCAGTGCAGCAACTCGTCATCGTGGATGATTGTTCGCGCGACGGCACTTGGGAAAAATTGCAATCGCTCGCGCAAGATGAATCGCGCATAAAATTAATTCATCACGAATTCAATCAAGGCAAAGGCGCGGCGTTGCGGACGGGATTTGTTCACGTGACTTCCGCGATTGTGATCATCCAGGACGCGGATTTGGAATATGACGCGGCGGAATATCATCGCGTGCTCGCGCCGATTTTATCCGGCAAGGCGGACGTAGTTTTTGGCTCGCGGTTTTTGGGCAGTCCCAGCGGTCATCGCGTTTTGTATTACTGGCATTCGGTTGGAAACAAACTGCTGACGACATTTTCCAACATGGCGACCGGACTTAACCTCACCGACATGGAAACCTGCTACAAAGTTTTCCGGCGCGAAGTGATCCAGAAAATCCGCATCGAGGAAAACCGTTTCGGCTTTGAGCCGGAAATCACCGCCAAGGTCGCACGCCTGAAGGTGCGCGTCTATGAAGTGGGAATTTCCTATTACGGGCGCACCTACATGGAAGGGAAAAAAATCGGCTGGCGCGATGGGTTCCGCGCCTTGTGGTGCATTTTCAAATACAATTTTCTCTGACGCGCATGAGCGGCCTTCCCAACGAAACGGCGCAGACGGAGGATTTTGAATTTGCCGCGTTGAGCGGGGCGAAAAACTATCGCGCCGCGCTGCTGCGGGAATTTTCGGAATTTCTGGGCGGCAACGTTCTTGAAGTCGGCGCGGGCATCGGACAGCTCACGGAGGAGCTTTTGAAAAACCCCGCGATCAGCAAACTGGTTTCCGTCGAGCCGGACGAAAATTTTTACGCCAGATTGTGTGCGGCTTTTCCTGCGCACCAGATTGTCCGGGGCACGGTTGACGATTTGAAAGGCGACGAATCATGGAACGCGATTCTCAACGTCAACGTCCTCGAACACATCAGGCAGGACGAGCGCGAGCTGGAGATTTACCGGCAGAAGCTTGCGCGTGAAAAAGGCGTGCTCTGCCTTCTAGTTCCCGCGCGCCCGGAAATTTACGCGCCGATTGACAAGGACTTCGGGCATTTCCGCCGCTACACAAAAACGGAGTTGCGCGAAAAACTGGAAGCCGCCGGCTTTGAAATCTTGAAGCTACGCTACTACAACCTCGCCGGTTATTTCGCGTGGTGGCTGAGTTTTTGCGTTCTGAAAAAGCGCAGCTTCGATTTGCAGGCCGTCAAAATTTTTGACCGTGTCATTTTTCCGCCGGTCCACGGATTTGAATCGCGGATTTGCCCGCCGCCCATCGGCCAAAGCCTGCTCGCCATCGCCCGCGCAAAATGAAATTTCGCATGTCAACTGCAGTCCTGATCTGGGTTTTGGCCTGCGCGTATCTGAATTGTGCTGGCTGGGTGCTGTCGGCGCTGCATGAGTTGAACGCGACGGGTTATTTGGCCGCCTTGGCGTTTGGCCTCATTACGCCGCTGTTTTGGCGTGAAAATTTTTCCGGATCTTTTTTCACGCAAATCCGCTGGCAAATCCTTTGCCGTCGTTTCCGAAGGCCGCTTCCGGCGATTTTTCTGTTCGTGGCTGTGATGACTTTCATCGGCGGCGCGATTTATCCGCCGAACAATTATGATGCGCTGACTTACCGGCTGCCGCGAATGTTGAACTGGCTGGCTGCCGGACATTGGTTTTGGATTCCGACCGTCAACGCCCGCATGAATTTTTCCGGAACGGCCTGGGAATGGACGGCAATGCCATTCCTGGCCTTGCTGCGTTCTGACCGCGGATTGTTTTTGATCAATGCAATCGGTTTTCTTCTGATGCCCGGCTTGCTTTTTTGTGTGTTCAGGCAACTCGGGATCGCGCGTCGCGCGGCCTGGACTTGGATGTGGATTTTACCGCTGGCATACGGTTACGCGACACAGGCCGGCGGCATCGGAAATGATTTTGTCGGAATGTTGTTCGGGCTGGTCTCCGTTTATTACGGTTTGCGGGCGCGCCGTTCGCAAGATGCAAAAGACATCTGGCTCGCAGCGCTGGCCGCAGCGTTGATGACCGGCACAAAAGTTTCCAATCTGCCCCTATTGCTGCCATGCCTCGTCGCAGTCTGGCCGGCATTGGTTCATTTGCGCAAGCGTTGGATCGCGAGTGTCCCAGTCCTGGCGGCTGCGGCGTTGATTTCCGCCGCGCCGACCATGGCATTGAACCAGATCAACACCGGTTCCTGGAGTGGTGATCCAAAAAATCTGACCCAGGTGCAGATTAAAAGTCCGGCTGCTGCCCTTCTTGGCAACGGCCTTTTGCTGCTGCAACAATCCTTCCTGCCGCCGATACTTCCCGATGCGCACAAGGTGAATGATTGGTGGAACAAAAAAATGCCCACGTCATGGCATCAAACTTTGGAGGAAAAATTTCCGAGATATTTCCTCAACAGCCTCAACGAACTTCCGCAGGAGGAAACCGCCGGTCTGGGTCTCGGCGTGACATTGCTCGTGCTCGTGACCATTGTCAGCGCAATGTGTGAATTCCCCCGGAAAAACCTTTTTCCGAAAACATCGCTCGTCGGCTTGGCGGCCTGGATTGCAATTCTTTTTTTCATGCTCAAAATGGGATCGGAAGCCACGGCCAGACTGCTCTTGCCGTATTATCCGCTGGTCCTCGTTCCCATTTTGTTGCTTCCGGTCCAGGAACGCCTTTCCCGTTTCCGTCCTTGGAAAATTTTCACCGTGCTGGCGGCGTTGAGCGTCTTGCCGGTGATCATTCTGTCCCCATCGCGTCCCTTGTGGCCCGCGTTGTCCGCGTCAAGATGGCTGGCGCGGCATTATCCCGATAAATCGGCGGTGCAGCGGATGACGACGGTTTATTTCGCCTACGCGCATCGCAATGACGCGCTTGCACTGTTGCGCGACGGCCTGCCCGGCGGCGCTTTGAAAATTGGTTTTTTCGCCGGCTCAAACGACACGGATTATTCGCTTTGGCATCCATTTGGCTTGCGGCAAGTTGAATATCTGCAAATCGGCGACGATCAATCCGTCAACGTCCCCGGCGACATCGAATGGATCGTCGTAAAACGCGACTTCTGGGCGGAAGCAGGCAATGTGCCGCTGGAAACATGGGCAGCCCGACATCACGCGAAAATTACATTGTCAGTTCCCATCGTGACACTTGTATCTCGGGGCGAACAAATCTGGTGCGTGCTGCATATAGAAAAACCCTGACTCGCCAAACGCCGCGCCTTTCAACTAAATTCTCCGTGTGAACGAATCCGTTGAACTCACGATTCTCATGCCCTGCCTCAACGAGGCGGAAACGCTTGCGCGTTGCATCGAGAAGGCAAAAATCGGGATCCAAAAATCCGGCGTGCGCGGGGAAATTCTGATTGCCGATAACGGTAGCACCGACGGTTCGCAGGCCATTGCCGAGAAATCCGGCGCACGCGTCGTTGCGGTGAAAGAAAAAGGCTACGGCAGCGCGCTCATTGGCGGCGTCCGCGCTGCGTCGGGCAAATGGATCATCATGGGCGACGCCGACGACAGCTACGATTTTTCCGACATAACCGGTTTCGTGAAAAAATTCCAGGAAGGCTTCGAACTCGTCATGGGCTGCCGCCTGCCAGTCGGTGGTGGAACGATTTCACCCGGTGCGATGCCGTGGAAAAATCGCTGGATTGGAAATCCCATTTTGTCTTTCATCGGAAGATTATTTTTCAAATGTCCCGCGCACGATTTTCACGCCGGACTGCGCGGTTTCACAAAAATTGCGTTCGAGAAAATGGATTTGCAGACGACCGGAATGGAATTCGCGTCCGAAATGGTCATCAAATCCACGCTCAAGGGGCTGAAAATTTCCGAAGTGCCGATTACGCTGCACAAGGACGGACGCTCGCGTCCGCCGCATTTGAAACCGTGGCGCGACGGCTGGCGGCATTTGCGCTTCATGCTGCTGTTTTCGCCCCGCTGGCTGTTTCTGGTGCCGGGAATTTTTCTCTCGCTGCTGGGAATCATTTTCGCCGGCATTTTGTCTTTTGAAAATTTCCGGCTGGGCGCGGTCGAGTTCAATGTCGGGACGCTCGCGGTTGCGTGCATGACGATCATCATCGGTTTTCAACTTGTCGCGTTCGGATTTTTCACAAAAGTTTTTGCGATTGCGGAAGGCTTGTTGCCCGATGACCCAAAACTCACCCGCGCCTTCAAAATCTTTACACTCGAAAAGGGAATTGTCTTGGGACTGCTTGTTTTATTCGCTGGAATTGCACTGCTCGCTCACGCCGTGTGGATTTGGAAACAGGTGCATTTTAATGCGACGCTCTCACCCGAAGAAAATCTGCGGCGATTGATCCCGGCGGCGACGC
>Ga0206832_10095_pt1 | contig 22837 bp, 19 predicted proteins | sample Alteio_BWOrgCont_74_FD_152896 | JGI IMG/M metagenome (GOLD analysis project Ga0206832, IMG submission 152896) | Enriched cells from forest soil in Barre Woods Harvard Forest LTER site, Petersham, Massachusetts, United States -... | ecosystem: Environmental > Terrestrial > Soil > Temperate forest >... | reverse complement strand
AATGGAGGGCGGAGCGACAAAAATAGTGACAACTTTTATTTTGTCGCGCACCTGCCTGGCACCTTGCGTGTCGATCACCAAAACAATGTGCTTGCCCTTTTTCAATTGCTGTTCAACCCAAATGCGCGATGTGCCGTAATAGTGCCCATACAGCTTGACATACTCCAAAAATTCCCCTGCTGCAATGCGAGCGGCAAAATCTTCTTCACTAATAAAATAATAATGTATCCCTTCAATTTCACCGGGACGTGCCTTTCGTGTCGTGAAGGAAATGCTGGCGATGACACAATGGAATTCATGCGTTAACAGCTGCACAAGCGTCGTCTTGCCCGTGCCGGCCGGCGCACTTAAAATAAATAATGTTCCTACTTTTACATTTCCCAAAATAGGGAGCAATCCAGGCATAAAATTATTCTATATTTTGAATTTGTTCACGAATACGTTCTAATTCCGTCTTGATCGCAATGACGGCACGCGAGACATCGACATCAGAGGATTTTGATCCTATAGTATTTGCTTCACGATTGAACTCTTGCACAAGAAATTCTAATGTCTTACCGATACTTTCAGCTTTTGATGTGATCAGGGTCTTCACTTGTTCCAAATGGGATCTAAAACGGATGACTTCTTCGGTAATATCAATTTTTTCAGCATAGACACACACTTCGCGTACAAGTCGCTCTTCATTTTCTATTGAAGCAACCAACACTTCTTGCATACGCTCTTGAAGCTTTTGCCTGAATTTTTCTGTAGCACCCGGAGCTTTTACAGCAATCTCTTCGATTAAGCCGGCTAGTAGTTGAAAACGTGAAGAAATGTCTTCGTAAAGGGCTTTTCCTTCAACTTCTTTCATAGCAATCAGCTGAATTAAAGCTTTTTCTATGACATCTTTTAAAATTTGTCGAAAAGCCTCATGTCCTTTAGTGTCTTCATCATAAAGCATGATACCTTCGGCACGTGAAAGAATAGTGATGAGGTCTTTATCATCAATCGACATTCGGAGATCCTTTGCCATCAATGACCACGCTTCTTGCAGTTGTCGCGCAAGTGCGTAATTTGGCATGACAACAAGTGGACTTCCCCCTTCAAAGGCCGCGCATATGCGCACGTTGATCTGCCCTCGGCCGACGGCGGCAGCAATCCATTTTTTTATGTCGGCATCGTAGCGAATGAATTCGGATGGAAGGCCGAGCGTGTTAATTTCGAGGTGTTTACGGTTAACGGATTGTAATTCTACCGAGAACCGTCCTGCTGAAGAAACGACTGTGGCGCGGCCGTAGGCCGTCATACTTTTTAACATTTTTATCCTGTATAAGTTGAACCAGAAAAGTAACACGGATGGAGCCGTAAGTCAAGAGTGAATTTATCACTAACAACTAAATGCATACCCCATAAATTTATGGGCACATGACGTATTTTTTAACGCACTTACTATCATTGCACATCCTGATATTTCATTAAGAGGCGCTGGAGGGGGCTGCCTATATAGTCGGCTGTTTTCCCCTGGAGGATTTGTTCTTCGAAAAAGCGTTGATAGGCACGGCGCTCCATCCCTTGTGGCAGAGCACTATCGAGAGTTTCTCTGACTTTCTTTTTATTCAGCACATCTAAACGCCCACCGAAGAAAAGAGTCTGCGCAATTAATTTTTGCAATTGAGGATCAGCTTCGCATTCTTTTGAATCGAGTGGACTTCCGGCCCCCTTCATCACTGTTGTACCATCCATTGAAGTTCTCATCATATACATGCTGCGTCCCTCAGGCATTTTGGCTTTTTCTAAATTTTTAATCATATAAGGTGCTTCTTCAGCAGAAACGAGAACGAGCTTCCATTGTTTTCCTTCAGGTTTTGTATCACAGATAGCCAGCCATTGATAAGGAACTTTTCTGAAGCTACCTAAAAGATCCACACGCTTCTCCCAGGCAATAGCTAAGTTGCTTGTTAGGAGAATATTTGGATCAAATAAATCCCCTAACTGTTCTTTCATCACCTTATTTAAAGATTGGTTCAATGACCATATTTCGGCATGAGCTTCTAATGGCATACCCATACTGTTACGCTTTATCTTAATGCTGATACCATCACAAATTTTTATTTCATTAGCAAAGGTTGGATTTTCCAAATCTTCCTGTGTAAAAGGATTTGGATATGCAACTTTAGAATTTTTATAAAGTGACATTTCCATTTCAGAGAGTTTTTGTTGTTCATTTTGCTGCACAGATACATTTTCTACTTGCTGTACAGTTTTTTGCTCTTGTTTGCGATACTGGATCATGGTCGCATCCCGATTTTGATAGATAGCAGCGTGGTTCGCATCAAAATCTTGAGGGACTTCTATTGTTGAAGACAACCCTTTGATGATGTTTTGAATGATATCGCTCATTTTTTTAGCAATAAAGTCTTTTTCACTTTCTGTGATCCCCGGAGCTGCCATATCAAGCAAACGTTTCTTGCTCGCTTCTAAGAACTCTGCGATAGGAATAGCTTTCCGTTGATTGGCAAATTCGCGATAGAGATCGATGGCTATTGACTTGCTGAATAAAGAAGAAACTTTACTAAACAGAGCTTTCTCATTCTCTTGGGTGGCAGAATAAAGTTTATCTAATAAGAATTTTTGAACTGTGTCTTCCATATCTTGTAAGCAGAACAACAGATTTTCATCTCGTTGAGGCTTGATTTCCTGAATGTGAGAAAATAAGATTAAATCTTTGATGAGGTTTTGTTTCTGATCGACTTTGCCCAATTGTAAAGAAGCAATCTCCGGTTTTTTCAGCTTGTTCGCTATTTTATTTAATACACCGGGCTCCGTGACAGAAATCAGACGTTGTTGCAACGCAAGTTGACGTAATCGATTTCCACCTTGCAAGGGCTCGTGAATTTTTGAATGTTCACTCCATGTCAGAACCGCTTCCGTATCCTCAGCTTGAAGGATATTAACACCGGTACTATGATCCTGGTCATAATAAGTAAAGATTTGCTCCGGAGGAAATCCAGTCTCACTTTTGATGATGTCTGCATCGGTACCGCTCAATTTCTTCGGATCATTCGGACTTTGCTTATTCATGAAATAGAGAGAGCCATTAGTAGGATTAAAGAATAAAACACCCTGTATCGGCGAAGAAGTTTTTCGCAAATGTTCATTGATTTTTTTTGCCACATCTTGATTACTGACACCTCTAAAGTGGCATCCGACATCTATAATAGCGCGTATTTGCTCTTTATTCTCATGTTTTTCCATGAGATTTGTAAACAGCGGATCCTCCTCGCCTGTTGTAGCAGGAGGAATTACCCACACATCATTATTTTGGCGAAGAAGAAGGTCTATTGTTTGTCCATTTGTTCCCTCATCCGGAATGACAACAGTTCCGGGAGGAGCTAAATTTTTATTATCTAATGAGCCTGAGTAAGCAAAAAAGGATTGTGCCATCGAAGCAGTATTGCGGCCGTTGCTACAAATTTGTCTGTCAAAGATCTCGACTTGTGAAAGCACGTTAGTGACAACATAGTCGTAGAGATATTGAAGAGTCTCTTCCGTACCACTGTGAAGTTTCTGTTGAATGGTATCGATCATTTGAGAGTAGAGTGGATTTTTGCTATTCAGTGCTAATAGATCAAGATCGAATAGTTCTTTAAATTGCTTAACGGCTTTAGTGTCTTTTAAGCTAATCTGTGTATCATTTTCTAATGCATTCATTTGTTCGGTATATGCATTTTTTTTCAATTGTTCAATGATTCCTTCCAACTGCGTCTCTGATATTCCATGGACAGTATACCCCATCAATGTGTTAATGATCATGACATAGCGATCGCTAAATTCCGATCCCTCAGCAGGACTCTTATTGGCAACGAAAGGAATGGAAATACGGGGCCCTTCGCCCTCTTTCGATGAAAAGCCATGATGTTCATCGACACTTGTCGCCAGCCTATCTTTTAACCAGTTTCCTGCAATCAATTGTTTTCCTAAAACGAGAAGGTCACATGTTTGTTTTAAGAGTAGTGCTTCTTCTTTTTCCGCTGGAGAACATTCCGTTTGCAATATTCTAGAGGCATTTTCCCTTTTAAGAGTAATGTATGCAGGAAGATCTTTTGTTTCACCCAAGAGATAGCTTCGAAATACTTTTTTGTTCTCTTCATTTTCACTAATTCCTACCTGAGAAAATGCAGCTTCCATAGAAGTGTCACCTAGAAATTTATCGACGGTATATTCTATCATCTTTTGATAATTTTCTTGTGTTTGTTGAGACTGACGATTTTCTGTCAGTCCAAGCAAACTCTCTCCATCCTCTCTAGCACTTGCTGCAAAGGAAATAAGCTTAGCAATCAATTTAGATTCCTGTAGAGAAATACGTGAAAATGCTCCAAAAGGCATGTTTAATTCCGTTTTAGGAGCAAATGCCAATTGATGTTCATCAAAAGTAAAGACTCCTCGCGTTGTCATGATATTGAGAACGTCTTTAAGAAGCGCATTTTTTTCTTCAAGATCTTGAGTGCTACCACCCGACTTATCTATTTCCTCGATCATCAGTCGCGTTTTGATATATTTACAGCGCATTGCACGCAACGTCTCATTGGTCACCGTGATATAATCACGCTTGACAACGGATGATGTCATTGTGTCCTTCATCCATGAAAGAAACTCGGTTGAAAAAAGATTCGGATCGTCATCAAACTCCATAGTATGTTCTTTTTGACCAAACACTTTTCCGGAAGTGTATCGCATATCATAACGTGCCGTACCATATTGAGGAGTCGCAGGCACGTGGACTGAAAGATGATATCCATCAGCTTTAAGGAGGGCAAGGACATGTCCAAAAACGAGAGTTTTTCCCCCACCTTGAATCAACTGCAACATGCAGTTAGCAAATTTTTTGGGATCTTTAGTAGCGAGAACATCACGCAATGATTTCACCTGGTTTTCTCTAATAAACAATTCAAGTCCATATTCTAGAACGAGGAATGCATTAGGATCTTTTGCAAGATCGATATGATCTTTCTGACTTAACCCCTGACCGATTTTTTGTAATAAAGCGCTTCGTTCAGTATCTTTGCCATCTATATCACTAATAGTTTTTAATTTCTGAATGTCTGCAAGTAATGTTTTAGTGTGGTTTACAGCTGTAGAACAGACTAAATAGTCGCCTATATTTTGATATAAAGTTTGAATCTCCTGCTCGTTTAGGTGTGTTTGCTCTTTAAAATTTCCTACATCATTCTGCAGAAATAATACTATGCACTCTTTGATTCCTATTTCTTTCTTCTGCCCACCCAAAATAGCAGCTTCTTCCAAAACTTTCTGTTCCAAATTTACTGGTAATTTTCTCGCAAGCTTAAGCATTGCTTCTTTAAGTGCCTCTTGTTTTTTAACGTAAGAGGCTGATATGTCTTTCGCACTTTTTTCAATTTCTCCGACAACTTGACCCAACTGTCCTTCTTTTAATGCGAATACGGTCTTCGACTGATTTTTCTTCGCTCCTATTTCGTAGTCATGATTCAATTCCTTGATCGAGGCTTCCAACAAAGGATCATCCGTCTCATACACAAAAGGATCTACTACAACAGATTCGATTTTTTTCTCCGCTACCAAAAATTTATTGCCTAGGGCATTCAAGGCATTAAGAGGAGGAGTTCCTGGAGCATATGTCATTTTATTTCCGCTTGGAAACTCCGTTGGCAAGACATGAGGCTCATGCTTAGGCACAATCGTTGCCACATTTTTTATATTGGAAACGGAAGGACTGTATTTCCATTCTAAACTTGTAGGAGTCGCTTGCGCAAACTCCCTAATAAGATTATTTAATTTTGCACAAACGAATTGCTCCTTTGCATCTCTGTCTGTCATCTTGCTATCAAGACCGAGATCATCAGTCGGTTTATCATAATCAAGAAATGGATTGAGATAAATAGCGTCAATAAGTTTAACGAGAGCCTGCGCCTCACTATATCCTTGTTTAGAAGAATCTGGATCACTTGCAATAAGAGCCGCTTGAAGAATCTTTCGCATCACTGCATTATCGGTATAATTATCGTAAGCTGCACCGTAAAGTAATTTATCAATATACTTTCGATCTTTTTCATCCGGAGATTTAGCTCTCTTGTAGAGGTCTGAAAAACTCGAAATAAAATCTTTTCCCGGACGCATTTCGAAAAGAAAATCCTTATTCAGTAAAGCATTATAACCTCTAAAATTCGATAAAGTTTTTATCGTCGAGATTCTCATTTCTACCGGAAGAGATTTAGGAGGGGCTACACCGGCAACCTCTGCTCTTTGTTCCATTCCCCAACGAATCAGTTCCTGCGGCTCTAAAATATTTTCCAGCTTCACTGCATGATTTACCTGAGATCTTTTCTTTAAATAGTCTTTGGTGACTTTATCTAATTGAGTACTTAGATTTCTCTGCCCTGCTTTTCCTTTAATTTTTTCCCATTGCCATTGATTATTCCAGTAAGCAACCCAATCCTTTCCTTCTCCATTTAAGGCTGGTATTGTACTTGGATTAGTTTTTTTTGCAGAGGCATCTAAAGTTGAAGGATTGCGTTTGAGGTTATCATGAACTAGCCATGCGGCATATAATCGTATTGAAGCCATAGAACCTGATGCATCGGGTTTTTCTTTAACACTATTGAAAATCCATCCCATCACACGAAGATCCTCTGGTGAATATTTTTCGAAGCTAAATGCTTTTTTTAAATATTCCATCGCCACAACATAATCTTGGTGAGAGACGGCATGAGTGAGAAAGAGATAAGCTAAATAAGCATTTTGTCCTGGAGAGTGTGAAGTAAGAACTCCATCGATCACTTGAATTTTTTCGCATGCTGAAGGAATCGATTTATCGCTTTGGATAGAAGAAAACGTTTGTTTTGGAATGAGAACTTCTCGTTTTCCAGAGGCATCTTCCAGGACTAAAAACCTGAAAAAATTTGCAATGGGAGAAATCGTTTGTTCCTTGGCTATATGTAAATGTGGAGATGCAACAGAAACCCAGTCACTGCCTTTTTGTACAAATTCTAGAACATGTCCTTCCTCATCTTTATAGTTAGGAAAAGTAAGCAGCGGTGGATGGCTCTCTCCGGGAGCCGGTTTCCACACAATCGCCTCGGGATCAAAGCGTGCAATTCCTTGTCCTTCGTGCAATTTTGAAATTTCAACCCATTCATATTTCTTAGCTGCAGGATCATCTATCTTATTATAAGGAAAATGAAAATACCCTTCCGCATCGAGCTTATAGCGGAACTCCATTGTCCTTTTATCTATAAAAGTTAATTCGTTATTTTTTTCATTTACATTTCTCCATATTTGTAGATAAGCACTATCCGGACTGTTAGGTAAGTGAGGAACTTCTTTTGAATTTGATGGAAGATATTGAAACCATTCCCCCTGCAATTTTCTCTGCACTGATTTTATGACTTTTTGTCCAAGTCCTATATCTTCTAAATAAAAACGAATTCCCCCTATTTCATCTTCGCTTTCAACAAATTTTTCACTTTTAACTCCGATAAGAATTTTCGATCCAAACAATTCCTTGTAAAGGGAATCGTTTCTTAAATTTGCTATAGCTGAAAATTTTGTTCCATTTTTCAACATCTCACCTGTCAACACATTGAGCTGATAGGTTATTCCCTCATTCGTGCATTGATATAAAGGGAAGGCACTTTCCTGCCATGGAGCAGTATTCGTAACATAGAAATCTTTTAGGAGACCATTCATCAAGGCATTTCGTTTTTCTGGATACCTTGTAAGATATTCTCTGATCTCTTCTCTATGTGCGACAGTTGCTATTTTTGCTGTATTCAATATAACAGGAAATACGTGAGGGTTTAGTCCTGTATCCAAAAGATTATTTTCAAGTCTAGCTCTCGTTTCTATAAGATCGCCGATTTCTTGATCAGAAAGTTTTTTTTCCTCATTGAAACTATCGCAAAGAATAAGGTTTAAGTATTGTTGGTGAATTGGATTTGCAAAATTCGGCGACTTTTTCAGAAGCTGCACTAATGCACGAGTCTCCTCCAACTTTTTCGATGGTTCGATAATAGGCTTATCGAATAAGATCCGTAAAATCCGCTGTTTTTGCTCCATAATAAATAGTAAGGGATCAACCAAATCAGTCCTATTTTCAAATGCAATGGAATCCTGATGTCTTTCAATTGTTTTATCAAAAAATTCGATTAGTCTATTGGTAATGCCTGAAAATTCTCTCAGAGTCGTATAGACTTTATGTTGATTAAGACTGAAAGCAAAAACAATACGTCCCTCAGAAGTGTCTAATTCATGCACGTTCTCAGAATAATAATCGATAAGCATATTCAGTGAGATAATGTTACTTGGAGTTCTCCTGCTTTTCTCTGGATCATGATTGAGAGATAAAATAGTAAGAGACGGATGCAAACGGGGAACGTATGTAGTGACTATTTCATGTTGATCATTTGTCCATAGAACTGGTGAAGGAAATGGCTTTATTGCTTTCTCAGGCAAATTTTCTAATATTTTACCTTTAACAGACGGTAAAGACTCCGGTTTGTCGGAACGGTCAAATGTTAGCCCCTGATCGTAGGTGATCCACCATTCTTTTTCATATCCTTCCGGGGCGGGTTGAACATTGACTCCACTAAACTCAAAATCAGTAGGCATACCCTTTAAATCAGTAGGTATACCTCCTTGAATCAAATTAGGAGATTCACGAAATGCCATCAACGCTAATTGACGAAGGGATTGAAAATGCGAAGGCAATTGATTGTTGACATAAGCCCAATTAGTTCTCCATACTGCTTTATCTATTTCAGGATATGTTGATTTAAGATTCGGATCTCTTGCATAAATATTCTCTAATAGTTTGTTAAGTTCTTTATCAGCATCTTTCCAAGCATCTTCTGGCAGTGTTAGAGCAAGCGTCTTCGCATATTGGTAATCACCTGTTTCGGCCTTCAATAACCAGGGATTCTCTTTACGTGAGGTATTAGAAAACCTGCTATATAACATGTGCTTATTATAATCGAATAATGGTGGAGGGTTCTTATTCGAAAGCTCTCTTGCTTTATCGAGTGTCCTATACATAAACATCGATAGGTTATAAATGTCTAATCGCATTTCAGGAAAAAGCAATGGATCTCCAAAATTTTTAATTTGTTTACTATTAAAGTCCTGATAATCTAGCCCATAATATGCCACTGAGCGCTCCCCTTCATATCCATTTTGCTTATCGATGAGATTGGCAAAAACCCATCCAAGCACAAGAGCGCTCCCTGTCACAATCATCCGATACGGTTTTAACGACTCATCTCTTGCTGTTTCCATCAAATATTGTTTGCAAAGGCTGTTTACAACGGAAAGGACTTTTTTGCAAGTTTCAGGATCTTTTAACAGACTATCTAGAAGGATTTTTGACTGAGCTTCATATCTACTATCAGAGAATATCCTTCCCAAATCACGCAGGAAGATACCTCCAACTTCATGCGTCGAGACACGTTGACTTGCCATGGTGTTTATGTAGGTGTCATAAGCTTCCATAGCTTTTAAAAGATCAGTTGATGTTTTTATCGATTCAAGAGGAAAATTGGGCATCGTCACAGCAACCGGAGCTGTCAATTGCGCTTTCGTTGTATCGCTCATTTTGGAAGGAGAAAGTTTAGCAAGACCTTCTTTCAATTTTTCTGTTTCAGTGGGGAGTGAGGTAATGGCGCCTAATGATAGATTTTCAGAACTTCTTACAGGCATATGTTTTGCAAGTTGATTCTGAAAAGCACTAAGTTCATCGATTTTCGATTGTTTAGCATTTAAGAGTTCATCTGAGCGTTTATCACTGGCAAGAGAGAGAATGTCTTTATTGATGTGTCCAAATAGACGTGGAGTGATTTCACTAAAAATTTTAGCTAGTGGAGGATCATAAGGAAGGAGTTCCTTATTGAGTGCAAAAGCCATCTGTGTAGCTTTTTCTTTGATGGTACGGTTAAAGGTTTTGTAACCATCACGTCCTAATGCTGAAAAAATAAGGGGTAGAATGCAACGCCATGCACACGTTCCACTTGATTGTACTTTCATCCAAGCAGACGAACTAAAATCTGCGGCGTCATTCTCCCCTTCCACTACTTTTCTTTCGTAATCATGAAGGACGTGATAGAGATCCTGTGCACTAAAAAGACGATCGCTTTTAACACTTACTTTAGCTCCTAAAATATTAGGCGTTATGAGCTGCTCAACCAATTGTCCTTGTTCTATGACATTCTTCGGAATAGAAAAAGAGCGAATGGTATCCCCATAGACTTTCTGTCGATCACTTTGTGTGCCATGATATTCTACCCCCCCACCTGTATTGATCAGATCAAAGATATATCCATTGTCGGAAAGACGGCATGAAAGCATAGTCGCATGTCCAGAAGAAACTCCTGACCATCCACAAGGAATCAATAAAACTTCTCCTGTTTTGAGTGCGTTTAATTTTGTTTGAATATTTTTTGTGATGTTTTGAATCGCTGCTTTTAACTGAGCATCATCATTAGGCAAACTCATCGCATCTTCAATTTGTAATGCAATAGTAAAGGCAGAATTGAATTGCTTCTTCAATAACTGTAATTTTTCTTTTACCGTATCGGAAAGTTCTTCCGATTCGATATAATATTCAAGAATTTCCCCCATAAATTTTAATGAGACACTGGACTGATTCCCTTCAAGGTGTTCTCCTGTTATCGATTTCATCTTCTTAAGAAAGGAATCTCCGAGAAGGTGCCCGAGGTTTATAATAGAAAGGTCCTGTTTTAATTTTTGCTCAGCAACAGTTCCTTTCTTTAAAGCTTCTGCGTAAGAGACGATGCCACTTTTATTCATGTGCTGTTTTTTTAAGAGCTTGACACAGTGTTCTTCCTCAAGGCTAGCGCCTTGTGACACCAAAAACGCAGCACAGGGATAATCTTTTTTTTCGATGATCTTGGCGAGAATAGAATTCCCCTTTGTATCCTGATAAGCATTAAGATCAAGTCCATGCGTACATAAAAGAGCCACCGTGTCTTGCGACCACCCTTGGTTCCTGCTTGAAAGCAATGCGTTAAGAGTTGAAAAGGTCATCCCTTTGACAAGATCCTCCACAGTCCATCCATTCTTCCCTTCACAAGCTTGCTCGATGAGAAATTGAGAGACTGCAATCTGCTGTTTTTTTAAAGAAGATATGAATGAATCAAGGTTGTTTTGATTTGCCCCTCTCTTCATTAATTCAACAGCAATTTCCAGGTTTCCATATGCATATGCTAGTGAAAGTGGAGTGTTTTGGTCTCTATCTAATTCATTGGCATCATAACCAACATCTAAAAGGATGCGTACCATCTCAATGTTATTATTTCTAATGGCGACATGGAGCGGATTTACATTTTTGATTAAGTGTTTTTCTGTCGCTATTTTTATAATGGCGGCATCATTGGGATTGCACTTGCGACTATTTATTATGTGGGAAGAAATGTACTCAAGACTTTTTTCATGGGATACTGTTTGATCCGGATTATTTATTAAAACAGTGATCGCTGATTCACAAGCGTTTTTATTTCTATTTATATAAGAATCAGCGGCCTGCGTTTCTTTAAACCTATCGAGCTCTGAAAGAAAGGTGGAACCGGCTAGCCCTAGAGAAGAATCCAAAGGATTATTATGAACTCCCATAATTTTTCCTATCAATTATTAATTATTCTAACCTAATCTTTAATAATAACAATTGTTTTAATACATAGTCAATAAAAAACAAAGTTGTCATATTTATCACAATTAATATATAATTATATTTAAAGACATAAACAAAGGTATTTCTATGGGAAGCTATAATGATTATGCAAACTTACCAAAAATCGATGCATTAGAAGGCATTCGTGCTCACTTCACAGCCATCCTTGTCGATATGAGTCCTTCTGTAACACAAAATAAAAAGGGGATTTTTAACGGAAGAGTCGTCACACACATGCCTATGATAAGAATGATCATGCTGGGAGACCTTGGAATCCCACAGGTCTTAAATCAAATTGGCCAAGATAAAATCATTGGTGCCATTGAAGTTGGTGTTGAAAAACTCAAAAAAACACACATTTCCAAAGAATTCTACGACCAATATAGGGGTGATCACGACCATATCCTCGTTTACAATGAAAGAGGGGAAAAATTAAATGAGGCGATCGACTTAGATAAAGATAATATTAAATTATTTGAAAAGAACGACTTAAGTGCTGATATAGCAGCGATTCTAAAATTATTTGCCACAAGGCCCATGATAACATCAACAAAAGCACAAAAAAAAGAAGCAGTCAATTCAAAAACTGAAGTCAAAAATCGGGAATCACATGTTAGAACCACGCTCACCGCAAGGCCTCGTCAAAGCATAGAAACGACAAAAAAATTCATGCGAGAAAATCTTGCTCTTAAGAACCTTGCCCAAATAAACAAACAAGAAAGAAAAGCCGAACGCAAAAAAGAGAAAGCAAGAGAAGAAGAGAAAGAAATCGAACGCGAAAAAATAAAAAACGATCTTCTTAACAGAGACATTTTAGACAGACAAATCAAAAATGATGCCATCACCACAACAGAAAAAAACAAGAAAATTAAATATTAATTTGAAGTATTTTCCTGTTGAATTAGGCCTTCTTTGTTTTCACAAAATAAAATGGGTTTAGCCTCTAACGCCGCGTTGCGCATGGTTTATAGGTTTCTTGGGTCTTTTTTGCCTCGGTTCAGTCCGGAGCGAATGCGGAGGACGTCCGCTAAAAGCCCACCGTGACTGAGCGGCAATTGAAACACGTCTGCATCAATATATGTGCGGGATTTCTAGGGAAAGGAAATCCCCTGTTTTACAAATTAATGGAACAGATGACCATATACACATCTTATTAAACCTTCATCCTGCTATTGCGTTAAGCACGTTAGTCAAAGAGGTGAAGTCCTACAGCACTTCTTGGATTAAAAAAGAAGGATTTGGAAATTTTTCTTGGCAAGAAGGTTACGGAGGATTTTCTAGTTCAAAGTCTCATGTAGAACAAATTAGAAGATATATTGAAAATCAAAAAGAACATCATAAATTCAAATCTTTCAATGATGAAATTGAACAATTAAATCGGCAATGGGGCACGACTTGGATGCAAGAATAGCAAGAATAGCCGGCATGAAAAATCAATCGCCCTACGCATTCGCTCCGAGCTCAATGAAACTTTGGATCATATCCCACCGTTTCTTCGCTTATCGCTCAGTCACGGTGGGCTTTTAGCAGACGTCCTCCGCATTCGCTCCGGACTGAACCGAGGCAAACAAGACTCAAGAAACCTATAAACTATGAGCAATATGCTCATATTAAATATGTTGCGTCAGCTTGATGCCTATGAGGCAGCGGTGACAGAGGCTAAATTCATACTGAACTTTGCTTTAGAGGAGCGAATGTTAGGCGGTGGATGGGTGTCGGACCATGTGCACTGATGGCATCCATGTGTTTACTCGTTCCGTAACCCTTATGTTGTTTGAAACCATATTGTGGCCACAATAAATCGTACTCTTCCATCATGCGGTCCCTTGTCACTTTTGCGATGATCGACGCGGCTGCTATCGACTGTGATTTAGAGTCCCCTTTGATTATTTTTTCGCAGGGAATCACCGGATGCGGCAACGCCATACCGTCGACAAGGAGGTAATCCGGCACGAGCTTCAATCCCTCTACAGCTTGTAGCATCGCCAAAATTGTAGCCTGATAAATATTTACACGATCGATTTCTTGCGGCGAGATAACGCCAAAAGCATAATGAACATCACAACAAGCTGTAATTTCGGAAAAAAGAACCTCTCGTTGTTTTGCCGACAGCTTTTTGCTATCGTCAATGCCACGAAAATAGATTCCATGAGGGATGATACACGCAGCAGCCACCACAGGACCGGCCAACGGACCGCGCCCCGCTTCATCGATGCCGGCAACACAATGAAAACCTCGACAGCGCGCCTCTTGCTCATACAAAGTAAGATCAATCAGGCGTTGCTGTTCGAGATCCGGACAAACACTATTCTGCCGAGGAGGCACTAGTAGCTTCTTCGCTTTGAACTTCATCTTCAAGATTTAACTCTTGACCGGAAGTTTTCGGATTGCGTCCACGAACACGACTTTTAACTTTAGAAGCCTTACCAGAAGTACCACGCAGATAGTATAACTTGCTGCGGCGAACATTGCCTTCTTTGATGACTTCAATTTTTGCAATACGTGGGCTATTTAATAGGAACACACGTTCCATCCCCTCGCCATAAGCAACGCGGTGTACAGAAAACGTTTCTGAAATGCCTGATCCCTTACGTGCTATCACTGTGCCGGTGAAAACTTGGATACGTTCCTTCTCACCTTCAATAATACGTGTGTGAATACGCACAGTATCGCCAATGCGGAAAGCAGAAAGATTATTCTTTACAAGCTTTTTCTCCAGCTTTTGAACTACAGCTAATTTACTCATTTAATTATTCTCCTCAAATTCATCATCTTCGATAAGATCTCGACGTACACGCCGCGTTTTTTCTAACGCTTGCTTTCTACGCCACTCTTCAATTTTTTTATGGTTACCGCTGAGTAATACCTCAGGGACCGATTTGCCTTCAAATACTTCAGGCCGCGTATAGTGAGGACAGTCAAATATCCCCCCTTCAAATGAATCTTCATCGGCAGCTAATGCATGCCCCAGCACTTTTGGTATAAAGCGCCCGACAGCATCCACTAAAACTATTGCCGGTAAGCACCCATTTGTTAACACATAGTCGCCGATACTAATTTCTTCATCCACATCGCTCTGGAGAGCCCTTTCATCGACTCCTTCATAGTGTCCGCACAGAAGAACCAAATGCTCATAAGAGGCTAATTCCCGACACTTTGCTGCCGTCAGTAAAGCACCTTGCGGCGACAGGTATATTACCCTTGCCTTTGGTGACCGTACCGATCGGATGGCATGAGTCACAGGATGTGGCATCATGACCATTCCAGGTCCACCGCCATACGGCCGATCATCAACACGTTGATTGCGATTATCGGCAAAATCGCGAATATCGATGAGATTGATCTCCAGCAAACCACTCTTCCTTGCCCTGCCAATGATGCTTTCATCGAAAGGTCCTTGAAAATACTCAGGAAAAAGGGATAGGATATCAATCTTCATTGCAAACGACTATGCCGCCGCCTTTTTACGCGCCTTCTTTTTCTCATTAGCTTTAGCTCTTAGGGCTACAGCTTTTTGTGTTTGAGCACGAATAATCGCTGGCTCGACTTTTTCCACAAGAGATTGAGCACGTTCGGATATTAAAGCACCGAGATTTAGCCAGTGTTGAATTCTTGCCGTATCTAGTGACAAGCTTTTTTCTAGCTCAGATTCGAATGGATTGTACCATCCGAGGGCTTCTACGTACTTACCATCGCGTGGATTGCGCACATCAGTGAGCACCAAGCGGTAGAAAGGACGGTTGTTGCGGCCTTGTTGCCGAAGTCTAATTGTTAACGCCATAGGGATCCTCCCATCATCTTTTCTAAATTTTTCATATTAGGCACGTTTTTAAAAAACTGTTTTGCCTGTTTAAATGATTTAACAAGTTTGTTTACATCATCAATATCCGTGCCACTACCTTTGGATATTCGTTTGCGGCGCGGAACGATTAACTCACATTTTTCCATCCGTTCTTGCAGGGTCATTGACTGGATGATCGCCTCGATTTTGAAAAGTTCTTTCTCATCAAAATCTATATCTTTAAGGCTACTCATTCCGGGCATCATTCCTAGCAAGCTTTTAAACGATCCCATTTTTTTAACCATTTGGATTTGCCCCAAATAGTCGTTATAAGTGAAAGTCGCCGTGCGGATCTTCTTTTCTAGATCTTTAGCATCTTCTTCGTTGATATGCTCTTGCGCTTTCTTCACTAGGTTAATGGTATCACCCATTCCTAGGATCCTATCTGCCATCGATGCCGGATGGAACAGTTGGATATCATCAACTCTTTCGCCGATCCCTTCAAATTTTAGCGGCTTCCCGGTAATTTCACGAATCGATATTGCAGCTCCGCCGCGTGCATTACCATCGAGCATTGTCAATATCGAACCGGTAATGCCCATCCGTTTATGGAACTCGGCAGCTGTTGTCACAGCATCCTGTCCTGTTGTCGCATTGGCAACAAACAATATTTCCGACGGATTAAGCGCAGCTTTAATTGCTACAAGCTGATTCATCAATTCATCATCGATATGCAGTCTACCTGCAGTGTCGACGATCAGTAAGTCATGGCCATTCTTCTTTGCTTCAGCAAATGCTGCTTTCGCAACTTTAACAGGGTCTGTTTCGCCGAGGGCGACGAAAACAGGCACTCCTATCTGGCTTCCAAGGGTCTGCAACTGCGCAACGGCAGCGGGTCGTTGTAGGTCACATGCTGCCAGAAGCGGGTTTTTGCATTCCCCTTTCTTCTTTAAATACTTTGCCAACTTGGCACATTGTGTCGTCTTACCCGAGCCTTGCAAGCCACAGAGCATCACAACAGCGGGATGGCTTGTCTTCAGGTCTAGAGAGGCCTCTTCCCCTCCCATCAGTGTCACAAGTTCATCGTGAACAATTTTAATGAACAATTGCCCCGGTGTCACCGATTTTATCAGTTCATCGCCTAAAGCTTTCTCTTTGATCCTTTTTATCAGCGTTTTTGTGACGCCATAATTCACATCAGCTTCGAGCAAGGCGAGACGCACTTCGCTTACGGCTTCGGAGATATTATCTTCCGTTAGCTTCTTTTTGCCTACTACTTTCGATAGCAAGCTCTGCATTTTTTCTGTCAGTGCACCAAACATAAATACCAAGTATAGAACGATTCTTATCGAATTCCAATAATGATACTTAAAAAATCATTCAATTTCAAGGGAAAAGAATCGTTCGCGTCCGGACCAATCCAATTCATGCTTAAAAGAGGTCCAACAAGCAGCGCAAAACATCTTCTCGATGGCTTGCGCTTGTCCATCACCAATTTCAAACCAAACTTTTCCTTTAGAATTCAGGTATTTTGGCAAATCTTTTGCCAATCTAACGTAAAACTCTAAGCCTGTGTCACCTGAAACCAACGCCATTTTCGGCTCGTATTTTCGCACTTCAATATCTAATCCGGCATATTCATTTTCAGCGATATATGGTGGGTTACAAACGATGAAGTCGGATTTGCGTTCCCCAAAGGGAGCAAGCAGATCGCCTTGAAAAAATTCGACATCAACATCGTTTTTTTCTGCATTTTCTTTAGCAATGGCCAATGCTGTCGGTGACAGGTCTGAGAGGCATACTTTCAAGTCCGGAAAACGTTTCTTTAGGGCAATTCCCATAGAACCCGGTCCACAGCACACATCCCATAAAGTTTTCCCTTCAGTACCGGCTGTCGACAATATTTTAGTGATTTTATCCACCAAAATCTCCGTCTCTTGCCTTGGTATTAGCACATCGGGAGTAATTTTCAGTCGACATCCAAAAAAATCAACTTCACCGGAGATATACTGAATGGGTTCGCCCATACCGCGCCGCTGCAACCATTCGCGACATCTTACAAGTTCCGGTTCAGTCAAAGGACGGTCATACTCCAGATAAAGTCCAAGCCTACCGAGTTTCAAGGCTTCACCTAGCAACTCTTCCGCCTGTCTTTTGGGATTGGCAATATTTTTCTGTTCTAGAAAATCAGTCGATAGATTGAGGACTTCAAGTAACGTTTTCATTCCTTAAGTTTCTCTTGATGAAAATGGGCAACAAGTGCTCCGGTGATATCTGCGAGTTCGCCATTCATCACCTGATCCAAATTGTATTTTGTAAGATTGATCCGATGGTCTGTCAGGCGATTTTGCGAGAAATTATAGGTGCGTATTCTCTCGGAGCGATCCCCACTTCCCACCTGCTGGGCACGATTACTGGAAATCTCGGCATTTTTTTTCTCTAATTCAGCTTCGGCGATTCTTGCTTTCAGCAATCGCATGGCTTTTTCTTTATTTTTATGCTGACTTCGCTCTTCTTGGCAATAGACGACAACCCCTGTAGGTATGTGTGTCAATCTAACGGCACTATCCGTCGTATTAACGTGCTGACCGCCGGCACCTGAAGAGCGGTAAGTATCTACGCGAAGATCTTTCTCATCAATGACAACGTCTGTGTCTTCATCGGGCTCTAAAAGAACCGCTACGGTAATCGCTGAAGTGTGTACTCGCCCCTGCGCTTCTGTCGCGGGCACGCGTTGTACGCGATGTGTGCCACCTTCATGCTTGAAGAAACGATAGACGTTTGGTCCGGAAAGCACCATGACATACTCTTTAAATCCGCCTATCTCCGATTCCGTATACGATAATAATTCGTAACGCCATCCCATTTTATCTGCGTATAGTTTATACATCCTAACGCAATCACCGACAAAGAGGGCTGCCTCATCGCCGCCGGTACCGGCACGTAATTCAACAATTGTGTTGCGGCTATCATTTGGATCCGGCGGCACCAACAAGTTTTCCAGGGACGCCTGAAGCGTTTCTATTTCAGATTCCAATCGTAGATTATCTTCACGTAACACTTCAACGAAATCGGGATCTTTTTCAGAGGATAGAAGCTGTTTGTTATCTAAGAGTTGTTTTTTGCAACTATTGATTTGATCCCAAACGGATTTGACTTCAGAGATATACGAGTGCTCTTGAGCGAGCGCGCGGTATTTTTTTTGATCATTAAAGACATCGGGATGACCGAGAACAGCTTCTAATTCGTGCAGACGAGCCAGAAGGATATTGATTTTTTTTTCCATAGTGCTGTTCTCAACAAAAAAAGGTGGAACTTTCGTTCCACCATAGAATTATTTGCTCTTAGCAGCTTTTTTAGCAGGAGTTTTAGCTTTTGGCTGTTCTTTAGGCTGCTCTTTTGGCTCTTCTTCAGATTCGTCTTTTGCAGGACGAGCTGCGTAGCGTTTTTTGAACTTGTCAACACGACCTTCAGCATCTACAAGAGTCTTACTTCCTGTGAAGAAGGGGTGTGATGCTGAAGAAACGGAAACGCGATACATCGGGTATTCTGTACCCTTGTATTTTGCTGTTTCTTCCGGCTGTAATGTTGATCCGCATACAAATTGATGGCCTGTAGACGAGTCAACGAATAGCACCTGTTGGTATTTAGGATGGATGTTTTTTTTCATAATTGCTCCAAAAATGTAATTCGCCCAGGTATAACAACCTGTATGTTAAAAAATAGAGAGGATAAAAGTTGTTTTCATTTAAAACAAGGTTTTTTCGACGAAAACACAAATTTCTCGCATTTTTTTTTCAATGATTGTATAAAGAGGCAAGGGATCGGCATAGCTATGAACAACTTTTTATCTTTCTCATTTGGCTCTTCGGCTACTCCTAAGACAATTAAATATCTTATCATTTTTACATCCCTCATTTCAATACTTTCCGCCGGAATACAAGAAGTTTTTAATATTTTTGATATATTTCCGGGTCCACAAAATCTCTTAAGCCTCTCGTGGTGGGGACTTTACCACTGGTATTTGTGGCAGCCGCTAACATTTCTCTTCATTCAAGATCCTTCGGCAGCTCACACCTCATTTTATTTTTTCGTCATCTTATTTTTTAAAATGTACGTCCTGTGGGTCGTCGGATCAACTGTATTGCAAGCGTTAGGAAATTTATCTTTTGTCAGACTATATTTCTTCGGAGGAATGTTTGCGGGGATCTTGTCTCTACTTTCAATGTCAATCACGGGTCAATATGAAATGATCGGAGGGAGCTCCGCGGCTCTCTTAATGATCGTCACAGTATGGGCCATGGCATTCCCCGAAACAGAAGTGCTGATTCTCTCTGTGCTCCCGGCCAAAACAAAATGGATCGTCGCTGCGATCGTGAGTATTGTCTTATTCACAACACTGACGGAATGGAACCTTTCGTTGTTCTTCCTGTACGTCTTTGCCATCGCTGTTGGCTACGGCTACGCATTGCTCGTCCGAGGCTGGCACAGTCCATTTGCCATTACGGCAGGATTCGATGTCTGGATGTCCAGGATGGGCCTTAAATTCCGCCATAAAGTCCCTAGATGGATGGATCAGAAGGAACCTGCAGGCGCTCCACCAAAAGGAGATGGCAAAATAATAGATATTACTTCCGGTCAACCCATTCAAAATGACGATCTTTTCGTCGATGCGATGCTCACGAAAATCTCCAAATCAGGAGAAAGCTCCCTCAGTTGGAGCGAAAAACGCCGCCTTCATCAAATCTCCGAAGACAAAATCCGCAACAAAAAACTCTAGTGTCTTAGATTCCAGTCTAAGGACCAGGACTCACAGGACTTGCACGACATACAGGACCGGGACTTATCGCTGTCCTGTTTGTCGTGTGAATCGTGGTCCTTTTTAATTGTTTTTAATTAAATATTGTGTTAGAATATTTACTATAACTTAATTATTTTGTATATATTTTAATAAAAAGGATGTTATGAACGAATTTTCTACTAATGAGCTATTTAAAAACAATACACCCTCTTTTGAAGCCCCTATTGTTACCCCTATTGTTTCAAAAATTTTATTCACAGCAAAACACACTGTAAGCGTGCAACGGTTCGACGATTTAGACAGTTTTCGCCAAGATATTGAACACAGCAAAGCCGGATTACACCATCAACCCTACACAAACAACAAAAAAAGCTTCTTCCTATACAAATTGATTTTTCTAGGTTTTTTCCTTGTTATTTTTTGTACTAGGAATCTTTGCTTTATCACTGCCCTCAACAATCAGCTTTGGACTTTTGTTCAATTCATGCACATTTCTGAAAAGCGGAGTGATTTTTATCTGTGCCATTCTCTTTTTAACATCGTTTATCTTTGCCTTAACGATACAAGCGGAAAGAGAAGCCGTTTTAAAATGTGTCAACAAAGCAAAAATTCACCTCAAAGCAATATACACGAGAAAACAGGTCCGACTTGGACTCAAACGCTTTATAGCATTGTTCGGTCCACGACGACAACAAGCGATAGCTCTCAGGCATATGTATCATGAGGGACTAGATAAAATTAATGATAAGAAAGACGAGGCCCTGCATCTAGTCCAGCGTATTGCAACAGCACAGACACTCGATCGTGTAGAAAAAGAAACGCTTCTGAACCAGGCTATAGAAGAGCTTCACGAGAAACTTAAATTACTGACGCATACGTTTCGCCATGCGGCGTTGCCTCACTTTAACTAGATGTTTTAGAAAGGTCATTTTTCGCTGCTCTCAGGGCAACCAGAATCGTTTGCATGCCGCAAAGGACCCCCTCTTCGTAGCGAAATTCCGGATGATTCTCTAATTCATGATAGTCATTGGGCTGTAGCATATCCTCTGTGGTCAATGTAGGAACGATGCGTCTGCCAAGCTTCAGCAGCATTTTATTTTGTCCATCGAGGATATCTTGGACAGTTTTTTCTATCAGTGACCATTCAATAGAATCATTCGGCATTTTTCTTTCCTTTATTTTCTTCGCGGCGGCGTTGAAAAAAATCGCGCATTAATGCTGCACATTGCATTTCCAACACATTTTTACGAATTGCCATCGAATGCATAGGATGAGGCGTAGCAAAAATATCTATCCAGCTACCGTTGGCACCATGCCGCAGATCGGGGGCCCCCCATACAAGCGTAGGGACACGTGCTAGCAGCATCGCGCCGGCGCACATACTGCATGGTTCGATCGTCGAGTATAGTATTGTATCCGCCAGACGCCAATTTTCCAGTGCCACTTCACCGGAAGTGATGCATAGCATCTCTGCGTGTGCCGTTGCATCATTGAGCATTTCCACCTGATTATGCCCGCGCGCGATGATGCGTCCATCTTGCACTAACACAGCACCGATGGGCACCTCATCTTTTTGAAACGCCTTCCATGCCTCTTTTAGAGCTTCAAGCATAAAACGTTCATCATCACCATTAGGAATGATGACAAAAGGAAAAGGTTGGTTTCTATGCGTCATGGAATCGTCAATTTACGTTGTAAGGAAACAACCTGTTTCTTCAATGTTTCGACATCTACAGTGTATTTCTTTTGGAATCCCAATAGTTTTTTCTCGTATTTGTCTGTGAGGCGAGCAATTTGAAGTTCATAGTTGCGTTTTAGCGCTTCGATTGAAGCTTCCCCTTGTTTTTTTCCCTCTTCAACTTCTTTTGTTTTGGCATGAGAAGTTGCCTTTTGACTTAGAGTCTTATAAATCTCTTCAGGGAAAACAACGGAATTGAATACGCAGAACAAGTACGTTTCCATAGCGCCAAATTGTTTTACCGATTCTTCCATGATTTTTGTTGCATGCGGCTTATCAATCGAAGTCAATTCGTTGAAATTTGGATTTAATTTCGTCAGTTCTTGTTCGAAGAAATGGTAAAGATCGCTATGCTTCAAGAGCCATCTGTTGGCAATGAATTCGCCTAGTTCTTCTGTTTTTTCTCCATTTGCCATCACGTGGATATATGCAGGAGCCAATTCTTCTGAAGTCAATTTGGCAGGATTTTTTCCGGGGAAATAGTGTTTTGCAAAAACGATATCGTTTCTTAGGTGCTCATTTCTTAGATCTCTCTTAATAGAGTCGATAATTTGAGGCATCCAGCTTTGAAGCATAGCAAATTTATCTTTATATGTAGTATCTTTCAACATAAGGGCATCCTATCAATTTAAATTTAGATTAATTTCGTAAATGGTCTCACAAAAGAGTTTAACAAGGTGACAAAGAAAATGCAAGAAGGGAAAACAGAACATCATCCATTTTACGGAAAAGTGATCATCCGCCGCCAGGAAGAGGAATACATCAAAAATCTGATGAAAAAGTACCAACATGAACCTGTCAGCGATGAATTAAAGAAGA
>Ga0206832_10067_pt1 | contig 22858 bp, 13 predicted proteins | sample Alteio_BWOrgCont_74_FD_152896 | JGI IMG/M metagenome (GOLD analysis project Ga0206832, IMG submission 152896) | Enriched cells from forest soil in Barre Woods Harvard Forest LTER site, Petersham, Massachusetts, United States -... | ecosystem: Environmental > Terrestrial > Soil > Temperate forest >... | reverse complement strand
GATCCGAACGGTGCGGCCGACATTGTATCCACGCAAATGGATATCAGCCCCACGCTAGTGGTCGGTGGGGCTTGCTATTTCTACTACGTGCGAGCATCGAACGAGATATATCTGGCCAGCAATACGGGAGCTTGGCAGGGGCCGCTTACGATGGGAGTGACGGGAACGCTGCAGAACAGCCAGTGCGTAATCAATGCTGGTGCGTCTTCTGTGAGCGCCTCGGGAAACAATCTGACCGTGAATGTCGCGATGAGCTTCACGGCAGCGTATGCGGGTGCGAAAAACATCTACATGGAAGTGGAGAACGCTAAGGTGGACGCTGGTTGGTCGCTGATGGGGGCCTGGACCGCGGGATCGTCGGGCCACGCTGACGTGCCCCCGTCCCCGGTATCGGTGACACCGAACAACGGCAATAGTTCGGCCCAAACCATTGCTTTCGCGTATACGGATCCCAATGGCACGGCGGATATCGCGTCCGTACAGATCGACGTAAGCGCCACGCTGGTAGTAAGCAACGCCTGCTACATTCTGTACATACCCTCAACCACTGATCTCTATCTGGCGACCAACGCGGGAGCGTGGCAGGGGCCGCTACCGCTCGGATCGGCGGCAACCCTGCAGAATAGCCAGTGCTCACTGAATCCCGAAACCTCCTCGGCGACCACTTCGGGAAACAACCTGACTTTGAACTTGGCCTTGACGTTCACATCCGCGTTTGCGGGATCGAAGAATATCTATATGGAATCGGAGAGTGCCACGCTCGATAGCGGCTGGGTGAAGTTGGGCGGCTGGATTGTGCCGTAGAAGGCCGGCCATTCAGAATCGCCCGCAAGCTAATCAAACCGAAGGGTGGCTACAATCGTTGTGTACGGAATACGAAGCATGTCGGAAAACACCTTCGTCTCAAGCGTACCCTGTGGCGACAGCAGCCGCCTGTAGTGCTCGGCATCTCGAATGTGATCGCCGCGATCGTGGTCCAGCAGGAACTTCGCAATTGGGTGCTGGCCTGGGACGTAGCAGGGATCCATGGAAACGAAGCGCCCCCCGGGCCGCACGATCCGGCGGGCGAGCTGTAGTACGGCGTGCGCCTGGGCGTCACTCAAATGGTGAAGGACGCCCACCGAGATCGCCAGATCAAACGCAGGAAATTCGGATAGATCGGCGGTCACAAGATCGGAGCAGAGGAAGGTAGCCCGCTCTCCGAATTGAGCGCGCGCCGCCTGGATGTAGTGCGGATTGAGGTCGAGTCCGACGTAGGTAATCCCTTCCGGGATTTGACGCAGGCTAGCGCCGGTCCCGCAGCCGAGATCGACCACGCGTTCGCCCGGACAGGGCTTGACGAAGCCCTGGATGAATCGCCGGTGGCAGGCAGGGGCTCCTACTAGCCACTGACAAAGATCGAACATAGACGGCAGCGACAATGCCGATTTCGCGGGATTTCCAAATGTCACAGGAATGGGACCTTACTGCTCCACGATGATGGCGGTTTCGAGGCGCTAATGACCAATATACCTGACCGAGCGCGGCGCGACAGGTTCCACCCGCCGGCCGCAATGAACCTTGACAGTTTGGGAGTTATAATCGAACTTCGTCACGCCGCGGAGGAGTTTGGCGACACGATCCGCCGCCGCGAGAGATGGTTTCCTAAGGGACATGAGTCAAAGTCTTCAGAGCGCGTCGAGGCCCGATGCCGAGGACGCCGGAACGCGATCTATTCCGTTCAACCGGTTTTGTCCCATCGGAACCGAATTCGCTTACGTGCAACAAGCGATAGATCAACTGCACGTTTCCGGGGATGGGCCCTTCACCAGAAAGTGCCATCGCATATTGGAGGAGTTGCTGAGTGTTCCCAAGGTACTGCTCACAACTTCCTGCACTCACGCGCTGGAGATGGCGGCGCTGCTGCTCGAAATCCAGCCCGGCGACGAAGTAATCGTCCCATCCTTCACTTTCGTGTCTACCGTAAATGCTTTCGTGCTGCGGGGTGCGCGGCCGGTATTCGCCGATATTCGGCCGGATACGCTCAACCTCAATGAAGCCCTACTGGAGCAGCTGATTTCGCCGAAAACGAAGACGATTATTGCCGTGCATTATGCCGGAGTGTCCTGTCAAATGGAAGCAATCGCCGGAATCAGCGAGCGTCACGGCCTCACTGTTATCGAAGACAACGCTCATGGACTGATGGGACGTTATCGCGGCAGGCCCTTGGGAACTTTCGGGACGATGAGCACGCTCAGCTTTCACGAGACGAAGAACTTCGCTTGTGGGGAGGGCGGAGCGCTGGTGATTAACGACCCGCGCTATATCGATCGTGCTGAGATCATCCGGGAGAAAGGGACCAATCGCAGCCGTTTCTTCCGGGGCCAAATCGATAAGTACACGTGGGTGGATATCGGATCCAGCTATCTGCCGTCCGACATTCTGGCGGCGATTCTCTACGCCCAACTGGAAGCCCGGGAGGAGGTGCAGGCCGCGAGATCCCGAATCTGGGAGTACTATGATGTTCATCTCAAGCACTGGGCGGCCGAGCAAGGCGTCAGGCTGCCAATCGTTCCCGAGGAATGCGAACATCCATTTCACATGTACTATCTGCTGATGCCGACACTGGATTCACGGCAAGCGCTAATCGCGCATCTGAAGACGCGAAATATTTTGAGTGTGTTTCACTACCTTCCTCTGCACCTTTCTGAGATGGGAAAACGGTTCGGAGGCCAGCCGGGTGATTGTCCGGTAACTGAGTCCGTTAGCGACCGGCTGGTTCGGCTACCCTTTTATAACACCCTTCCGGAGCCGGAACAGGCACGCGTCGTCGAGGCGCTGCGCTCGTTCCACGCGCGGTAGAAGCCTCGGTCATCGCTTGCGAAAAACGAAAAGCTTTTGAGTGCCGTAGTCGCCACAGGGCGGTAACTGAGAGAACCAACGGTTCCATTCCATAAGTGGATTCGCAACATCGATTGTTCCGCCGAGGGCACGGCTCAGCAAAGGTTTCAGTACTCGAGTTCCAACGTAATAAGTGCTGGCAAAGTTCACTAATTCCACCAGATCGAGATGCGGGGACAATGCGCCGATGACCAGCTCTTCATCCAGATACTGATTGAAAGGCGGGATTGAAATCTCATCCAGCAGCCACTCCTTTCGGAACTCATTCAGCCGCCGCCAACCCTGCAGGGTGGCTTCCGAAAGGAGCAGCAAGCCACCGGGTTTCAGTACCCTGGCGCATTCGGCCAGCCCGGTCTTCTGACGCGCCCACTCGCCTAGATTGATGATGACCCGAGTGGCCACTACCTTGTCGTAGGCGGCGGAAGGTTCCGCGAGCGCCATCACGTCACCCTCGGCAAACTCGACGCTGCTGGCCAGCTGGCCGTTGAAGTCTCCTAAGCGTTGGCGAGCTTGCGCGATCATCTCGGGGATATTGTCGACGCCTCGAATGCGCGCAGTGAGCTGAGAAGCGAACTGTACGGTGGAGTATCCGTTGGCGCAGCCCACATCCAGAATATGGTCTCCGTTCGAAAGCTGCTTGAGGATCTCCCGGATCTCCATCTGGATAACCATTTGGTCAGACCAGGATGCGGCGGGAGCCTGACCGTGTTCCTTGGCTTGCTGCGTCCAAAATTCACGGATCTGTTCCAGGCTAAACTTGGCTAGCATAGATCGATCGTGGCGGATTAGCAGACGGTTGGCCGGTTTCCTCGCTGTGTTCCACAGTGGCTAGAACGGCGTAGCTTGGTCTATCCATCATACGAAAATGCATTCGAGCGAGATACTCGCCGATGATCCCCAAAGCAAACAACTGAGCGCCGGAGAAAACGGCAATGATCGAAGCCAGGAAAGGAAATCCAGGTACGGCCCCGCCCTGGATGAAATACCGGCCGACCACATAGCAAAGTACTCCCAATCCAACGAATGTGAAGAGAAAGCCGATGATGCTGGCGATTTGCAAAGGCAGTGTGCTGAAGCCGGTCATCATGTTCATGGCATGAGCGACCAGTTTGCTCAGGGTGTAATTGGAGACACCGATGGTGCGAGGATCATTTCGAACCTGTACGGCAGAAAAGCTTCGGGTTCCCCACGTCAATAAGACATCAATGGACACATTGGGTCCGCCATAGTTGTCAAAAGCTTTCCGCAAGTGCGTGCGGAAGGCGCGAAAAGCACTGACCTTGCGCGCGGTCTTGGCTCCCATCGCACTTTGCAGCGCAAGTTTGGTGACACTGGAAGCTAAGTTTCGAAGAAACCCATGGGCCTGTTGTTGAGGCGATCCGTAGACGACGTCATAGCCTTTTTCCAATTCCGCCAGAAGCCGTGGAACCTCCTCGGGCGGGGTTTGTAAGTCATCGTCTAGCGTAACAATAACCGGATAGCGGGCGGCGCGGATTCCACAAAGCAACGCATTGTGCTGCCCGTAGTTCCGCATTAAAGTGAAACCGCGAATCCAGGGATGACGAGAGGCTAAATCTTGGACGATTTCCCAACTTCGATCCCGGCTACCATCGTTCACCAGAATCAACTCGCCGAGCTCGCGCGCGGGTTCGAGAACACGGCTCAGCCTTTCCACCAAAATCGGTAGACTCCCTTCTGAGTTGTAAACAGGGACGACTACCGAGACAACCACCGAGGCAACCACTTGCTCATCATAGCATCGGCGCTAATCGACATCGGAGCGTAACCGGGTAGGCTGTAATGCTGGAGTGCCAGCGAGTGGAAAGAAATCGTGGCCTGCGACCGCTGCTGCCTGACGCTACTGATCGAACGTAGCGAAAGCGCGAACAGACTTTATCACAAAGGTGGAGCTTCGGTCCGATCCATAGCGCACGAAATTGGCGACTATGAGAACAACTTGCTCCCCGGCCGTCAAAAACGCACGGGCGGTCCGGGTCCCTTTGCGCCCCTTGCCTTCGGCGGCTACCTCGGGGAGCACCCAGTGAGATTGGTCACCAGATAAAGCGCCGAATTGGAGGCCACCTCTCAAATTGTCATACTGAAGAACAAATCGATAGTAGCCAGCTTTAAGGGCTGTAAACGGCGCATATTGGGTGGCATAACTGAATCTTCCGCCGTGTGTTGTTACATGTACGCCATCGGAACGAACCTCCATGTGGCCGTCAGTAAGCGGATACCTGCAAAAAGCCCACTGTTCGATCGGGAATGCCGCCGCTTCCGAGGCGGGTGTCAAGGACAAGCTACCGGGCGGTTGCGCGGCCGCGGATAGTTTCAAAGGGATCTCCGCTCCGGTTATGCTTGAAGGCTCCGCGCGCAAGAAGATCAACTGAAACGCGACACCGTCGCGATCGATCGTTCGGACGTCAAGCTTTCGCGCCTTGAGATGAATCTGGTTCAGCGTCCCATCGGCTTGTTGGAGGGCATCGTCCCGGCTGGAGAGGATCACTGCCTCGTCGCCCGCCTGAAGAGGAGGACCTGGCCCAAATGCGGGAAAATGCGGGCTGATCATCGTCCAGCCAAGCAGATAGCAGGAATGGATGGCATTGAACTCCGGCCCTAGGCGTTCGTTCCTGTAATACCAGAATCCCGGCGCATTTTCACTGGTGTTTTGAAGGATGAACTTCGTGCTCTCCACAATTCGCGCCAGCTCCGCGGGATGGTTTCCCTGTTCGAAATGCATCTGGAATCCGACTTGACAGAGCCACAATCCGCCAATAACTAGCATGGAAATCTGCCAGCGGCCTCCGAGTATGTTGTTGAGAATCAACCCCAAGCCCGCGCAGGCCGAGACAATGATCCATCCCGCCCAACGGACGCGAATCGCGGTGTTGGTTGACGTCATTCCCAGGCCGGCGACAAACCCGAACGTTACGGCTGCCAGGAACAGCCAATAGGCCCAGGCAGGCCAGCGCTCAAGGTGCGGAGCCAACATGCACCCGAAAGCGAGAAACACTGAAGGTAGCAGATAGCTGGTGTAATAGGACCACTGCAAGCCGAGACCGCCGACCGCGTGCCAAGCGATCATGAAACTGAGGCAAGCCAGGTATTGCAGAACGTAGAACAATTTCAAGTCTCGCTTCAAGAAAGTCCGGCGGAGAAGGCAGGTGATCAAATAAGAAATACTTCCGAGCCCGGCGATGAGCGGAAAAGCCAACCAGTATCCGCGCGCGACCCAAGTCCAGATAGAGGTGGAAACGGACCTTTTTGAAGAGCCGGCGATGAATTGTAGTGATGGTCCGTAAAACCAAAAGCTGCCATGGACCGCGTAGTTCACCAATCCGAACAGGAGTGAGACGAGTAGGGCTCCAAGGCCGAACCACAAGGCGAAACGGAGCATGGTGCGGGCGCTGGCCAAGGTAAGGCCTCGATGGATTCGATAGAAATAAAGCGAGGGAAGAAGCGGCAAAAATACAGCCATGAATGCGTTGCAGTAGAACATCGCCGCCGCCGCCGCGCCAGCCGCCACCAGCCAAGAGCCGGGCCGTCGCGATACCGCGGCTCGAGTTACGCAAAGCAGGGCGAGCAGATTGTAGGTAATTCCGGCACCATCGACGTAGTCCCAACCGATAGCGCCAAGGAAGAAGGAGTGCGTGCCGAACAAGACCGCTACTACCAAGGCGGATCTGGCCCCAACCTCTTTCCGCAGGAGATTGTAAAGCGAAAGCACCGCAAGATAGTAGAAGCCCACATGCAGGATGTACTTGGCTGTTATCGGATCGAACAGGGCGTTCAAACAGTAACCTGGCAAGATCCACGATAATCGAGTGCCGTAATAGAGGTCAGGAAACAACGCGGAGACGTATCGCGGGTAGTTCAGGAAATATCCGAAGTAAATCCAAGGGTCAATGTCCACCAGCGAGTTATAAATCCAGTCGGAATTGACCGCCAACACCAACCATGGAAGCAGCGCGAGAATCGGGTAAGCCGGATCTACCGGAAACCGCCGGGCTTTGGGGATCTCGTCCGCACTGCCGGGTGACGGAGAGGCGTTCACTTCTTCCACGCCGGTTCCTCCACCAGGATTCGCTTGGCCAGGGCACCAAAGTTGAATTCCGCGCACACGCGTTGCTGCAGGTAACGTGAAACGTCGCGGCGCTTGCGCGGGTTGGCCAGGTATTCTTCCACCAGCGAATTCAGGTGACCGATGTTGCGATACATCACCTGGTCGCCGATGTCGCCCATGCTTTGGCGGAAATCTTCTTTGTAATCGAACAGCACTAAGCCGCCGCAGGCGAAGCAGCCCATGATCTTCGGCGAAATCCCCGTATTGTACCCAAGGTTCACAATGTCCACGATGACGTCGCTGTTCATGAACAGAAGCGGCAATTCCGTAAAATAATCCAGGCACTTCCGGAACCTCATTTTGTAATGGTCGCGGAGAGTGGCAATGCTATCGGGTTCCACGAAGTTGCCGTAGAAATCGAAATCCCGTTTGAGTCCCGTCAAAACCCCCAGACGCACGTCGGTGTTGCCCACGGTTTCGATTTCTTCGTGCATGAACTGCCAGAAGAAGGTGAAATTCGGATCCAGCCGAAGCCGCTTGCGAGTAGCTGGATCCAGCGCGTTGAGCTCCGCGACAATGAGGTCCCAAAGGCATTCGGTGAGCCGGCTTTTCTTGGCCGCCAGCACACGCGCCTGGATGGCGGTGAGTTCGGGATTGTTCAGGAACGGCAGCTTTTGGGCGCCCTTGACGTAGACATTGCCGGCAAACGCCATACGCGTCCGGAAGGCGCTGGCGGACGGCGTACGGTAACCGTAGCGGACGTAGTTCGGATACGCGGGCTGCAGGAAAAATCGGACCTTATTGCGGTCAATCACGCCCAGCCGGTCCAGCTCCGCGATGTGACCGCGGTCCGGTGAATAGTGCAGGTACAAGGGATGATCGAGGGCTTTCTTGAGTCGACGGATGGATCCGCCGGCAGACTCCGCGGGAGTGGCGGGCAGCGGCCCCAGAATTTGTTGCGGAAGCTGCAGCAATCCGTGATCCCACAACATGATGGTTGGAATCTGCAGAATGTCTTTGAAAATATTTTCGTGCTTGGCGGTGTTGCACTGCAGCGCATACAATGCGTTGGGCAGCGAGATGGCCACATCCGGCCGGAACGATTTCAGAGTTTGGATAGCATCGCGGATGTAGACTTCGTTTTGGGTTATCAAACTGCCTACGCGCAGATCGAACACGGACGCGCCGAGCGCGCGTAGTTCCTCGCTCATCTCGACGGCGAAGTTATAATCGATTCCACCGAACCAGGGATGCGGCGGTTGGGTGGTGACGATGCGCAAACCGCTGAGTGGGCCGCTCATCTTTCGTCCGTCATCTTTCATCCGTCATCTTTCATCCGTCATCTTTCATCCCACCAGCGGATGGCGCGACCCGCCACCAGTTTGGCGACATGCAGCGCGAACCAGGGCAAGCCGATGATGCGCGTGGTCAGCTTGCGCGGCGGCGCTGTACGCTTGCCGAAAACCGGCATCTCGATATCGGCGCGCCCGATCGTGGCGCGCGCCAGCCGCATTCCCAACAATCTGGAGTCGGAATTCCAGCCCAGTGATGCGGGCGAACGGGGCGCCGGTATTTCGAAGGTCAGGATCAATTCTTCCACGCCGGCCATGATTTCGGCTGCAATGTTTACGGAGCGGCGTTGCATTTCGCGGTCCGGCCCCAGGCTCCACTCGCCCACTAATTGGCCGTTCGCTTTTACGCGCACCGGCAAGGCTGGAGCCGTTTCCGACACGACGCAATCGGAGATTATAAAAGAGGCCGGCGCGGCGCCGCTGGGTGGCCGATCGAACGGGATTCTCATGGTGGCTATTTCCCCCACCGTCCATGATCCGTATTGGTCCGGAAGAGCCCATTCGGTCCCCAAATAGTCGCCCACGAAGGCCGTGGAGTTGCCGCTGTCAGTGAGATCGATGATCTCGCCCATCCGGTATTTCAAAGATCCGGCGGGCGCCAGGCGCAGCTTGGTCAGGCGAAAACCGAGCGGCCGCGTGTCCCAGGTTGACCAGTTCAACTGCTTCGGGGATCGCCGAGACTCAATATGAAACGAAATCAGGATTGGATCTGAAGTGGGGAATCCTTCGGGTAAGAGAATTCTGCGCTCGTCGGTAAGGCGCGTTGGGCCCAGCGTCCACTTGGCGGCACTTTTCCCGTTGATAGCGACTTCCACATCCAAAAACGGATTTTGTTCGTTAACGGCGACGTCGGTAATGGTGAAGGTAGCGGTGAGCGCCTCTGGTGCTGGTTCCTTCAGCAGCAGAACCAGATTGGCATCCGGGCCGAGCGACCATACTCCGAATCCATCGGCCGGAGCCCAGCATTCGTTGATGTGATGGACGCCTGGCCCATTTTCGGTGAAATCGAGCGTGTCACCAAGTGAATAGCGGATCCGATCCGCGCCAGTGAAAGTAACGGTCTGCACCTTAACGCTCAATTCCCGTGGATCTTCATTGGAAAGGCGTTGACCCGCAGCCAGGGCTACGCGCTCCGCGGATTGAGGATTCTCGGCGTGAATCTCCAGGCGGCAAGCTTTTTTTCCAGCCATCAGGCGCGCGGGAAGCACGGCTCGGCAGGTGGTGGTTTGGAACCGCGTATAGACCGTCCAGCCGACCAGGAACTCGCCTTCGAAAAATACTCTCAGGCGCATCGGTTCCTCTTCGGGCCCGATGAAGGCTTCATTCATGCGGACGTAAACCACCAGGTCATCCGCAACGGATGGGGAAGGCGCGAAGAGAATGGCGGCGTTATAGCCGTCGATCCACGTGCCGGTGTAATCCATCGCGCCCCAATGGCCGTCTTTGTAGGACGCGGAGCGCCCCTCGGAGGTAAAGTCAACGGCATGCTCGGGAACAACCGTCACCAGCGAGACATCTTCCTGGTCATAGGCGAAGTAGGATTGCAACAGGTCTTCGTTGATCTTCCAGACCACACCGCGATAGCGGCGGTCCTCACCCACACGGGGCCGGCCTTTGCGCACATGCACGGGGTAGGGAGTCTCGGTGGAGAGCAGGAACTGCGCGAGAAATCGCTGGAAGACGTAATGGACGGCGTTCAGAACAAGATAGTCCGGGACCCGCCCGCGCGTCTTTTGTATCTCGTCGCAATCTTCGGCGCAAGCTTGCAGGAAACGCGCGACGGCTCCCAGGCTGTAGCGCAAATCGCGGGGCCAATCCGTCACCCTGGAAACCTCGCCGAGGTTGAGACCGGATTGGTCAAGGCCGAAATCGAAGATGAGCAGGTTGTAGCTGCCGAGCAGCTGTTGGTATCGCGTGCCATTGCCGGAGGCGCCGGCGTTCACCGCAACGGCGCAGGCGGGAGCGCTTCCGGCCGAGAGCAATTCGCTCACGTAATGGAGAGGCTGGGTGAAGCCCATTTCCACGATGCTGCGCGCCAGCAGATCCAACATTTTGGGATTGTTGCCGGCATACACAAAACGCGCATCGGGAGGATAGACGGTCAGATTTCCGGCCAGGTATGGTAGGGCGTGCTCCTGGTGGTAAAAGACGAAGTTGCGCGCGTCGTTGGCATCGGTGGGATAATCGGCCGGCTGAGGGCCGCCTAAAGTCCGCTGCAGGGCGCAAATGTAGCGGGCCGGAGGGCCGTTGGTGAAATCCACCTCTTCCACCGGCTCATCCGGCGCGCCCCAGGTTTCGGCCTGATGCTGGGCCACGGCTTCTTCACAATCCCACACAAATTGCTGCAGATTGTTTTCCAGCTTGATATCCATCTGATGCAGCGGCGTGGCCACGCGCGTGTGGTCGCAATGGTAGCCCTTGATTCTATGTTTCAAGCTTTCCGTCCTGTTGCCGAAGTACAGGCACAGCCGCTTGCACATGTTGGAATCGGCGTGCCAGCCGTGGGTCATCCGTTCTTCAAAGCCTTTGATGTCGAACAGCGTCTGGCGCGGCATCAGCTGAAAGTCGCCCGGAGAATCGAAGCGCATGTACGGAACGCGGAGCGCCACCTCGTGCAGGTGCAGCCCGGGACCCAACTGCTCGCAGGATCGAATGATCGATTGCGGATCGCTGCGTGGAAATGTCTCCCACAGCGGCTCGGGCAATTCGTATCGCGGGGCGATGTATTGACCATCCGGAATATCGCGGACTGCATCGCCTAAGCTGGAAATGTTCCCGCTCAGGACGAAGATCATGTCGGTATTGGTTGACAGAATCCAGCGGTTGCGCGGATTACTCCTGCGAATGGCGATGTTGCGGGTGTGAGGCTCAGTAGCGAAAAGGTGCGTATGCCCCACCAGGCGGGCGTAAAGGTGCGGCCGGACCCTGAAAACGCGCAGGCGCGATTTAGCCTGCGATGTTAGCGTGTCATAAATGGCTTCGGGAAAGGTAGGCAGATCGTTAGACGTGTTGCAATCGACGAACAGAATCTCGTCGTCCGGGTCAAGCAAAACCTCCGCGATGCAGTTGATGCTGATGGCGGCGCGTTTCGCAAGATTGTAACCGTGGGCGTCATTGCGCCCGTATAAAACTACAGAAATCATTCCAATGATTTTCCGATTTTCTAATCCCCGGTGGCCCGTGGCAAGGTTTGGACCACTGTTTCCTTAAGATCGAATTCTACCAATCCCCAGTTTTCATGGTTGAAGATCATGGGAGCGTTCAACCGGTTCATCTGCGCCGCCCAGCCCAGAACCTCCTCATTGTCGACGAAGGAGAGGCCGCTGGCGGCGATACGCTGGAAGAGTTTGGTTTGACCCTCGGGAGTCCAACCGGAGCCGGTGCCGTGTTCGATGTGATAGATGCGCATGGGGTCCGCGAGCATCTCTTCGCGCGCTCCTCCATTATGGGCGGCCACGCATAGTACGGAATCCAGATTCATGGAAAACAGATCAAATTCCGGATAGCCGCGCAGGTCGAACCAATGTTCGCGGGCCATCAGGGTGAAATCGCCACAGGCATTGGTGTGGACGAAGGCCGGCGCATTCTGGCCCGGCGTGCTGGTCCAATCGCAGCCATAAGCGCGGAATGCACCCGGGGCGGTAAGCTGCAACACGTGGGTTCGGCCGCTCTCCAAGGGAAGGTCCATGCGCCGGATGGATCTGCCGTTGACGCTGAAGCCGGCTAGATTGGCACCCACCGTATCGTGGACTTGAAATTCCAACGGCGCAGATGTTTCAAGATCTATAAACAATGGCCGCGCGCCACCATCCGGCGTTCGCACCACCAACTCAGCGGTGCCTTCGGAAGTCATTGCGCCGCTGGACGGATCGTAGCGCCATCCGGCGCCCCAGGGCTGGGAAAGCATCGTGGAATGGCCGGGCACCGATTTCTTCGGCATCCAGCCGCACCAATAGACCTTCACTTCGGACGTCGATGCGCCGGCGTCCTTAAGCGCCAGCCGAAACACTTGCGTCCGTCCGCTGCTGAGTGGCATTCGAAACCGGATGAAGGTCAATCCTTGGACGCGCTGCTGCGCGATGGGCTGGCCGGAGGAATCGAGCAGAACAAGTTCCAGCACCTGCGTCTTTTCCGGAAAGGGTTCCACTTGCAATCCGAGTTCACCGGACCCGGTTGCCGACGCCGCCACAATCACCTCCGCGCCGTCCCGAGCGCGGCGGAATGTTTCTCCGCGATAATCGTCCAGCATCCGCCAGCCCGCTCCGGGCGCGAGACCCGAGTGTGGAGGGAAAATATCTTCGCCGGGCCGCGCCTCGGCTTGAAACGATAGCCGGCGCTTGAAGTACGGCACGGCATTGCGCGCCATGCCGGCGAATCCGCGCCATTCCACATACGACTTCAGCTTGCGCCGCATGCGTGGCGATACGGGCACCGTAAGTTGCACCAGCCGGCCGCCTTTAGCCAGCCTGTCGACAACATGCTGAAACGCGAACCAGGAAGTGACCACCAGATTTCGCTTGCCGATGGGACGCAACGACACTGCTTCGGAACGATGAGCCGATTCAACCCGTTCCCACTCGAAGCGGAACGCCCGGAAATTGAGAATGCGCGGATCGCGGTCCGTAGGCACACCACCCTGGTGGACGCGAAACCATAAACGAGACGGCACTCGCGTGGAGAGCGGCAATCGGAGGCGGCTGCGCCGGTCAACGCTTACGTGCGCCAGAACCTCAAAGTCGTCACCGATCACTTCCAGATCCAGCGGCGCGTTGCCGGTTCCTGGGCCTGGCTCCAAATCCACCAAGAGCCCGGAAACTGATCCAGGCGGCCGATCGATAAGCAGCTCCGCGTTCTGACCGGCCCAACGAAAAGGTTCTTGTGCGGTGTAACGCTCCACGGGAAGCCAGCCTTTCCCGAACAAGATGCCCGAATCGGTAGCAGCAATATCGCCGGCACTCAGGATGGGCCGGCCTTCGGGCGAGACGTTGTAAGTTCCTTCGCGAACATTGACTCGGATCAGATGCGTGCGGCAGTAATCGAGTTGTTCTTCCACCGGCGCATCTACCGGAACCTGGCTCATCACGTCATGCCGATCGATGCGGTACATGCGGCCCGGTTGCAGACGCCGTTCCCCGAGAAATTGAGCCAGCTCGCTCGAAAACAAAATATCGATATTGGTCACCAGTACGAACGGAGCGCGGGCCCGGCGAATGCCCACGTTCTTGGCGATCATCTGATACAGCGGCAGCGCCTCGGCATGCGCGAAACGGCGGTGAACCTCAGGCGGCACCTCAATGAACCGGACCTGGCATGGTCCCATATCCAGGGGCCAATGCAAGGCTTCGGCCAGAGGCAAGCGATCCTGCGGAGGGTTCCATTCCACGACGATCATCTCGGACGGAATATGGTGTTGCCGCGCTTGTCCAATCCAACTGTTGACGAAAGCCTGCATGCGGCCGAGCAGATTTCCTCCGTGATTATCGTTTCGCGCGGTTACCACTAACGAGATATACGGCAATGAAATATACGGAGTGGGGATAGAAGGTTCGCCGGCTCCGGGCATTACTTCGGCTTGGCGGTCAGGCAAAGATGCCAGCCGAATGCACGTTCGAGAGCGCGGAAAAGCGCTCGGGGCATCCAGCGGAAATACCACACCTTTTTGTACTCATACTGCACGTATTCAGGAATGCTATAGGGGAAGATATGATCCACCATCACATCGGTGACGCGGAAACCGTGCTGCTCGAGCAGCCGCCGGCCGCTCGCGCGCGAATAACAATAGGTCACGGGGCAACCTAACTCAGCTTCCGAGTAGTCCGCCACCAGCCGATTCAACCTCCAGAAACGGCCTTTTCCGTAAACGAACATGATCCACAGCACCTTCCACGACCATAGGTTGTAGACCATGATTTTTACGGTGCTTTCGGGCGTGACATAGCGGCGGATTTCTTCCAGCACCTGCTCGGGATGCGGCGTATGATGAATCACTCCGAATGAATAAACCAAGTCGTAAGGTTCCACGGGCACGGCTTGGCTCAGCCGTTCGGCGTTTGCTCGAATGAACCGCACATGCTCCGTAACCCCGAACACTTCGGCGCGCTGGCGAGCCACTTCGAGGGATTTCTCGGTCAAGTCAACGGCCGTGACTTCCGCTCCGCCGCGCGCGAAATTGATGGTATCGGTACCGATGCCGCAACCGATTTCCAGCACTCTCTTGCCTTTCCATCGATCAAATTCCGCGAAGCCGGGGATGTGCGGCTCAACGAGGTATTTACGAGCCTCCACTTCATCGAAATATTCCCGAGAGCCCACGGGCTGCGGCGAATGCGCAATGTTGCAGGGGCGTGAGTTCCAATAGTCGCTGACTTTGGCGATCGGGACGTCCTGAAAGGATGCTGGCATGTTCGAGTCGCGAAGGAAATGTTTAACTTACGATTATAACCGGCGACGGAGCGGGGAACAAATGTGCGCGGCGGAGTAACGGTGAGTTAACCGCACCGGCTCCCTTAGGGTCGCGGTTCGGTAGGTGGCTTTGATCGGGTGGTCACTACCGCTAGATCTTTTATCAGAATCTGGGATGTAACGTGTTTATCCAAATTCCGTATCGCCAACTGGTCCACGCCGGCAAACGACCGGACCGGGATGTAGATTTCGTCTGTCGGATCATGAGCTTCCCACTGCACTTCGGGCGCAGCGAATGCGTAGGATCGGCTGTTTAGAACAGTGAAACCAACGGACCCCACCAGTTCTTTGGCGCGGACATAGACATATCCGCCAGACAGGCTGTTCACGTTCTCAATCGGAATGGAGACGGCTTCGGACCCGGTGGCAGGCTGAATTTTCACCTGCCAGCCATCTGGATTTTTCGAAAGATCCGCTTGTACGCTGCCCTGGATCTTATCCAGTCGGATGGCGCCCGGGACCCTTTCGGTATTGCCTGCGTTCAACCGGCCAGAGCCCCCGAGAGCCGCAGCCATGTTTCGATAGAATTTTATCGGCTGGTCGTCGTGGCGGAGTTCCGAGACCATGGCATCCTGGTCAACGTCCACCAATCGTCCGGCAATCTGGTAGCGAGTTTTGCAGCGGACAGCGCGAGGCAGCACCTCTTGTTGGAACTGCTGAAGGCCGACCAGCAGAATACGGACGACCGAGCGGGGATCGGCTGGGTCCGTGACACTGCGCGGATCGTCGTTGTTTTTCCACGGAAGAAAGAATGTTGCGTAGAAATCGTACTGGAAATCGCTGCGCAAATCCCCGATGGGGCAAACGGCGCAGAAGAAGACGGAATCCGCTTGAGAAGAGGGTTCAAAACGGTAAGTCTTTCCGGCGGCTGACGCAAAACCTCGAACAGGTTCCTGATTCGGAGTGAGCATCAGCAAGGAAAGGCCAGAAGCCCTGTCCTTGCGGCGGTCGCCAAACCAAAGAGCCTTCAAATTGAGAGTTCCGGAAGCGAATAGAGATGTGAGCGTCACCCGCTCTTTGTTCCAGGTAGCCCAAGTCTGATCATTGTCCAGGACCACCGCGTCGAATTGCGAAAAATATTCTTTGAGATTGAGCCCTGCAATCGTCGCCGGGTAGAGAAGATCCTGGGTCAGCCATGGATACAGATGCTGCGCGCCCCCGGTATACCAGACTCCAGCGCCGGCGGTGCCGATAAACGCGGAGCGGCCCAGAACGGTGCGGCTGACCGCCCGTCCAATTTCAAGATCCTTCAGGTCTCGAGTGAATCTGATATTCGGTACCACCAGCGGTGCGTCGTGTAGCGCCAGTAGAGTAAAACCGGCCACCACACCAATTGCGGATGCAACCGCGAGGGCGTGAAGCTTCATACGCGAGACGACGTAGAAGACGCCGGCAAAAAAGACGGCGATAACAGCGGAAAGATATAAAATAGCTTCCGGCGCGAAGTATCCGGAGTAACCTGGTTGCTTGTGACGGGCGCCGAAGATGATAAATAGCACCTGAGGCAAGGCGGCGACAGCCAAGCCCCGCGAGGATCGAAACGCGAAGAGCACCAAGAATCCGACCAGCGCTACGGGTATGTGCAGGTACCACATCGGCATTAGAAGCGATTGGACAACGGGCTGGTGAGGCAGGTTGAAGGAAAAGCCATGCACCCAGATGTCGTAGGTTTCGAGATGATGCTGTAAGGCCGTCAGAAGCCCGCCCTCGCCCTGCTGCCGCACAACCGTTTCCCGGATTTGCTCTTGAAAAGGGACGATGAAAAGCAGCAGGTAAGGGATGCCGATCAAGCACGGGCCCACCATCAGAGAGCCAAGAGCCACAGGCAGGCGCCGCCAGGGGAGAGCAAAGCACGCCCAAACGGCGTAGATTACAACGCCGGCTTGGGCCAAGATTCCGGGATAGTGGACCGCCGATGCATACACCAGCAGCAGGCTCCCGACAGCAAGTCTCCAAGGCGACCAATTGGAAAGTCGCGCGGATTCCAGAGCGATCAGGCCGGCGATCCAGGCCAGCGCGAGACTGAGGTCTGGCCGCACCGTGAGTAAGTCGTTCCAGACTAGAGCGCCGAGAAAAGTCCCAAACAAGAGACCAAACTTGATGGGAAGCGAGAATCGCGACAATACCAGCAGCAAGCAGGCCGTCGATAGCAAAATTACTGGTTCCACCGCCGCGGCATGCGGCAACGTTAAACCCAGCCGTAAAAGAGCGCCGATGACAAGGTAATGGGTAGGGGGATGGATCACCATGTCATCGAAATGAGAATGCACCGGGTAAGTGATCCGGCCATAATGCTGAAACATGTAGGGCGGATTGTAGAGACCCACTTCATCGAAGAACAACTCGCGGTCCAGAAATGTGAGATACAAACATCCCGCAACGCAGATTACGAGAGCGCAGATCAGAAACGTAATCCTTAGGTAGCGTGCGTCTGGTGACGGACGCACGGGGAATTTGACAAGGGGGATGGTCTCGGTAGAAGGTCGTTCTTCTTGCGTCGCCTTCTGTCTTACCTTTGACACCTAGAATCGATGATAGCGTGGCCATTGGCTAGCCGCGAAAGTGTCGCGCGCCGGCGGCCCGGTTAAAATTGTTCCTTGCCCCGCTTCCACGTATCAAGAGAGCCAGAGCGCCGGGTGGCTACGAATGCGCCCGATCATTTGCGGCATTTCGGGAAATCGATCGCGGTTTTGCTGGCAGCCTCCGGGGCCGTGCTGTTGTGGTTTGCGTTCGGGCCGTTCGGCATTTACTCGCCCATTGGAACTTCCGATCCCTGGTTCTATACGGGATATTTCACCAACTTCTCCTACCTGTTGCTTCATCATGGCTTCTCCTATTACGTCTCACGGCTGCCATGGATCATTCCCGGCCGGTTTGCTTATAGCATCGCGAGTCCCGAGTTCGCGACCCTGCTGCTGTGCGCTGCCATCGCAACTGCGAGCGGATGGTCACTGTACTGGGTGGTGCGATGGTATTACGGAAATTCCCCCGCCATAGTTGCCGCACTGGCGGTAATTACCAACACGTATTTCATGAGTGCCGCGGGCTGGCAATATCCCGATGGCGCGGCTATCGCTTACGCGATGGTCGGGTTGGCCTTCTATCTGCGGCCTCACGGCAATCCGGGATGGAACGGGTTCTTGGCCGCAGCCGCGTTAACGCTTTCGGGGTTCACGCACATGGCCATAGCCCCGGCGATTCTCGGCCTGCTGGTGATTCCAATATTGCGCTGGCGTCATTCCCCGAAAGAGCTTCTGCGGCAAGGCCTCTGTACGCTGGCGGGCGTTGGGTTGACGACGCTGCTGTTGATGGCGGTTAGCAAGAGCATGCTGGGCGATGCCCGGGTCTTCAAGCCGCAGTTCGACATGTGGATCAGCATCGTGCAACACCCCAACTATTTACCGGACATGTGGGGCACCGGGCCGGGATTTCTGGTGACCGCGGTACGTCTTTTCACTCCACTCTTTCTGCTGGTCTTTGGCCCAGTGCTTTTGAAGGCGGTACGAAAACCAAGTCCGATAGCATGGCCCTGCTATTTCGGATTGTTGACTTGCAGCCTGTTGTTCGCTTTTCAGGAGTTCTTGATGCATCGGGTGTCGCTCCGGGTTCCCTTTGTCAGCTCTTACATGTTGATCCTGGTGTTTTGCTTCGCTGGTGTTGTGCTGGGCGAACTTTGGAACTACAAAAAGGCGAGCCCAGCGGTGAGAAATGTCGCGGCCACGGCGCTGGCGATCCTGACATCGGCGCTGCCCTTCGTGTATGGCGTGTTGCGGCCGGGAGGGCGCCCAGCGGCAACCGGCGAACCTGTCTGGACAATGCTGGCATGCCTGGGCATTGCCGCCATCATTCTGGCCATTCTCGGCTTCCGGCGGGGATTCCCTTTCCAATGCGGAGCCGCAGCGCTGGTATTGATCGCCATCTCCGCGGGGCCTGGGATGGATCCAAACATAGGCGCCGGTTTGGGGCAGCAGAAAATCATTCACGCGTCGAACCTTTGGAGCGGCCCCGATGCAGCTACTTTCCAGTGTTTAATGAAATTTGAGGATTACCTGAAATCCCAGGTGGATGATCCAAAGTGGGATTTGATTTTTTGGTGGGATCAGGATGAGCCGCTGGCAGCTCTCTTCAATTCAGCTGAATCGTTGTACGTATCCGGACATATCGACGTCGGCGAAAAGTTGTCCCAAGGTTCCGGGAGACTTTATCTTTTGAACACGATGATGGTTCATCTTACATCCCATCCCGAGCGAATCGCGGAGCGTACCAAACTAATGGCCTCCAGAGGTATCGGCGTTGGATACCAGCGCCATATGGACTTCATGTACGCCGGGACAAATTTCACCGTGACGGTTCAGGATTTGACCATCCAAACGGCCCTTCGCTGAAAGCTATACTTAATTTTCCAATCGTGGTTTCCAATCGTGATATGCGGAACTGGAATAGAAACCGGCAATGACCGGCATGAACCTCACGGCGGCGCGTCCGGAGGGCCGCGCTCGAGCAATGGGGTATCTCACTGCGGTACTGCTGCTTCCGATCATAGTATTGTGGCGCCAGGACAACGCGCTCTTCACAGGGTACGGCTACATCGATCCTTGGATTTATTTCGGATACTTCCGCAATCTGGTGGAATTCAAACGGAACCTCTTTGTGGGCGATCCACATGGCGCCCACCTTTCCTGGATCCTGCCGGGCGCGGTTTTGCATCACTGGTTTCCGCCTGTAACGGCAACCTACTTGTTGCACTTTGGCGTGCACACACTGGCTACTCTCTCGTTGTTCCTGACGCTCCAATGGCTGGCGGGCGCACGAAGAGCATTTGTGACGGCCATGGTGTTTTCCGCCAACCCATGGTTATGGGCCGCGACAGGCTGGGATTATGTAGATGGGATCGCTATAGCCTACTGCCTTCTCACCATGGCTCTGCTCACTTGGGCTGCTCGGATTCCCACGCGCCGCTGGGCTCTCATCGCCGCTGGTATGTCGCTGGCCGCGCTCTTAGACACCGGCGCCGGATGGTTGGCGCTGGCTCCGATTCTGCCGCTGTATTATGCCGGCTTGATGTGGATCTGGCATCGAATCCCGATCCCGCGTTCTTTTGTGATCCTTTTGGTATGGTTCGGCGCGGGCTGTTTCAGCATGGCTGTGGTTTTCACGGTGGCGAATCGTTTCTTGGGCGGCTTCCCTGTACCAGTCAACTGGGTTGAGCAGCCACGGTTTTGGATGGCGATTATCGCCGCTGCGGTGTCGGCCGCGATTCTGTTTCTCATCCGGCGACAAATTCGCCGCGCGGTTTCCGGACGCGCCCCGCTTCCGCTAATTATCATTTGTGGTTTAGCATGGATCGCCTTGGCGCTGATTACGCGGGGCGACAATTCTCCGTGGCGTGGTCTCGGGACCGACAATGGACCCGCGCCTTGGCTATTGTTCCCTTTGGTGGCTGCTGCCATGGCGCTGGCGATTCTTTACATGGAGAGACGGAATTGGCGAAACGGATTTTCCGTGCCCGCGTTGTTGTCTTTGCAACTGTTGTGCGTGCTGGCGTGGATGACATACGCGCAACTCAGAGGCCGTCCGGAGCTGAGCGGGTTCTACTCCGCCAATAAACTTCTGCCCTTCAGCTTCCTGGTGATCGGCGCGCGATTCTGGCCGGAAGTGGAGAAAGTTCGGCTGCTGGACTATGCAGTATTTTGCGCGGTTGCCGCAATATCTTTAAGTTATGCATGGCTCGGCGAAGGCATGACTTTGGTAGCCGGTCTTCCTTACGCCCCTTGGGTGGGCGTGGCGGCGCTGCTTGTGCCTCTGGTTTGGCTGCGGTTTCCGGAGTACTTGATCTGCTCGCTGGGAGGTTTTTTCGTGCTCACGGCATTGGGGGCCGGCGCGCGCTACGGCGGTCTGGACGCACACGCGTTCCGCGATCAATTGCAAACGCTGAGCATAGCCCGACAACGGATCGAGATTGTCCGGCAGGGACGGCCAGTCCGCTTCTGGTACGATGACCACGACAAAGCTAGGCCCGACGCAGTGGCGTTGAGCTCCACATACGATGGGGAAGAGAGCCTGCTGAGCCGCAGTTTTGCCGCGGCGCCATGCGACAAGGATTTATCGCCATCCACGGTAGTAACAGCGATCGCAACCGATCTATCCCACGGACCAAACTTTTTCGCGTCGGCGCTGTCCGGATGTGCGGGCGGACGCGGGCCCCGCGTGGCGCTCATCGAGATTGACAGTTTTCACCGCGGACCTTCCGGTTATATGATGTCCCTGTTGCGGATTGAGGCCCCTGTTCACTGAGGAGGCCGCACCAGCACTGCGACGTCGAATACGTCCACTACGGCGGCGCCGAAACCGTCGTTGAACACAATGATATTGGTGGCTTGGCGGAAGTCCTGTACATATAGGGCTACGCTCTCAGGCTCGGCCGACGGAGCGAGAGGCTGAGTTCTTGCGAGCATTCCCTTGGAACTGCTGAAAGCGGTGAACCCCATTCGGCCAGAGTGCACGTGGAGCTTGAGGACTACCCAGCACGGTCCGGCGATGGTCTCGGCATGCTGCACCGGCACGCTCGCGGAGAAAGCTCCCGACGACGGAATTGTCGTGATACGAACCTGTGGCACGTGCTCCAATCGCGCACCCGGAACCACCGCGAAAGTGGAAAGGTTCCCAACCACGTTTTCCACGCGGACACCATCGGAGGCCGGGATCGCGTCCGGTGGCAAGCCCACTCCGGTGTAACCTGGCAGATTTTCGATTTCGCGATAAAAATGCATCGGCGGGCCGTTTTGGCGCGACCAATCCAGTAAAGGCTTCCAATCGTCCAAGAGCAAGGTTCCACGGATTCTTGAAACCTCCCGGCAAGAGCGGCCGATCGGACTCGAGGGTGTCATGCCAGAGCGCGGCGCCAAGACCGTGACCATCCAATCCTTGGCTTCCGGCCCATCGCGCAGCGCCAGGGCGGTGGCGAATACACCTTCTTGGGGATTGTTCCAATCCGAGCCCGGCGGGCACACTGCCGAAAGAACCTCGTAACTACCTTCGCTATTCATCTCGAAACGGTAAAGTTGACCGTTCGTGGCCGCATAACCGGTAAGCGCCGGTAGGCCTTGTGCGCTGAGCAGGACGCAACTCAGCGTTGGGTTCGATTGAGCGAAATAGAACCCGCGAAGCTTGAGAGTCCCATCGGCATACCAACTGTTGGGACGGCCCGGAGGATCAGATGAGGAGCATACCTGAATGGCCTCGACATTTTTCATGTAAGTGCGGGGATCGAATTCCAGGAATCCGAAATGAAGATCGTTTTCGACGTCGTACCAGTGCTCGGCTCCGGATGAATACCATCCCCACCACCGGCCGCCGACGCGCGCGTGAAGCCCAAGCATGCGCTGTCCAGCGGCATGGGACACCTCCATTTCATGCACCCGCGGATGGAGCGTTACGCGCGCTTGCGCTAACGTCGGACTGCCCTTCACCAAACAGATGGACAATACAACCACAGCTACCGGAGCGAAAGCGCGTTCGAGTCCCAATCCCCATTTCGCGAACAGATAGCGGCTTAAAACATAGCGGCTCAACACTAGCAGTCCTATGGCCATGGCCGAAGCGAAAAATATGCACTCGTGAACGATATAGTAGGACATTTTGCGCCACACCAGAAGAAAAATGCCGAGCTGCAGCGGCAATGCTGCCAGAGCCGCGCCACGAGTCGAGTGGAGGGCTGCCAGGATGGCCGTCGAAAATATCAGCAGCGGGATGCCCAGCGCCATGGCTTTGCGGATCAACGCCGGCCGGTAGGGTTCCTGAGACCAATTCCGGTACAGATCCAGATGCCTTTCCACCGACAACCCAACTCCACCGTGGCCGACGGTGTTCCGAATGGTGGTGGAGATTTCTCGAAAATAAGGAATAACGTACAGCGCCAGGTAAGGAACCACGAACAGGCAGCTACCCAGGCATAGGGCGATCACGCGGGGTTTGGCCTCCTTCCAGCCCAGCTTCCAAATCGCCCAGATCAAATACACCACAATGCCGGCGGCCGCAGGCCCGGCGTAATAGTGCGTGCCGGAAGCCCAAACAAGAAAGAAGGCTCCGGCGCCGAGCTTGA
>Ga0206832_10078_pt1 | contig 23504 bp, 31 predicted proteins | sample Alteio_BWOrgCont_74_FD_152896 | JGI IMG/M metagenome (GOLD analysis project Ga0206832, IMG submission 152896) | Enriched cells from forest soil in Barre Woods Harvard Forest LTER site, Petersham, Massachusetts, United States -... | ecosystem: Environmental > Terrestrial > Soil > Temperate forest >... | reverse complement strand
ATCATTCAACGAATTCGAAACGAAGACCGAGCATCGCGCCGCCAGAGCCTCAAGCGCCGGGTTGAGGAGGAAGTAAAAAGCCTCGGGTGATCGCGAGCGTTTGGTCCAGTCCAGCAGCTTCGCAATTTCCTCGGCGACTGGGCCCGCCGGATCGTCGAAGTGGCCTACCACTGTCTTGAGCGCCTTAGCGGAAACGCCGTGGTGAAATTCATCGAGCTCAACCTTGAACGCTGAGATCTCCGTAGCGGGCGACTCTGGGTTCTGAAACAGCGCGAGCGTGCGGCGAATCTCGTCGGGGTCGGACTTTAGCGGTTCAGCGCTCATGGCGTGGTCTGCTCCGAGCGCTTCGGAGCGGCGGTCTCAACCGTGTTTTCCGCAAGGAAGCGTTCGAGCCCAGCGGCGGGATAGAAGACCCGCCGGCCGATGCGCACGAAGCGCGGCCCCTTCCTCAAGGCGCGCCAGGTTTGCAGGGTCTTCAACGTAACCCGCAGCAATGGCGCAACCTCGCGCTCGGTCTTTAGGTCGGGATTTTCCATTTCGCACCTCACGATGCGAAACGGTAGCGCTCTGTGGGGAAGTAAAAAATGTGACTTAGCGATACGACGCTAAATCACATGTGACTTACGCTTTCGTGGCTAAGTCACAGGGGGGTAGGCGGGCGCAGATTTTCTCGACGGTCCAGCTTCGATCATTCGCGGCGGCGAGGCGCGGCATCAGGCCGATCTGTGCGGCCAGCTTCTTGATCGCGTGAAACACTGCGGCGTGGTCTTTGCCAACGGCTCCGGCAATTCCGTTTTTCGACCAGCCGCAGCACTGGTAGCCAGCTAACCAGTAGAAATGTTGGTCGGCCAGTCCGTCGCGCGCGCGCTTGGTCGGCGTCGGTTTGAGCTTTGACTTTTTCATCTGCCGGTCGATTTGATCGCAATAGTGTGAGAGATGCTCGTGCGCCATGTCGAGATACGACATGCGCGTCTGCAACTGTGGCCGATACGCCGGTAGGTCGGGCGGGTTGGACGGGATTGGAACAATTCCGCGGTCGAGGGGATAGACGGCGTTTTTCAGCGGGGGCCAGCAGCGCAATTGATCCAGCGCCCAATCAAGGCACCAATCATCGGAGAGGTGCCAGCGTGCACCCCATTTCAATAGCGCAGAACGCAAAGGCCCCATTCCATCGGTGCTAATGAGTCCGGCGAGCGGTTGGCAGCCCTGTTCCATTTCCTCTAGTTCCGACGGCAGCAGATGTAGCCGCGTGGCTTCGGCCTCGACGGACAGTCCCCTGGCGAGGCGATCTTGCTGCATCCTCTTTCCGAGTTCGAGATTGGGAGCGGGGTCGCGCCAATAGACCGTAGGGTATTTCACGGCGGCTTTTCGTTTTGATCCCGGTTCATTCAGACCGGCGAGCACATCGTTGAATCCGAGCCAGCCGGCAAGCTGTAATGCTTGCTTTTGATTTAGAGATGTTGATTCGCCAGGGCACAATTTTCGGTAGATTCCAAGGGCTACGGTTTGGAGGGAGTCCAACACTTGCGGCTCAAGACTAACGACCGCTCGGAAAAAAAGCCCGCGCCCGTCGTTAACGCTCCGGTGATTTGTGTCGTATTCCGCGAGCCCCGGCCGTAGTTCGCGTCGGTTGGTTTTACGCTCGGCCATCAGGTTGTCTCGCTGGCAGAGGTTTTAACGGCCGCGCGGCATCGTGATTCATCATCAGCGCCGCCGTCTGTTCGAGCGCTGCCCGCACGGGGTCGAGCGCCAAGTGCGCGTAACGCGCTGTGGTCGCCGTCTGGGTGTGGTTCAGCGCGCGGCCGATGAGCGGCAGGTTGAATCCTTGCGCCACAAGCCAAGACGCCAGGGTGTGGCGTAAATCGTGGATCCGTACGTCGGCGACTCCAGCGCGCGCGCGGACTCGCTGCCACGCCTTCGCCGGTTCGACGATATGGCCGGTCGTACCGTCGCCGGGGAAAACCCATTCCGACGTGCCACGGCTTGGCAGCGATTCCAGCATCGCCATGACCGGCACGGGTAGCGGCAGCAGATGGCTGTTCCCCGCCTTGGTTTCGGGTATGCGCCAGGTGCGAGCGTTGAGGTCGATGTCCTGCCAGCGCATGGCGAGTAGTTCGCTCTTGCGGATGCCGAGCATCAGCGCCAACGGGAAGTATGCGCGCCAGCGCCAATCTGGCTCTTCGAGCAAGGCGTGATTGACGCAGGCCACCTCCTCGGGGTTTAGGTAGCGTTCGCGCTTCTGTTCTCGAAAGAGCTTAACGCCGGCTGCCGGGTTCTCGCTCGTGAGCAAGTCCCACCTGTGTGCAAGATTGAGCATGTGTCGTAAAAGCCGGACGGTATGATTCGCCGCATACTTCCCGTGGTCGCTCCCGAGGCGCGCGTGGAGGCGCTCTATGTCAGTGCGGCCGATATCCGACAAACGCCGTGTTCGCCAAACATTAGGGAGGTAGTGGGCGAGATAATACTCGTCATCAGCGATCGAGCGGGGTCTTTTATGAACGCGCGAGTACTCACACATGTAGCGGTCAGCCAATTCGCCGAACGTGGTCTCGCGCTTCTCCGCAAGATGCGCCTCGTGAGGGTTTTCGCCGCGGGCGATCGCAGTGCGGATTTCCATCGCCCTTTGGCGGGCCAGCGCGACCGTCAGGTCCGGCCAGCGGCCTATCGTTACGCGCCTCGGTCGTCCCTTGATACGGGCCTCGAAGATGAAGCTTTTCGCGCCGCTTGCCGTAACGCGCACGCCCAGCCCGCGCACCACGTCATCGCGGATGAAGCGCTCTTTCTTGCCGGGTTCAGGCGATTGCGCGCGCTCGATCGCATCCTTGGTAAGTCTCAGGGGGTCTCTCCCTTGGGGTGTATTCGCTAACCGTATAGACGTAGAATAGACGGAATAGTCGGGAAAGGCAAGGATTCGATAGGGAATCGCGGATAGGTGCTCAGCACGAAAGCGCCAGTTTACAAGGGGTTCTAGCTCTAGATAGGAATGTGTGGGAATAGACGGACCGGCGGGCTTTCAAACTTCGGATCCGAGGGTTGGGGGTTCAAATCCCTCCGGGCGCGCCAAAAATTCCAAAGATTTACGAAGGCTGTGGAAGGCACTCGTGCCGTCGGTGTGTTTGGTGTCGTACCCGTGTCGTAAATAGTTTAGTTCTCAGGACGGTTCTTTGTTGGTTGAGCTTTTCCCGGGGCGACACCAGGTGCGTAGCTGTCCGACTGATCCCTTGCCGCGATGTTTGCTGACCGATGCAGGTTGCCAACCTTGAGCTCTCAAGGCGGTTTCTATCTGCTTGTAGGACTCACCCGCTTTGCGGCGACGCTGGGCTTCTGACTTCATCTTCAAGTTGAATTTCACGCGGCAATTTAAGGAACATGTTACGGCGCTCGTTCGCTTTCCATCCCCGGCCAGGGCGATGTGCAGCCACCGCCCGCACCCACCGCGGCACAGTCGGAAGGTCTGATCGCTCGTCACTGCCTGCGCGAATTGAACGGCGATAAAGGCGTGTAGCGTTTTCGGAACTAAAGCCAGCGCGAACCTGGCCGGGTTTCGATTCACTAATATCATCTGCAAGGGCGTGCCTGCCAAACCGCGGCCGAGAACCAGTTCGACCTGCGACAGATGATTGCGGTTTAGGGATCTCATCACATCCTAGACGGCGCCCATCCGGCCGGCGTTCTCTTTTTGCGCGTTCTCCAGAATCCTCAGGGCACGCGATATTTCGTTGATCGCACCGATCCAATAGCTGAGAGATTCCTTGAACCTGCGGGCATCTTCGCCGGCATATTGAGGCCCGGCAGAATTGAACGTCTCTGCGCGAAGCAGCCCGTAGTGAGACGCAAATTCGAGAATTGCCGCGGGCTCGGGTTTCAGTTCCGCAAATCGCAGATAGAGATTCTCAGGAGGTGCGACAGGTTCCACGCGCTGCCCGACCGGAACAATCTTTTTTCCTTCGATTGAATAGCCGCCCTTATGACGCGCGCACATGAAGTCAATCAGATTTGCCACACCATTTCTGCCCACTCTTCATTAACAGAAATTAACACTCTGGCGTTATTGCCGTGGATACTAACTCGACGTATGTTTAATAGCCATTCGATACGCAGTCACGCGCGATTCAAGGAAGGACGACACCCATGGAATCCCAGACTAATGACGGGCCATCGCTGCTAAGCGGTTACCTGAACTTAGAGGAGTTAGCAGCTGAACTTCACCGGTCGCCGCGCACGATAGAGCGGTGGCTCACCCGGCGTGAGCGGCCCATCTAGGCGAGGACAAAAATCGGGCGAGCGGTTTACTTTGATCGGCTTTTAGTTCTGGCCTGGATTGCGTCGCGGCGTGAATCGCCCACCGCGGAGAGTAAGCCTCGCCGGCGGAGCGGCCGGTTAGCGTGACGAAATTCGTTCGCTAGCGAGTCGCATCGCGAGCTGCCGCGGTGAGGCTCATGCAACTCTGGTGCGATGGCTAAAACAGCCTCAACGTCACGCCTGCACAGCGCGACGGTGAGCACATCGGAGAGGTGTCGACACAAAGCGATGTCAATCTTGACAGAACCCACCCAAGCGGCGCAAGCGCGCGATCGCCGCTTCGCCGCCGCGATCGCTCAGTGGCGCTTCGAGGACGGCCGCGATCCCATTGGCCCATGCCCTCTTGCGGGACCGAGGTCGGCAGGCTGGGAAATCGCGTCGTTGCCCCTTGTGGACATCGCGCCGAAGTCGAGCAGCTGGTGGCTCTGTTTGTGGCACAAGGGAACGGAAACGGGAAGAAGCCGAAAGAGCAGCCGCAGCAGCAGGAAGAGACAGATCATAAGCAGTCCGCCTCCGAAGGCAAGGGCCATCGCAATTCGAAGGACGGTCTTTACAGTCGCCTTAAGGCTGAGATCCAAGCCGATCCCGAGCACGCTTATAACCGGATATTGGGAGCAAAGCTCACTCCCAAAGTCGGGTCGCGGGAACCGGTGGCGTTATGCCCGTTTCACGATGATGCTCGTCCGAGCCTTCTCGTAAATCTTGAGAAGGCCACCTGGTGTTGCGATCCGTGTGGGAAGGGCGGTGACGCATTCGGACTTGCCAAAGAACTCTGGAACCTGGATTTCAAGGCCGCTATTTCCCGACTCGCCGAACTTCTACTGTCAGGCTACGCCGATAAGAAAGCCCCTCCGCCTAAACTGGTGCGCACGTTGCGCTATGAGAGTCGCGATCTCGACGGCGTGCTCAAGGCCGCGCATCTACGTCACGAATACGACGACGGTTCGAAGCGGATGCCATGGGATCCGCCGGGAATTAAACGGGCAGAGCTGCCTTTGTTCGGAATCAACCGCACGGTCGACAGCGCCGACGGTGAAGCGATCATCGTGTGTGAGGGCGAGAAGATAGCGGATTCGCTTTGGCATCGGCGCATCCTGGCAGTCGGGACGGTGACGGGCCGTGGCGGCACTCCATGCGATGAATCCTTGAAGCCATTGTTGAGATTCAAGGTGTACTTATGGCTCGACAACGACGATCGCGGCCGCGAGAACTTGCAGATTTGGGCGAGTCTGTGATCGCTGCACTAATGGATTGGAAGACCGGCGCGTGCTGCTCACATCCCGATCTGGACGTGGATATTACGATCATCAATCGCGCCGAGTCCGTCCTCTGATCTGACTGCAGAAAGGCTCCTGGGATGCGTGTGGGAAGCGTCGAAGTTACGCGCCTGCGATCAGGCGCGCTCCAGTTTCATTGCGAAGCACATGGCGCTCTCGTCACGGCGACGCTGAAGCCTACGGGCTGGACGAAGCCTTACCGGACCTGCTCCTGCGACTTAGAGGCGCTGCAACCTATCCTGGACGCGATCCAGGCCGCACAGAGCAAGGCGCACGCAACCGGAACCGAATCACTGAATGGATCGACGCTCCGGTACGCGATCGCCTATGCCAGGCGCGGGATCGGTGTGTTCCCCGTCCACGATATCAAAGCCGACCGGCAGTGCTCGTGCGGCAAACTCGACTGCCCGAGTGGCGGCAAGCATCCAAGGTTAAAGGACTGGCAGGCGCTCGCGACCACCGATGAGGCTCAGATCGGATTATGGTGGCGGGATTGGCCCCACGCAAATATCGGGGTTAAGTGCGGTGCCGGCAGCGGTCTTACCGTGCTCGACGTCGACGGCGATGAAGGCCGCGAGACGTTGCGCTCTCTAGAGCTAGAGCGCGGCGAATTGCCGGAAACACCAATTGCGATCACGGGGTCTGGCGGTGCGCATTACTACTTTGCATTTGAGGAGGGCCTGCAGAACGCCGTCCGCTTCGCGCCTGGCCTGGATATCCGTACCGAAGGCGGGTTGGTCGTCGGTGTCGGCTCGAGAACTAAGCGGACGTATGAATGGGAGGCTGCATTCCCGCTCGGCGACGAGCTCTCACCGGCCCGCATGCCTAAGTGGCTGTCCGATCTGATCCGCGCAGCAACCGCTCCAGCGGCGAACGGTGCACGGTTAACGCTTCCCGCGCAGATTCCGGCCGGCGAGCGAAACAACTGGCTCTATAAGCTCGCGCGTAGCCTGAAGGCGCGAGGGATGAGTGCGGCCGCAATTAGGCTTGCCGTGGAATCGGAGAACTCAAGCCGATGTTCGCCGCCTATGGAAGCGGACGAAGTGCGGCAACTGATCGACCACGCTACCACTGAGCCAGACCAAAAGGGATTCGCTCCGGCCGTGCAAAACAGCAACGGAGTTCTGGCTGGACGCCCCGCTCGCGAGATTATCGTTTCTGAAGATTACGACACGGCGGTAGCGGCCAACGCGGAATATCTTAAACGTCAGGCCATCATCGAACGCCTCTTTTATACCCAGACCATTTCATTATTCGTTGGCGGGAAGCATCACGGCAAAAGCACCGCTGCGCGAACATCCGGGATGAGCGTCATGCGCGGCGTGCCATTCCTGGGGCGGGAAGTAAAGCAGGGGCCGGTTATTTATGCGGCGTCGGGAGGAAGTCCCGGTCGCGCGCATGGAATTGCTACGCATGGGTTGGGATAACCGCAAAGATCCACTTCGGCTCGTTCATATCAAACCGGACATAGATGACGCCGACGAAGTCTTAGGCTCGATCGGCGACTTGGCGCTCCGTGATGGCGCGGTTTATGTGGTGCTCGATATGCTCTTCGACTTTGCGCCGATTCGCGACGAGATGAGCTACGCCGGGACGCGTGCCGCAATCGGGGAAGTTCAAGCTCTAGCAGATCGGACGCTGGCGAGCGTAGCAGCGACTCATCATTCACCGAAATACATGGCGGACGCGATTACGGCAGGGCAGGCCGCGTTGGGGAGCCAGGGAATCGCGGCGCGATTTTCGCCAATCATTCTGAGCCGGAAATGGGCCGAAGGACTCTACAGCATATCGAGCACGACCACCCGCGATCCCCGGGGTGCTGCGCTTATGGAAACCTGCATTGCGATCGATGCACTCGGCTGGACCCAATCGGCCGGCGAATTCAAGGCATGGATGAATTGGAAGGTCTATGCGGCCCGGGTTATAGCCCTGTTTGAGGGTGAGGAGCCGGGCAAGGAGCTTTCAGTTGATGCCGTGGCGCGCGGCTTGGACATCCCGCGGCCAGAAGCTCAAAACGCGTTATTTCGGCTTTGGAAGGACGGCCAACTCCTGCGGATAAAGAAAGGTCACGGCTATCGCTATTGGATACCGGTGCAGAACCAGGAAATCCTGAAACAGACCGATGTGGCGTTCGAGAGCAACATGCCCGGGGAGTCGCATGAATAAGCTTTTCGAATCAAGGGAGTGGCGACTGTGGGACCTGGGGCGCCCGATCGCTAATGGCAAGCCTTACGATTTTCCGAGGCGGTTTCGCCTCGAACGCAAGCTCGCCGGTGGCTGGACGACCGTAAAGGGCGGCATCGATCGCTCGGAATTAATGGAGTTCTTCGAGGATTTGGGCACCTTTTTACTCCGACTCGAGGGCTATCAGTAAGTGTTTCTCCTTAGAATACCGTCTACAGTTCCGTTCGCTTAAAGACGCTAATGCATTGCGGGGAAAAAGGTTATGAAAATCGAGGCTAAAGTCAGGCGAGCGTTATCGAGGTGCTCAGCGGAGTTGCATCACGTTGCGGTGGTGGATGACGCCGAGGCGGTGGTGGTTAAGGCCACTGCAGCACCAGGTCGGCAAACTGCTGACCACTATCATCGGCATCGGTGGCTGCACTGCCGCCATGCTGCTCGCCGAGCTCGGTGATCTCGCACGCTTCCAGGGCGCGGCGCTTTAGCGGCCTACGTCGGTTTGTGTCCCGGACATAAGCACTCCGGCAAGCACCAACCCAGAAGTTCGTCGCTCACCCCGTTCGGCAATTGGCGAGTCAGACAGGCGCTGTGGATGCCAACCCTCGGGGCTGCCACTCAGCGCAACCCATGGCTGATGGCCTTCTTATCGGCGGCTGATGGAACGCGGCAAGCCACACAAAGTCGCGCTCATCGCCGCCATGCGCAAACTGCTCGCTGCGGTCAACTCAGTTGCGAAAAATCGTTGCCCCTTCGTCCCCTTCCTCAACACACAACCGGCAGCCAGGTTCGACTATGAAAAGCTTGATCATGATCACGGTATCTAATTTGAAATCCGTTCTAAATCGCCCGCAATTCAGCTACGGTTCCGCTACCGCAAGGGGGGCGGAAACCGATGGAGACTTCCTCACCGCTCAGTCTCTTCGAGGCAGTGTTTAAAGTGATTGAGGACCGCCTGCCATTTGGCCGCCACATCGTCACGATCATGTCAGCTCTCATGGGAGCTGTCATAATTGTTTTTTGCGTTCAATATCTGTTTGCCGCTTTGGCTGTAACGGTCAAATGGGCGTCGCTTTCCCTCAAGGCCAAAGCATTCGCACCGCTACCCCTCGCATCCACCCCCAAGGGTATTTTGTTGCCGTGGTGGCAAGTCATAGTGCTTTTGGGAATGTCAATTGTGACCGCTTACAACATGTTTGGGGCATTGAGGAAGCTAGAGAAACTAAGGCGCCGCCTCGATTGATTCCTCTACTGTCCAGATATGATTCTGCCCCAAGCCACCCTTTTGGTCCGTGGAGAGCACTCTTGTCGTGTCGGCGAACGGGCCGAAATCGTGGCGCGTGGTCGGATTTAGTATCCGAGGAGTTGCGGGACGATCAGTATCGCGCAGGAGCCTTGCCAGGCTCGACCCTTGTACGGAAGCAACGCCGCCAACGCCTCGTGCTGGGCCTCGCGCCCCGCCCATGTCAGCGTGCGCAGGATTCGCGGCCCTTGGCGAAACGTCAACTCAGTTTTCAATTGAGCAACGACGGTCCGCGCGACTATGACTTGATATTCGTTTCGCAGGGCCCACCCGCTACAGGTGCTGCGTCAAGCGTGCTTCTCGCCGGTCTTTGCGGATGCGGCGTGGCTGACGGCATTAACTATTTTGCTCGCAATGAGCCGCTCGATTTCGACTTCGCTACGGCCGAGTTCACACAAAATCTCGACGCTATGCTGCCCCGCTACGCCCTGGCCTTCGCGAGAGAGGGTGCGCGTATCGTTATCGCGGGTCGACGCGACGAAGCCGGCGACAAACTGGTCGCCGAACTCCGCGCCCTTGGCGCGAGGCCGAATATTGGCGTACCGATGTGCGCCACGACCAAGATCTCTGCGACCTGGTCGACAAGACCGTCGCTCACTTTGGGCGCTTGGATGTGGCTGTAAACGCTGCCGGAACCGAAGGCAAACCCGGCCCGGTGACGGAGCAAACCGCCGAGAGCTACGCCGCCACCTTCGACACCAACGTTCTCGGCACACTGCTGAGCATGAAGCATGAGCTGCGCGCGATGCAGCCCCAAGGTCATGGGAGCATCGTCAACGTGTCATCGACCTATGGTCACTTGGGCGGGGCGGGCGCGTCAGTTTACGCGGCCAGCAAGCACGCCGTCGAAGGGCTTACGCGCTCGGCCGCTCTCGAGGCAGCGGAGTTCGGTGTGCGCGTCAACGCTGTCGCTCCTGGTCCGATCGATACCGGCATGTTGACCCGGTTTACCGGGACTTGAATCGGAGCGAACAGGCCCGAGTTGATCGGAACCTCGGAACCACCCAACAGCGCCATGAATACCATGTTGCAAGTGAAGTTCCCGATGAGGTCGGGAGGACAGTTGAGAGCATTGGCGACCTGTGGTCCGGTGCCGGTAAAATCAACCACCAGGTCGTCGCCCTTGATAGTCAGTGTCACCGCTATCTCGACCCTCGTGCCGCCGCCGTCATCAAAGGTCTGTGAGCACGAGTAGCTGCCGTCGGGAATTGAGCGAAACACGGAACGTACGAGACTCTCACTGTGCGCCAGGAGATGGCTATAGCAGTTGAACACTGCGTCATGGCCATATTTATCGAACAGCGCGGTGAGCGCGCGTTCACCGCGGCGGCAGGCGGCTACACCGGCGTCAAGATCGCCCAGCACGTCATCGGGCGCGCGGACCGCGGCGGCGATAATCTCGCGCACTGATTCAATGAGCTGGCCTTTTTCATAATACCGGACTGCCGGCAGCCGCAGCCCTTCTTCATAAATCTCGGCACACGGTAGTCCCATCCCGCCCGGGAAGCGCCCGCCGATATCAGTATGATGCTGCACGACGGCGGCGAAACCGCGATGGTCGCCGCGCCAGAAAATCGGCATTACCAATGCAATGTCCGGCAGATGCGACAGACCCCCATACGGATCGTTTGAGATGATCACATCGCCGGGCCGGAACTTGCCGCGATATTTTTTCATGATGTGCGGCATCACCGCAGTGAAATAGCCGAGACCGTAAGGTACCGCCTGTGCGATGACGCGCCCCTCTGGATCGAGCAGCCCCGCCGAGAAATCGCCGCCCTCCTTGGCGACGATCGAACGCGTCGTCTGCTTCATCGTGGTGCTCATCTCCTCGGAGCAGGAAATGAGTTCGTGGCGCATTATCTCGATAAAAATCGGGTCAAACTTTTCTGTCATAAGACTACCTGCCGGGTGGGTTCGGCTTTCGCAGGGAACCTCTGCACAGGGTTGTTGCGCAGCGGACTAACATATCCTGACGGGTGCGATGCCGCGGGCTAACGTGGAGGCGCGGGCCAATGCTGTCCGGCGGCTAACCCTTCCAGCGCAAGGCCGTAGCCGAGGTAGTCGAGCATCATCCGTTTGAGCGTCTGGGTCATCGCGACGCGCGCGTAGCGAATCGCGAGCGTCGGCCGCCGAGCGATCTCCTCGGCCAGTTCCCAAGCCCGCGGCAGCACGCGGTCGCGCGGCAGCACTTCGTTAACGACCCCGAGTGCAAGCGCCTCGTGGGCAGAGATCTTTTGCCCCGTCAGAAGGAAGTATCGGCCTCGTTCGCCATTGCCCAAAGTGCCAGAGCGCAGCCCGCGCGGCGTGGCTCGAACAACGCGCCGACGAGCTGCTGCCGGTCGAGTACTTTCACGTCGTCTTCACGCTGCCGCAGATGGTCGCGCCCGTGGCCCTCCAGAACCAACGGATTGTTCACGGCATGCTCTTTCGCGCTGCGGCTGAGACCCTCTTGCGAATCGCTGCCGAACCCAAACATCTGGGCGTGAGGATCGGCTTCGTGGCGGTGCTCCATAACTGGGGACAGAATCTGCACCATCATCCGCACCTCCATTGCGTCGTTCCCGCTGGCGGCATCGCTCCCGACCGTCACGCTGGATTGCTTGTCGCCGGCAGTTTCTTTTGCCCGTGAAGGTGCTCAGTCGGCTCTTCCGCGCCAAGTTTGCCGACTACCTGCGCCGAGCTTTTCATCACGGCGAGCTAAACTTCCATGGCCAGTTGCAGCCGCTGGCGCAAAAGCACATTTTCTTCGCCTGGCTAAACCGGATTACCCGATGCGAGTGGGTGGTTTACGCCAAACCGCCCTTTGGTGGACCGCTACAAGTCCTGAAATATCTGGCGCGCTATACCCATCGCGTAGCGATCGCTAACCAGCGCCCAATGCAGCTCGCCGGCCCCGGCGTGTGGGGACCGCCCAAGGACTCCGACGGCGCCGTCACCGTCCTGCGCGAGGCCGTCGCAGCCGGCGTGAACCATATCGACACGTCCGACTACTACGGTCCCCACGTCACCAACCAGATCATCAAGCAGGCCCTGCACCCGTACCCGGCTGGGCTGGTAATCGTCACCAAGCTCGGAGCCCGCCGCCCTCCCGACCGGTCGTGGCAGCCCGCCATCTCGCCCCAAGAACTGACCGCCGGCATCCACGATAACCTCCGCAACCTGGGCTTGGATGCACTCGATATCGTCAACTACCGCGTGATGGGATCGATCTACGACCCCGAGGAGGGGTCCATAGCCGAGCAAGTGACGGTGCTGGCCGAGCTGCGGCGCAAGGGACTGATCCGCCACATCGGCCTGAGCAATGTCACGGCCGCCCAAGTGGCCGAGGCGCAGACGATCACCGACATCGTGTGCGTTCAGAACAACTACAACGTGGCCCATCGTCACGACGACGCCCTGATCGACGACCTGGCTCCACAGGGTATCGCGTACGTGCCGTTCCTCCCGCTCGGCCAGTTCTCACCGCTGCAGTCGTCGACCTTGTCATCCATCGCGGGCCGGGTCGGAGCCACAACGATGAAGGTCGCGCTGGCATGGCTGCTACAGCGGTCGCCCAACATCCTATTGATCCCCGGCACGTCGTCGGTCGCCCACCTCCGCGAGAACCTGGCCGCAGGGCAGTTGACGCTATCGCAGGAAATCCTGGCGGAACTGGACGGGATCGCCGGCACGGTGGCCGGGTGAACACCCACCCTCAACCAACTGAAGCAGGATTCTAAGGGTGGAGAGGGTTTTCGACGACCTTAATGCGCCGCCGCCGCAGCGGCGCGGGGCCTGATCTCACCGTGGAGGGTTGCTGCGTGGTTGCCCTTGGTGACGCAGCCGACCTCGTCGGCGATGCGGGTCCAGCTGTCGCCGCCATCCTCGCTCATATGCACGGTGCCCTCGGTGTCACCGACGAAGAGCTCGTAGCCGCCGGGCCAGCACGCCATGGTCAGCGCCTCGATATTGGCGCGGGGCGCCACGGCGAAGCCCTTCGGCTCAGTGTCCCAGCTGCGCCCGTGATCGCGGCTGCGCACGATCGTGGTATCGGCGACATGCGTGCTCATCCAGAAGCCGGGATGGAACTTCGCGCCCGACATGAACAGAATCTTCTCGTCGGGCGACAGCATCATGTGGTCGGGATAGGCTAGGCGGAACTCCTCGCCGGTCAGCCGCTCCCAGTGATCGCCGCCATCGCTGCTCCGATAGAGGCCGACGCCTGTCGTCATGAACACGGTGTCGGGCCGCGACGGCAGCAGCATCACCTGGTGGACGTCGCGATAGGCGCCGTCGTCGGGCTTGGAATAATCGGCGAGTTCGCGCCAGGACTGACCGCCATCCTCGGTCTTGAGCAGCGCGCCCTGCTCGATCGCGGCGTAGATACGCTGCGGCGTGCGCGGATCGAACACCATCATCTTGGTGTGGGCGATGCGCGGCAGCTCCGGGAAGGTCCAGTATTCGGTGCCCGGCACCTGGCGCAGCGCCGGAAGCTCGCTCCAGCTTTGGCCGAGATCGCGGCTCTTGAAGAGCGCGGCGGGCTGCGTCCCGGCATAGAGCGCGATGCCGCCCGCTTCGGCGACCGACGCGACGGTATAAACATTCTTGAAGGCGAGGCCGGAATTGCGCTCTTCCCAGCGCGCGCCGTCTTCGCTGAAGAGCACGCCATCGCCATGCGTGCCGACGAAAATGCCGGGCCGGCCCGGCAAGGTCGTCAAGGTCGTCGCGTGCAGGCCGGCGAGCGCAGTGCCGGCCTTACGCCAGGCGCCGGACGATTCGCGCGCCAGCGTTGTGACGCCGCTCGAGGTGGCGACCAGCAACCGGTCCGGCGCGCACGCGCCGTCATAGCGGTTCATTCCATTGGGGGAGAGACAAGCCAGCATGATCACGCCTCCTTGCGTTCGAAGACAATCTTGCACGGCGGAGATCGCCGTGTTAATCCGACTATCCGGTCGGAAAAGATATACGACTGGCCAGTCGGAAAAGCAAGAGGTCGATTTTGAGCCGGAAGAAAGAGATCGATCGGGATCGGATTTTAGATGCCGCCGAGGCCGTGATTCTCGAATCCGGCGGCCGAAGTTTCACGCTCGACGCCGTCGCCGCACGTGCCGGCATAAGCAAGGGCGGTCTCGTCTATAGCTTCGCGACTAAAGATGACCTGGTGCACGCAGCGCTCGAAAGGGAAGTGGCGCGCTTTCGGGAGGCCGTGCACCGCCGGCTCGGCGGCGGGCCGATCGAGCCGGTCGAACTGGTCCTAGCCCATATCGAGGAAGCACTCGACGAGGATGACGTCTCGACGCAAAAGGCTGCTTTTCTCGTAACCGCGTTGGTGCACGCTCCTGACATGCTGGAACCAGTGCGCCGCTATTACCGCGCACTGCTCGATCCGCTTCGATCGGAAGGTGGCGATATGCATCAAGTCCGTCACGCACTGCTGGCTGTTGAAGGAATTTTCCTGCTCCGAGGACTTGGCTTCGTCGAGATCTCGGCGGACGAACAGAAATCCATCCTGCTCCACGCGCGCAATATCGTCGTCGCGGTGTTGGCCAAGCATCGAGCGTGCGCCCCGCCACGCTCCTAGATAAAATGACACGCTCGTGACGAGTGGAAGTTGATTAGCGCTGCGCGCCGCGGCGGCCGTACATCCACATAACGCGAACGGTTATGCCTCTCTTTTGAAATCGGAGTGGGTTCAGGCTGACGATTTGGCGGCGTTGAAAGAAGTCGCGATATCCTCTCACTCGCACCATGCGGCTGGAGGGCCGAGCGAAATGCTCGAATGCCCCAATTGAAGTGATTGTGTCATAGGGTGCGTCGGGCAGGGGATCGGACTAGCTTTCGACGCGCTCCTGTCGGTCAATCGCTCCACTTGTCCCAGTGAATTACTTTGGAGATTGGTTTGCGCTTGACCTTGACGAAATCGTTCTGCGGCCAGCCAATTGGGATCATCACACCAAATTTTATCTCCTGAGGAATTCCCAGCAGCTCGCGGAGCTCGCTTTCCATAAACATGTGAAAGGTCGTGAAGGTTGTGCCCAAACCGAGCGAGCGAGCGGCTACTATCAGGTTCTGCGCCGCCGGGTAGAGCGCGGACCAGACAAACTGCTCCATCGGCGCGTTGGGTGGATACGCTACCGGACCGCAAACGAAGATGATGGCCGGAACCTCATTCAACGTCTCCGCCAGATGCATGGCGCCGGCGATCATTCGACTACTCACCCGCCCGGTTGGCGCTCCCGCGCGCATCGCCTCGAATCGCGGCGCGAGCAGATCGCGGATTTTTTGCTTTGCTTCAGGATTGCGTACAACGATGAAGTCCCATTCCTGGCTGTTGCCCGGACTCGATGCACGAGTAGCGGCGTAGATCACACGCTCGATCAAGTCTTGCGGCACCGGATCGGGCTTCAAGTAGCGCGCCGCACTGCAGGTTTCCATCGCTTCGATAACATCCATGGCCAGCTCCTATTGACTGTCCAGAATTAAGGTTCGCTCACAACTACCGATTTATTTTTGGCATTTCATCGCCCGGCCTCGGTCGCTCTCCGCCACACCGCTTCATGATACGGAAATGCGGAATCACTCGCTCTCCAAACAGCCTGATCGAGTTCATGATTCGGGCGTGCGCCAGATTGCCCATCGGACCGCGCCGACCGCAACTTATACGACTCAGGGACTTTGCGTCCTCGAAGGGGCTCGAGGAATCGGAACGCTTGTTCATTGAACGGTTCGTGAAAGCGCAAGAATAGTTTATGCGCGCGCGGACGGGACGCGTCGGTCAACGAACTCAACGTCCTCCACGTCTCGCGGGCGCTTGCGCGATTTCGGGCGTTCCCAGACGATGTCAGAATAGCCCTTGAGGGGGACAGGTCGAACATCCTGAGCTTTTCAACCGACGCGTTCGGTCCGCATGTGCCCAAATCGTTCAGTGAAGGCAAGCCATCAGCCGGACAGCGCCTGGGCGAGAAAAGGCAAGCTCTCGTCCATCCGGTAATCGACACCGGTGTGGTTGTCGGGGAACTCCTCATAGCGATGCGCAATGCCAAGCTCGTTCAGCCGCCGCACGAACCTACGGGCGCCGTAAAGCAGGTTGAACTGATCCTTCTCACCGCAGTCGATGTAAAGTGCCTTCAGCCTGCGGAGATTGCTCGCCTGGGTTTCGATCGCAACCACAGGGTCTTGCCGCAACCAGTTCGCCCAGCGTTCCTCGATAACCTCGCAGGTGTCGAACGTGACCGGCAGCCGGATGCCAAAGAACTGCGCAGGATCGGGATCGTAACTGGCCGCCATCGCCAGCACGTTGACCACCTGGCCGGAACCATCCGGATGCTTTTGGGCTTCGAGCTGCCGCCACCAGCGCTCGATGTAATTCCCAGTGCCGGCGAGCGCGCGCAGGACTGCTGGCATTTCGGGCAGATAGCATAACTCGAAGCCCATATCGCCGGAGTGACAGGCCGCGGCCGCCCAGATGTCGGAGTGGCGCAGCGCGTGTGTAATCGCGCCATATCCGCCAGAGCTCTTGCCGAACACGCCGCGGCGCCCGCTACCGCCGCATTTGAAGCGCTGCTCAATCGCCGGCAGCATTTCAAGTAGCAGGAAATCCTCCCAGGCACCCATCGAAGCTGAATTGATATATTGGTTGCCGCCGAGTCGGGTGAAGCAATCGGGGAAGGCGACCACCACAGGTGACATGAGCTGTTCCCCGATCAGCCGGTCGAGCCGCTCCGGCACGTTTTCGCGGAAGCCGACCCAATTCGTATGGGATAGGCCACTGCTTCTGAAGCCGACAAGATCCACAAGCAGAGGCAAGCCCTGTCCGTCATGCCCAGCCGGGACGTACACATCCACGGCGCGCACCCAGGAATCATTCAGCATATTATTCTTGAGGGCCTGGCTCTCGATTGTGACTCGGCTGATGGAACCCCTCGACCCGAGGAACCTGCGCATGCGCCTACTCCTGGCTTCTGCTGATATTAATCCGCATGATGAGGCCGGGAAGCAGTCACGTTAACGCGGCGGTGAATGAGGTATAGCTGCTCGTACATTTAATTCCCTTTCGGCCTTGAACCAGTCGGCCAGATCGTCGCCATGCGCACCGCCGCGCGCAAGGAAACCCTCGTAGGCGCGGAACTCGATTTGTGCACGGATCGATGCTTCGGTCGCAGGAGCCATCGTCGGGTGACCGTTGGAGCCGAATCCAACCGCGTCGGCTGGCGCGACGCTGCCAATCTCGGATTTCGACGTGTCCTTCCGTTTGGACGGTGTTCTGGTTGTAGTTGTATTCTTGCGCGGAGCCATCACCCGACCTCCTCCACCTAATATCCTTCGCTCACCGGCCGCAGCCCTGTACACAATTATTCAGTAGTTGGCCATCTAGTCCGTCGTGATTCAAGTAACCCCAGCTCAATTTTTAGGCTTGAGCGCTACCACGTTTTGCCGACCATGTAATTAGCGTGGCGCCAAATGCAAAGCTATGGTTACGTCGCGCACCCCGCTCGGTTCGATGTTGATTTGCAACATCGTTTCTTTCCCTCCTTACGGCACCAGGGGGGAATCCGACAGGAAAATGCGACAATCCATCGGATGAGAGCGTTGAATAGCAAGAACTAGTAGCTAGGCTGGTTATGGCTCAAACCGCGATTGACCGCCCGCCGTCTTTGAGCGCTTATTAACTCGAACGCAGTACAAAAGTGCTGCGGGAGCCGCTATGAATCATCGACCCTTTTATCATCGCCAAAGACCACTGAGATGACTAAGGATGTGCCGACATTGAATGGGGGCAGGTTGAGATTACAACCGCCTCCTCCTCTACGGAGGGCATGGACCGCCGGGTGTTGCAGGCATCGCAACGGACGGAGGTGGGTCGGTACAGAAGTTTGAAATGTACGCGTTCGCGGCGCCCTGAAACAGTTGCGATGTCGCTTGGACATCGGCGGCATCCATGCACGCATAGCCAACGTTGACGGTCCCGTTCAACCACGCTCGGAAGAGCCAGTACTGAGTTCCATACGGTGCCAGGTCCTGCTCATCGTAGGTGTTGTCGCACGCGGCGGTAACTGAGTCGCCCTGCGCCGGGCAGCACATAGAGTGCAGGAAGGCAAACAATGTATTAGGTGGCGGTAGGTTCTTCGGCGAATGTCGCGCCTCGTGCACGAAAAGCGCCATGCGGTTTGCGATCCCCTCCCAGGTATATTGGATAGGATATTGGTCAGCGGCGGGTTCCATTATCGCTATGATATAGTTGCTGCCGTTGACCTCGCAGCAATCGCTATAGGCCGAGTCATCACGGATATCGACTCCAGCTAACATCGACTTTTCCCATGCGTACAAGCTGGTCCCGCCAGTCCATGGATAAGCACAACCAGTGAGACCTTGGTTATCCATGTAGTACATTGTCCTGAGAATTTGCATGACCGTGTACTCGGCCTGCTGCTTCAGTGTGGGTGCGGGTGAAGAGTTCGGATTGACTATGTTGTTGCAAACCGTCTGCACATCCTGAGTTCGCTGCTGGTTGGAAAAGGCGGTGCCGTCGAAGCTTAGCGAGAAGTCGTGCAATATTGTTGGATAAGCGGGATCGGCGGGTGGACAGGTCTGGAGAAATGTCGCGATATTCTTGATCCCAGCTGAGCACGCCTTGACGCGTATAGGGGGAGGCTTGGGCTTGTAGCAACCAACCTTGACCAGTTCAGTTCCAATCTGCTGCGCCGTCGTGTAATGCTTAGTCTCGATCGCCTTTTCGTACTGAATCGTGAGCGAAGCGCATACCGCTGGTCCAGGGATTGGGTTGTGTATTTGAGCAAGCGCAAGTGACGGGAATAGGACGGCTAGAGCGAGAGCCGAACAGAGGATTGCTCCCCTGAGGTCCAGCCGCAAACCTTCGGATGGCGTCATTCTGGTCTCCTCCCTTAGATCTGTCTGGAATCTTGTGTGTGAGCGGTTAGTAGTGAATCGAAGGATCGCGGCCATCGTGGTTGCGTTCGTGATTCCAAAATTCTTATAGCAGTTGTTGAAGATCGCGTATCCGCGCTTGAGGCCTTGTTGCTGCAGATTGCCGAATCCTTTGGCGAGCGACTGGAGCTTCCGAGTACAGATATTTGAAGCGCTCGGCCGCCGTAATGTTGCGTTTGAACCAGTTCTCGCGGTTCTTGCCATGAAAGCGAACATATAACAGCCATCGCGTACAGGTTTCGAGGCTCATCTCCGCTGCGGTGCAGAGCCGCAGCGCACCACCAGCAGCGAAGAGCACGACGCCGACCCAGCGAATCGTATCGCCGTCGATGGTCCAGAATTCCTTCCGATCAGTATAAGCCGGCAGACAGGCCTCGAGCAGTCCGATCAGCGCAAAGACGGCAATGACCCAGCGGTTACCACGATCCTCGCGCACACCTGCGCTCAGATTTCCGCCGGCACATAGCGCTGCACCAACCAGTCCGGCAAGCTCGACGGTGAGTGCGATGAGGGCCGGGTGTGACAAGAAAGCCGCAAGGCCACCCCATCCGAGGATAGCCAAGCCAAAATAGGCCGCGGTACTCACAATAATAAGCGTCAATCTAATTGTTGCCGCCACCATCGCTGACACTTCATCCATTTATTTACCGACATGTCCGTATACAGAAGTGAAGAATGGAAAGGTGCGCAGTCCAAGACTCGGACTGGCGTGCCTCGTAGGGCTCGTCAACAAGCGAAGGTTTCTAGAACGTTCGGCGTGCTCTCTGCCCTTCCCTACCTCTCACCACCTCCGCACGTAAAGGACATCATTTGCTATAAACAACGGCCGGCGTAGGATTAGGGCATCATGGGAATTTCAAGGCCCACACATTTTGTCGCGTGCAAATGAGCGGCCTCGGGGGTCTAATCTCGAATTCCTCCACTCAGTTGTAGAAAAGCAGGGGTCAGGTCCCGCGCGGCGGCAGGCCGGCCGCGCGATAGACATCGTCGATGATGCGCATGTTGATGACGCCTTCGGCGCCGTCGGTTGGGAACTTATCTGCGCCGCGTATCTGTGCGACGAACGCGCACAGCTGGCAGGTGTAGGTGGTATCGCCCGCCATGGTTTCCCGCTTCACCCCACCGTCGGTATTGAGCGTAATTTGATTGCCGTGATGTGGAGCGACCGGGTTGATTATCGTCAGCTCTCCGCGATCGCCCCTTGCGGAGAACATCGCGCCACCGACCGCATCCTGCGCCATCGAGCACTTCATCCTGGCGGGCACGCCGTCCGACATCTCCAAGCGGACCTCCATCGCGACGTCGATGTTCTTCGGTCCTGTCTTCGCCGATGCTTTGAGCACCCGCGGCATGAGTCCCGAGAATTCGCGCAGCATGTGCAGCGGGTAGCATCCGAGATCTATGGTAGCGCCGCCCGCTAGATTCCAATCGTAGCGGATATTTGTTGACGGCAGCGGCACCGAGAAATTGCCTTCGAGACGCAGCAGTCGCCCGAGCGTGCCGCCTTTGATAAAGCACCCGTTCAGCCAGCGGATGATAACGATAGTGAAAGGCTTCGCCTAGGAGGCCGTCCGAGAAACATCTCCGGTTGGGTTGATTTTCGGATTGGCGCGATTAGCTATTGATGATGCGGGCCGGCCAAGGATCGTGCGAAGCGCCGGCTGGTCGGCTGGCGACTGGAAAGAGGTGCGCGTTTTGCTGCGGCATTTTCTCGTGACCGCCTGGATGACGGTTACGCATTGCAGAGCCGGTGCAACTTCAAAATGTTGTGGGTAAGACAGACCAGCGCCCACTCGCCCTGGACTTTAGCCAAACCGCGCAAGAGGAACTGGCGAAACCCGCGAGCCTGTTTGATCTGGCCGAAGACCGGCTCGACGATCGTTTTCCGTGTTGCATAGATTGCCCGCCCCACCTTAGTCTGAAGCTTGCGTTTCATGCGCTCGACCCGCGTCGCATTGCGCGGTACCGGTCCGCGCGAGCAGGGCTGGCGGTATTCGTCATGCTTCTGCTTGCCGGTCGCGATATAGCAATCGATCGGGTCTCCCGACTGACCGAGAGCCGCCAGATACGCGAGGTTCTTCTCCGAGCAATAGCCACTGTCGGCCAGGAGGCCGGCGGGTCGCTGTCCGCTCTGTTGCTCGATGACCTGCACCATCGGTTCGATTTGCTGTTTATCGTTGGCCGCTGGCGTCACGCTCTGCCCCACGATCAGCTGTAACCCCGGCTCCACTGCCGCCTGCGCATTGTAGCCTTGCACCAAACCGTCGCTGCCCTTCATCAGGCGTGATTCCGGATCGGTGAAATTGTACTGATCTTTATCCGTGGGCTTCGCCTGTTGCACTTCCTCGCGCGGCTTGCCGACCTTCTCCGCCGACTGCCGCGCCCGCTCCTCCAGCGCCCGTTGCGCCGCCCGGATCTTCTTCAGCCGGGTCTCGTGCCGCTGCAACTCTGCGGGTAAGTCGTCGCCGCGCCGAGCGACTCCATAGTGCACGTCTTCCGCGGCGTCCGCCGCCTCGGCTTGGGCCAGCAGTCCCCGCACTTCGGCGCGCAGTTGCCGCTCCCGCTCCTTCATCCGGCCATAGCTCATCGCTTTGTGCTTGCTGGCATTGGCCTGCATCTTGGTGCCATCCAACGCCACCCGCCCCAATTTCAGCGCTCCCGCTTCCAGCGCGATCTTCAGCACCTCTTCAAACAGCCCGGCCAGCGTCGCCAGATGCAGCTTGCGAAAATCTGCGAGGGTGCGGAAGTTCGGCGCGTTGCCCGCCGCCAGCACCCGGAATCCCACGTCCTCGATTAAACGCCGCTCGATGCGCCGCGAGCTGAACACCCCCACGCAATACCCATACACCAGCACCTTAGTCATCATCCGCGGATCATAGGGCGGCTGCCCGCGTTGCTCGTCCCCATACGCCGCATCCAGCGCCGATAGCTTCAGATGGTCGACCACATCGCTGACGAAGTAGACCAGATGATTCTCGGGCAGCCATTCACGCAGGCTCGGAGGGTGCAGAAACCCTTGTTCTGGAAGGTACGGACGGTAGCTCTTGCCCATGACCCATTATGCACTACTGCTGTTCCTGTTCCTCCAGCACAATCGCTTTTATCCACAGTCGGCCTTTCGCAGACTCAACTCACATCACCAACTGACTATTTCTCGGACACGCTCCAAGGAAACGCCCTGTTTCCTTGGCAACTTCGGCCATCCGCTGCGCTTCGGCGGCATTGGAAGCGAGCGGCTTTTCGCACAGCACGTCCTTGCCCGCACGCAGAGCCGCGATGGTCCAGTCGCAGTGATGCGAATTCGGCAGCGGATTGTAGATTACGTCCACCTCGGGATCGTTGATAACGTCCCCGTATGTCGCTTGGACGCGTGGAATACCGTGAGCTGTGGCGAACTCCTCTGCGCGCTTGCGATCGCGTGCGGCGACCGCGACCAGTGCGGCTTCCGGCACTTCCTGAACAGGTTTGATGAGCGCGTTTGGAGTAATCCGTGCGGCGCCGAGAATGCCGAATCGTATGGGACGTTTATTTCCCATCGTTACTCCTCGGTGGTGAGGAGCGTTTTGAGCTTATCGAACGCACCGCTCCAGCCCAACCGTAACATCGTGCGCGCTTGGTCGTTAGGCGCCTCGCCTCGCTTCCCGTCCTGCCCGAATCACTCGATCGGAAAGCGCGCTCCTTATCTGACGAACAGTACTGAGAAGTGGTCCCGGTTACTTGAACAGCTTTCCCCAATTTATAAGTGGGTTCCGGGGTGGGTTGAGCTAGGTGCAGAGTTGTCCACGGCGGCGGTCGGCGCTTGCGACGAACCGGCCGCCGCGGTGGACAACTCGGGGCACACCACGGCTTTCATGCTATGCGGCCTCCTCAAGTTTTGACGCCAAGTCCAGATAGGCTAGTTGGGGCGTGACGCCATTGAGACGCGAATGCGCTCTGGCGGTGTTGAACCAGTCCATATAGCGGCCAAGGTCGGAGCGCGCCGCGCTCACGCCGTCATAGGCCTTGAGGTACACGCATTCGTATTTCACGCTGCGCCACAGGCGTTCGATGAACACATTGTCCCGCCATGCGCCGCGTCCATGGAGAGCTTGCAGCCGCTGGCGAGCACGGCGTGGGTGAACTCCTCGGCCGTGAACTGGCTGCCCTGATCGGTGTTGACGATCGCGGGCACCCCAAAGCGCGCAAAGGCCTGCGCGATAATCTCCGTGGCATGGCACGCCTCCAGCGAGATGGCCACCTGGTGCGCCAGCACCAGGCGACTGGCCACCTCCACCACGGCGGTGAGGTAAACAAACCCTCGCGCCATGGGGATATACGTCGTGTCCAGCGCCCAGACCTGATTCGCACGGGTGATGGCTAACCGGCGCAGCAGGTAGGGATAGATTGTGGTCCGGCTGGCGCTGGCTGGTGCCGGGCTGCGGACACAGAGCCTCCATACCCATGCGCCGCATGAGCGTCCGCACGTGACGCCGTCCTACCCGGATGCCCGCCGCCAGGAGCTGGCCGCGCAGCATCCG
>Ga0206832_10092_pt1 | contig 23529 bp, 20 predicted proteins | sample Alteio_BWOrgCont_74_FD_152896 | JGI IMG/M metagenome (GOLD analysis project Ga0206832, IMG submission 152896) | Enriched cells from forest soil in Barre Woods Harvard Forest LTER site, Petersham, Massachusetts, United States -... | ecosystem: Environmental > Terrestrial > Soil > Temperate forest >... | reverse complement strand
AATTTAGGACGGCTATGCGCTATTTGATCTATCGCTCGAAATCTGATAGGACGTTTAAAATGAGAATAAGACTGCCCTCCTAATATATCAGAAAAGACATAAAACATATTTCCTTTATAAACACCATAAAGAGCACCTTGACCATTATATAAGGTATTGTTTCCGCCTAATTGAAAATGAAGCTGACTCTGTTCATAATTGGCAGCCACTCCAAATAGTATACAATCGCAAATAGGTAAATGAGCTCCCAAGCTGATACCGAGATCACTTTCACGCACCCCTCTTGTGATATAGCTATTTTTATTATATACTTGCCCTATATCGATTTCACCCCAAGTTGTCACTCCTTCGCACATGCATATGCATGAACAAGGCTCTGTAATCTCTCTAATCGATTCAAAAATCCTGTTTGTGAAACGACGATCGGCGCATTGGTTAATCTGTGCCAACCAAGTATACTGTTCCCCCGCCATTTTATCTAATGCACGTGGGACTTCTGCAACCGGGATGTTAAGTAAATTATTAATCACCTCTGCTTCATTTCCAATCGGTTGTGCTATACCATCAATCTGTATTGCCACATTTTCTTGATTTTGCGTTTTCGCACCTCGAGCAAAATTAGTGTTTAATATAAGCTGAACAGAAGGATCAAGGTTATAAATAGCCGTCACATCTAAGTAGGGACTAACTGTGGTATCAAGACTAAACTCTGAAGTAGCCAAAGTTTCAGCGGTCAAAACAGTATAAACACGTCCAATAGCATAAGTACCATCAGTAGATACTACTTTTAGAGTGCCTGCAGGAGTTGCTATCCCCTCCACATGTAAACAAGTGGATACTGGAACAGGTATTCCGTCAGATCCCAGATCTCCGGAAAGCTCTACTAAATAGGTCGCTTCCGGATAAAATGTTAGGTTTTGACCAACGGTACCATTTCCCAGAATAGTGCCTCCATCCCTGACAAACACATTACCGACAACAGATCCGTCAAGTTGTAAAATGCCCCCGTTTATTTGTGTAAATCCAGTGAAAGTGTTTGCGCCGGTCAGTACTTGTGTGCCAGATCCTGTGATGAACAGATTTTTTCCAACCCCAGAGATTACCCCTGCAAATGAATTGTTAGCTCCGGCAGCTGTATCGATCTGCAAACTATTGGTGTTCAAATTAACAACGCTCTTATAATCGCCACTCAAAGAACCGATTGAGAGTGGGTCTACAGATGTGGTATTTACTAGTAATGAACTATTTTGTAAGACGATATTCGCATTACCTCCGGTGGAAGTTTGATCAAAAACAATCCCTGCAATTCCACTTGATGGTCCTGAGGGAAGCTCATTGATGGCTGTGATTGTTGGACTCCCGGTAACAGTGGCACTGTGGAAGTAGATTTGAGCCGGTTGTGTTCCTCCGCCCGGAGTCGTGATAGAACCTGTTGATGTATTGATAGCAGTCAAATTGAAGTTATTTCCCGTATCTAAGACGGCCTCTCCTGCTGCATCAACACCACCCGAGCCATTTACACTGCCATCAAAGAGAATTTGGGCAGCAAAAGCATCCACACCCGGAACTGAAATCGTTCCATAGTTTGTAACGGTCAAAGTTGAATTATCTCCTGTTAATGAAGCACTGCCGGCCTTACTTGTAGCTAAACCACCACCATTACTGAACACATTGCTACTACCATCAATAAGAACTTGGGCTGTGTTGCCACCAACAGTGATGCCAGCTCCCCCAGCAATCGTTCCATAGTTATCTACAGTTACAGAACTATTTTCGATTGTGAATACAGCATTTCCTTCCCCTCCTATACCGTGGCTGCTTCCGTTATGTCCTTGTCCATTACTACTTCCATCAACAAAAATTTGCGCTATATTTCCTCCAACCACTACATTAGTCGTTCCGTGCATCATCCCGCCTGTTGCGTTGGTTATTGATAATGAAGAACTAGAAACATTAAGGGAAGCGTTTCCCGTTCCGCCTGTACCAGTTCCTCCAACGCCAGCGCCATTGCCACTGCCATCGACAATAAGTTGTCCGACCTGTCCACCGACGACAGCTGAAGAGCCACTGATTGTATTTGAGTTATTGATGATGATAGGACTAAAATTGAACGTTAACGATGCGTTTCCCGTTCCTGCATTACCGGTTCCCCCTTCCCCGTCACCATTGGTACTTCCATCGATCAGCATCTGTGCGGTGATTCCACCAATGTCTGTATCTACACCTCCATGCAGTAAGCCTGAATTGTCTATTGTAGTGGGAGTGTTAGTGGCAGTTAACGAAGCATTTCCTATTCCTGCCGTACCAGTTCCGCTTTCGCCGTCCCCATTACTGCTTCCATCAATAAAAAACTGTGCAGTTTTTACCCCAATGTCTGTGCCCACTGACGCTCCATTGATCGTTCCAGTATTTGTAACTGTTATGGAACTAGAATCGGAAGTTAACGAAACACTCCCATTTCCTGAATTGCCTATTCCGCCTTCCCCATCTGCATTACTGCTTCCGCTAAGAAGAAACTGCGCAACATTTCCGGCGATATCTCCGAAAGTACAACCATTAATCGTACCGGAATTGGCAACTGAAATCGAAGAAGACGCTCTCAGAGTGACTAAAACATTTGTTTCTTGTCCGGTACCAGTACCATTTTGTCCATTTCCATTACTACTAGCGTCAATCAAGAATTGGACGACTTGACCTCCTATGCTAGCATAGCTTGTCGCTCCAGTCATTGTTCCAAGGTTCGTCACTGAAATTGAACTAGCCTCTAGGGTTACTGTAGCATTTCCCAATCCTCCAAGGCCAGTGTCACCGACACCTTCACCGTCGCCGTTGCTACTTCCACTAATTAATAATTGAGCGAGACTTCCACCGATATCTACCTGATCAGTCGTCATCCCATTTAACGCACCCACATCGGTGTTTGTGACTGTAATCGAACTCGTATTGAGGTCCAATGTAGTGTTGCCTGTTCCGCCAGTTCCAACGTTACCCTCGCCATCACCATTGCTACTTCCATCCATAAAAAATTGCGCTACACTTCCTCCAATATCTGCGTACAGTGTCACTCCATTTATAGTGCTTGAATTCGTGACAGAAATCGACGTAGCATCGGCGATTAGCGAAGCATTTCCAACGCTTCCTGTTCCGGGAACACCATCCGAACCATCACCATTACTACTTCCATCAAAAAAGAATTGTGCAACTTTCCCGGCAATGCTCCCGATTCCATCTTCTCCTCCTTGGATTGTTCCTGAATTTTGTATCGATATTAAAGCCTGTGAAGCCGATACGAGAGCAGCATTATCAGGACCTGTACCGTCATAGCCATAGGAACTTCCATCAACTAAGAATTGTGAAGTTGGGGAATTCGAAAAAGTCATATAATCATGAATTGTTCCTGCATTAGTCATTGTAATTGTTGAACTTCCAAGCGAAGAATTTCCACTGGAATTACTCGGAGTAACCAGAATTTGCGGTGTTGACATCGATCCTGTATTGGATGTGGAAATCGTTGTATTTGTACTTGTACCTGTAATACCGGCCCCTGTGAAATTTAGACCATTTGGTCCTGCGAACGAAAATGTAAAAGGAGAAGCACTATTTACGAACTGGAAATTATCGATTGAAAACAATGGAGTGCCGGATGTCCAGGTTAAATTTTCGACAACTACGGGAGGAGATAGAGAATTGTTAAAATAGGCAATTCCAGTCGGAACCTCATGAACCGAAGAGTCATCGTGCACATTCCAATTGCTAGATGTACTCATTTCTGTTGTGGTTCCTACCCAATCTGAATCTACAGCAAACGATTCTGCAGAAATGGCTACAAAGGTAAACAATGCTATTTTTAGTAGACGTTGCATAATAAATCCCCTATTCATATTTTAACACATGGTGTCACATCATTTTTTTTTTTAACAGGAAAAAGGTGCAGATGCCGATGAAAAACGACACGACAAAAAAATGTTGAAGATAATTACAAAATACTTTAAAAAAAAACTCACACTTTAAAAAAAGACAATCCCTTGAAAAAATCAAATTTTATTCTATTACTTGGATTAGCTCTACTACTGTCCACCGCCATGATTGAAGGCTACGCCGATGATCAACAAGATGGGTATTGCTATCAAGAACCCACAAATTGCTGTGCTTCTACCTGTTGTGAATGGACGTGTTCAAAGGAAGCTCTTTACTGGACGTCAGAAGAAGATGGCTTATCGTACGCAAATAAACCCTCCAACATCCTGACTACAGACGATTTTACTAAAACCGGTTTAGTACATCCCAACTTCCACTGGGAATATGGATTTTGCCTTCAAGGAGGATATGCCCCTCACAACTCCCCATGGTCTTACAAGATAGCATGGACTTATCTAGCCTCCAAAGCCACAGCTGCACAATATGTAGATTCAGATTCCCCCACATGGTTAGGCAGCTTCCCTGTCTGGTCGATGGCTCCAAGCACACTTCCGGGAGACTATGTATCTTCTTCACGCATGCGCTGGTACCTTCACACTAACATCATCGATTTGGATGTGAAATATGCTTACTGCGGCTTTGACAACTTAATATTAAGTCCGCAGATTGGCCTGCGCTGCGCTATACTCAATCAAAAGCTACATGTCGTTTATGAGGGGGGATCCTTTTTCAGCGGTCCCGATGACAACCTCATGCGCAACCGCTTTTTAGGTGTGGGGCCGCGCGTTGGATTGAATGGAGAATATTGTCTTGGGTATGGATTTAGCATACGGGCATTTGCCGCTGTTGCCGGAATGTACGGTCATTATCGTGATTCCCATCGCGAAGAATACATCGAAACAAGCATTTTCAGTCAATCATCTACAAGCAACCATTTAGCCGTTTCTTTCGACTATCGCGCAGGTCTTGCATGGAAGGGTAAAATTTTCTCATGCTGGCCAAATGTTGATGTGATGATATCTTGGGATGGGCATGAGTTTTTCAATCAAAACCGGATGTACCGTGGTAATTTGGGCTTTTTTAAGAAAGACCGCAATCTAACTCTTGAAGGGGTGACACTTAGCGCCTTCTTCTGTTTTTAAAAAACTCTTCACTTCATGGATACAATGAAAACATTTCTATCATTTTTTCTTCTTTTTACCAGTGTCATAACCCCAGCTTTGTGGTCGGTCCCGGCACAAGTCAGCATCATCCCTCATTGTGAATCTGATGCAAATGACAATATCACACAAAAGGGGCTAGAAAGAGCCGGAGCGTTAGGACCGTACATTACACTGACACCAGACCTCATCGTATTTGGGGCACCAATAGCAGTCTTTGCCGGACGCCCATCCACATTATATCCAACAAACGTCTGCATTGTTTCAGTTGCACCTACGGCGGAGTTGTTGAAACAAGCGATTCATGCCGGCTATGCGGCTGGCTCTCAAGAACAGGCACTAGCAAATTTTGTTTTAAATAATCCTCTTTATGATGGAAAAAATGTACTCATTTGTTGGCAACCGGGAAATATTACCGCTTTAGCAGAGGCATTTGGCGTTTCATCGCCACCAAGCTTCGGGTCTTCTGTATACAATGTCACTTGGGTGATTACATTTTCCCCAACAGTGACTTTAACAAGTTACCAACAGCTCTTGATGTATGAAGATGCAGCCCCTATTTAAACAAAATTTATACCTAACGTGATTCAAAATTTGGCATTTCTGGCTGCGAGGCCGGGAAAAAATTGAGATTCAACTATATAAGTACCCCTCACAATATTTTCTTGGGTGCTTTTCTGAATTTTTTTCACATAGAGTGGTTTGTCTAGTAGGCGCTTAACAGATTCCAAACCTACAACTTGTCTTCTTTTACAAATAGACAATTTCCCCAAAATCGTTTGCTCTTCAACTGTTCTTCTCTCTGATTTTCTCTAAAGTCGGTTGCGACGAGATGAAATCCTTGAGATAACATCCAAGAATACACATCTTCATAGAGAAATTGTCCTTCATAAGCTTCGACGAATTCAACCTCAATATAGATAGCTGTCGCTGCCTGAGCTAGTTGACTTTTTTTCAGCATGGGTAGCTCATAGCCTTGCATGTCAAGCCAAAGAAAGTCAATGTGATCAACGTTTTGAGTTTTTGCCCACTCATCTAAAGATACCGCTTCTATTTCGATGGAAGAAGGGAAGAGGATATAAGGATAAAAATCAAGATGCTCTTTAGGGGGGAGGAGAGAACTAGAAGCTGAAATGTTTCCATTGATTTCAGAGACATAAAAAAGTGTTGTTTCACTCTTGTCAGAAAGAGCCTTCTGAAAACATTTGACATTGGGGTACGTAGAAGTATTTTGTTTTGTCTGTAAAAACAACTGAATTATAGGTTCAAAGGTAAATATTTTGCTTTCGGGCCACTGTTGTGCCATTAAAACGGTGTCATTGCCGTTGTAGCTGCCGGCTTCTAGTATGATGGGGTCTTGTGGCAGCCATTTCTTTACGAATGTCAATACTTCTAAAGTTTTGTCAGGCGAAAAGAGCTCTTGCCCCTCTGCTCTACAGCAAACAAAAAGTGCAAATAAAATTGCTAATACATAGGTGCGGAGGACGATTGTTGTGCAGTTTTTCATAAGGTATATCATAAAGGAATCGCTTCTACCCAAGAGGAGGGAATGATTACAAGTTTAGCTCTTGAGTAAACAGAATTTGGAATTACATAAAAATACTCATATGACGAGTATATCAGTGCAAGAGCTTCTTCAACATACTTGTAGCTGCATTCATCTATTTCATGATAGACATCGTAGGGAATATCAGATCGCCCAGGGACTTTAACATCGTCAATGACAATAATACAATTGTCTTTATGAGTAGTAGCGATCGCATTTAACTCATCAAGGAGAGGCCAGTAAGAAAACCAATGAGCATCGAGATAGAAAAGAGTGCGAGAAGAGGAAAGCTCAGGCAGAATTTTCTGTAGCACTTCTGCAGAGTTACCAAAGTGCACATGAGTATTTAGATCGTTGGAAAGTGTTTCACAAGCATCTGTAAAAAATGATGCTTGTAGTTCAATTGTATGTACCTGATCAAAAAGAAATGCGAGACACTTTGTTGTTTCGGCTTTCCAAGTACCCGTTTCTACTGCAGCACTCAATTGAAACTGATTTTTCAGATAGAAAAAATAGGGAATAAGTTCGGGTGCATAATTGAAAGGGGAGAATTGTTTTTGCATTTCTTTTTCATTGATGCCTTCACTAAAAAATACAGTTCTTGTTTCCTGTTTGCTGAAGTCCCAGATTGCTGCAGGCATCTGAGAACCGAAGCAAGTACTGCTTATAAAGATACAAAAACATATAAGATAGAACATGGTTATTTCCAGGGTTGATACCTACTTATTTGTATGTATAAAGCAAATGGTTTTTATGTTCGAGTTTATTTCTATTTTAAAAGAAAACAGCAAAATTTTGGCGTTCACGGGTGGATAGTAGGGACAATAGAAACTCAACACTACCGGAAGAAGCAAAATTTATATACGAGGCCAACCCCGAGGGAGTGGTTATAGAAATGACAGCCACCTTGATGGAATTTGTATTCCAAAGTGATCTCAGCGTTGCAGAAAATCGGAAAGGCCAACCCAGCCATCGCCTGCCAAGAAAAATGATTCCACTTTTCGGTAAAAACATAACTAGAATTTGAGGAATGCATTTGTTGGAAATCATAACCTATGCCAGCTCCAATGAAAGGTTGGATATTCCAAAATGCGCCCCCCCACGATGATAAGGGAAAATTCCATAATAGGTTTGCCATATACGACGATACTTGAAAATTTCCATGATGCATTGAAAAATCGCGTCCAGAAAAATGCAACTCTTTTAGTGCATTTCTTCTGTAGGCATATTCAGCTTCCACACACAAACCATAGTGCCAACAATATCCCAATGAACCTGCAACAATATATCCAGGCTGATATGTGGCTCTGATTCCTCCGGTTGAAGTCGTTTGCAAGAAATTTGCACCGCCTAAAATTTTAACGTAGAAATTTGTCTCATCAATACAGCAGCTATCTTCATTCCAGCTGGTATCTTCTTCACAACATTCTTCAGCGTATACAGCTGTAGCCATGAGAAATAAGAGTGACATTAAAAGCAGCAAAATATTTTTTTTCATGTTGATGATCTCATTTTTATTTTTCATTCGCGCAAAACACGTTTCAAAATTTCGCTAGTCCGTAATCCGATCATCATGGCCGGTGCTGTAGTATTAATATCAGGAATTACCGGACAGATGGAATTGTCCGCCACAAAAACGTTCTTTGTGCCATAAACACGTGTGTCACCATCTACCACGCCTCCAGCATTCAGAGGAGCCATTTTACAGTGCGATACAAAGTGATGTATATCCAGTGAAAGATTACTATTATTTTTCACGTACGCCTCAACCGATGAGTCACTATAACCTTCAAGGATGACTCCGACGATCGGGTCTGTAATAATAGGTTTGAAATAAGGCGATGGAAGCGGGTACAGGATAGATAGTTGGTTTAGTATGCTTTGAATATAGACCTGGATAGCATTCTTCATGTTCGCCAGATCAACCGGGTTTTGGTAAAAGCCATCATCCGCTGCAGCTATCTGAAAAGAATTATCGCTTTGAATTGTAACACTCCCCTCACTCACCGGATTCAATAGATCAAATCCCATGGCTACTGTCGCCGGTGTATTTGCGGTAGCCGGTATGTATTCGAATAAAATCTGAAGCATTCTAGGGTCGCTGGCACTGCCACCCACTACAGGCAAGTAGACACTATTGATAGTAAAAGCATACGGAGCTCCCTCCGGTACACCACTAAGTGCCGGATCTGCTAGCATCGTAATAAAAATAAGCGGATGGTTTTGAAGATGTTTTCCTACATTTTCATTGATGAAAACGGGCTTGATCCCTGCATTTTTTAGTGCAGCTGAAGGTCCTATGCCTGAAAGCTGTAGCAACTTGCTACTGTTGATGCCGCTGGCCAAAACAACAGCTTTCCGAGCTTTTGCTTCAAAAAGTTTACCGTCCTGTATATACCTTACTTTTTTGGCACGCCCATGTTTATCGAATATTATTTTCACAGCAACCGAATCGAAGAGCATAAACAGTTTGTGTCCATTAACTCCCTGACCTTCCGGTGTCATTACTGTGTCATTTAAATATGCTGTCGCGCTGCTCACCCGTTGGGTACCCGTGGGATCAATAAACCACTGCGAGCGAAGGTCTATGCAATTCTCCACGCTCGGATCATTATAGTCTTCAACTAATGGAATTCCAGGAATTGCAGCCAGTAAGGCCGGCAATAGCACTTCCAATGTTATCTGCGACACCGTAGGTGTCTGTAGTACGTTGACAGGACCGTTTACTCCTCGTGCTCCAGGTGTGATTGTCAATCCTTGGTAGTTCTCAAGGGCATTGAATGTTGCCAGAATATTTTCTAGACTCCAATTACTACTACCAGAAATACCTTCCCAACGCGAATACACAGCGTTCGACCCCCGACCATAGTATAATCCATTAATCGATGATCCACCACCCAATCCCATTCCTGTCGTCCAATCACTTGTTCGTCCATTGAGTCCAGCCATTGGCAAGGTTTGATTCCATCCTGGCCAAAAATACTTATACTTTCCTGTCCCGGCCAACAGGAATGCAGGAAGACCCACAGCTTCTATTGCTGGATCATGCGTTATGTTTAGCCCTCCCTCTATTCCTATAACTGAAAAGAGACCGTTCTCTGATAGCTGGCTCATCAATACGCAACCTGCTGCTCCACCACCTATTACTATGATATCGGCTTCTAGTTCGTTCCCTGACATTTTGCAACGATAAGGGGAAGATGAATCACCAAAAAGACTGACGGTAGCCGCAACTAGAGCTAGGGTAATAAATTTAATTTTCATAGTTGATTCCTCCGCGGTTCACTTTCACTAACAAAATTATTATTGTCAAGAAACTTGCAAATAATAAATGGATACTTTACGGTCGAATCAGTCAGAGGCTAGGGAAGGATTCAAAAACATGAAATGTTTGCGCAACTTAATTTACATAGTATTGCTTTGTGTTGGCATTTGTTCATCAGCTTATGCCCAATTTAAAGCAGAGGTGAAAACAATAGATGTTGGTGACGTTAAACTCGCATATTATATTCGAGGACAGGGAAAACCTTTATTTATGATCAACGGTTTCCTTTCTACGATGAGCCTATGGGATCCAGCATTAATCGAAGAACTTGCAACAAACTATCAACTTATATTATTTGATAACCGCGGAGTTGGATTATCGACAGATACCAAGGAAAACAATACAACTATATCACAAATGGCTGATGATGTAGCCGGACTGATTAAAAATCTAGGTTATGAAAAAGTAAATATACTGGCATGGTCAATGGGCGCACGTATTGGACAGCAGTTACTGATCAGGCATCCCGCGTTGGTGGAAAAAGCAATACTTTGTAGTGCGAATCCCGGAGGTACGCACGCAGATAAAACAGCTCTAGATACTGAAAGCAAATTAAATAATCCAAATATACCAGAGATGGAAAAAATTAGCTTAGTATTTACAAACGATGAGCAAGGAAAACAAGCTGCCAAAGATTGTCTGGCTAGATTAAAAGAAGCTGTTGTTGCAGGAACTATTCCAGATGATTTTACCGTAAGTAAAGAGACATTAATTCGTCAAACTCGTGCGCGTACGACTCTTTGGAGTGGCAGCAATGAAAATTTTGATGCTCTTAAAAATATTAAAAACCCGGTTTTGCTAGCTGATGGCCGCAGTGATATCATTGATTTACCCAAAAATTCAGTCATTATCGCCAATCAAATTCCATATTCCTGGACCGCATTTCTTGAAGGTGGACACGCATTCTTATTTCAAAGCCATAAACAATTTTCAGTTTTAATCTATGCTTTTTTGCAATAATGCATAACACTCTGATAGCCATTTCCTCAATTGGCTTTTTGACAAGGAGGCGGCTCAAAATTTTTCGTCCGGAGCAAGTGACCATTGCCTTTGGCAAGGCACGAGTGCAGACAAAACTTTTGACGCAAAGCCGACGCAGTCAACAACCAATTTTTGAGTTATGTTCGGTATAAATTCCAAGAATCTATTTTCACCAATTTTAGTAACCTCACAAAAAATCATGAGGGTCAATCTTTACCCAGGCTTGCCCTATTTACAGGAAAATATTAAATTCAATAAACCACTCATTTGATCTAAAGTGCATTTTCCATTCCTCGCCAGCGACGTCAACGGCAGCTCCGGTGGCAACTCTTTGAAATCGAGGTCCTTTAAATTCACCGGCATCTAACCAACGGTAACCTGTTGAGATAGCCCAACGGTCATTGTAATTATATTGCAAGCCGATAAGAGCCGTGTAAGTAAATTTTTTGCGAAGAGTATATTGATTTTCTGCTGAAAAACTTGCATGTGGAGAGGAAGCTCCGGAAGGAGGTAGTCCTGTTGTTCTGAAATTTGTGATTAAAAGATTGCTTACACCTATGCCAGCACCTATAATCGGATAGATCTTACCGCAAGCGAGATCCCAATTTAAACACGGGATATCTCGTCCAAGAAGATTTATCGAAAAGAGAATAGGGGTTACACTGAGATCAAATTCTCTTGTGTAAGAATCTCCCCCCTCAACCGGAGTTTGGAATTTTCTATATTTAAAAGTAGAACGATTGGAAATACCGATTTCCAAATCCATTAATTGCATGAGTTCGCAACCAAGGCTTAAATCGGCAATTGCACAATTTCCTAATTTTGAATTATACCCTTGAACTGCCGGATTCCATGTCGTGGGAGAGGCGAAGACATCGGCAGATTCAGAAAATGAAATCCCTGATCCAACTTTTATGTAGAAAAAATAATCCTCGGGCTGACAGCAGCATTTAGCATTCACAGTACCTGAAAAGGTGATTGCTAGTAAAAAAAGTGAAGTCAAGATGCGTTTCATAATATACCTTTAAAATTTAGAAAATTGTTCCGGTCCTTGTAAATTCAAAATAAATTTTTCCGCTATCCGATGAAACAATTAAGTTAAATGTCTGCCCATAAAAAGGATTGACACCGATCTTTGTCGATGCCGTCACAATGCATTCAGTAACCATGGAATTGATGATACTATCTAATTCCAAATTTAATAATGTTGTAGGAGTAAACCATGATACGACTAATCCATTATCCACAGATAAATAGTTGGATATATCTGTATAGATTCCATCTGCATTTTGCATGTTTAAAAAAGAGGCAGAGCATGTTCCAACCTTCACATTAGCATTATTATAAATTGCTGCTCTTCCTGCTAGATAACTTGAATCTATAGTAGTACTGTCAACTGATACATTAGATGTTGGTATACTAATAAAACTTAGCGCGAAATCTGAAATATTCAGATAATACGTTAATGTTTGTGTTTGTGTATTGGATTGTACTGCCTTAAATTTTTTATCCCTAGACGTCTCAACTCTCTTAAAAACGCTATTGCGAACGATTTCATTGCCATAAAGTGAGTGCGAATGATAGATAAAACCAACACATAACAATAAAAAAAATCTCATGCAATTTCGTTTAATAAAATTGAGTTGTCTTATAGACCGAACGTGACTCAACATAATAGACCCCTTTAAAATGTCTTGGTTTTGTGTGGATGCTACCACTTCGAACTTTGATTGATAATATATTTTTTAAAAAATTGTCAACTGGAAAAGGAACATTAAAATTCGTTTGTATTATTTGTTGCTCGCGCCTAGAATCTCGCTCAAAAAAGGAGATGTTTCATGAAAGTTCTACCATTTTTCGGTTTAGTATTATGTTTAAGCGCAAGTGTGAACGCCCTTGTCGTTATAAATGAACCTTCGGTTATAGTTTATGAAACACCAAAAGAGAATGGACACATTGAAGATATCATTCGATACGGTACAGTTATTGATATTGCTATTGACGACGAGCGTTTAAGCAACGGTTATTTTTACTATGGAACGATTTTTAAGCGATTCATTCAATAGATTAAATGAGGTTCTTAGGAAGAATTGGGGGCGACATTTTGTCGCGTAGGCTTCAGTCCAATGGTATTTAGTTAAAGAAATTTCTATGTGTTGCGAATGTTTGGGCAGTGCTTTAGGCTGCCCTTTTTGCCTGGGCAGTCCGGAGCGAATGCGGAGGACGTCATGCTCATTCCTCGTCAGGCCTGGGTAAAATTGTCAAAATATTTATTGTAGGGACGACATCGACATAATGCCATGACATTGTGAGAAGTTAAGAAAAAATCTTGTGAGTAAAAATTTTTTTTGTTATCACCTTGCACATTAGCTATTATCCTAAAAAATACGCTTCAGATGCGCTGTTTTTAGGATTATTAACAATTTACCATAAGGACGCTAAAATGCGTAAAATATTAGCATACGGAATTTCTGCAAGTCTATTGCTTTCATCATTTCTTGAAGCAACTTCATGTTGCCCTACGTACTGCGATTACGGATGTGTCGATCACTTTTGGGTTGATGCTGAATATCTTTATTATCAAATACAAGACTCCCCCGCTCCCATTCCACTTGTCAATGCGGGACCAACGTTTGGTCCAATTTTGGGAGCTCCAGGCACGACAGTAGTACTTGGGAATGAAAAAATCGACAACAACTGGCGTTCAGGTGGAAAATTTACGTTGGGCTACTGGTTCGACGATTGCTGCACCTGGGGTATCGATGGAAATTATTTCTTCTTAGGAAGCCGCACTAACAAAAAAACTGTATTCTCTCCGGGGACATCCGGAGAACCCGTTTTTGGAACTCCATATATCAATGCCATTACAGGCGTATCGAGCTCGAATCCAATTTCAAACTCCAATCCTGCTTTGGATGGAGGCGCATATTCAGGATTGGCAGAACTTAAAGTGATGAATAAAATGCAAGGTGCAGAACTTAACGGCATCATGATGTTTCCACCGATGTGTAACTGGAAAATTGGATTGCTCGCAGGTTTCCGTTACTGGAATTTTAATGAGAATTTGTCCTTTGACACAAATACTCTTTATCTAGACATTAGTACAAGCGAGTTCTTAACAGTAGATAAATTTGATGTTCAGAACAATTTCTACGGCGGCCAGATTGGAATCGGCTTAGAGTATATCTATGACGATTTCTTTTTCAATTTAGAAGGTAAAGTTGCTCTTGGCGGTAATTACGGCACTACAGATATCCATGGCTGTACAGCAAGTAATGACTTCAATACAGTTGTAGGCGTTGGAACTATAGAGGACTATGTAGGCGGTATTTATGCTTTATCGACAAACATTGGAAACCACAGTAAAACAGTTTTTTCTGTGATACCTGAAGTAAATTTCAATATTGGCTACCAGATTTCGAATCAATTACGTATCAACGTTGGTTATAACTTTTTATACGTAAGCAAAATGTTTTGGGCAACCCAACAGGTTAGCAATCTGATCAATCCAACACAATCGGTTGCTATTGCAGATACAGCCCCTGTTACTCTTGTGGGAGTTGCAGAGCCTGTGGCGCTGAATAAAACAGATAGCCTGTGGATTCAAGGTGTTAATGTAGGGCTGGAATTTAGATTCTAAGAAAAAAGAGGGAGTTGCAAAACTCCCTCTTTAATTTAGATTTAGATTTTAAAGAAAGACTTACAGACTCTATCAAAATGACATTTTCTCAGTCCATTTCCAATATCATCACAAACTTTCTCGTTATAACAATGTGGAGTTAGAACCGCGCACGCTACAATTCCTACAAGCATAGCACATACTATAACTGCACCTACAACATCGCTAGCCCCTGACCGTGCCGCCACTGGATATGAAGGATAGACCGGTGCAGGATTATAGAATAATGATGGGACGTATGAACTATAGCTTGGCCAGCATGAGGGTGCCACATAAGTACTTCTACCGAAGCAGCTGCCTGACGGCTCATAGAAATCATTACTTATTCTTGTGCGTGTCGTGTAACTATTGCATGGGGGTGGTGCGCTACATGAAGGTGGTACTCTACATGTAGAAGGTTCTATAAAATCACCGCTTACTCTTGTTCTTGTTGTATACATATTTATTCCTCGGTTTTTTTGTTAATGCCGTAATAGTAAATTGCAAGTATGAAGAACAAATAAAGATTCAATCAAGATCACATATACCGAACATATACCGAACATATACCGAACGTGATTCAAAAATTGGCTTGTTGACAAGGAGGCTGCTCAAAATTTTTCGTCTGGAGCGAGTGACCATTGCCTTTGGCAAGGCACGAGTGAAGACAAAAATTTTGACGCAAAGCCGACGCAGTCAACAACCAATTTTTGAGTTATGTTCAGTATAACTCAAAAATTGGCATTTCAGTAACATCTCACAATTTCATGCCATTATTTGAATCACGTTCGATTTATGTCGTGTGTGTCCTGGTCCTTTAGACAAGACAAAAAATAGATAGCAATATAAGATGCAATTAATTTTTTAAATTAAGGAAGGTGTATATGTTAACAAAACAATTTTCTATTGGTGCGTTCCTGCTCATGCAATGTCTTCTAAATGTTTCTTGCTTTTCTGTACAAGAAAATCAGGAACAGAAATCCTCTGCAAGTATGCAAAAGAAAGTACAGGAATTTCTAGCTGCAGAATCTAAAAATGTTTCTGAAACGTGTCCCTTCCTTTTACGCCTATTTAAAGATGGCGATAAGGCAACTAATCCTGCAGGTACGAGAATTTCAGAAAGCGTAAAGCAATTTGCCGGCCTCAACAAATTTCCTGCGGAACAACTCACCGGATTATTTTTCTATTATCAATTGTATAACGAAGCACAAAGGGTTCCTCATTGGCATGCAAATGCTGTTGAAGTAGGAGTAGTCCTTAATGGGAAAATGAAAATTACCATTTGGGAAGGCAAAGGAAAAGCTCATGAATTTACCGTTCCTAAAGGCGGTGTTTGGATGATTCCACAAGGATCAATCCACTGTTTAGAAAATGTTAGCTCTGAAGAACTTGATTTTCTTGTCTCGTATAATAGTCCAAATGCCGAAGACAGAGATTTCTCAACTGCTTGGTCTGCATTGCCGGAGAGCATTTTGGCAACTTCACTCGGACTTTCAATGGAAGACCTTAAAACATTCAAGAAGAATTCAAACAACCGTTTAAGTCTATATGATCCCGGTGATGTTGTGATGAAAAAAGATGTTTCGAGCGAATATCTAGCGAATTTTACAGGCCTAAAACCTCTATATGAAAGCTCTCTTGGATCTATACGCAGATTAGATGAAACGAATTGGAAAGCCAATCAGTTCATGGCATTACAGCAATCTACTTTAAAACCCGGAACAATAAGAGAACCCCATTGGTATAGAGGTTCAGACGCCTTTTTATTTGTTCATCAAGGAACCGCATTTTTTAATATGATGGATGGGGAAGGAAATGTCTATAATATCATGTTAGGGGAAGGAGATTTAGTCTTTATTCCGGAAGGAGCCTTCCACACTTATGTCAATGTTGGTAATAAGGATCTGGAAATTTATGAGTCTTTCATGATTTCGAATTCTTATAGTGAAATCGGTATCCAAAGTGCTACCACAAATTTCAGACCGGGAATTATGGCCGGTGCGATGGGTCTTAAGTTGGATGTCATTAAAAAAATTCCAAAAACAGAGACTCCAGTATATATGAGGTCTCTACAATAACCAAAGATGTATTTTAACAGCTTTTTAGCATTACTTTTACCTCTTTTGCTCTCAGCTTGTTTAGTTTATTCTGGACAAGCTGAGCAACCACCTTCTCCATATATCGATAAAGGTGTCGGCGCATCCAGCAATCCAAGTCCCTCAGATCACATTGGGACAGGATATTTAGGTCGAAAAATATTTGATTCATTAGGAGGACAGGATAAAGAAACAGGTTTTTCTTTAGAAGGATTGTGGATCCTGGATGGAAATCAACTTCTTTCCGGAGGTGAATCCGGCAAAAGCAAAAGCACTGTCAATGATTTATTCCAGCTTGAACTGCTTTTTGATCCGGGCAAGGTCAGCAAATGGAAAGGAGCATTATTTGCCGTTGAATTTTTGCAGCTCAATGGAGCTCAAACAAATGGCAATGCCGGCCTTGTTCAAGGATTCGAGGGACTCATTCAGGGTAGCCCACTTAGTCGCACAGATCTTTATCAATGGTGGTATCGACAAGAGCTATTAGATGGCGATTTAATTTTTAAAATTGGAAAATTTACTCCTAATTCCTATTTTAATAGCGTTAACGATTTATTCACCATGAATCTTAAACGTAATTCCCCTGTTGCCAGCGGCCTTATTTATGGAACGATATTCACTCAAGGATCTCTCTCATCATTTTTGCCTAGCTATTATAATTCAGCCTTTGGAGCCAGTGCTTTTTATTTTCCTGTCAAAGACTTTTATATTTCGTTAGGAGGATTTGATGGAAATAAAGCAAATGGAGTTCAGACAGGTCTTGTCGGCCCTCAATTCAATGGATACTATTTTTTGATTGGCGAAACGGGATATTCATGGTCCGACGCGGAATTGCCCGGAAGAATCGCCATTGGAGGATGGAGGCAGACAGGAAAATTTACCGTTGATACTGACGATGAGACCATTACACAGCACGGTGTTAATGGCGTTTATTTATATGGCTCACAACGATTGTGGTGGAAAGATAAAGGGTATACAAATGGCGGTGTCGTCACCTATTTACAACTAGGGATCAATAACACTAAAACTTTTCAGATCAACAAGTTTTTGGGCTGTGGCCTCACAGCCTATGGTCTTGTTCCCGGAAGACTCAAGGATTCGTTTGGAATAGGCCTAAGTCTTGCCGGCCTTAACAAGAATAGTGCGCCCTATTCCAATGAATGGATGTTTCAAACGTATTACCAATGTTGCCTTTTTGGTTCTTTTTATCTTGAGCCTGTCATCAGCTATATTCCCAAACCCGGTGCCGTCAGCGGCCTTCCTCAAACCTGGGCAGCCACGTTGAGAGTGTTTGCAACATTTTGAATATTATTTCTTAACGACCGCTAGATGACGCGGCAATTTGCGCAGTTTGAGTTTTAGTTTAGCATCGGGAGTAATTGTGCCCGTAACAAATGATGAAATAAATTTCAAAAAACTTCGAGTAATGACACTTTTTGCACAGATGTCCATATGAGAGGGAACAGGAGAAAAACAGATTCCTCGTTTTGAATTATCTGCTGACATTCCAACGTCTATATTTTTATATTTTTTTGTTTCTATGGCAAAACGAATCAACTCATAATGCAACCAAGAGTATGCATAGCATCTTGAAGAGTGGTCATAGTCCATTCCACAGCAAATTGAATGAATTGTAGGCAACTCTTCCTCTAAAACAAACATACTGATGATTTCACCTTCAAACCATGCACAAATCAATTTATAATCATCACGCTTTGCAATTTCTCGAAAGAAGCAAATATCATACAATTTATCACCATGTTTCTTAGCGACATTACAATAGAGTTTATAGACGACATCTACATGTTCTGTCCAATCATCTTCGATCACTGTCACAGTACATCCATAATTTTTAAAAGTTTTCTCTGATTTAAGATAGTTGCAGCGATGCCATCTAGATAGGGAAGCCGGGAATTCATCAAAGGTAGAATATGAGGAGATGTCAGCTCTCCATCGTGTGTGAGTAATCGTAAAACACTTAAGTGGAGAACCGGGAATATAAGCATCATGTGTTTGAAAAGCTAAAGAAGCTTTTGGATCTATTCTGAATGGAGAATGAAGATTAAAGTTAAATTCAATAAAGATAGGTAGTTTTGGCAATATTTTTCCCAATCCCATCCAGCCCGTTAAAGAGAGTTCATGTAGGGAAGAATATTTTTCAAGAGGGCGTGCCGTTAACCAGCCTTTTTCTTTTGATGACGTACCCATAATAAAACCTGATATGTAATTATGAACGTCATCATATGAAAGAATTTATTTTGTTCCAATGAAAAACTCGATTGCACTCCTCCCCTACTTCTTATGGTTGATATAATCGTTGATTTGATGTGCGAAATCACGGCTCATACTGGCAAGCGGACGTAGCACTTTGACGTACTTGAAAATGGCATTAATCTTATCTTCATTCTTCATATCTTTATCGCTTTCCACAATTTGACGGATAGGTTGGCTATATTTTTGTCCATGTGCAGCCAAGAAAGCAATAGCAATAGCTATACTGCGTCCTTTACCCGACTTGCAATGCACATAAACCATATGCCCCTGACTTATTTGTTTTTCCAACCATGCAACACCTTCTGCAAGGAGGTGTTCAGGAACGGGATGCAAATCGGGCGTCGAAATTTGTAACCAGGTATCATCGTCTTTATTGTGCACAAGGGGTACTGTGAAGAGTTTAGGATCAAATTCCTCCGGTTCGACCACAGATAAAACATGTGTCACTCCTAATTCTTTGAGTTGCGTATCGTGTCCGAAATTTGCTAATGGAATCCCCCCAACAACGAGCTTATTTGGAATAATCTCATTCCACCATGGAAAAGTGCCACGATGGTTATTCAGCAGGTTTTGATGTAATCGTGCTTCATTGCGCAATGGTTTCCAGTTAACATTGATATATTTACAGGTGGCTAATGCCAACAATCCTGTGAGTGGTAATGCGGCACTGAATTGCATTTTAGCAAGATCTCTTAAGGCCAAAGCTCCAGCAATGGCGGTCATCGTTCCTAGCACAGCCGTTTTCAACAGATGGCTACCACTTAATCTTGTGATTAGTTTTTCGGCAGATTTACCCCACCCTGAATTTAGCAACCAATTTGTTGACAGATCAATTGAATTTTGATTATTTATCATTATTAAACCTACATTTAGTTTTATTAAATTAAATTAATGGTACATAAACAATTAATAAAATGCAATAGACTTCTTTCGAAACTATCATCCCGTGCCTATGCCTCTGCCTGCCCATTCCCGATTAATTTTTTCGTTGAGCCATTTTGACCAGAATCGATACTATACCGAACATAACTCAAAAATTGGTTGTTGACTGCGTCGGCTTTGCGTCAAAATTTTTGTCTTCACTCGTGCCTTGCCAAAGGCAATGGTCACTCGTTCCAGACGAAAAATTTTGAGCAGCTGGAAATGCCAAATTTTGAAACACGGTCGGTATAGTAAGTTTCGTTTTTGCTCGTATTTCATGATGCCCCCGTGGAAACATCGTTTTTAACTCAACTTTGGGAAAAGAGTCTAATTTATTTCTTTTAAAGTTTAATCGGGAATGGGCGGGCAGAGGCACTGGATCGTAGTTTCGAAAGAAGTCTAATGAACGACTTTCAGGCCAACAATAGATAGAATTAGGCATACAAGAAAAAATATGCGCCAGAAATCTGTAGATTCCGCAAAATAAATAATCCCAATCAATGCTGTTCCAAAGGCACCAATTCCCGTCCAAACAGCGTAAGCTGTCCCAAGTGGGATAACTTTTAAACTCAATGAAAGAAAAGAGAAACTCAACAGCGAGAAAACAAAAAAGGAAAGGCTTGGCCAAAGGCGTGTAAACCCCTCTGAAAGTTTAAGGGACGTTGTAAATCCCATCTCAAAAATTCCGGCAATAAAAAGACATAACCACGCCATAAATAATTTCCTTATGATACAGCAACTAATGATTTTTTACTTTTTAGATTTTCGTTTAGCCAACCTGTTTGCGTGAGCAAAATACCTGATCCCTTTCCCATAGCTCCATCAAACGACTTATCAAAATCATTGCCATTTCCGGGAGCGCTATGTGGATTCCAAGCATTAATCACCAAATCATTTTCTTGAGCTGATTTGATAATGTCTCCAAAGATCATTTTATCATGCCATGTATTTTTTGGGGTAGGCATAGAATACTCGCTCATCACGACATCCATATTTAAATCTAGGATCCTAAATAGGAAAAATGACAACTGATCCTTAAAAGCTTCCTGAGCTATTTTCCGATCCTCCGGTGATAATGCCTCTAAAAATGAAACCATCCCAAACTTACATAGAACAACTCGATTAATTCCTTTACCATCAAAGGCCTTATTTTTATTATCCCTGATCACTTTTTCTATTATTCTGAATAGAAATCCCATTTCATCATCATATTTTTGAGCATCTAGTTGACCTGTTTCCATATAATATTCGTAGTGCGGTTGATTAGGACTGTCTAATGCCGGAGCAGGCAATGATAGGCAAGCGATCTCTTTTTTATTTATTCCGCCGGGAGGATCCCATAAATAGGTTTCAGAATAGACAGCAGCAGTATTAGGTAGATCTTTGAATGATGTTCCGTCTGCTTTTTTGGCGTTAGCATCATTAAATACACCCTGCTCATAACCGAATAATTTATTTAGCATTTCTTTATTATATTGATCTGATCCCATTGCGATATTCGTCGGTTCGCGTTGATACACAATTTTCAATGCATCATCTTCAGAAAGTTGACCCGAATTATAATAGATGCGCGCTGTTTTTGCATGTCGCTGATAATCTTCTGATTTGCCGTACTCTTCCAAGTTATTTCTATTCATCTTTGGCACAAAATGTGTGTCATATGCACTTAAAACATCTGACAACCCAACTTTCAATGGTATTACAGGCTCATTGACCACAGGAGAAGGTTGCATGACTGGATCGTTATTGAAAATAATTTTGTTCACTTGGTTGTTAACATTGATATCTTGAGGAGATAAATTTTCTTTTTTAGTCACACGGCCATAAAGAGAGGCAGCTCCGTAAAGAGCAAGAAAAGCAAAAGGGATAATCAACGATAAATACGAACATATTTTCAGTACAGCCAATGCATTTGTTTTATTGTCATTATGTTTGTAATTTGCAATCTCATTAAAACCATTAAAATAACTTGCACAGCATTCAAGAATTTTCATCAGCTACTCCTGTTAACCAATAAACTCGATTTTGTGTTAAAAATTCGTTAAAATCAAGCTCCATCCATTATTCATTCTCTCTTTTGCCTGCTGGAATTCTTCTGCTAGCACCGGATCCGTGGCCGTCAGACGCACGTATTTCCCATCTATGATAACAAAAGGATCTATCCCTCTAAATTTGCTTTTAACAAAAAGATTCGATGCTTCCTTGGAAGCATGGCTGTGATAATCAGGTGAATGCAGAATCATATGCATATAATTTCGAATCAGGGGATCATCCAAAATCAACAAGCGATTCCATACATCATTATCTGTGCCAAATCGAATATCTTCAATCGTGATGGCACCGATGTCTACCCCCCTCAAAATGGCATCTGCTAGCCACATCGATTGAACATATCCTGTTCCACTTCCCCAACAATCTTGCGTCATAAATATAGAGAAACGCATAAGTTTTTTTAATAAATCCTGATCGTTGCTGACCCATTGACCGTCGATGAATTGGATCTCGTTAAACAGACTCAAGACTTCGTCATACGTCATGAAATTTTGATAGAAGGCTCCTTGTAGATTGTAATCGAGCCGATCTGCGCAGAGCGATGGTAAGGGCTGTTCAAGCGCCGGAAAAAGTTCTTGTTTAGGCAAAACTTCTTCAACAGCATATCCATATTTGCGCACAATATCACCTAAACCACTTTTCTCAAGATAATCAATATGTGTTAGAGTCTGGAAATCCGTTTCCTTATCTTGTTGCTTGAAAATCCAATCTCCGACGTGTGAAAATATTGTATGTGAAACATCATGAAGAAGTCCGGCTATTTGTTCTTCCAAAGAACAATTTTTAGCTCTAAGCAAGAGAAAGACACCTAAAGAGTGATCATAACGTGTGTATTCCTCACGATGTGTTGTGTAATAAGCAACACCATATTGATGGATATGCTTTAATCGTTGAAAAGCTGGACTCTCAATCAATTCTACCAGGACCGGCTCTTCGATATTTACAACACCATAAAAAGTCTCTATCTGAGCTGTAAAAACAGGAGTGCAAACTAGAGATAAGACGAAAAATATTTTTATAAAATTTGACATGTGAAATCCTAAATGTGTACCGGTTTAGCTATCAGTTCATTATCAACTTTTGAAATCTCTATAGCAAAAGGAAATCTATCAATTTGAAGTGCTAATTCCAGGTCTTTTGCGTAATTTTTCGGTTTTGTTGGATTAGAAAGAATTTGTCCTAATGGTGACAAACGTACCCTCTCAAGAAAAGGGGCTACCGAAATATTGTTATCTTGAAGTCTAGCTTGCAAATATTCAGCCAAAGCAAGATCCTCATCACCATCTTCTATACCCGTTACAATAAAAGAAACATGAGAAGGAGAAATAGCTCGAATACGTTTAATTGTTGCCTCAGCAATCACAAAACTGGTAACTAACAATTGGTCAGCATGGCTACATCCAACAACTCCCTGTGTACCTTCAGATGTTCTTTGCACCATTCTTTTTCCTTTTAAACATACATTTTCGATGTCAGCGGGAGAATTTCCATAATGAAAACCCTCAACATCCTTTCCTTGAACCTCACCCATTAGCGTTAAAGAATTATCGTTTTGATATTTTTTAAATGCTTCTTCTGGGGATGCTACAAGAATAATT